>ERZ773210.133-NODE-133-length-90054-cov-5.097790_pt1 | contig 90054 bp, 83 predicted proteins | sample MGYA00580528_ERZ773210 | MGnify/ENA primary metagenome ERZ773210 (study PRJEB29015, sample SAMEA2737769) | human gut metagenome | biome: human gut; feature: human-associated habitat; material: faeces | place: China | collected 2012 ...
AAAGTTAAATTAAATATTTTAAATATTTTAAATAAAGAAATTCCTCAAAAAATCATTATTGAAAATGATGTCAATTGTGCCAGTATTGGTTTTAGCCACACATATTCAAGTTATCAAAACAGTGTTTTGATCTATCAACCGGCCGTGGATTATGTAGGATGTGGTCTGATTATTGAAGGAAAATTATATAATGGCTTTAGTCATTTTGCAGGAGAACTCAGATGTTTACCTTTTTATGATGAACAAAGTCAAAATAAAATGCTTAAGGATAATCCACAAGAACTTTTAGAAAAACAAATCGCAACACTTTGTTGTGTTTTAAATCCAGAAGCGATTGGAATTTGTAGTGATGTTTTAAAAGAAATAAAGATTCATTTATCAACGATACCTTTAAGTCATCAACCCAAATTAATAAATATTACAGATCTTTATGAAATGATCGAAGAGGGTTTATTTCAAATAGGAAAGAAAAAGATAGGAGAAAATGAAAATGAGTAAGAGTTATATTGATTTGCATATGCATAGTTTATACAGTGATGATGGGGAATTTACACCAACTCAACTTGTTGAAATGTGTCATGAAGCAGGAGTAAAAATCATGGCAATTGCCGATCACAACTGGGTCAAAGCGATTGAGGAAGCAAAAAAGAAAGCAGAAGAATTAAAAATGGAATATATTCCCGCTATTGAAATTGATTGTATTTATAAAGGTATCAATCTTCATGTATTAGGATATGGTATTGATTATAAAAATTCCGCATTTAATCAATTAGGGGAAGATATTTTAAAACAAGAGTTGAATTGTAGTTTGAAAAAATTAGAATTGACGAATCAATTAGGATTTGATTTAAAAAAGGAACAACTCGATGCTTTAAGTAGTAATGGTGTTTATACGGGAGAAATGTTTGGTGAAGCTTTATTGAAAGATGAAAGATATTTCAATCATGAACTTTTAAAACCTTATAGAAAAGGGGAGAGTCGCAGTGATAATCCGTATGTTAATTTCTATTGGGATTATTATTCTCAAGGAAAACCTTGCTATACAGAAGTTATTTTTCCCTCTTTAGAAGATACGATTCAATTAATTAATAATAATGGGGGAATTGCTGTATTAGCTCATCCAGGAAATAATTTAAAAGGAAAGTATGAAATCTTTGATGAAATGGTGGAAAAAGGATTACAAGGCGTGGAATGTTTTTCAAGCTATCATAACAAAGAAACGAATGATTATTTTTATCAAAAAGCGAAAGAACTTGATTTATTGTTTACTTGCGGCAGTGATTTTCACGGTAAAACAAAACCGGCGATTCATTTAGGGAAAAATGGCTGTATGGATCCAAAAGAAATTGAAGAACTTTTAATGAAATATCAATTAATAAGAGGCTAAATCTTAGCCTCTTAAGTATTTTTTTAAGTTTTTTAATTGATTTTTACAATCACTTACGCCTAAATCATACATTTGTTGAATGACTTCTTTATCTTTTTCAAGACGACCAATAGGAATAAGTTGACTTGGTCTTAAGACAAAGATTTTTTTTTCTTTTTCTAATTTTGTAATTAAATCAAGAGAATGATTGTAATTCAAATAACGATTATTTAAAGTCTCGACAAAATGAGGATAATGACGATAGAAAAGCTTATTAAGATGCTTATTAGAGGGTTTTTTACGATAATGAAGGGGACGTGTTAAAACCACGATAATTTTATCAACATCCATTTCTAACATCTTTTCAATAGGAATACTATCACTACATCCACCATCTAAATAATCATTACCATTGATTTGAATCGTATGAGAAACAAAAGGCATTGAACCGGATGCTCTTAAATATTCGATTTCATCATAATTATCTAAAGTATCTAATAATTTATATTCAGCCTTTCCTGTTTGTAAATTTGTCACAACGGCATAGAAATCAACTTTTGATTCTTGATAAGTTTTATAATCGATTGGATCAAGATCATCAATAAGTCTTTCAAAACAAAATTCTTCATTCATCACATTTCCTGTCTTTAAAAAAGAATAAACACCCATATAATTTTTATTACCTACATAAGCTTTATTATATCTTAAGACACGCCCTTGTTGTTTAGATTTATAATTCATCCCAAACAAAGCACCTGCAGAAACACCAATAATTTTATCAACCTCAATCTTTTCTTTTAAAAATGTATCAATGACACCTGCTGTATATAAACCACGCATAGCGCCACCTTCTAATACTAAACCTACTTTCATTTTCATCACCGAGGCTATTATAACATAAAAATTTGAACCTCAAAGCAAAAAGAGAAGATGTTTGAATAAAAGAATAATTTTGCGTATAATACGATTAGGTGATTAAAAATGGAACAAGGTAAAGTGCGAATGCTCGCAAATTTAATAGAGTTAAATAAAATAGAAGTTAAACTTTCTAAAAAATATTATGGGGGTATTTCACCCAAATTTTATTTAAGAGATTTAACAAAAGAAACACTTATTGAACTAAGTGTTTGTGAAACATGTGAAGATGATATTTGTGTGAAATATTATTTTAAAGATGTTCATATTGATTTAAATCATCATTATGAAATGGTCGATAATTATGGTTTAAGTGCCATTTTACAATATGTTCGCTTATCTGAACTCGATGATTTTGATGAGCTTTTCTATTATGATGGGGTACTTGGTCCTCTTTATCAAAAAAACCAAACAATCTTTAAAGTATGGGCACCTACAGCTTTAGAAGTCATGGTCAAAGTGGGTGATCTTGCTTATACCATGGAAAGAAAAGAAAGAGGAGTCTTTGAAACAACAATCAAAGGAGATTTAGAAAATCAAGAATATAATTATTTGATTCGTCATCATAAAAGCTTCCATGAGACATTAGACCCTTATGCTTATGCTTCAAATGCGAATAGTAAAAGTAATATCGTTATTGATGTTGATCAAATCAATGAACCCCTTTACTTAGAAAAACTTCCTCATATGAAAAGAAAAACGGATGCGATTATTTATGAATTAAGTGTCCGAGATTTTACAATGTTCTCTTCAATCAAAGCATCTCATCCAGGGACTTTTATGTCTTTGGTTGAAGAAAATTTAAAAACACCAAAAGGAAATAAAGCAGGTTTTGATTATTTAGTCGATTTAGGAATTACTCATGTTCAAATCATGCCAATGTATGATTTTGCGACCGTTGATGAACTTCATCCAACCGTGATGTATAACTGGGGTTATGATCCAATTCAATACAATGTACCTGAAGGAAGCTATGCTTTAAATCCACAAGATGGTTATTCCCGTGTGAAAGAATGTCGTCATATGGTATCATCCTTGCATCAAAAAGGTTTAAGGGTTGTCATGGATGTGGTCTATAATCATATGTATGATTACTTTACAAGTGCTTTTGAAAGAACCGTTCCAGGGTACTATTTTAGAAAAAATCAATATGGGGAAATGTCTAATGGTTCTTGGTGTGGAAATGATTTAGAATCAAGACATCAAATGACAAGACGTTATATTAAAGATATGTGTCTTCGTTGGCAAAAACTTTATGGTGTCGATGGTTTCCGTTTTGATTTAATGGGAATCATTGATATAGAAACGTTAAATCAGGTGTATAATCAAGCTTCTAAAATTGATGATAGTTTTATTGTCTATGGAGAAGGATGGAATATGCCTACAGCCATGTCTGATCAAGAAAAAGGAATGCAAGATAATCATCAAAAAATGTTGAATATCGGTTTCTTTAATGACTATTATCGTGAAACTTTAAAAGGGGGAAGCAGTGATTCCACTTTAAAAGATAAAGGTTACTTTGCGGGAAATATGTATAACTGTGAAATTGGTGGCGAATGTATGAAAAACACCAATCGCTATAGTTATGTTGATCAAAGTATTAATTATGTTGAATGTCATGATAATGCGACTACTTTTGATAAGTTTGCAATCAGTAATGGAGATGAACCCCTTGAAACACGTAAAAAAAGACAGTTGATGCTTAATGTAGCACTTGTTTTATCACAAGGAATTCCTTTTATTCATTGTGGACAAGAATTTTATCGTAGTAAAGGTGGTTTAGGAAATACGTACAATACGCTTGATTCTATTAATGCGGTGAATTGGTCCTTAGTGGATGAAAATCAAGAGGATATTGAAATTCTTAAACAAATCATTCAACTTAGAAAAGAAAATAGTGGATTTAGATATGAAACAATACAAGAAGTTAAAGAAAATGTTACTACAAATCATTTTGATTATCGTATTTTACGTTATAGTGTGAAACAAAATAAAGGAAAATATAAAGAGATTGTTGCATATTTTAATCCATCGTATTATGATTTTGAAATAAATGATATGGATGAATATGAAGTGATTTATAATGATCATGAATCATGCACATATTTAGCACCTATTTCAATGAAAATATTTGGATTAAAGAGGTAAAAAATGAAATTAATTATAGGACTTGGAAATCCTGGCAAAGAATATGAAAGAACAAGACATAATACAGGATTTATGGTATTAGATCGTTTAAGTGAAAAATTAAATATTGAAATCAGTCAAAATAAATTTAAAGGACTTTATGGAAAGGGTAAATATAAAGGAGAAGATGTACTTTTATTAAAACCACAAACCTATATGAACCTTTCGGGAGAATCAGTTAGACAAGTGATGGATTTCTTTAAAATCAACCAAGAAGATATTTTAGTTGTTTATGATGATTTAGATATGCCTGTAGGAAAGCTTCGCTTAAGACAAAGTGGAAGTGCCGGAGGGCATAATGGTATTAAAAACATTATCTTGCATACTGGAAGTCAAAATTTTAATCGTATTCGTGTGGGAATTGATCGCAGTAAATATATCAAAGTGGTCGATTATGTTTTATCACGTTTTACAAGTGAAGAACAAGAAGCTATTGAACAAGGTGTAGAAAACGCTAGTGATGCGATCATTGATTATTTAGAAAATGGTTTCAATCATGCTATGAATCGTTTTAATTAGAGGAACTTATGAAAAAAATACTTAATTTATTAAAAGATAACAAAGCTTTTCAAGCCTTACTCAATAAACAAAATATCGTCGTTAATTCACAAAACGCCGAAGCGCTACTTATTGCTAGCGCATTTTTGACTTTAAAGAAAGATATGTTGATTATTAAATCTAATCAATATGAAGCAAATTTACTTTATAAACAAGTATCGCAAATGATTGATGATGTCCTTTATTTTCCAGTTGATGAATCTTATCGTATTGAAAGTCTTGCCGCTTCAGGTGAACTTTTAGGGCAAAGACTTTCAACGATGTATGAACTTTCAAAAGAAAAACCCCATTTATTAATTAGCCATGGTCATAGTGTTATGCGTTATGTTCCAAGCAAAGACGTTTTTAAAAAGAACTGTATGACTTTAAAAGTTGGAGATCGTATCGATGTTTATGACTTGCAAAGATTTTTAATTCAAGCAGGTTATATGCACACAACGCGTGTTGATCAACCGTTTTATTTTTCTAAACGTGGGGGTGTTATTGATGTTTTTTCAATGCAATATGATCATCCAATTCGTATTGACTTCTTTGATGATGAAATTGATTATTTAAAATTTTTTGATGAAAAAACACAAAGAACAATTGAAAAAGTTAATGAAATTGAAATCATTCCAGCAACTGATCTTTTATATTTAGATCAAGAAGTCGGTTCCGTTATTACCAAAATCAAAGATTCTTTTGAAGAACAATATCAAAAAATGGATGATTTATTTAAAGATGATTTTGAAGAAAAAATCATGATTGATATTGAAAACTTAAAAGCACACGGCACAGACAGTAGTCAATATGCTTATTATCATCTTTTTAAAAGTGTTACAAGTATTAAAGACTATTTAAAAGATCCGGTGACAATTCTTTGTCAAAAAGAAGATATTGATTTTCAAATCAAAAACTATCTTTCTGAAAACTTCTATTACTATCAAGAACTCAGTCAAAGTGGACGTTTCCTTAAAGATAACCAACTCTATCAAGATTTTGATCACATTGTTCAAGATGATTATCAATGCATCAATACCTTTAGTACCAGTAAAGATGATCAAGTCTTTGTCAGTCATGATGTCATGTTTAATCGTGATGATGAAAAACGTGTTATCCAACAAATCAATGATTATTTAAAAAACAGTCAAATTCTTATTTCCTTAGAGAATAAACATCAATTACAACTCATGATTGAACTCTTTGATCGTCATGAAATGAAATATACTCTTGTGGGAATTGATGAAGTGATTTATCCAGGAATCAATCTTTATGTAGGAAATCTTTCTACAGGAATTGAACTAATGGAAGAAAAAACGGTTATTTTAACGGCACATGAACTTTTTGGTGAAGTTAATGTTTCTAAAGCAAAATACTTTCGATTCAAAGATGCGAAAACATTACGTAATTTCCAAGAATTAAATGTGGGGGATTATGTGGTTCATGATAGTTATGGAATTGGACAATACTTAGGAATCAAGACGCTTGATGTTAAAGGCTATCATAAAGATTATCTTTATGTGGCTTATGCTGGAGATGATACGCTTTATATCCCAGTGGAACAATTTAAAATGATTCGTAAATATGCAAGTTCAGATGGAAAAGTTCCAATGATCCATGCTTTAGGCAGCAGTAAATGGGCTAAAGCCAAACAACGTGCGAAAAATAAAATTGATGATATTGCTGATCAATTAATTGAACTTTATGCTGCGCGTATGTCGTCGCCAGGTTTTTCTTTTTCTAAGGATAATGAACTCCAAATCGATTTTGAAAATCAATTTGGTTATGAACTTACAAAAGATCAACAACGTAGTGTCGATGAAATTAAAGTGGATATGGAAAAACCTCAACCAATGGATCGTCTTTTATGTGGCGATGTTGGTTTTGGAAAAACAGAAGTAGCTTTACGAGGGGCTTTTAAAGCTATTCTTGATCATAAACAAGTCGCCTTCCTTTGCCCAACAACAATTTTATCAATGCAACATTTTAAAACAGCAACCAAGCGTTTTAAAAATTTCCCAGTGGAAATTGCTTTACTTAATCGTTTTACTTCTGCCAAAGAGAAAAAACGTATTTTAAAAGAAGTCAAAGAAGGAAAAATTGATTTACTTATTGGAACGCATCGTATTTTATCAAAGGATGTACAGTTTAGTGATTTAGGTTTATTGGTTATTGATGAAGAACAACGTTTTGGTGTTAAACAAAAAGAAAAAATCAAAGAATATCGTGAAACTATTGATGTTCTTTCGCTTTCAGCAACACCAATTCCTCGTACTTTACAAATGTCTTTAATGGGTATTCGTGGTTTATCAAAAATCGATACACCACCAAAAAACAGGTTACCAGTCCAAACCTATGTCGTTGAAAAAAACAATACACTGATTAAACAAGTCATTGAACGAGAACTTGCTAGAGATGGACAAGTCTTCTATCTTTATAATCGTACTGACCAAATTGCTAATGTCGCTTATAAAATTGCTTCAACAGTTCCTAATGCCAAAGTCGCTATTGGACATGGACAAATGGATAAAAATGAACTTGAAGATGTGATGCTTCGTTTCATGAATAAAGAATTTAATGTCTTAATTTGTACAACAATTATTGAAACAGGAATTGATATTCCTAATGCGAATACAATGATTGTTGAAGATGCGGATAAATTTGGGTTAGCACAACTCTACCAAATTAGAGGACGTGTTGGACGAAGTGAAAGAGGTGCTTATGCTTATCTTCTTTATAAAAAAGATAAAGCTATTCAAGATGATGCTTTAAAACGTCTAAAAGCTATTAAAGAATTTACTGAACTAGGTAGTGGTTATAAAATTGCAATGCGTGATTTATCAATTCGTGGTTCGGGAGATATCTTGGGTGGTAGACAAGCTGGCTTTATTGATGATATTGGTTTTGAAATGTATATGAAGATCTTACAAGATGCGATTAATGTAAGAATGCATAAAGAAGAAAAACCAGAAGAAAATATCAAAAACTTAAATGTTAATGTTGATGGCTATATTCCAGATGATTATGTTGAAAGTGATTATGAAAAATTAGAACTCTATCAACGTTTAGATAAAGCAAAAACAATGAGTGAGCTTAATAGTTTAAAAGCAGAATTTGATGATTATTATGGAAACTTACCGGAAGCTATCCAAGCTTTAATTGAAAAAAGAAAGCTTGAAATTCTTTCTCATTATTCAATTATTGAAGATATTAAAGACCATGGTAAAAAACTAGAAATCATCTTTTCATCAAATGCTTTTGAAACAATTTCTGGTGATAAACTCTTTATTCTTGCCAATCAACTCTTTACCAAACCAGCATTTAAGTCGCTTGATAATCAAGTAACAATTACGATTCAAAAGAATAATCAATGGTTGAATCATTTAAATGAATTTATTGAAACATTATCTAAAAAATAAAGGAAAAATACGTACGAAATAAGCTATGGAAGTTCCATGGCTTTTTAATTATGAAAAAATACGCATTTTTGATGCGTATTATTTTACAGGTACATATTCTTTTTTTATAAATTCTTTTGTGTAACGATTACTTGTCAATTCTTGAATTGTATCAAAGAAAGAAAGATCATCAATATAAAGACGATAAGTTACTTGGTCACTATATTCTTTATTAATACAATCAATCGTATTCACTTTAAGCAAATGTTCGAATTTCTTGGTAAAGCTATAATCAAGAGAAACATCGTAAACATCAATTAAATGTTTTTCAACAATATTCGCTTCTTTTAAAGCTTCAGCAACAGCTTGACTATAAGCACGGGTCAATCCCCCTGCACCAAGTTTAATTCCACCAAAATATCTTGTTACGATGGCAATGATATTGGAAAGCTCTTGTTTTTTCAAAACATTAAGCATAGGAAGTCCTGCAGTTCCTGAGGGTTCCCCATCATCATTGGCTCTTTCTTTGGTTCCTACAAGGTAGGCGATACAATTATGAGTGGCATCTTTATACTTTTCTTTATAAAAATCAATGGTTTCATTGATTTTATTTTCATCATTTAAAGGGATGAGCGTACAAATAAATTCAGATTTTTTTATGACAAGTGTATGCTCTGTTATTTCTTTAATCGATTTCATTTTTTCACCTTCTTAGCTTTTATCATAACATAAAACTTTAAAAATAAGCTATAATTTGTTATATTATATGAGGAAGAGGTGGAGAGTATGGAAAAAATTGCTATATTAGCGGATAGTGGATGTCAAATCCCAGTAGGTTCAAAAGAAGATCAAGGGATATTTATTGCTCCACTTACAATCACTATGGAAGGGAAAAGTTATTTAGATGATTTAGAAATTCATAGCGAAGATGTTTTTAAACGTATGGAAAAAGACGATATTATGGTGATGACTTCTCAACCATCAACAGGTTCATTGCAAGAAGCGGTTCAAAAAATCAAAGAACAAGGGTACAGTCATATTATTGGTTTACCAATTGCGACAGGTCTATCTTCTACAATGAATGGGATGAAGTTGGCTTGTGATATGTTAGAAATGCCTGTAACTTTAGTAGATACAAAAGGTACCGCAAGTAATCAAAAATATCTTGTAGAAGTTGCCGCAAAACTTGCTGGTGAAGGAAAATCACCAGAAGAGATTAAAGAAATTTTAGAAAAGCTTGTGGAAGATTCTGCAACGATTATCATGGTTCCTAATTTAGAACATTTAAAAAAAGGTGGTCGTATTACCCCGGCTGTTGCCACTCTTGCGGGGCTTTTAAAAATTGTACCTATCATGAAATTAAATTACGATTTAGGTGGTAAAATTGATACTTTTGGTAAAGTAAGAACAGCAAAGAAGGCAAATTTAAAGATTATTGATCATATAGTCAATGATTGTAAAGTCAATAATAAAGATTATGTTTTTGCTATTGAACATGTTTTGTGTGAAGATCTTGCTTTAGAAATGAAACAAAAATTGATTGAACAAATTGGTGAATGTGAAATACTTGTAAGAGAATTACCAGCAGTGGTTGGTGCACATATGGGTATTGGTGGTATTGGTTATCAATATATTAGAAAATACGAAGGATAATAGGTGAAAGACATGACAAAAAGAGTCGATACGGTTGAAACGGTAGTAGATGTTTTTAATATTGCCATGGATATTCAAGAATTGTATTTAAAACAAGGACCTTTTAAACAGCTTTCAATGTCTGAAATGCATGTTTTAGAAGCGGTTGATAAAGAAACAAGTCCGTCGATGTCAGCAGTTGCTAATCATTTAAATATAACTCTTGGGACATTAACAACAGCAGTTAAAAAGATTATTGAAAAAGGTTTTTTAATTAAAGAAAAATCAGATCAAGATCATCGTATTTATTATTTAAGATTGACTGATCAAGGACATGAAGCTTTAAAAGTTCACGAACAATTTCATCAAGAATTGGATTCAATCTACACACAGCATATTCCTAAAGAAAGAGTAGAATGGGTCTTTTCTACCTTAAATGAAATCTATAAAGATTTGGTTATTTATCGAAATGAATTACTTAAAAGAAAAAATCAAAAATAAGTCAACAATGTTGGCTTTTTTTCATATTCATTTAAAAATATCATACGTTTAAATAGGTGATATTATGATTTGTCTTCAAAAAAAGAGAATTCTTATTAAACATTATCAATTCATTATTACTTTAGAACCTACTTTATTTGAATGTAAAATCGATCAACAAATAATCTCTATTAAAGGAAAAAACATTGAAATTCATTACTATAGTCAAGATGAAGTGATGCTTTATGGTGAGTTTGAAAGTATCAACATTTCATGAACCTGGGCTACGATTATATCCTTCTAGAAACTGATAACATTCTAACTTTTTAAAAACAATAAAAAATATCAACTCACCCTTTTTCAACTTAAACAAATCGATTCCACCCATTACAGCTTTTATGTTCCTATCTATCAAAGGCATCTTACCTATAAACTGCATCTTCCAATACAAAAAAGTATCGGGATCTTTCATTATCTATTATGTATTTTTCATTTTCCCCAAATCCTTTTTACTATAAGTTTTGCTTGTACACTCTTTTTTTTACCACAATATCTTTATCATATTGAAGTCAAAGGAACCTTACCCACATTAAACCAACAACTAAATCGAGAACTCAATCATGAGATATCTTTTCTTCATCCAAAACTTTCCTATAAACAAATCAACCAACTCTATGATACTTTTAAACAAAAACATAAAAACCAACTTGATTATTTAAATATCTATCAAAAGGGTAGTATTTTACATGTTGAATACACGCCAGCTAGTCATAATCAAGAAACAGTTTTAAAGTATCAAGATTATCTTGCTAAAAAAGATGGGGTCATTTCTAAAATTGATGTCCAACAAGGTAATGTCCTTGTTAAAATCAATCAATATGTCAAAAAAGGGGATATTCTTATTTCTCATCAAATAGAAGATACCAGCAAAAAAATCAAAATTATTCCAACACTTGGAAGAATTGAAGCTTATACGTATCAAACCCTAGAAGTTTCTATTCCTAGAAAACAAAAAGAGAATTTTGCTTATCTTTTATTTGAAATAAGAAGTCAATTACCAAAAGATGTAAAAATTGACAAAGAAAAAGTCTTATCTTATGGTATAATAGATGAGAAATATGTTTTAAAAATGCAATATGTCTTTATTGAAAATATTGCGATTAGGGAGGAAACATGAAAGAAGTCGTTAAATTAGAAGCCTATAATATTGAACAACTTGTCAATTTATCAGGAGTAAAAGATGAAAATCTAGAAGTTTTAGAAGATCATTTTCAAGTAGAAATCTCTTTAAGAGGGGATGAAATGACACTTGTTGGAGAAAAAGAAAATCTTGAAAAAACGAAAAAAGTTATTTTTTCTTTATTAAAACTGATTGTTTCAGGGGTCTCTATTTCTAGACGTGATGTGGTCTATGCTCAAAAATTGGTAGAAAAAGATAAGTTGGATCAACTTTCAGAGCTTTATCATATAAAAATTGCGAGAACCTATAATGGAAAACTTATTTATCCAAAAACACTAGGACAAAAAAGTTATTACTATGCCCTAAAAAACAATGATGTCGTTTTTGGTATTGGACCTGCGGGAACTGGAAAAACGTATTTAGCGGTTGTTTTTGCAGTAGCTGCCTTAAAAAATAATGAAGTAAAAAAAATCATTCTTACGCGACCAGCTGTAGAAGCAGGTGAAAGTCTTGGCTTTTTGCCAGGAGATTTAAAAGAAAAGGTCGATCCTTATTTACGTCCACTTTATGATGCTTTACACGATATGTTAGGGGTTGAACAAACGGAGAAATTGATTGAAAAAGGTGTGATTGAAATTGCGCCACTTGCCTATATGCGAGGACGTACACTAGAAGATGCTTATGTTATTTTAGATGAAGCACAAAATACAACCGATAATCAAATGAAAATGTTTTTAACACGTTTAGGGTTCCGTTCAAAGATGATTGTAACAGGAGATATTTCACAAATTGATTTACCAAGAAATACAACATCAGGTCTTGTACGTGCTTTAGATATTTTAGAAGGGGTCAAAGGTATTTCTTTTATTCATTTATCAGCGATGGATGTAGTAAGACACCCAGTAGTACAAAGAATAATTGAAAGATATGATGGGAATAATGAATAAAATACTTTTAATTGAAGATGATCAATCAATCAATAAAATTCTAGCCTATGAACTTTCTAAAAAAGGCTATCAAGTTGATAGCCTTTTTGATGGAAAAGAGGCTGTTCAAACAATTCTAAAAAATGACTATGATTTAGTTCTTGTAGATTGGATGCTTCCTTATCAAGATGGTGTTTCCATTATTAAAGAAGTAAGAATCAATGATTATGTCAAACCATTGATTCTTTTAACAGCTCGTAGTGAACAAGAAGATATTATTAAAGGATTAGAAGCAGGTGCAGATGATTATCTAACAAAACCTTTTCAATCTGCAGTTTTAATTGCCCGCATTGAAGCTCATTTAAGAAGACATCATAAACATTTCTTGGATGAAATTAAATTTGGTGATGTCTTAATGAATACAACGAATCGTGAAGTAGAGATTCAAGATCAAAAGATTGTTTTAACAAAAGTAGAATATGATCTTTTAAAAATGTTTTTAGAACATCCTCGTGAAGCTGTTTCAAGAGAAACTTTGCTTCAATCTATTTGGGGATTTCAATATGACGGGGATACCCGTATTGTTGATGTTCATGTTTTTAAACTTAAAGGAAAACTTAAAGAAAGCCAAGTGTCTTTTAAATCAGTAAGAGGAGTTGGATATAAGTTGGTGAAAAAAGATGACGAATAATTCTATTAAAGTTTTAGTTTTAGGACTTATTGCCTTGTTACTTACCTATTTTAACAAAGCTTATAGTATTTTAATTATGCTGGTCCTTATTTTGATTTATGTAGTGAATGCCTATCAACTAGAAAAACATTATCAACGCATGGGACGTTTTATGCAAAGAGAAAGAGATAATGAATTAAAAGAAGTTGAAATAGAAAATAAATATCATGAAAAAATCTTAAGTCAGTTGATTCGTTCGATGAATCTTCCAATGCTTTTTGTTAATAAAGAAGGAAAGATTGCTTTTACTAATCAAAGCTTTCGTAAAGGATTTGAAATTCCTCATTTAAAAGGACGTTATTATAAAGATATTTTTGTAGGAGAAATGTTAGATTTGGTAGAACAGTGTTATGTCTTTGAAAGACCTCTTTCAACTGTGGTAAAAATTCAATCGAGATATTATCAAGTAGAATCTTCACCAGTCTTTTCAGATCATGAAAAATTGATTTTTGATGGAACGATTGTTTTATTTACCGATGTTTCTAAAATGAAAGAAATTGAAGATATGCAAAAACAATTCCTTTCTGATGTCTCTCATGAACTTAAAACACCCATGTCTGCCATTATTGGCAGTGTAGAAATCCTAAAAAGAGATGGGATGGAATCATCAGAGATATTTAACGAATTTATGGATATACTTTTAAAAGAAAGTTATCGTATGCAAAATATCATTAATGATATTTTAGAACTTTCTCGTTTAGATCAAACAAAAGTTTCATTAGATTATCAAGAATTAGATGTTAAAGCGGTCGTTAAAGAAAGTATGGATTTATTTGAACCACTTGCAAAAGAAAAACATCTTTCATTGATTTATCATAATCAAATAAAAGAACCACTCATTTTAGATTATTCAACAGTAAAAACGATTTTAAGTAATTTTATTTCAAATGCGATCAAATACTCAAATGAAGGGATTATTACGATTAAAACAAAAAAAGAAGACGATACGTTTATATTAAGTGTCCAAGATGAAGGAATTGGTATTCCTAAAAATAAATTAAATTATATTTATGATCGGTTCTATCAAGTAGATAAATCAAGAAGTTCTAAAATTTCTACAGGATTAGGTTTAAGTATTGTCAAAAAAATCGTAGAATTAAATCAAGGAACGATTGATGTAGAAAGTAGCGCGGGCATTGGTTCAACATTTATTGTCAAACTTCCAATCAATCCCAAAGTTTCCCACAATGACGATATAATTTAGACATAATTGTTTTTTATGATGGTAACATCAAAGGAGGAAAGTAATATGAATGAAGATAATAACAATAATTTTATATTAGTTGATGAAGATAAACCAAAAGAAAAGAAGTGGAAGAAAATCATAAAGATTTTACTCGTTGTTGCTATCGTATGTTCTTTTGCGATGAATGGTTATGTATTCTATAACATCATCACTTCTTCAGATGATACAACAACATCTGTATCAAATAAAGGAACAGTTAAAAAAGTAAACTATGATGTAAAAACAGATACAACAAGTGTGGTTGACAAAGTCAGCGATAGCGTTGTAGGAGTTGTTGTTTATCAAAATACTTCCAATAATATTTTTGGTTTCAATGATAGTAGTTCATCAAGTGAAAGCCAATCAGGAAGTGGTAGTGGAGTCGTTTATGATCAAACTGGTAAATATACTTACATTATAACTAACCATCATGTTATTGATGGTGCCAATAAAGTACAGGTTGTGTTTTCAAATGGTGAATACGTTGATGCTGAAGTTGTTGGTAGTGATGAATACAGTGATGTCGCTATTTTAAGATGTCAACCAAGCTTTGATGTCAGTGTCATTGATTTAGGAGATTCTGATTTATTAGATAAAGGAGAAACGGTTTTAGCGATTGGTTCACCTTTAGGTATTCAATATTCAGGAACAGTCACTCAAGGAATTGTTTCAGCAACAGACCGTACTGTTTCTGTTGATTTAAATGATGATAATGTAGATGATTGGGATATGAACGTTATCCAAACAGATGCTGCCATCAACCCTGGTAACAGCGGGGGTGCTCTTGTTAATATGAAGGGTGAACTTGTTGGTATTACGAATATGAAATTCTCAGATGAAAGTGTTGAAGGTATGGGATTTGCGATTCCAATTAATGATGTTATTACAGTCGCAGAACAAATTCGTTCAAATGGTAAAGTATCCCATCCAGTTATTGGTATTTCAGGTGTTTCATTAAATGATTATTCATCTTATGAACTTCAAAGATATGGTGTTAAAGTTTCAGTTGATGAAGGAATCTATGTTGTTAAAGTAACAAGTGATGGAGCAGCAAATAAAGCAGGTATTCAACAAGGTGATGTCATTGTTAAATTAGACGGTAAAGATATTACAACGTATAAATCATTCTTAACAGCGCTTTATTCTCATAAAGCAGGAGATACAGTAAAAGTTGTGGTTAATCGTAGTGGTAGTGAAAAAACAATTGAAGTCACACTTCAGGAAAAATAGATATTGCTTAACGCAATATCTTTTTTTATAATAACTGTAGAATGTTTGAAAGAGGAATTATATGAAAATAGGTATTTTTGATTCAGGAATAGGTGGTTTATCTGTTTTATATGAAGCAATGCATTTATTGCCTCATGAACAATTTATTTATTATGCAGATGAAAAACATGTTCCTTATGGTGAAAAAACAAAAGAAGAAATTATAGGTTATGTAGATGAAATTATTCAATTTATGATTGAACGCGATTGCAAAGCAATCGTTATTGCTTGTAATACCGCTACCAGTGCCGCTGTTTCAATCATGAGAAAGAAATATCATATTCCTATTATTGGAATGGAACCAGCGGTTAAAAAAGCAGTCGATCTTTATGGAAATCAAAAGGTTTTAGTTTGTGCTACACCGATTACTGTTAAAGGAAAAAAGATGTTGGATCTTGTAGAAAGAGTAGATAAAGATCATTTAGTTGATTTAGTGGCTTTACCAAAGCTTGTTCGCTTTGCAGAAAGACTAGAATTTGAAAGTGAAGATGTTTTAGCTTATTTAAAAGAAGCTCTTTCATGTTTTGATTTTGAAGAATATGGTTCACTTGTTTTAGGGTGCACACATTTTAATTATTTTAAAGATAGTTTCCATAAATTACTTCCTCAGGTTCATTTATTAGATGGTAATCTTGGAACAATCAATTATTTAATAAAAAATATCGAATTAGAAGATTTAGAAAGTTCAGTAGAATACTATTATTCAGGACAAAGAGTTCTTGGTAAAGAACTCCAACGTATTGAATGTTATTTAAAACGTTTAGAAAAAATGAAGGATATAGGTAAATAATATGGTAAAAGCAATTTTTTTTGATATCGATGGAACACTTGTAAGTTTTAAAAATCATCAAATTCCCCAATCAACCTTTGATGCTTTATATAAATTAAAAGAAAAAGGCATTAAACTTTTTATTGCGACAGGAAGAGGAAAAGATGGCTTAGATGTGTTAAATGATTTTCCTTTTGATGGTTACATTACTTTAAATGGACAATATTGTTATACAAATGATCAAATCATTTATTCAAATACCATTAAAAAAGAAGATTTACAAGCTCTGCTTGATTATTTAGAAGACCATCAAGTTCCTTGTGGTTTTACCGAAGAAAACACAAAATATTTCAATTACCGCGATAAGCGTGTAGATGCCATTCATGACATTACTCATAATGATGATCATCCTGCAGGAGATTGTAGTCATGTCATTGATAAATCCATTTATCAAATCATGTGTTTTGTTGATGAAAAAGAAGAAAAAGAAATATTAAGTCATATGCCTCATTGTATTTCAGCAAGATGGCATCCGACTTTTTGTGATATTTCACCAATAGGTGGAACAAAACAATTAGGAATCGATCAATTCTTAGAATATTATGGTCTTGATTTAAAAGATACGATGGCTTTTGGCGATGGGGGAAACGACAAACAAATGTTACAACATGTGTCTCTTGCTATAGCTATGGGTAATGCCGGTGATGAGTTAAAAAGCATTGCTGATTTTGTGACAAAAGATGTCGATGATGATGGTATCACCTATGCTTTAAAACATTATGGGTTGTTAGACCTTTAAAAAAGATTAAAAGAGTTATATAATAGAGATGCAATAAAATAATACTTCAGGGCAGAGTGAAATTCTCTACTGGCGGTAACCTCCGCGAGCCAAAGAAGGCCGAACTGGTGAAATTCCAGTAGCAACAGTTAAAGTCTGGATGAAAGAAGTGTTTTTTGTATTACTTTTTATATACAAAAACGTACCTAGAAGATTATTTTAGGTGCGTTTTCTTTGTTTAAAGGAGGTATATAAAAATGAGTACAAAGAAAATAACAACAGTAGGGATGCTTTGTGCTATGGCAATGATTGTCAATGTTTTGATTTCATTTCCCATTGTTCCAGCAGTATCTTTTTTAAGATATGATCCCAAAGATATTTTAATTGTTATTGGGGGATTTATTTATGGTCCCATGACATCTTTTTTAATGAGTTTTATTTGTTCGATTTTTGAAATTATGTTAAAGGGAGGTAATTTCTTAGATGTCTTAATGAACATGGTTTCAACTTGTTCATTTGCTTGCATGGCAGCTTTTATGTATAAAAAAGTCCATAATCAAAAAGGAGCAGTTTTAGGACTTGTCTTAGGCGTTATCTGTACAACAATTTCTATGCTTATTTGGAATTATATTATTACACCGATTTATTATGGAATGCCAAGAAGCGCTATTGTACCTATGTTGCTTCCAGGAATCTTACCTTTTAATTTAATTAAAGCAACGATGAATGCTGCCATTGTTTTTTTCTTATATAAACCAGTGGTTCAAATATTAAGAAGAACACATTTAGTGGAAAAATCTGATCGACAAGGAAGTGTTTATAAAGGATATATCTTTGTCGTAGGTATTATTTTAGTAACAATGATTTTATTTATTTTAGGATATCAAGGAATTATATAGGAGGAAATAGGATGGAATTTTTAGAAGCTAAAGAAATCATGAAACAAAAAATGGGAGATTGGAAAATTATGGCACTTGCGAGTTGCGAGGATAATTATCCTATGGTTCGAAATGTAAGCTGTCTTTTTTATAATGATAAAATCTATTTTAAAACAGATAAAAATTTTAGAAAGACACAACAATTATTTAAAAATAATCGTGTTGCAATGTGTTTTAATGGAACACAAGTTGAAGGAACAGCTGTTAATAAAGGACTTGTGGTAGATGAACCAGGAAGAGTTTTTGAAAAGAAATATAAAGAATATTTATGGCAAAGCTATAATGCTTATTCGCATGTAGAGAGTGAAATTCTTATTGAAGTAACACCAGAGTTTGTTGAAATTTGGGATGAGGATGAAAATCGTCATGCTTTTCAATTGTTTATTGATTTTAAAAAGAAAACAGTTGAATATAAACCTTATGACTAAAGAAATCAAATCATATGATTTGACTTCTTTTGTTGAAGTGTTAAAATAATAAACGAAAAGAAAGTCTTCAGGGCAGGGTGAAATTCCCGACCGGCGGTGATAGTCCGCGAGCGCAAGCTGAAAAGGTGTAATTCCTTTACCGATAGTAGAGTCTAGATGGAAGAAAGACATTTTTTTAAATAATGTTTTTAGTCATGGAGATTAGTATTTTCATGATATTTTTTATTTTAAAGGAGAATTATTATGGAAAGTACTAAGACACAAAAAATGGTTTTAGCGGCTATGTTAGCAGCGCTTGGGATGATTTTGAATTTGATTGAGATTCCTTATCCCTTTGCACCTTGGTTGAATTTGGATTTATCAGAAATTGTCGTATTGGTGGCTATTTCAACTTTAGGATTTGTTCCAGCTTTATTTGTTTGTATTTGTAAGTTTTTTGTTTCAATTTTATTTAAAGGACCAGTTGGACCAATTGCGATTGGACAAATTGCGGCACTTATTGCCTCACTTTCAATTTGTGTAACGTATTCATTACTTGCACGTAAATTTGATCCGGAAAAAAGCAGAAAGAATTATTTGTTGGATATGGTCTTAACGATGCTGATATTTGCTTTTATTATGTTTGTTATTAATTATTTCTTTGTAACACCAACATATCTAATGCAAAAGCCAACATGGTATACAAATCTACCATTTGCTGTTGATATCCAAGCTTTTAATCAACAATATGGTTCCAATATTTCAATACCAAGTTTTTTATCATTTATGTCCCCTTATGGACAAGCAATCTTTATTATCTATTTTCCTTTTAATTTCATTAAAGGAATCATTACAGGAGTCGTTTATTATCTTGTAAGACCGGTAGAAAAAAGATTTAAAAGTAAATATCTACAAGAGGCCTAAAAAGGGCTTCTTTTTTTATAATCATTATTATGTTATAATGGCATGGGACGGTGGGAAAATGACGTATTCAAGAGTAAAAAAATATCAAGAGTTAAGAGATGGTTTAAAAGATGAAGTAGCTATTTCAAAAGAAAATAGACAAGAAAAACCACAAGTAGAGGAAGAAGATGATTTTTTATCTTTTATGAAAAAAGATAAAAAAGATGAAAAAGAAGTAAATTTAGAAGATACTTTAACAGAAGCAAAGACTTTTGAACAAATGCGCGAAGAAAGTTCAAAGGAACTCGATAGAGCTTTAAAAAGTGCTAAAGAAAGTGTTGGAAAACAAGATGAGTACAACACACGTATGGATATCTTAAATAAAATAAGAGAACCTGAAAAAAGAACGATTAAAATTGATTCAGTAGAAGACTTTGCCACAGAAGAATTTTCAAGAGGTATGTTTATTAATCAAGAAAAAGAAGAAATTGAAGAAGAAAAGCCAAAAGAAAAGATGTCTTTAATGGAAAAACTTGCTTCAATGTCACCTGAAGAAGATGCTAAAAAAGCAGAAGCTGTTTTAAATCAAGAAACAGTGGAAGAAGAAATTATTGAAGAAGAACCTGTTGAAGAAAAAGTTGTTGAAGAAGAATCTGACGAAGAAAAAATCGTTGAAGAACAAGAAGATGAAGAAGTTGATGAACCAAAGGAAAGTAAAGTCGTTAAAGTAATGAATGTTATTATTGTTTTATTAGTTGTTATTTTTATTGCTTTACTTGGAATGATTGTTTATCAAAGTTTCTTTTAAACTAAGGTAAGCCTTAGTTTTTTTAAAGGGAGAGAAATGTATGAAAAAAAATATATCAGTTGCTATTGATGGACCAAGTGCTGCTGGAAAAAGCACGATTGCAAAAATGGTTGCGAAAAAAGAAAATTTCATTTATATTGATACGGGTGCTATGTATCGTTGCGTGGCTTATTATTGTTTAACTCAAAAAATTGATTTAAATGATGAAAAAGCGGTTGAACAAGCAATCGAACATATTCAAATACGTCTAACATCAGATAATAAAGTTTATTTAAATGATGAAGATGTAAGTAATCAAATTAGACAAGACCAAGTTTCACTTGGGGCAAGCTGTGTTTCTAAATATCAAGCGGTACGTAGCTTTTTAGTAGATGAACAAAGAAAAATGGCAAAAGCAGGAAATGTCATTCTTGATGGACGTGATATTGGAACGGTTGTTTTACCAAATGCAGATTTAAAAATTTATCAAATTGCAAGTGTGGAAACACGTGCAAAAAGACGTTATTTAGAAAATTTAGAAAGAGGTCTTGATGCTGATTTAGAAACAATCAAAAAAGAAATTGAAGAAAGAGATTATCAAGATACACATCGTGAGATCTCACCACTTAAAAAAGCAGAGGATGCCATCGAATTAGATACATCATCTCTTACTTTAGAAGAAGTTGTTGAACAAGTTTTAACTTTAATACAAAAAGCAAAGGAGGAATAATATGGCAGGTGTTGTTGCTATTGTTGGTCGTGCCAATGTCGGTAAATCAACGATTTTTAACCGAATTGTCGGAGAAAGAATTTCTATTGTCGAAGATGTTGCTGGGGTAACACGTGATCGTATTTACGCCAAAGCATCATGGCTTACGAAAGAGTTTAATATTATTGATACAGGTGGTATTGAATTAGAAAATGCCTCTTTTACAACACAAATTAAGATGCAAGCAGAAATTGCCATTGAAGAAGCAGATATCATTATCTTTGTTGTTAATGGTCGAGAAGGTATTACTAAAGAAGATGAATACGTTGCACGTATCTTACAAAAATCAAGGAAACCAATTATTTTAGCGGTTAATAAAATTGATGACAATCAATTTAAAGATTATATTTATGAATTCTATACCTTAGGTGTAGGAGATCCTATTCCAGTATCTGGTTCTCATGGGATTGGAATTGGGGATTTATTAGATGAAGTTATTTCTCAACTTGATTTACAAGAAGAAGAAACAAATGATGATGAAATTAGTTTTTCAATTATTGGTCGACCAAATGTTGGAAAATCATCTCTTACTAATGCAATTTTAGGAGAAGAACGTGTTATTGTTTCAAATATAGAAGGAACAACACGTGATGCTATCGATACACCATTTGTTAAAGATGGACAAAAATATCGTGTAGTTGATACTGCAGGAATGAGAAAAAAAGGAAAAATCTATGAAAATATTGAAAAATATTCAATTTTAAGAGCTTTAACATCCATTGAAAAAAGTGATGTCATTCTTGTTGTTATTGACGGTGAAACAGGAATTAGAGAACAAGATAAACATGTTGCCGGTTATGCTCATGAAGCAGGTAAAGGGGTTATCATTGTTTATAATAAATGGGATCTTGTTGATAAAGATGAAAAAACAATGCAAAAGAAAGAAAAAGAAATTCATGAACAATTTAAATATCTTGATTATGCACGTATTGTTTTTACATCCGCAAAAACAGGACAAAGAGTGAATCAAATTTTCCCATTGATTCAAGAATCTTATGAAAACTCACGTAAACGTGTACAAACAAGTGTATTAAATGATGTTTTAGTGGATGCTCAATTAATGAATCCAACTACAACATTTAATGGAGGAAGATTAAAAATCTTCTATGCCAACCAAGTAGCGATTTGTCCACCAACATTTGTCTTATTCGCAAATGATCCTCAATACTTACACTTCAGTTATAAACGTTATTTAGAAAACCGTTTAAGAGAAGCGTTTGGTTTTGAAGGAACACCAATTCATATTATTTGTAGAAAAAGAGATTAATCTCTTTTTTTAACGTTTTCAATTATCTTTCATAATATACAGTGGTGATATTATGAAAGATAAAGATTTACTCGTAGAGCGTGTTTCTAAAAAGACAAATGTTAAAAAGGAAGATATTTTTAAACTTGCAAATGATCTGCAAAAGAAAGATTTAAATAATGAAGAAGATATGCGTTCGTTTATTCAAACAGTTGCTAAGATGACAAACCAAACATTAGATCGAAGAAAAATAGATAAATTAGTAAAGATTATGAAAAATAAAGATATCTTAAATGATGTAGAAAAAATGATTTAATTGTTGATTTAGATTTGGATTTTGTTATAATGTTAAAGAACTTCACAAAAGAGCGAAAATTGTGATTTTAAGCCTTTTTTAGATTGACTTATGTTGTGAGTTTCTATATAATAGGTTTTGCGGTTATGGAAAGGTGATTAATATGAAGTATAGCTTACAGTGGATTATTAAACACAAAGGAACATTTGATTTTGAAGAAGAAATAACTTTTCCTAGTGAAATGTTTGAAAAGTATGCCCATATTAATGGTCTTAAAGATGTCATCGTTTCAGGTACCGGGAATCTTGATACAAGAGATAAACGATTATATGTTGATTTAAATATTAAAGGAACAATGATTCTTCCATGTGCGTTAACGTTGGAAGATGTTGATTATCCATTTGATATCGATTCGACGGAAGTATTTTCTTTTGAAAAACCTGATCCGCTTGAAGACGTTCATGAAGCAAAAAAAGATGTGGTTGATTTTACACCAGTTGTATTTTCAAACATTATGTTAGAAGTGCCAATGAGGGTCGTAAAAGATGACGCTAACATCAAGGAATCAGGTAAAGGTTGGAAAATACTCGACGGTCAAGAAGATCGAGATGAGGAATACATTGATCCAAGGTTAGCAAAATTGAAAGATTATTTTAAACAATAGGAGGATATAAAGATGGCAGTACCATTTAGAAGAGTTTCTAGTACAAGAAGAAATAAAAGAAGAACACATGATAAATTATCTGCACCAACTTTAGTTGTATGTCCAGAATGTGGAGAATACAAAATGTCTCATAGAGTTTGTAAACATTGTGGAACTTACAAAGGTAAAAAAGTTTTATAAGAAGATCACCGTTTAGGTGATTTTTTTGTTTTTAGAGGACGAAGGTCCTCTTTTTTTTTTATGCCTTTATCCACATTTTGTGAACATTTCCCATGATTTATTCACGTTCGTTTATTGAATAATAGATATAAAGAGTATATAATAGTGGTATAAAGTGGTAAAAAAGGATATAAAAGTGTTAAAAAGTGGGTGAAAAATATGTTCATGGGTGAGTTTAGGCACTCTATTGATGCCAAAGGACGTCTTACAATTCCATCAAAGATTAGAAATCAATGTCAAGGCTCTATTTTTGTTGCTCGTGGATTTGATGGATGCCTTGCTTTTTATACCAAAGAAGAATGGGAACCTTTTTGCCAAAAGCTTTTAGCACTTCCTTCAAACAAAAAAGAAGTGCGTAAAGCCATCCGTTTTACCATTTCTAGTGCCAGTGAGTGTGAATTTGATAAGTTAGGAAGAATTAATATACCCACAAACCTACGTACACTTGCTGGACTTGAAAAAGAATGTGTCATTATTGGTGCTGGAAATCATGGTGAAATCTGGTCACAAGAAAAATGGGATCAATATTATAACGATAATCAGGATGGTTATGATGATATTTTAGAATCATTAGATGACTTTAGTTTATAGGAGGGAAAGTATGTTCAACCATGTGACAGTTTTATTAAATGAAGCAGTAGAAGGTTTGAATGTGAAATCCGATGGTATTTATGTCGATTGTACACTTGGTGGAGCAGGACACTCAAGCTTGATTTTAAAACAACTGACAACTGGACATTTGTATTGTTTTGATCAAGATGAAAATGCGATTCAAGCAGCAAGACAAAGATTAGAAACTATTGGAAATCAATTTACCATTATTCAATCAAATTTTAAAAATATTAAAGCAGAACTTAATCAACGTGGTGTAGAACATGTTGATGGGATTCTTTTTGACTTAGGGGTTTCTTCACCACAATTTGATAATGCAGAGCGTGGCTTTAGTTATAACTATGATGCCAGATTAGATATGCGTATGGATCAATCATCTTCTTTAGATGCCCATGAAATTGTCAATCATTATAGTTACGAACAACTTGTAGAAATATTATATAAGTATGCCGATGAAAAATTTGCGAAACAAATTGCTAGAAGAATTGAAAAAGAACGTGAAATTCAACCGATTGATACAACTTTCCAATTGGTAGAAATCGTTAAAAGTGCGATTCCTGCTTATGCTAGAAGAAAAGGCGGGCATCCCGCTAAAAGAACTTTTCAAGCATTAAGAATTGCTGTCAATGACGAATTAAATGTCTTTGACATTGCTTTAAAAGATGCTTTAGATTTATTAAATATAAATGGGCGTATTGCTGTTATTACCTTCCATAGTTTGGAAGATAAAATATGTAAATATACTTTTAATGAGGTTTCTAAATTAAAGGATGTACCTAAAGGATTACCTGTTATTCCTGAAGAAATGCAACCAAAATTTAAACTCATCAATAAAAAACCAATTATCGCAACAGAAGAAGAATTAAATGAGAACCATCGTTCTCATTCCGCTAAATTAAGAGTAATAGAGAGGGTTAGAGTATGAAAAAAAGAAGAAAAACAGGTTTTGAATCATTTGCACAAACATTTTTAATTATCACAACAGTTATTTTTGTCTTTGGAATTATTATGGTTAAGTCTGTTGAATCTTCTTATAACCGCACAATTCAAAAGTTACAAAATGAAATCAATACAGTTGAATCGGATATTGATAGCTTACAAATGCAAAAACAAGAACTTGTTTCATTTAATAGAGTTGCCGAAGTAACTACATCTAAAGGATATACTTATCAAAATGATGCAACTGCTTCAACAGCAGGAGTTCAAGAATAATGAAGAAATCAAAAAGCGCAAAGGTAACAGCTGTTGTCTTTGCTATTATTATTTTTGCTCTTGTTGTTAATATTGTATTTTTAGGTGCGACAGGAAAACATTTGATCAGTGGTGAAAATATTGCTGAATTTGCGAGAAATAGAAGTAAAAAAGAAGTTGTTGAATATGCTCAAAGAGGACAAATTTATACCAGTGATCAAGAAAAAGTGGCGGTCAATGTAAAAAAATATAAAATTATTCTCGTTTTATCTTCAAGTCGTACAGGGTATGGGAAAAAACTTGCTTATGTTAAAAATATTAGTAAAACAGCAAGTAAATTGGCTCCTATTTTAGGAATGGATGAAAATGAACTTACGACAAAACTTCAAAGTGCCAAAGATGCAGGAAGATACCAAGTAGAATTAGGAAGTCAAGGAAATAATCTTTCGGCTTCGATCAAAAAACAAATCGAAGATTTGAATTTACCAGGAATTGAATTCAGTGAATCAAATTCACGTTACTATCCATTAGGTGATTTTTGTAGTTATATTGTTGGTTATGCAAAAAGCTATGAAGATCAAAGTATTAAAAAGATGGTTGGTGAAATGGGACTTGAACTTTCTTATGATAAAACACTTAAAGGAAAAAATGGATACAAGGTATATCAAACAGATGCCAATGGCTATGCTTTAGTAGATGGAACGTTAAGAGAAAAAGACCCAACGAATGGACAAGATATTTATTTAACGATTGATAGTGGTTTACAAAGAGATCTCGATTATTTGATGTCAAGTGCTTACAATGAAAGTGGGGCACAAGTGGTTACAGCGGGTGTTATGGAAATTAAAACAGGAAGAATACTAGCAATGTCAACTTATCCTTCATTTAATCCTAATGAAAGAAATATTTCGACATTCAATAATTACTTTTTAGAAGGAACGATTGAATGTGGTTCTGTTTTCAAACCTTTTATTTATGCAGATTCGATTGAAGAAGGTAAATATGATCATAATGCTTACTATAATTCAGGTATGTATAATGTTTATTATGGAAATAAACTTGTTGCAACGATTAAAGATCATAATGGTGGTGAAGGATGGGGTTCAATTACCTATGATCAAGGTCTTTATCATTCAAGTAACGTAGCTATTTGTAATTTATTAGATAAAGGATATGTTACTAAAGAAGTGTTAACTGAAAAACTCAATGATTTAGGTTTCTTCCAAGGAGATACCATGGATGGACTTACATGTTCTTCTTCTATTAATGCGTATACGCGTAATAGTGCAGGAAAACTGGAATACCTTACTACTGGATTTGGACAAGGATCTACAGTAACCCCTTATCAACTATTAAAAGCCTATAGTGTTTTTGGTAATGGAGGAAAAACTGTTCAACCTCATGTTGTTGAAAAAGTCGTTGATCCTGATATTAATAAAGTAACGTACCAAGCAACAACACAATATTCTAAACAAATCTTTTCAGAAAATACGGTCAAAGAAGTAAGAGATTTAATGTTAGGTGTTATCGAAGATCAACAAGGAACAGGTAAAAATTATCGATTAGATAATGGTGTTCGTATGATTGGTAAAACGGGGACAGGGCAAGTTGTTGAAAACGGAGGGTATAGTACTTCGGTCTATATGCATTCTTTTGTTGGACTTGCGCCTTATGAAGATCCTCAAGTTGTGATGTTTATTACCTTCAAATCAGGGGATTCTTATGCCCAATATATGCCAAATATAGTCAAACAAACAATGACAAGTGCTTTACAAGTAGTTAATCAATATAATGCAACAGATGAAAAAACAATTGATGAAAGTTATACTTTAGATTCCTATACAAATCAATCTGTCAATTATGTAAAATCAAAACTTGAATCAAAATCATTAAATGTACAAGTTATTGGTAATGGTGGTAGTGTCATTGAACAATATCCACTAGCAAGAAGTAAAGTGACAAGTGGGGATAAAGTCTTTATTAAAACAGAAGGGACAGATATTACGCTTCCTGATTTAACGGGTTGGTCTAAAAAAGAGGTACAAACCTATGCTTCCTTGGCAGAAATTCAATTAGTAATTGAAGGAACAAGTGGGCATGTTACTTCACAAAGTATCGAAGCCAATCAAGTGATTCATAAAGGTGATAGTTTATCGATCACCTTATCCTAAGGGCATAAAATGCCCTTTTTTTCATATTTTATAAAGGTGAGACTATGTTATTTGAACAAACGATTAAAAAAATAAAAATGGTTAAACTCTTTATTGTTTTGTTAAGTCTAGCTCTTATTTTTAAAGTAGGATATATACAAATCATCGATCGTAAAACGATTTATGATAAAGCCTTAGAATCTTGGCAAAGATCATTTCCTGTACAAGCTAATCGTGGAAAAATCTATGATTGTAGTGGAAATATACTTGCAACAGATTTAACGACAGCATCATTAGTTGTCGTACCTAGTCAAATTCAAGATAAAGCCACAACCGCAATTTCTTTATCTAAAATTCTTCAAGTAGATGCCAAGTCTTTAGAAGAAAAATTAAATAAAAAGGTATCGATTCAAAGAATATCCCCTGAAGGAAGACAATTAGATGATGAAAAAGCATTACGCATTCAACGTTTAAATTTATCAGGAGTCTATTTAATCAAAGATACCAAACGCTATTATCCTTTAAATCAGTATTTGAGTCATTGTTTAGGTTTTGTTGGTATTGATAATCAAGGATTACTTGGATTAGAGTTAGAATATGATCGCTATTTAAAAGGAAAAAATGGTTCGATTGATTATTATATGGATGCAAAAAGCCATAATTTAAAAATGTATCCAAGCCATTACAGTGCAAGTCTTTCAGGAATGAATTTAGCCCTTACAATCGATAAAAAAGTTCAGGATGTTATTGAAAGAGAACTCAACAATGCCTATGATACTTACCATCCTGATGGTATTTGGGCTTTGGCAATGAATCCTCAAAATGGAGAAATTCTAGGAATGTCTTGTAAACCTGATTTCAATCCTAATGATTATAAAAACGAAGATTCTTCCATTTATAATCAAAACATTCCTATTTGGAAAACCTATGAACCAGGTTCCACTTTTAAAATTATTACTTTTTCTAGTGCACTTAATGAAAATCTCTTTGATATGGATAAAGATACGTATTTTGATCAAGGGTATGAATATGTTTCAGGAGCTCGCATTAAATCATGGAAAAAAGGAGGACACGGTTTACAAACCTTTCGTGAAGTACTCCAAAATTCATCCAATCCCGGCTTTGTTGAAATTGGGCGTCGTCTTGGAAAAAAAAGAATTTATAATTATGTAAAAAATTTTGGTTTAACACAAAAAACAGAAGTCGATTTACCAGGGGAATCCTGTGGAATCATGTTTGACTATAAAAATTTCCATGAACTTGAACAAGCAACGGTTGCCTTTGGACAAGGTATTTCTGTGACACCTTTACAACTCGTGACTGCAATTTCTGCTTGTGTCAATGGGGGTTATCTTTTACAGCCTCATATTTTAAAAGAAGTGCGCAACAATAATAATGAAATTATTTATCAAGCAAAAAGAAAAGTAAAAAGACAAGTCATTAAAGAAGAAACAGCCAAGAAAGTAAGAGATGCTTTAGAAAGTGTTGTTACTGATGGTGGAGGAAGAAATGCTTATATTGATGGTTACCGAATTGGGGGAAAAACAGGAACAGCTCAAAAAGCTGTTAATGGAAGTTATGTTGGAGGAGGTTATATTCTTTCTTTTGTCGGCATTGCACCAATAGATGATCCACAAATTGTTTTATATATTGCGATGGACAATCCTAAAAACTGTATTCAATATGGGGGAACAACGGTAGCACCGATTGCAAGAAAGATGTTTTTAGATATTTTACCGGCTTTAAATGTGAAGAAAGTAAAATCACAAAGACAAAAAACATTTTCAGTGATGGATAAAAAGACTATTAAAGTTGAAAATTATATTGGTAAACAAAGAAAAGAAGTTCAAAACATTTCTTTGCGTTTTCAATTTGAAGGAAAAGGAAGTATTGTTATTGATCAACTTCCTCGAAAGGGAGAGTATGTTGAAGAAGGAGATACGATTGTGATTATGTTAGGAGAAAAATAATTTATTATTTTTTAAATAAATTAAATACAAAGAGTTGACAGCGAAAATGAATTTGTATACAATAAGTTTACATTTGATATAAATACTGTGAAAAGAAAGAGTAGGCATTAACCTTTAGCGTAGAGATTTCCTGGTTGGTGAAAAGGAAAATAAATGTTTTTGTTGAATTCGTCTTGGAGTAGAGTGTTGAACAGTTTTTAAGTAGGCATCTCCGGTTACACCCGTTAACGTGGAAGAGTATGATTGTACTCAATGAGATTAGTATAGTAATATACTAATGAACAAAGGTGGTATCACGAAGCGATAGCTCTCGTCCTTTAGGGATGAGAGCTTTTTTATTTATATCAAGGAATAAGAAAAAAGGGGAAAAGAAAAATGATTATTGTAATGAAATCAACAGCATCTAAAGAAGATGTAGAAAAAGTATCAGAGTCAGTAGAAAGATTAGGATTAAGAGTGAATGTTGTAAATGGGGCAACACAATCAGTTATTGGAATTATTGGCGATACCACAAAAGTAGATCCAGAATCCATTGAAGTTGATCCAGCTGTAGAAAAAGTCATGCATGTTTCAGAACCATACAAACTTGCAAATAGAGCTTTCCATCCAGAAGATTCAGTTATTGATGTTGGTGGTGTCAAAATTGGGGGAGGACACTTAGCTGTCATTGCTGGACCATGTTCTGTTGAAAGCAAGGAACAAGTCATTGAAATTGCTAAAGCAGCTAAAGCTGCCGGAGCGAACCTTTTAAGAGGAGGTGCTTTTAAACCAAGAACATCACCATATGCTTTCCAAGGAATGGGATCAGCAGGGTTAGATATCTTAGTAGCGGCTAAAGAAGCAACAGGACTTCCAATCGTCTCAGAATTAATGGATGCAGAATACTTAGATGAATTTATTGAAAAAGTAGACTTGATTCAAATTGGTGCGAGAAATATGCAAAACTTCGATTTATTAAAGAAAGTCGGAAAAGCCACAAAGAAACCAATCTTGTTAAAAAGAGGATTAAGTGCCACTTTCCAAGAATGGATCATGTCGGCAGAATATATCATGGCAAGTGGAAATCCAAATGTTATCTTATGTGAAAGAGGAGTGAGAACATTTGAATCTTACACAAGAAATACATTAGACTTACAAGCAGTCCCAGTCATCAAAGAATTAACACATTTACCAATCATTATTGATCCAAGTCATGCTGGAGGAAAATGGTGGTTAGTGAATCCAATGGCAAAAGCAGCAGTAGCGGCAGGCTGTGATGGATTAATGATTGAAGTGCATAATAATCCAGAAAAAGCTTTATGTGATGGACCACAATCATTAAAACCAGCTAAATTTGAACAATTGATGAAAGAATTAAAACCAATCGCAGATGCTGTTGGTAAAGAAATATAAAAGTACCACCAAGGGTGGTACTAAGAAATGCGATAATGTCCAATGAGATCATTTCTTTTTTCTAAAATATCTTCCTCATAATAAGGTTGATGAGGATAGGCATGGTGAATCACAAAAGTGATTCCCTTTTTATTTCGATAATTAGAAATAATACCGATATGTTTTTTAAAGACCACAATATCGCCACCTTGCCATTTATCTAAATCATAAATATCAAGAGTCAAAGATAAAGCATGTCTTTTAAAATAAATATTTAGATTTTTAACACGACGAAAATCAATGTTTTTATCACGCTGTACTACTTGATAATTTTCAGGGCTTTCTTGAATGTCTTGATCTACAAGTTCTTGTAAATTATATCCAGAGTTTAATAAACCAAAAGCGACAACATCACTGCATACTCCATAATTGTCATCTGGATAGCCACTTTGATAATATTTGCTTTTGTATTGTGGCTTTGTTTGAATGTACTCTCTAACATTTTTTAGAATATCACTTTGATCATCAAGACCATCATGATCTTGATCATTTATGCTTTTATAAGTTTGAATATTAAAATCTTCATTTGTATATTTTGGGTGGGGTAGAAGATTCTTTTGATAAAAAATATAAGTAATGATTAAAATAATAGGGATGAAAATAAGAAAGAATTTTTTCATTATTTACCACAACACTTTTTATATTTTTTTCCACTTCCACAAGGACAAGGATCATTACGTCCTACTTTAATCACTTTTGTTGGTTTTTTCTTACCAAAATCATTTTGTTTTCTTTCAATTTGACCATAGTCTAAAGCAAGTTCTTCTTCATTCATGTCTTTAAAAAGTTCTACAACATGACGAATAATATTTTTTGTTTCAATATTATATTCAATTGATAGTGGTAATTGTTTTTGAATTTCAACTTTAAGTTCTTCATATTTATTTTGTTTAAAAAGACAAGTAAAATAAGCATCTAGTAAATCATAATCGTAAGGATAACGATTTAATAATTCTTGAAAATAAGAAATATCACTCTCTTGATAAAAATAAGATAAGGCTAAGTTTTTATAAAAAGGACAAAGATATTTATCATCTTTAAAATAAGTGATTAATTCTTGATGAAAGGCAATGCTTTCTTTATATTTCTTTTCTTGAAGAAAAGAAAGACTTAATAGGTTAAGTTTATCAGATAAATGGTATTGATAACCAAAGAGCTTTCCTAATTCTAAAAGACTTGGTTGATTTTCAAGATATGTCTTCAATTCATTCCATAAAGGATAAAGTGTATCTAAAGTATTGGCTTGTTCTATTTGTGTTAATAATATTTCTTTTTCCATAATGATGTCTCCTTTTTTAAATCATATCATATAATGACGAATTTGGTAAAAACAAAACTATTGTGTATAATGAATGTGGTGAGAAATATGGATCAAAAACATAAATCAAATTTAATAATAACATGTCTTTGTTTAATTATTGTCTTTGTTTCCTTACTAACAATGTATGATAATTTTTCATTTCATACGTATAGTACAAAGACATATTATGATTATTTTCTAACATTGAATCATCAAAGCTTTTCTTTACAAGATTATGAACTTTATAAAGATCAATCAAATTACCATTGTGGAGATGGAAATCTTGTTTTAGGAAAGATTGATTCTTTAGTAGATGGACAAAATATTGATGTTATTATTCAAATGAATAAAAAATATCAAATTCATTATCCTTTACACTATCTAAATGGAGGAAGTTATGCTTTAGAAAACAAAAAAGATTTAAGTAATTTAGATGAAATCAATCATGTTCAATTAATCATTAAGGATGAAAAACAAAAGACAGTCTATAAACATGCTTTAAAATTAAAACAAGTAGAAAAACTTACGTGTTCTTCAAAAAACTTTAAAGTGGAAAATGCCTGTGTGAGTGATGATTTTATGAGACTAGGATATCTTACTTCTACAGATCAGTCTTTATTAAAGAAATATCCAAATATTTCTTTAGAATATCGTTATTTAAAAAGTAATAAATTAAATGAAAAGAATGATAAGAATTATGTTGTTTTTAAGAAAATCAATGGAAAAACAAAGGAAATTGTGAATAAAAAAATCTATCAAGTTTATAATCATGATTTAGATCAAGGTTCTTTAAAAAAGAAAAAACTAAGTGTAGTTATTATTTTATCAAAAGATCATAGTAAAAAAAGTTATGTTTTTAAATTAAACTTTACAAAGGAAAATGGTGGTTTTAATGAATAATGAAAGATACTTAAAATTAAAAAAAGATTTTATTGTTCTTTATTTGGCACGTAACGGGATTATGACTTTTTTGATTACCCTTTGTAGTTTTGGTTTTGATTTATCAAAGTATTATCAAATTAAATTTATAGAAACAATTCCTTATTTATTTTCTAATAATATTTTTACATTTATGTATTTTTGTTTAGTTTGGATTTTCAATTACCTACTCTTTGAACTTTTTAAAATACTAAGTGACGGGTATGATGAAAGTCATCATCATACTCTCAAATTTATGTATCATGAACATAATTATTCAATTTCATGGATGATGTATGTTTTCATGCTTATTATACTTATTTTGATACAAGTAATTGATTTACCAACATTATTTCATTTAGATGCTTACTTGATGTTTGGTTTTATGATTTTACGTTCACTTAAACAAATATATAAAAAGAGACTCTAAGAGTCTACTTTAATAAATGACTAAGGCTATCAAGTAATTCGTCTTTTGAACTTAAAGAATTATAGTAGGTTTCAAAAAGAACACCAAGTCCTGGTAAGACGGTTTCTTCTTTAGAAGCAATACCACTTTCGATAATTTCTTTAAGTTCACTACTTGAACAAGCATGTAGTCTTTGAAATATTGCTTGTCGAATATCCATTTTATCACTCCCTAAAAAAGAGTGGACCAAAAAGGAGAAAAATATACATGGTAGAAACCAAAACAATTATTTTAAATGAACAAGAAATTATTTATAAAATTCATTATAAAAGAATTAAGAATTGTTATTTAAGAGTAGAAAAGGGAGAAGTGGTGATTCGTTGTTCACCCATGTTTCCTCAAAGTGAAATAGAAAAACTGATTAGAAATCATCAAGAAGAAATTCTTGAACAAATCACAGGATATATTCCTAAATATAACTATCAAAATGGGGGATATGTTTATTTATTTAATCAAAAATATGAAATTATCTTAAAAGATATGAATATTAAAAAATGTGCTCTCCACGATCATCAAATCTATGTTTATTCAAAAAATATCCAAACAACGATTGAAATGTTTTTAAAACAAGAATTGATGCATTATTTAAAAGAAAAAATAGATTTTTATTTAAGTACAAGCTTTCATCATGCTTTACCAGAAATTCAAATTAAGAAGATGAAAAGAAGATGGGGTGCTTGTTTTTATCAAAAAAATAGAGTGTGCTTTAATTTAGTATTGGCACATATTGATTATGTTTTAATTGATTATGTCATTGTTCATGAACTTTGTCATTTTATTGAAGCAAATCATTCCAAAGCGTTCTATCATGAAATAGAAAAAAGAATGCCAGATTATAAAGAAAGAGAAAGATTATTAAAGGATGTGGGTATATGATTACGTCAATGCAAAATAAAACGGTTAAAGAATTATTAAAATTAAAACAAAAGAAATATCGTAAAGATTATTATTTAGTAGAAACAAATCATTTGGTAGAAGAAGCTATAAAGGCTAAACAAACAGATTTGGTTATTTCTACTGAACCGGTTGATTTAGGTGTGGAAAATTTAGTAGTGTCTAAAGAAATTATGGAAAAGCTTGCTTTTACGAAAACACCTCAACCCATCATGGCAAGATGTTTTATTCAAAAGAATAAAATATTAAAAGAAGGAAAAAGATATTTGATTTTAGATTATTTACAAGATCCTGGAAACATTGGAACGCTTATTCGTACCGCTTTAGCTTTTGGAATAGATCAAGTGATTTTATCTAATGAATGTGTTGATCTTTATAATGATAAATTACTTCGATCAATGCAAGGAGCACACTTTCATCTTTCTTGTCTTTATGGAGATTTAAAAGAAATTATTCCTGCTTTAAAAGAAAAAGGTGTCTGTGTTGTGGGCAGTGCTCTAGAAAATGGAAGACCTATTTATGAAATTCAAAAGCAAGAAAAGATGGCTTATGTTTTAGGAAATGAAGGAAATGGGATGGAAAAAGAAATTATCGATATTTGTGATCAAATTGCCTATATCCCTATTACAACCATTGAATCCTTAAATGTAGCTGTGGCAGGAAGTATTATGATGTATCATTTTCAAGGAGAATAGGTATGGATAAAATATTATTTTTTGATATTGATGGAACACTTGGCAAGCATGGTGTTATTACAGAGTCAAATTTAAAAGTACTTCATTTATTGAAAGAAAAAGGGTATAAGACTTTTATTTGTACAGGAAGAGCACCTTTTTATGCAAGTCGTTTATTCGGTAATCTTGTAAGTGGGATTATTAGTTGTAATGGACGTTATATTCTTTATGAAGGAAAGAAGCTTTATAGTAGAGCTTTTACGAAGAAACAATTAGATTATTATGTACATAAATTGGATCAAGGAAAACTAGGAGCTATGTTTGTTAGCGATGAGAAAGCTTTAAAATATCATTTGGATAAAAAACAAGAGGTTGATTTAGAAAAGGAATATGGGATTGAACGTCTCGTTGATTCTTTAGAAGGGGAGTTTTATACATTTGATATGTTTTATCAAAATCAAGAACATTATCAAACAATGGTTGAACTCTTTAAAGAAGATTTAATTATTAATGATCATGGTGGAATGGGTTCTTGTGATTGTTCAACGATTGAATTTGATAAAGGGAGTGCGATTGCTTATTTATTAAATTATTTCCATCTTGATAAAGATAATGCTTATGCTTTTGGTGATGGTTATAATGATCAAGCAATGTTTAGAGAAGTAGGTCATGGTATTGCCATGGGCAATGCTGTCGATGTTTTAAAAGAAAAGGCAACTTATATTACGGATAATTTTGATCAAGAGGGTATTTTAAAAGCACTTTATCATGAAAAGTTGTTATGAAAGAGCTTGTTTTGTAAAGAAAATTTGATATAATAGTGGGGTATATAAATCGTTGATATGGATTAGTAAATAGAGGATGCTGTTTTAGAGAGGGAGAAGTGCTGAAAACTCCTACAGATAATTTATTGAATTCACCATGGAGAGCACCTAATCAGTGACGTGAGACTGCGTTAATGTTTAATTAAGAGCATGTTTTAAACATGAATTAGGATGGTACCGCGATCAACTCGTTCCTATTGGAATGAGTTTTTTTATGTTTAAGGAGGAAATAAAGTGGAAAATGAATTATTACAAATTAAAGATGAAGCTTTAGAAAAGATTGAAGCTTGTACATCTTTAAAAGAATTAAATGATATTCGTGTGCTTTATTTAGGAAAAAAGGGTCCTATTCAAGAAGCCATGAAATCAATGAAAAATATGGATCCAGATCAAAGAAAAACATTTGGTCAAACAAGTAATAAAGTAAAACAAGAATTATCAAAAGCTGTTGAAGATAAAAAAGAAGTTTTAGAACATCAAGCTATTATTGATAAAATCAATAGTGAAACGATTGATTTATCATTACCTAGTTATAAATTAGATCAAGGAACAATGCATCCTTTATCAATTATTGTTTCTCAATTAGAAGAACTCTTTTTGGGAATGGGATATCAAATTGCGGAAGGTCCAGAAGTAGAAAGTGATTACTTCAACTTTGAATTAATGAACTTACCAAAAGGACATCCTGCCAGAGATATGCAAGATACTTTCTATATCGATGAAAATACTTTAATGAGAACACATACTTCTCCAGTACAAGCACATACCTTACTTGCTGCCAAAGGGAAAGGACCTATTAAAGTTATTTGTCCTGGTAAAACATATCGTAGAGATGATGATGATGCCACACATTCACATCAATTCATGCAATGTGAAGGACTTGTTGTTGATAAAAACATTACTCTTGCTGATTTAAAAGGAACATTAGAAGTTTTCGCAAGAAAATTCTTTGGGGAAAAACGTGAAATTAGATTACGTCCATCTTACTTCCCATTTACTGAACCATCAGTAGAAGTAGATATCTCTTGTCATCATTGCGGTGGTAAAGGATGTGCTATGTGTAAAGGAACTGGATGGATTGAAATCTTAGGTGCTGGTATGGTTAACCCTAAAGTTTTAGATATGTGTGGTTTTGATAGTAAAGAATATCAAGGTTTTGCATTTGGAATTGGAATCGAACGTGTAGCTATGTTGAAATACGGTATTGATAATATTCGTGATTTCTATAATGATGATTTAAGATTCTTAAACCAATTCCAAAGAGAGGAGTAAGAAAATGGAAGTCAGTTTAAATTTATTAAATAAATACGTTAAAATAGATGATCAAGATCCAAAAGAACTTGCTGATAAAATTACTTCAATTGGTTTAGAAGTAGAAGGAATGCATTCCTTAGCCAATGGAAACAATATGACAATTGGTTATGTCAAAGAATGTATCGATCATCCTGATAGTGATCATTTACATGTCTGTCAAGTAGAAGTAAGACCGGGAGAAGTGACTCAAATTGTTTGTGGAGCACCAAATGTCGCTGCTGGACAAAAAGTTATTGTAGCTAATCCTGGATGTGATTTAGGAGAAGGTTTTGTTATTAAACAAAGTACCATTCGTGGACAAGAATCTAACGGAATGATTTGTTCGATGGCAGAACTTGGTTTAGATCAACGTTTATTATCTCCTGAAGATAAAGATGGAATTCATGTTTTAGATGAAAATGCACCTGTAGGAGAAGATCCTTTAGAATATTTAGGTTTAAAAGATACAATTTTAGATATTGGTTTAACACCAAATAGAGCGGATTGTATGGCTTTAACTTCACTTGCTTATGAAGTTGCTGCTGTTTTAAAAAGAGACGTTAACTTACCTGAAATTAAAGAAAAAGGAACGCCTGGAAGCAATATTGAAGTCAAAGTAGAAACTGAATTATGTCCATTCTTTGGGGCTAAACTTGTAAAAGGTGTCACTACAAAAGCATCACCTGCTTGGTTAAAAACAGCTTTACTTGCTTCAGGAATTAAACCAATTAATAATATTGTTGATATTTCTAACTATGTTATGTTAGAAACAGGTCAACCAATCCATATGTATGACTATGACAAATTAACTAAAAAAGAATTTGTTGTAAAAACAGGATTTGAAGAAAAAGCAATCTTATTAGATGGTGAAGAATATAAATTAGAACCTAATGATATCATCGTTTCAACAGACAATGGTGTGGGTTGTGTCGCTGGTGTCATGGGTGCTGATAGTACTAAGATTGATGAAAATACGCAAAATATTGTCATCGAAGTAGCTACTTTTGATGGACCAAGTTTAAGAGAAACTGCAAGACGTTTAAATTTATTAACAGATGCGTCTCAACATTATATTAAAGGGGCTTTAAATACCGCTAATTCTTTAAATATTTTAGAAAGATGTGCGAATTTATTAGAAGAACTAGCTGATGCTAAAGAAATTTATGAAACTGTTTCAACAACTCTTTATATTGAAGATAAATATGTTTCAGTTTCAACTAAACAAGTTAATGGATTACTTGGAACAAACATTCAAACAAATGAAATCGCAGAAATCTTTAATTCATTAAAATTCAAATATGAATTAAAAGAAGATACATTTAATGTAAAAATTCCAACTTATCGTAATGATATTGCTATGGCAGCTGATTTAATAGAAGAAGTTGTGCGTATGTATGGTTTTGATAACATTCCATCAACTTTACCAGAAATGTCTATGACAATTGGAAAAAGAACAGAAATCCAAGAAAAGAAACATATGATGAAAGTCTTATTAAAAGACTTAGGATTACATGAAACACTCACATATTCATTAACATCACCATCACTTGTTCATGATTTCAATATTTTCCATGACCAAGAACCAGTTAAACTAGCAATGCCTTTAGGTGAAGAAAGATCAGTCACAAGACAATCAATCATTGGTTCATTATTACAAGTAATTAATTATAACCAATCAAGAAATATGAAAGATGTTCATTTATATGAATTATCAACAACATATTCTAAAGGTGTTGAATTACAAAATCTTGCCATTGCATGTACTGGTGAATACCATGACTTATCATTTAAACAAATTTCATACAAAGCAGATTACTATTTAGTAAAAGGATTTGTGGAAACAATCTTTGAAAGATTAGGAATCAACGAATCACGCTATCGTTTAGAACGCGTTGAAAGCGATAATGAATCTTTCCACCCAGGACGTAGTGCTTATATTAAAGTACAAAATGAAGTCGTTGGGGTTGTTGGACAAGTTCATCCACTAATGGAAAAGAAATATGATGTTAAAGATGTTTATGTCGTTGAATTAAACTTATCTGCTTTATTAAATATCAAAACAGGTAAAGTAAAATATCAACCAATTCCACAATATCCATCAGTTTCAAGAGATATTGCTTTAGTGATGGATGAATCTGTTCCAGCAAATGATGTATGTCAAAAAATCATTAAATCAAGTAATAAACTTGTAAAAGCGGCCAACATCTTTGATGTTTACGTAGGTGAACACGTAGAAGCTGGTAAAAAATCAGTTGCTATTAATTTAACTTTCCAAGATGAAAAGAAAACATTAGAAGAAAAAGAAATTAATGCAGCTATGGAAAAAATCTTAAAAGCAGTAGAAAAAGATTTTGGGGCAGTCTTAAGAGGATAAAGAATTGAGGTGTACAAAAGTACATCTCTTTTTTATGAAAATAGGTAGTTATCGACCAATTTTAAAGAAAAAATAAAAAAAGTGGTCGATAACTCAATACTATTAAGTTAAGGACAGATATATTTTTATGTTTTGCCCTTTTTATTTTAAATAATTTTTAGTAGAAAAATACATCTACAAAAAAGACTTATAATGAATATTTTATTATTCATTATAAGTCCTATGAAATCAATCTATCTTATTTTTCTTCTGGATGATTTAAATCTTCTTTAATTTGTGTTGTTGAGATTTCAGGAGTTCTTGGTAAGTAGATCACTTCAACACCTTCATCTTTTAAATAATCAAATTTACCTTTCCAATCATCTCCAATAACAAAAGTATCAATATGATATTCTTTAATATCATTAATTTTTTGATCCCAGTTTTCTTCAGGAATAACAAGATCGACAAAACGAACAGATTCTAATAAACCTTTTCTTTGTTCATAAGAGAAGTAACATTTCTTATCTTTTTTCAAACGTGTAAATTCATCTGTAGAAACGGCAACAATTAGATAATCTCCTAAAGCTTTTGCACGTTTTAATAAATTAATATGTCCATAATGTAATAAATCAAATGTACCATAAGTAATAACTCTTTTCATACCTAACCCTCTTTTACTTTTAATAATACTATTTTCAAAATTTATATCTGCGACAGATTTTGTAAGCTCTGTTTTACGATCACGATTCATTAATGCTTTAACTGCTTCATTTGGACTGACTTTACCTTTAACAATAGCATCTACTGTTGCAGTAATAGGCATTTCTACATCATATCTTTTAGAAAGTTGCATGGCAGCTGGTAAAGCATTTAAACCTTCAACCACCATTCCTACTTCTTTTGTGGCTTCATCGACATTATAACCTTGACCAATTAATGTTCCGCATTTAAAGTTACGACTATGCACACTTGTCGCGGTAACAATTAAATCACCAATTCCAGCAAGACCATGGAATGTTTGTTCAAGACATCCCATTGTTGTTCCTAAACGTGTTATTTCAGAAAGACCACGGGTAATAATGGCTGCACGGGTATTATCGCCATAATTTAAACCATGAGAAATTCCTGCTGCTAAGGCAATGATATTTTTTAAAGCACCACATAATTCAACCCCACGGACATCAACGTTTGTATAAACACGCATACATGTATCTTGGAATAAATTTTGTACTTTTTCGGCAACTTCTAAATCATCACAAGCTGAAACAATGGTTGATGGCATGTCATTGACAACTTCTTCAGCATGTGTTGGCCCTGATAGTGCGACAATCTTTGCTTGACTTCCTAAAACATCTCTGATGATTTCAGACATAGTATAAAGACTATCACTTTCGACCCCTTTAGCAAGATCAATCAAGATTTGATCTTTAATATAGTCTTTTGCTGTTTCCATTGTACTTCTCATAAAAATAGATGGAACAGCAACAACAAGATATTCACTATTACAGACTTCCTTAATATCTGTTGTAAATTCCATATCATCAGGAATTTGTAATTCAGGTAATTTTGGATGCGTTCTGTTTTTTTGAATATATTCAATTTCCTGAGGTAGGGCTGACCAAACCATCACTGAATGATGACGATTGCATAATACTCTTGCTACAGCCATACCCCATGTACCTGCTCCTAAAACACCAACTTTATACATGATAAAACCTCCTATTTCTTGATGTATTTCATTTTTTCATCTTTTATAAAAACCCAATGATCATCATTTGAATCATTTTCACTAAAATGATAATCATCGAACACAATTTCTTTTATTTTTTCAATATCTTCAACACAATGTTCAATTAAATAATTCAACATCCTACCTCTTGCCTTTTTTAAATACACGGCATTTCGTTTAAAAGTATGCCCACTTCTTATGACAAAATCAAGTTGAATCATCTTATGTGATATCATTTTTTCATATTCTTTCGTACTTAAAGAAAGAATAACATCTTCATTTTTTAAGTATGTATTGATTTCATTTTGCCAATAAGTATATAAGTTTAAATCATTTAACTTATGTTTTATTTCTAAACGATGATAACTTACAGCATCATTATAACGTAAAATACCATAAAGTGGTGAATTAATTAATAGATGCTCTTGTAAATAATCCCATTGTTCTTTTTGATAGTTTTTCAAATCAAGTTGTTTAAAAACAACGCCATCAAATAAGTTCAAAGCTGCAAAGTTTTCTTCATTATGGAAATAATCATAAATCAAAGAAGATTGCTTAAAAGATATCTTCATAAGATCATGAATTTGATCAATGTTTAATTCTTTTAATTGTTTTCTTAAATACTCTGCTTTATTAAAAAACAAAGGAGTTTGTTTTTCAATAGGAAAATGTTTTTCTTTTAAACTTTTTGCATCCGCAATTATTATTTTCATAGACTTCACCATATCCATTATATCTTAAAATAAAAAAATATGATATACTACAAAAGGTGATTAAAATGAATACAACAATTATAGATAAAATACTGATCCATATGTTAGATATGGAACATAGTCAAATTCTTTATTCAGATCAATTTATTGATCTTATCGAAGGAACAACAGAATATTATGATAAAAAAATAGAAAAATGTTTAACCAATACAACAATCAAAGAACTTGTGGTTGGAAGTGAACATCATTTACTTCAAGCAGCTAGAAATATGATTATTGATGATGAACAATTTATAGCTGAATCAAAAAAGATTGCTCAAGATTTATTTGCTGTCAGTAAATATGTTGAAGAAATGCCTAATAGTAATTTAATGTTTGTTGAATGCAAAGTTGATGGGGAAAAGATGATTCTTATCATGAAATTAAATTATAAAGTGACACCTATTTCTATTGTAGAAGAAGTTGAAGGGAAACGTGCTATTAAATTTGTTAATAGACAAAGCTTACCACCTAAAACTTCAGCAGTAGAAGAAGCAATCATTATTAATGTTGATAAAAGCATGATTTCTTTAATTGAAAAAAGATTTCAAATTGATGGAAAACCAGGATATTATCTTAATGAACAATATATTAAAGGGGAACCTAAATTAACTGATAAACAAAAAATGAGTATTGTGAATAAAGTCGTTAAAAAAGTTGATAGTGAATATAACGTCTTTGAAGGAGATCCAACAGCTATGGTTAAAAAGGAAATGATTGATTTAGTGATGGAACATCTTCCTTTAAAACCAATGGAAATTGCGAAAAAAGTCATGGGTGATGATTATAATGCAAAGGAAGAAGTGGAAACGATTATGAGAGATTTAGGTATTGAAGAAGATGATGAAATTGTTAATGTACCTTTATCTTTAGATCGTATGTCACGTTGTAAACTTGTTTTAGATGATGATCGCATTGTGGAATTAAACGTAGAAGATTATTTAAATCATGAAAATATTGTGACAGAAACAGATATGTCAGGTTATTCAACGATTACTTTAAAGAATATCAAGGATATTAAGATTAAATAAAGACAAGAAGTTTTCTTTATGATAGAATAAACAAGCATATAATGAAAGGAAATAAATAAATGAGTAAAGTAATTAAATTAGGTAACTATAAAGGAATTGAATTCAAAGTAGAAAAAGTACCTGTATCTGATGAAGAAGTTGAACAACAAATCCAAATGATTTTAGCTCAATCAAGTCAAACAGAAGAAAAAGATGGTGATACTGTAGAAAACGGAGATATCGCTACAATTGATTTTGTGGGGTTAAAAGATGATGTGGCTTTTGAAGGTGGAACAGGAAATGATTACGATTTAGAAATCGGTTCAGGATCATTCATTCCAGGATTTGAAGATCAAATGATTGGCATGAAAGTTAATGAAACAAGAGATTTAAACTTAACTTTCCCAGAAAACTATCAAGCAGCTGAATTAGCTGGACAAGATGTTGTTTTCAAAGTAACTGTTAAAAAATTATCAGTGAAAAAAGATGCTGAATTAAATGATGCTTTTGTTGAAGGATTAGGTGTACCTGAAATCAAAACAGTTGAAGATTTAAAAGCTTATATTAATGAAGGATTACAACAACAACATGATCAACAATATGAAACTCAAAAAGAAAATACAATTTTTGATGCTTTCATGGCAGATAGTGAAGTTGAATTAGATGATGATGCTATTGATGAAGCTTTAGATAGACAAATGTCTTATATGGCTAATCAAATGATGGCTCAAGGTATTCAATTAGATCAATACTTACAAATGACAGGTATGGATGAAGAAAAATTAAGAGAACAAATGAAACCATCAGCTACTCAACAAGCTAAATTAGAAGCTTTAATTGATGAAATTATTGCGGTTGAAAAGATCGTTGTAACTGAAGAAGTTTTAGATGAACAATTAAATATGGTTGGACAAGCGAATCAAATGACTAAGGAACAAGTATTAGAAAAAATTGATTTAGAAGGATTCAAAAGAGATCTTTCTCGTATGCAAGCAAGTCGTTTAATTGTTAATAACGCAGTTGAAAAATAATTGAAAATTCCACGATAAAGTGGATTTTTTTATTATAATGTACAAAAATAATTTTTTCATTGATATTTCATGTTCTTAAGGTAAAATAGGTACTTAAGGTAAAATAGGTTGAGTAATTAAAGTAAAATGGTTAAAATATTTATTTATATTAAGGGAAGTTTCATTTTATTATGAAAATCATTGTTTTGGGAGCTGGTAAAGTCGGAAAAACACTTATTAAACATATGTCCAATGAAGATCATGATATTATTGTGGTTGATCAAAATGCGACAAAAGTAGAAGAAGTCGTCAATCAATTTGATGTTATAGGTGTTGTAGGTAATGGTGCTTCATATGATATATTAATGGAAGCAGGGGCTCAAGATGCCAATCTTATCATTTGTGTAACTGCTTCTGATGAATTAAATATTTTAGCGGGATTAATGGCTAAAAAGATGGGAACAAGACATACAATTGCCCGTGTGAGAAATCCAGATTACTCATCACAACGTGATTTTATGAGAAATCAATTAGGTTTTTCAATGATTGTCAATCCAGAATTGGAAGCAGCAAGTGAAATACGTCGTGTATTATCTTTCCCATCAGCTGTAAAAGTTGATACTTTTTCTAGAGGAAAAGTAGAACTTGCGGAATTCTTTGTAGAAGAGCATAGTCGTTTAAATGGTGTTGAATTAAGTCAACTTCATAAAATTACAAAGACAAATATTCTTGTCTGTGCGGTCAGTCATAATGAAGATGTGATCATTCCTGATGGAAATTATGTAATCAAACCAGGTGATCATTTATATATTACTGGAACACATCGAGATCTTTCTCGCTTTTGCTTAGATATTGGCGTTATTACTACACGTATTAAAAACGTCATTATTGTTGGTGGTGGTAAGATTGCTTACTATTTATCGAAACAATTATCAACACAAGGAATTAAGGTTAAAATTATTGAAAAGGATAAAAACCGTTGTCAGGTTCTGGCAGAAAAATTGCCTTATGTCACAATTATCCATGGAGATGGTAGTGATGATGAATTATTAAATGAAGAAGGTATTGAAAATACAGATGCTGTTTTAGCACTTACAGGTTTAGATGAAGAAAATATTGTTTTATCTTTATCCGCAAAAAGCCTTTATCATAAAAAGACCATTGCGAAGGTAACACGAATGAATTATGCAGGTCTTTCTGATGTCTTAAAAGTGGACAGTATCGTGGCACCAAAGAAAATAGTTGCTAGTCAAATTATTCGTTATGTGCGTGCTAAAATGAATAAGGATAATGATTCATCAGTTAAAACACTTTATAAAATTGTTGATGGTGAGGTTGAAGCCATTGAATTTAAAGTAACTGAACAATTTAAGTATTTACATAAAACACTTAATGAAATGAAAATCAAGGAACATGTTTTAGTAGCTGCAATTATTCGTGAAAATGAAGTCATTGTCCCAAAAGGAAATACTACAATGGAATTAAACGATTATGTCATTATTGTTTCTCGTGGAGAAATTATGAAATCACTCAATGATATATTAAGAGGTTAATTATGAATAGAAGAATGATTGTATTTGCGATAGGAAAACTTCTATCGATGACAGGATTTCTCCTTTTCATTCCTGTCATGATTTCGTTTATTTATCATGAAAGCCAAGGACTTTATTTTGGAATTGTTGGTGTCGTTTTACTTCTATTAGGATTCTTGATTTCACGAAAAACACCAAAAAAGAAAAATATTTATGCTCGTGAAGGATTTGTCATCGTTGCTTTGAGTTGGATCCTTGTTTCTGCTTTTTCAGCAATACCTTATGTTTTATCAGGAGAAATTCCTCATTATGTGAATGCTTTCTTTGAAATGGTTTCAGGATTTACGACAACAGGTTCATCCATTCTTACAAATATTGAGGGAATGAGTCATACAGGACTTTTCTGGCGAAGCTTTACACACTGGATTGGTGGAATGGGAATTTTAGTATTCGTCATTGTCTTTATTCCTATTGCTTCAGGAAAATCGATGCATATTTTAAAAGCAGAAGTTCCTGGTCCCGTTGTTGGAAAACTTGTTTCTAAAGTACGTGCGACAGCCCGTATTCTTTATGTTATTTATGCAGCCTTAACAGTAATTGAAATAGTCTTGTTACTATTTGGAGGAATGCCTTTATTTGATAGTATCCTCAACGCTTTTGGAACCGCTAGTACCGGTGGTTTTGCAATAAAAAATGTGAGTATTGCGGCTTATCATAGTGCATATTTTGATGTTGTCATTACTATTTTTATGATTCTTTTTGGAATCAACTTCAACTTATTCTATTTTATTTTAATAGGAAAAGTTAAAGATGCTTTACGAAGTGAAGAACTTCATTACTATTTAGGAATCATTGCATTATGTATTATTGTGATTACATGCAATGTTTTACCAATGTATAAAAATGTTTTAGAAGCTTTACGTTATGCTGGTTTTACAGTTGCTTCAACCATTACCACAACAGGATTTGTCGTTATTGATTATGGTAAGTGGCCACTTTTATCACAAATGATTATCCTTGTTTTAACATTCGTTGGGGCAAGTTCAGGTTCTACCGGTGGAGGAATCAAGATTTCAAGAATTGTGATGTATTTTAAAAGTGCTCGTAAAGAACTAAGAAAAGCCCTTCATCCTCATAGTGTACAAACTGTAGAGTTTGAAAATCAACCAATTGATGGCAATGTGATTAGTTCTATTCAAGGATACTTAGTAATTTACTTAATTATCTTTGTGGTGTCATTGCTTATTTTATCTTGTTATAAGATTGATTTTACAAGTGCTTTTTCAGCTGTAGCAACATGTTTAAATAACGTTGGTCCAGGAATGAATGTTGTGGGACCGGTTGGAAATTTCTCATCATTATCAGATGTTTCAAAACTTGTTTTATCTTTTGATATGTTAGCTGGTCGATTGGAAATCTTCCCAATGTTATTGTTATTTGCACCATCATCTTGGCGAAAATAAATTATTTTGAAGTAATAAAAGATAACTTTTGTTACTTCTTTTTTTGTGACATTTTTTGGTACAAGATGTTTTATGATATTCGTTGTAATTTTTTTGAAAGAGTTTATAATTGTATACAACGATTGGAGGATGAAATATGTTAGTAGATGGACATATGCATTTAGAAAATGGTCCCCTTACCAAAGAATATGTAATGCAATTTATTAATGAAGCTTATAAACAAGGATTTGATCGTATTCAAATTCTTGATCATACACATCGCTTTAAAGAATTTGAAGTGATCTATCAAGGTGTTAAAGATGCCAGTGATTATCAAAAAGAATGGCTTGCAAATAAGAAAATGAAATTTAAAGATTCTCTTTCAAGTTATGTACGTTTAATTAATGAAGTAAAATCTGAAAAACTTCCAATTGAAGTATTGTTCGGTTTAGAAGTTTGTTATGTTCCTGAGTACAAAGATGAAATTGAAAGAATTTTAGAGCCTTATCAATTTGATTTTTTAGTAGGGGCTATTCATTCTATTGATGGTCTTTTATACGATATGCCTTGGTCTAAAGAAATACTATGGGATAAGTACAATGTTGATGATATTTATCGTCGTTATTATGAACTTATTTTTGATCTTGTAAAAAGTAATTTATTTACGCAATTAGCACACCCGGATACAATAAAAATGTTTGGCTATTACCCAAGTTATGATTTAAAACCAACGTATCATGAACTTGCACAATTACTGGTAGAACACCATGTCAAAGGGGAATGCAATACAGGATGTTATTATCGTTATCATCATCCAGATAAGGGCTTATCTAAAGAACTTTTAGATATTTTTAAAGAGCATCATGTCGATATTATTACCGCGAGTGATGCCCATAAACCTGAAGATGTAGGTACTTGTATTAAAGATGTTTATAAATTATGTCGATATGATTAGTTGTTCTTGATTGAACAACTTTTTTGCTTTATGATGTTCAAGAAAAAGAAAGGTGTTAAAAATGAAGATTACAGAATTACTCGATTTAAGATCAATTGATTTAAATCCACAAGTATCTAGTAAAGAAGAGGCTATTGATCATATGGTTGATTTATTAGATCAAGGTGGAAAGTTAAATAAAAAAGAAGTTTATAAAAAAAGTGTTTTAAAAAGGGAAGCACAAAGTACCACAGGGATTGGTGATGGTGTTGCTATTCCTCATGGACAAAGTGAAGGAGTTCAAACTGCAGGACTAGCAGCAATGGTCATTAAAGAAGGACTTGATTTTCAATCATTAGATGGAAAACCAACGTATCTGTTCTTTATGATAGGTGCTCCTAAAGATTCAGGGGGTGCGCATTTACAAGCATTAGCACAATTATCAACATTATTAATGGAAGAAGATTTTAGAAATTCTTTAATTAATGCATCTTCTAAAGAAGAATTTTTAAAACTTATTAATGAAAAAGAAAACAAAAAAGAAGAAGTGAAGGATGTTATTCATCCAGATGTTTTGGCAGTAACTGCTTGTCCAACAGGAATTGCCCATACATTTATGGCAGCAAAAGCTTTACAGCAAGCCGGAGAAAAATTACATATTTCAATTAAAGTTGAAACAAATGGGCAAGAAGGGGTTAAAAATGAATTAACTCAAGATGATATTGATCATTGTAAATGTATTATTGTTGCGGCAGATAAGAAAGTAGAAATGAAACGTTTTGAAGGAAAAAAATTAATTCAAGTTCCTGTTCGTGATGGAATCTCTAAAGCAGAAGAACTTGTTGAAAAAGCAAGTAAAGGAGAAGCTGAAATTTATCATTATCAAGAAGGAAAGACAAAACAAGGAATTGTACGTACTTTCTATAAACATTTAATGAATGGAATTTCTCATGCTTTACCTTTTGCTGTAGCAAGTGGAGTTCTTTATGGAATTCTTTATTTATTACAAGATTATGTTTTAACATATCAAATCTTAACTCTTACAAGTTATGTTCAACAGCTTGCAACTATTATGATCGTTCCTGTTGTTTCTGCTTATATTGCCGATAGTATTGCTGATCGTCCAGGAATGGTTTCAGGATTAATAGGTGGTTTAATTGTTTGTCAAGGAATTTCTGTCTCAGCTATTTCAACGAATACAGTATCCTTACTTGCAGGTATTATTGCTGGATTCCTTGCTGGCTATATTTCTTTAATTTTAAGTAAATTGATGTCTTATTTACCAAAATGTTTAAAAGGAATTGAAGCTTCTCTTTTCCATCCCATTTTATCAACAGCATTTGTTGCTTTGATTATGGTTTATATTAATAGTTATCTTTATATAGGACATAGCTATATTATTCAATATGTTTCTTTGATTGAATCACAAATGATTACAAAAATCTTATTTGGTTTTGTTTTAGGAATGATGATGGCGATTGATAATGGTGGACCTATTAATAAAACAGCTTATGTATTTGGTATTGGTATGGTTGTAAGTTATGATTATTATCCAATGGCAGCTATTATGGCAGGAGGAATGATTCCACCATTTGTGATTGCTTTATCAGCAACAATTTCTAAAAAAAGATTTGCTTCAAGAAAAGAAGCTTTAATGAATTATATTAATGGAATTTCATTTATTTCAGAAGGAGCTATTCCATTTATTCAAAATGAATCAAAAGTTATTTTACCAGCTTGTTGTTTAGCAGCTGGTCTTGCGGGTGCTTTATCAATGTATTTTGAATGTTCAATTGCTTCACCTCATGGTGGTCTTTTCCTTATTTGGATGGTGAATAATCCACTTTACTATTTAGTGACAATTACTATATCAACAGTTGTAGGAACCTTACTTTTATTCATTTTTACAAAATTAAAAAAATAATAATATAAATAGAAGAAGCCTATCATGGTTTCTTTTTTTTGATTCAAAGAGAAAATAAGATATGAAGAATAAATTTTCTTTTTTGTTTTTATAAGTTATTTTGAATAATTAATGAAAAATAGAGATAACTGTGTTATTATTTACAAGATTGTAGGGAGAAATGTATAAGTAAAATCAATATTTTCCAAAGTGCTTAGTGTCACTTCATAACAAAGATTTTTAAGAAATTCTGTTGTTTTTTCAACTGTTAATTGTTTTTATTTTACTGGTTTTGGATTTTTAATGGATTCATAAGCGAATGGATTGAATGTTTTTCCTGTCAGTATCGTGTGATAGATAGAAGCAAGCATCATTCTTGAAATTGCAATTATTGCTTTGGCAACGAATTGATTAAACTATGGAGCTGCATTTTAATAATTTCAGTTTTACAGGATTCAATATGTTGATTAAGTTAAAGTTTGCTATCCTGAACGATTAAGAATATCTTCTTTATTCTTAGAAGAGTCATATATAAATTTTTTTGTGATTAAAAAGTTGACGGCAACTTATAAAAATTCAGGATATTCTTTATATAGTAGATTACCTACTCACCCCATCGTGCTTTGTCGTATATCATAAGGATACTACATGAAGTAAAAATGGTGAATAAATTGATATTACGTGTTTGTGTCTGCGTTGAGCGTAGCTCAAACGCAAAAATGGAGGGAAATATGAAAAAAGAAACATTAGGGAAACTATTTTTATTAGCGGCAGCGCTTATATGGGGTAGCTCGTTTGTTGTTATGAAAAGTGCGGTTGATTTTATTACACCGTTTGTTTTATTATTTATACGGTTTACATTAAGTACGCTATTTATGTCGTGTTTATTTTTTAAAAAAATAAAAATGATTAAAAAAGAAGATTTAATAGGTGGATTTTGTGCAGGGTTGGCTTTGTTTAGCGCTTTTTCAATTCAAACCTTTGGTCTTCGTTTAACAACGCCTGGTAAAAATGCTTTTTTAACAGCTGTTTATTGCACAATTGTTCCATTATTAAGTTGGTTATTATTTAGAAAAAAACCGGAAAAATCACAAATTTATGCAGCTTTATTATGTTTTATAGGGGTTGGTTTTGTTTCACTAGATAGTTCATTAAATATGAATTTAGGTGACGTATATACTTTAATGGGCGGTTTTTTATATGCTGTACATATTATTGTTTGTGAAAAAGCAATGAAGAACACTTCACCAATTATTATTACTATTTTACAATTTGCGTTTGCAGCTGTTTTTTCATTGGTTGCTTCATTATTATTTGAAGATCTTTCGTTGATTACTCAAATTAATTCAAGTATTTATATGCACATTCTTTATCTTGCGTTTTTTGCGACAACACTTTGTTATCTATTTCAAAATGTGGGTCAAAGCTGGGTCAATGAAAATATTGCAGCGTTATTATTATCTTTAGAATCTGTTTTCGGTGTTTTCTTTTCAATTTTATTAAAAAAGGAAACATTGACATTGCAAATAGTATTAGGATTTATTATTATCTTTTTGTCGGTATTTGTATCAGAAACAAAGTTATCTTTTATACATAGGGGAGAGGAAAAATGATTAAAAAATTAATTACGTTAGGGTTATCGCTATTTACTTTTATAGCAACAATGACACCAATTTATGCAGTTGATAATTCAGCTTCAGTTGATATTTCAGGGGAGTATGGGATTGTTATTGATCAAGATAATGGTCAGATACTTTACGATAAAAAAGCAAAAGAAAAAATGTATCCAGCGAGTATTACAAAAATTTTAACATGTATTGTCGCTTTAGAAATGGTGGATGATTTAGATAAACAAGTGACTATTACTGATAGTGATGTTGAAACTGTATGGGAAACAGGCGCGTCAGCTGCAAACTTTACTCCTGGCGAAGTAGTGACATATCGTGATGTTTTTATGGGGGCAATGCTTCCTTCAGGAGCTGATGCATGTCGTGCTCTTGCTAATAACACATGCGGTTCACAAGAAAAATTTGTTGATAAAATGAATGCCCTAGTAAAAAAATTAGGATTAAAAGATTCTCATTTTGTAAATACAACTGGAATTCATGATCCTGACCATTATACAACAGCTTATGATATGGCAAAAATTACACAATATGCTTTACAAAATGAAAAATTTGTAGAAATCTTTACAAGATATCAATACAACGCAAGTAATGGATTACATCAATGGGTTAAAAAAGTATTATATACATGTAAAAGAGATCATATGGATGTTTCAATGATAGAAGGATGTAAAAGTGGTTATACAAGCGATGCACAACACACTTTATCAAGTATGATTAACGTTAATAATCATCATTATATTTGTGTTGTGGGATATTCTAAAAATAAAGATGGTTATAATCATTGCACAGTTAACGATACAATTACTTTAGGAAATTATGTTGGTTCGCATTATAAAGAAGTAAATTTATTGCAAAGTGGAAACGAAGTTACAAAAACATCTGTAAATGATGGAGAAAAAAGTAAGGTAGCAATCAAAATTGATCAAGACGTTAATGTCGTATTACCTAATGATTACAATGAAAAAGACATAGAATACAAACAAAAAGTTAAAACATTTACAGCACCAGTAAAAAAAGATCAAAATGCTGGAAAATTAGATGTTTATTATAAAGAAAACAAATTAGGTAGTTATACGCTTTCTACAGTAAATAATGTTGCAGAAAGTGAATCAGTGATTATGTTTAGAAAAATTAAAAATATATTAGTTCCTTGTGTAATCACTCTAGTTATTTGTATTGTTGTTTTACTTATTGTTAGACAATTTATTATTAAGAGAAGAAGACGTCGCCGTCGTAGAAGATAAATTATAAAAGGGAGATTTACTGTTGTAAATCTCTTTTTATAATAAAAAAAGAAGTCATTATTTATAATTCTTCTTTTTCATAGTTTGTTCTTTAATTAATATTTCTCTTTTTTGTCTATTACTTTTTTCAACAAGTTTTAAAACTTGTTTACGATATTCTGGTAGTAATGTATTTAAATCAATATTGTCTGGTTGACCATATAATTTTTTATATTCTTCATCACTTAAGTGGCTTTTAAAAATAATTGTAAGTGATGGAATATTTAAGACATCAGCGACTTTTTCTAAAGTAGTGAAGCACTTTTTAAAAGAAATACCTCTAAAAAATTCGCTCAATGTGGATTGAGCAATGCCAGTTCTTTCGGAAACAATCTTCGCATTTAAAGACATTTCTTTCATACGTTTTGCCATCATTTTACCGATTTCGTCAATTTTTACAATCATTGCATCACCACCACAATTAGATATTATCATTTTGCGATACGCCACCCCGTATTATGAAGTCCGTTTGGTTATTCATGTCAAAAATTACGAAAAAGCGTATTTTCAAGTTCGTTCAGCAATGTTACAATACGCATATCCGAATTTAATAAACCACCCAGTATATAAAATAATCCTTTTAGTTAAATGGTATTTTTTAATACGTAAAGTTTTATTATGATGATATAAATAATAAGATAAAGGGGTGAATATTATGAAATACAGAATTTTAAATTCTATGGTTAAGGTTCTAACTTTAGTTGCTTTTGTATGTGCAGCTTCACCATCAATGAAAAATTGTTATGAACCAGAAAAACCAGCATCATTAAGATAGTAGGAGTGAGAGTAATATGAAATGTTTAATCATTGACGATGACCAATCTTGTATTGATAGATTAGAATCAAAATTAAAAGACCAATATGGAGATGTGGAATTAGATATTTTTCAAAAGCCACCACATATTGATGAATTACAAACTGATTATGATTTGTTTTTTATAGATGTGTTGTTAGGCAAAGAAAGTGGTATAGAATATGCCAATAGTATTAAAGACTATTATCCACGTATGACTCTTGTCTTTCTTTCACATCAAGATAATCTTATTTTTGAAACACAAAAGATTAGTCCAATTTGTTTTATTAGAAAAAGTAATTTTGATGAAGATTTTCAAATGTTTTGTGCAGTATGTGAAAATAAACAGCGAGAAAATATAAAAATTACTTTTCAATTACATTCATCTGAAAATAAAACAAATGAAACATCAATAACTTTACATGCGAACGATATTATTTATGTTGAATGTTACTCACATGAACTCATTATACACACTCATAAAAATGAGTATATTGTGAAAATGACCTTAAAAGAATTCTTGAAACAAGTAAAAACATTAAATTCTTTTATACAAGTACATCGTGCTTATGTGATTAATATGAAATATATTTATCTAAAAGGTAAAACAGCGGTTCAAATGTTTAATGATGATTCTAAAAATGCAGTACCAATAAGCAGAAGATATAAAAGAAATTTAGATAGAGCTTATGGAGAATATTTATTATCATGAGTTATATCATTAATCTTTTAGAAGCACTCATTGTAAGTTATGGACTTGTTGAGTTATGTGAGGTATCGAATAGAAAAATATATTTTATTACAAATGTATTAATATCATTTATAATGATTGATTTATTTGATTATATAGATCAAAATTTTATTTCACTTATAGTTTTTGTTGAATTAATGTGGTTTGTTATTGTTTCATTGTTTGCAAGAAAAATACTATTTCACAATTTATATGTAGTAACGATGATTAATTTGATTTGTAGTTTATCAGCAAGTTTGCCGATAATGTTTATTTACCAATATAATCCGTTATATGCAGGACTGACAGCAAAAGCTATACATTTTGCACTTACTTTTGGGTTTATTAAGTTTAGAAGAAAATATGAACATTTTGAAAATAGCTATTGGATATTGATTTTGGTTATTGTTTTCTTAGGAAACTGTATAACAAGTTTTCAAGATGAACAAATCATTTCTAATGTTTATACAACAACTAATGTGTTGATAAATATATTTATTGTTATAATCATGGGTATTTCTCTTTATTTCTTTCGTTTGATAGAAGAATCAAATTTAGAAAAGGAAAGAATTACAAAATTGTATGAAAAACAAAAATATCAAGATTTAACATATACATTTATGAAATCTGCTAAAGATGAGTTAGATAGATTTGAACATCGGATGATTTATAAGATTCGTAATGTAAAATTAGAAATAGAAAAGCATGATTATGATGAAGCAATCAAATTGATTGAGAATTATAGAGATGAAATACATCGTATTAATCGTACAGTTTATACAGGAAATGGTGTCTTTGATACATCAATGATGTTAAAGCTTAAAGAATTAGAATATGATGTAACACCTTGCTTTACAATTTCTAGTCGTGAGTTTTATAACAATGTTCAATTTATGAATTTAGTTTTAGAATTATTAGATGCAATTCATGTTAAATCATTAAGTTTGATTATTAAAGAAGAGAAGAATATTTGTATCGTTCAATGTGTAGGCAAAGATTTGAGTTTATGTTTTGATGAAATGAAACATATTTTTGATAAGAAAATAGATTTTGTGTATAAGTATCAAATGCAAGAAAATGACAGTATTGACTTATTTACATTGAAAATAAGGATGGAAGACGAATGAAGTATTTTACACGATATTTAGCGAGGACATTAAATCTTGATCAAGAACAAGAAGATGTTATTTATTATGGCTTATTTGTTGTTGTCACAAATATGTTAAGCTCTTTATCAGTATTATTCATAGGTTTTTGTCTAAATCAATTATTTTATACATTTCTATTACAGGTATTTTATACGCCATTAAGATTATATGTGGGAGGATATCATAGTAAAACACCACAAAGTTGTTTTATAACATATAATGCAATTTATTTTGTATTTATTGTGATTATGTCTCATCTTTCTAATTCATTAGTGATGGATTTAGTAACATTTGGATTATTATTTATAATTCTAATTGATCTTTATCTTCATGATGATTCAAAGAAAAGAATGATGAAATTAATTCTTGTTTTAATTCATCTGATATTAATTATTTTGACATCTTCACTATCATTACATTATATCTTTGTATTATCAATTGATATCAATATTTTATTCTATGGCATGAAATATTTGTTTCCTCATACTAAAAATGACTAAAGCACTCGAAAGAGTGCTTTATTTAATAATAGGAATATTTTTAAATTCTTGTTCAAGAATAGAAGTGTCTTGTAAAGCAAGAAATTTAGAAGCTTTGATTTCTAAATCAAGAGCTGAATGTTTATAAGTGGATAGATTTGTAATGATCTTGTAGTCACATGTTTTTTTTATTTGATGAAGGTATGCTTGACCTTTTTGATTCATTTTTAAGATATGAAGATAATCGACACTAAGCGCATTTTGAATCTCTTGCTTTGTATTGTTTAATAAAATATGCAAAAGCATTCTTTGAATTCTTGTTTTTGTATATCTTTTACTTGTAAGAGTACTTACAAGCTCATCATAACAATTCACGTGATAGATTACTTTCTTTAAAAGATTTTCAATTCCTTCATCAACAAGATGAAGTTTTTTTAATGAATTTTCATCCTGAATGATTATTTGATATTTTAAATAACTAAAGAAATCACTTTGTTTATAAAGCTTTGTATAATAAGACATATCAAATAAGTATTCATGAACATCTTTATGATTAAAAAGTGCTTTTCTTAAAGCAGTTGCAGAAGCAACTTTATTAAGAGTTGTTTCATGATAATCATTTGATCTTTCAATGCAATGAAGATTTATTGGATAGTGATTAAAAATCACTTCTTTGACATAACCTAATCCTAAAAGGTCATTAGGTGTAACAATGCTTTTTCCAAGTAATTGACTTAATGCTTGGTTACAGGCATCAGGATAACGTAAACCTTGATTCATTGCATCTCTTACATATTGATTATACGTATCAGGTTGTTTTTCAATAGCATAGGCAATTTCTTTAAAGGTTTCAATAGTGCCACACTCGCTGCCAAAAACAAGATCGGTAACACCTATATGATAAAGCAAATCAATGGCTCCTTTACAAAAATAATCAGCACTTTGACTTACATAAACAAAAGGAAGTTCAATAACAAGATCAACACCATATTTAATAGCAAGTTCACTTCGTTTAAATTTATCAATAATTGCTACTTCGCCTCGTTGAACATAGTTTCCTGACATGATTGCAATCGTTAAATCAGGTTGAACGATTTCTTTTGCTTTTTCTAAATGATAAAGATGACCGGTATGGAAAGGGTTATATTCTACAACAATTCCTAATATTTTCATAAGTGATCGTCCTTTTGTTTAATGGTTTTAATAATTTTAAAGAAAGTTGAAACGATAAGAATAGCTGTAGCTAGTGCTAAAGCTGTTCCTACTGTTTGAAAAAGTGAATCAATAAATAGTTTTTGATCATAAGAAATCAAATAAAGCATCGTTTGATAAATTCCTTTACCGGGTACGATAGGGAAGCAGCCAACGACAATAAAGATGGTTGCCGGTACTTTACATATTCTTGCCATGATTTCACTAAATAAAGCAACAATAATCATCGCACATAAACTTGACATGATATTACTTAAATAAGGAATGACAAGTAAATAGACGATCCAACCAAGCATTCCCCCAAAGGAAGCAATAAGGACATGATCAAGGCGACGATGAATACGAAAGACAAAAGAAAAGCCAAGACATCCTAAAAAAGCACCTAAACATTGTATAACTTGTTCCATTAAATCATTCCTTTCATTAAAATTCTCATAAGACCTACACCTAAAGCAATTGCTGTTGCAATAAAGAAAGCCTCGACAAGGCGTGCTTGACCAGAAACGTAATTGCCATCAATAATATCTCTTAAACTGTTTGTAATCGCAATTCCTGGTGTTAAAATCATTAAACATCCAATAATAGTTGCATCTAAATTGTTAATCATTTTAAAATGATAAAATAGAATAGACAAAGCCGTTAAAAACATACTTGTAAGTGTCGTACGCATAAGGGCATTGATTTTTAAGATTTCATTGATCCAGATAAAGAAATACATTAAAAAGCCAATAATGGCAGCAATGACTCCTTCTTTTAAACCACCCCCAAAGAATAAAGCATATCCTTCAGCTCCTAAACCATAGCCAAGAAAAACAAGAGGCATAACGGGATTTAAATGATTGATTTCATCAATTTGTTGTTCAATAAATTCATTATTTGGTTTTTCTAGACAAATTTTTCTTACAAGATCATTTAAAGCACAAACAGCATCAAGGTTTGTACGATTTTGTAGGGTTCTTTTTGTATAAGAAGAACTTGTATTATCTTTAAAAGTCACACTAATAGTAAAGTAAGTAGGAAGGGCAAATACCCCAATATCTTTAAAACCATAGCTTTGACACATTCTTTCTAAACTTTCTTCAACACGGTAAATTTCAGCACCATTTTTTAAAAGAAGGCGACCAATTTCCGCAATATTTTTTAATAATAATTGTTCATTCATTTCTTTATTTCACCAAATGTTAGTATAACAAGGTTTTAAGACTTAGAAAAGAAAAAAGAGACGTTAAAATGAGTTTTTTTATTTATAAAAACAGATTGCAAAGTATGAATTTTTAGGTATAATAGCTTTGATAAAGTAGGTGAGAAAAATGGAAAGATTACAAAAATATATTGCTTCAAGTGGATATACTTCAAGAAGAAAAGCAGAAGATTTAATTAGAGAAGGAAGAGTTTCAGTTAATGGTCAAGTTGTTACTGAACTTGGAACAAAAGTTAAATCTGGAGATGTTGTTTTAGTAGATGGTGAGGCAATCGTTGGTGAAAATAAAGTTTATTATCTTTTTTATAAACCACAAGGTTGTGTTTGTACATTAGATGATGAATTTGGTAGAGATAAAGTTGTTGATTATTTTGAAGATGTAGAAGAAAGAATTTATCCTGTAGGACGTTTAGACTTTGATACAACGGGAGCTTTAATTATGTCTAATGATGGTGATTTTGCGAATATGATCATGCATCCAAGAAGTCACTTAGAAAAAATCTATGAAGTGACAATTAAAGGATTAATTAAAGGGGAAGATCTTCATCATTTAGAAAAAGGGGTTTATTTAGAAGGTAAAAAGACAATGCCTTGTAAAATTAAAGTAACTTATAAAGATATAGAACATAAAACAACCGTTTTAAAAATAAAACTTTATGAAGGTAAAAATAGACAAGTTAAAAAGATGTTTGAAAGTGTTGGACATCCTGTTAAAAGATTACACCGTATTTCTGTAGGATGTGTCAATTTAAAAGGATTACGCCCTGGTGAATATCGTCGTTTAAAACCACAAGAAGTCAAAGATTTAAAAAAATTAGTTGGTAAATAAATTTCGACATCTTTTTTCAATCAAGATGCTTATACTAATTCTTGGTGATAGAAATGAGAGTACAAATTATTGATGAAAAACAATTAGAAATCTGTAGTATATGTAAAGCAACTGGTAAATGGGTCGAACCTGTTTGTGTAAATGGCATTGAAGGACTCTATTGTCTAAAATGTGATACCCTTACATTAAATGAACATCTTCCTTCAAAGTTGGTTTATTTAGCTTTTAAAAAGAAATGTTTAGAAATTAAAGAAAAAAAGAGCAACCAGTTGACAATGTAAAATATTAGGGTAGAATAAAAACGTAAATAAAAAAGCAATGATTTAGGATATGTTTTATAGATGATTTGATTTAGAGAAAAGGTGGTTGGTGAAAACCTTGAGAATGTTTATAAAATACTCCCTAATAGCTACACTTGAAAAAGATTGTCGTTAACTGCGTTAAAGTTTTGAGGCTGAAAAGCAAATTAAGGTGGTACCACGAAACTCTCGTCCTTTGGATGAGAGTTTTTTATGTAAAGGAGAAGAAAAATGGTAGATTTTAAAGAAAATGAACAATTAAACACATTAAATCACTCTTGTGCTCATGTTATGGCACAAGCAATTAAACATCTTTATCCTCAAGCTAAATTCTGGGTAGGTCCTGTTGTTAGTGAAGGATTCTATTATGATGTGGATTTAGGAGATGAAGTTGTTAGTGATGAAGCAATCGCTAAAATTGAAAAAGAAATGAAAAAAATCTGTAAAGATGGTAAAAGAATTGTTCGTCGTGAAATTTCTAAAGAAGAAGCATTAGAAATGTTTAAAGATGATGAATATAAATTAGATTTAATTTCTAATTTAGAAGATGGAACAATTACTTGTTATAGCCAAGGAGATTTTACTGATTTATGTAGAGGTCCTCATGTTGAAACAGTTAAAATGTGTAAAAACTTTAAATTAATCAAACATTCTGGTGCTTATTGGAAAGGTGATAAAAACAATAAAGTTTTACAACGTATTTATGGTGTATGTTTCCCAACTGCTGAAGAATTAGAAGAACACTTAAATTTATTAGAAGAAGCAAAAGAAAGAGATCATCGTAAAATTGGTAAAGAAATGGAAATCTTCATGGTTGATGATTTAATTGGTAGAGGTCTTCCAATGTATTTACCAAAAGGATATGCTATCTGGCAAAAACTTGAAAGATACATCAAACAAAAAGAAAAGAAATTAGGTTACTTACATGTTTTAACTCCTGCTGTAGGAACAGTTAATCTTTATAAAACATCAGGACACTGGGATCATTATAAAGAAAATATGTTCCCACAAATGGAAATGGATGGAGAATCATTTGTTTTACGTCCAATGAACTGTCCTCATCATATGATGATTTATGCTAATAAATTACATTCTTATAAAAATTTACCAATTCGTATTGGTGAAATTGCTCATGACTTTAGATATGAAGCTTCAGGAGCTGTTAAAGGAATTGAAAGAGGAAGACATTTCTGTCAAAATGATGCGCATTTATTTGTAACACCAGAACAAATTAAATCAGAATTCAAAGGAGTTATTGATTTAATCTTAGATGTTTATAAAGATTTCAATATTACAGATTATCGTTGTGTATTATCACTTAGAGATCCAGAAGATAAAGAAAAATATCATGATGATGATGAAATGTGGAATAAAGCAGAAAATGAATTACGTGAAGTAATGAATGAACTTGGTATTGAATATACTGAAGAAATTGGTGAAGCTGCTTTCTATGGTCCTAAATTAGACGTTAATGTTAAACCAGCCATTGGTAGTGAAATCACTTTATCAACTTGTCAATTAGATTTCTGTCTACCAGCTAAATTTAACTTAACTTATGTTGCTGAAGATGGAACTAAGAAAACTCCAGTTGTATTACACAGAGCGATTTTAGGTTCATTAGATCGTTTCATGGCTTATATTCTAGAAGAAACAAAAGGAAACTTACCTTTATGGTTAGCGCCTACACAAGTTAAAGTATTATCTGTTAAAAATGAATATCATTTAGATTACGCTCAAGAAATTTATCAATTATTATTAGATGAAGGTTTTGAAGTAGAACTTGATTCGAGAGATGAAAAATTAGGATATCGTATTCGTGAAGCACAAATGCAAAAAGCAAACTATATTCTTGTTTTAGGTAATAATGAACGTGATGAAAGAACTGTTACTTATCGTAAACATGGTGAACAAAAAGCAACAACTGTAACAATTGATGAATTTGTTTCTATGTTAAAACAACAAATTAAAGATAAAAAATAGTGAATTGAGGCATGCACAGCATGTCTTTTTTTATTTATACTAAAAGTGATAATCTTATGTAAATGATATAAGAATTAGTAAAAAAAAGAATAAAAAAATGTCATTAAGAATAAACTGATTGTATCTGCATGTATTGTTGACACCCTCAAAAATATAAAGTAGTCTATATGTGAAAAGACAAGCAAAGTCTTTAAAATGCAACGTATTATGATAGTTTACTATCAATGGCTTGTGGGTGGCATAAAACTATACTGTAGATAACTTATGAAAAAGGAGCTAATGGGAATCCTAATCTTTGGATTAGGTTCTTTAGCTCCTTAATTTTTTGTTTGTGTTTTTAATAATATAGATCGGTCTTTGTTTAGCTTCAAAATAACACGAGGAACAATATTGCCCTAAGATAGAAACAAAGATTAATTGAATTCCACTTAAAAACAAAACAAGACTTGTAAGATAAGAAATAGGATGAATAAAGCTTGAATAAAGAGAAGTTATTAAAGAAATACCTATTAAAATCCCACCAATAACCCCAGCAATAGTAATAGGGGTTGATGAAAAGGAAAAGATACCTTTAAATGCATAAGAAAATAAACTTTTAAAACTCCATTTTGTCTTACCACCTTGACGTTCTACATTATGAAATTCAAGCCATTTCGTATTAAAACCTACAAAAGAAAATAATCCTTTCATATAACGATTATATTCTTTAAGTTCTAAGATAGCATCAACCATTTGACGTGTCATCATTCTAAAATCTCCAGCACCATCATCCATATCCATTTTTGTAAGAGTTTGAATTACTTTATAAAAACTATGTGATAAAAAATTACGAAGTTTTCCTTCACCGGTACGATCAATTCGTTTGCCTGCACAACAATCATAGTTTTCCTCTTTTAAAGAATGATACATTTCTTTTAAAAGATAAGGAGGGTGTTGTAAATCGGCATCCATGATGACAACATAATCCCCTGTCGCATTTTCAAGTCCAGCATACATGGCCGCTTCTTTACCAAAATTACGCGAAAAGGAATAATAGAAGCATTGTTTGTTTTTATGAGCCATGAGTTTAATGAGATCTTCTGTATGATCACTACTACCATCATTAATAAAAAGTAATTCATAAGTTGTATTTTCAATACTTTCTAATACTTTTGTAACCTCTTGATAGAATAAAGGTAAAACATCTTCTTCATTAAAACAGGGAACAATAACACTAATTTTATCCACAGTAAACACCTTCCTTTTTAAATACTTTAAATTTACATAAAACATAATTAGAGATAATTGTAATAAAACTGACAACGATTTTAGAAATCATTGGTTGAATATGTAATAAATCAATTAAAAGAGAAAGACAACCTGTTTCAACAAGTAAAGTTACTAATCTTAATAAAACAAAAGAAACAAATTCTTTCTTGCTTTCATTTGAACTTTTAAAAACATATTTTTTATTAGTATAATAAGCAAAAAGTACAGCACCAAGCCACGACACACTATTTGCGATAAGCCAATGAGCATTTAATTTTAATAAAATATAATAAACACTATAATTGACAAGTGTTGTCATCCCACCTACAAAAATATAACGTATCAGTTCTTTTGTATCATTCTTCATTTTTCTTTTTCCTTTCATATATATAATTAAAAACAACAATCATCATTCCTAAATAAGAAAGCACAAATCCACTATGATAACCTTTCGGTTTAAATTGAATTGAAATGCGATGCTTTCCCTTAGATATCTTACATCCTAAAAAAGCCGTATTTACAATTTCACTCTTAACATTTTTTCCATCTATTTGAATTTGATAACCTTGATCATAAGGTAAATGGGTAATTAAATAACCTGAATTTGATACATCTATTGTTCCATTGATAAGATCTTTTCCATTTTCTAGAGAAAGAGAATCTACTTCTTTTTCTCTATCCTTAATGATAGAATCATCTAATGTATAAGCTTTGAGGTTTTTTAATTTGTAATTTCCTTTAGAAAATGAAAAAATAAGTTTATCATTTTTTATATTTGAAATCAAATAGGTAATATGAGTGTTTTGATTATAATAGGGTGATGTTATTTTTGATAATTTATTTTTAATACCATTGATTGTAATCGAAACAGCTTGCTTAGGTTTTTTATTTTGTACATCAAATTCTAAAACCAATATTTTATTTTTTAATGATTGTAAGAGTTTATAAGTTTTATTTGTTTTCTTTTTTTGATGTATGGTATATGAATCATCCAATCCTAAATCAAGAACTTTAAATTGACTTTGATAAGTAGAACTTCCTTTCTCTACCACAGCATTGTTGTAAAGTGTATCTAAAGTGTAAGGATAATTGAGTTTTTGAAACTGTTTTTGACTATAAAGTTGACTTGTCGCATAAACAACAGGCATCACTTCTTGACTTTGATAGAGCTTATATTTTTTTTCTTGGTCAACTTGTTGGTAACTTTCTACTTCTTTAGTTGAAATCACAGAATCAATTGCCATCATCTTTAAATAAAAGGGATTGTCTTGGTCAAGTTGAGCAACACGATTATTCAAAGAAATAGGAAGCTTTAAAGTATCATAGAGAAACGAATTGTAAAGGGCATGGTTTGTCGAAGTATACCCTGAAACACGTGTAACTTTATTTTGAAATGTTTGATTCATGGTTTGAGAAGTATTAGAAAATAAAGCAAGTCGAGATATTTCATTTCTTTGAATTAAAGTATTTATTTCTTGATTATTATATTTTTGATATTTTTCTTTTGAGAGAAAGCTACTTGGTGGATTGATAAAGTAAACAACCAAGCAAGGAACAAGTAAATAAAGGAAATAACATTTTATATTTTTTTGTCCAAAATATAAAATGATAAAACTAAATATTAAATCAAGGAGTACCAAAAAAGGTCTTTGAATAAAAAATAAAGGAATCAACCATAAAATAAAGCAGTATTTAAATTTCTTCAGAGAATAATCTTCTAATACATATCCTATTTGTAGACAAATAAGGGGAATAAAAACAATCAAAATCTTGCTTCTTGTATAAAGAAAACCATTAAGAATCAAACTAGCTAAAGGCATCAACATAACGAATATTAGAAGTAAAGATAATTTACGTGTCTTTTCTTTAAAAAGTCCTAAAACAAGTAACATCCATACAAAATACGTCATTCCACAACCATAGTTATCATAAAGAAGACCTCTTAAATCAAAGGTTGGGATCAACAACTTTGAATAATTGAGAGCCTGGACACTTTTATGTCCACCAATAATTACAAACAAAGTTGGTATTGTAAGAATGGCTGTTAATAAAAAGATAGAAAGATAAACTTTAAAAAGGTTGATTATATGTTTTTTATTATTTCTATAAGGAAAATAATGTTTTAAAAAGTAAATAAGATAAACAATAAAACATCCTACACTATAAAAATAACTATGAACAATAAGTAAACTTCCCCATAAGATCATCCCTGTAATATTTCCATCTTTAAAATAATGATCAACACTTTTCAACATTAAAAAGAGAAAAGGAAGAACATTAACAAACATGATTTGTTTATGACTTTGAAAAAATAAAGAGGAACATAATACTAATAAACTTATAAAAAAACAAAGTTGGCGTTCTTTTAAATGATTTCTTAAAAATAAATAACAAGAAATTGTTGTAAGAATCATTAAGAAAATACAATAAACACTAAGAATATCAATCATTTTTATATTAATAAATAATGCTCCAAGTAAAACATCAGGACGTAAATAGCCATAATAAGAGAAATAAAAAATATTTACGCCAGACATTAAATTTTTTAGATAAGTAGGAAACAAGGTTCCTTCATCCCTTATAGCCTGTCTTAAAGCATCACTTAACATGACATGTTGGTTAAACCAATCTATTGAATTTCCAAATAAATGTTGACCTTTTAAAACAAATATCAGAGATATTGTTATAATGAATAAAGACAACATATAGATATAATCTTTTTTCTTCATCTTTTTTTACCTCGCTTTTATTCTAACAAGGACTTCTTAATAATCACCTAAATGATTTCTAAAGAAATCATAAACAAATAGGAGAATTTAAAGGAATATATTTAAAAAGTCTTAAGAATTCTTATGAATTTATTTTAAGAAGGAAGTGGTAAGGTATAGATGGTGAGAAAAATGAAGAAGAGTGTTGTATTATTATGTATAGTGGTTGTTTTAGGAGGTTTTTATTTTGATCAAAGTAAAGCACCTCATCAAAAACAAATCAATCAACTCAATTTAACGAAATGTCAAAGATTAATGATCGTGGCTCATCCTGATGATGAAACAATATGGGGTGGCAGTCATTTATTAAAAGGGCATTATTTAGTTGTTTGTTTAACAAATGGAAAGAATGAAGTACGTAAAAATGAATTTATGAAGGTAATGAAACAAACACATAATCAAGGAATTCTGTTTGATTATCCTGATAAAACAGAGGGTAAAAGAGATCGATGGATACATGTTCAACAGGATATAAAAAAAGATGTTTCTTATCTTGTACATAAAAAGGATTGGCAAATGGTAATCACTCATAATCCTTTGGGTGAATATGGACATATTCATCATCGTATTACTTCACAAATTGTAAGTTTACAAGCTTCGAATGAAAACTTATATTATTTTGGAAAGTATTATAAAAGAAAGAAAATACCTGCTCATTTAAATGAGATAACAGATAAAGATGAAGAAGAAAAAAGAAAACTTACAAATATTTATGCTTCACAAAAGAAAGTGATGAAGCATTTAAATCATATGATGAAATATGAAAATTGGATCAAAGCCAAAGATTGGAGAAATTTATGAAAGAAAAAATAATGATTGTTGATGATCATGAAGAAATTAGAGAAGTTATTCAAGTGTTGCTTTCAAATGAAGGATATCAAATTATTGAAGCACAAAATGGAAAAGAAGCCTTAGAATTATTAGATGAGACAATAGATCTAATTATTTTAGATGTAATGATGCCCGAAATGAATGGGTATCAAGTATGCTTGTTGGCAAGAGAAAAAACAAATGCTCCAATTTTATTTTTAACTGCGAAAGGACAAGAAAGTGATAAAACACTTGGTTTTTCAAGTGGTGGAGATGATTATTTAACGAAACCATTTTCTTATAACGAGCTTAATGCACGTGTTAAAGCATTGCTTAGACGTTATCATGTTTATCAAGGAAAAGAAAGGCATGAAGAAAATACGATACAGATCATTGGTGATTTAGAAATAAATCAAAGTAAAAAAGAAGTAAGACGTCAAGGAAAGAAACTTGCTTTGACAGATTTAGAATATGAAATATTAGGGTATTTATTATTAAATCGTAAGCAAGTGATTTCAGCAAGTCAATTATTTGAAGCGATCTGGCATGAAAATTATTACTATGGGGCAAATAATACGATTATGGTTCATATTCGTAATTTAAGAAAGAAGATAGAACATGATCCACAAGATCCACATATTATAAAGACAGTTTGGGGAAAGGGGTATTATATTGATTAAAAGAAACTTAAGTTTATCAATGAAGATTATTTTATTACTTCTTTCTTCAGCTGTTCTAGCTATTTTAAGTTATGGCTTTTTTAGAGTGAATGTAACGGATTTTTATACATATATTGAAACATTAGAAAAACCTTTTGATGAAAAAAAGTTTATGAAAGATTTTAAAAAAGAAGCTAAGAATATTTCTATTTATACAAAAGATAAAGAAGATAAAAAAGCTTTGAAAAAGCTTTTAGAAAAACATGATGAATATATGAATGTTGTTCTTTATGATGATAGTGAATTGTATATGGATGGAAGCTATGGGAAAATTCTTGATGAACCAGTAGGATTTACTCCTTTGTATGTTTTAAAGAATGATTTTGAACAATATGCTTATAGTAATTTTTTTGTACATTCGGTTAACTTTAAAGATGGAGAAGGAATCGTTTATGTCAGCTCTATGCATTTATTAAAATATGTTAAATATTATTTCTACGTTGCCTTATTTGTAAGTTTACTTATATTCTTTTTACCAACTTTTATTTTTATTAGGCGAAAGGTTAAATATATTAATGTTTTAAAACAAGAAGTTTTAAATATGTCACAAGGGGATTTAAATCATGAAATGACGATTCAAAGTAATGATGAACTGGCTATACTTGCAAGTGAAATGGATCGTTTAAGAATAGAATTGAATCAAAATATTGAAAATGAAGCAAAAATTAAAGAAGCACATCATGAACTAATTACTTCTTTATCTCATGATTTAAGAACACCATTAACAACCCTTCGAGGCTATTTAGATATTTTGAGTTTGCACTGTTATAAAAATGAACAACAACTAGATCATTATTTAAAAGGATGTATTGAAAAAACTGAACAAATCAAGGATTTATCGAATAAGACTTTTGAATACAGTCTGGTTTATGAACAAGATTTTTCCCTGCAACTTGAAAAAATATCAAGTCAAGAACTCTTTGATTATTTTCAAGATAATTTAGAGTATTTGGAATTAGAGGGTTTTCATCTTCAAAGAGATATCAATTTTCATGAAAAAGAACTGCTTTTAGATTTTTCAATGATGAAACGCATGATCAATAACCTTTGTTCAAATATCATAAAATACGCCAAAAAAGACAAAGCTGTTCTTGTAGAATTTTCATTAAAACAAGATCAATTAAAAATAGTTTTTCAAAACGAAAAGACACAAAATATTCAACATGTTGAAAGTAATAAAATAGGTTTAAAAAGTGTTCAAAGAATTGTACAAATGCATCATGGGGAAATCTTTATTCAAGATCAAGGTTTCTATACAGTTATTATTGTTTTACCAACGACCTAACAAATTTTTGTTAGGTTTTTTATAAAAGAAAAGACCAACACTTGTTGGTCTAAGCATTTGTTTCAGGTTTAATCATTTTTAATTGTTTCATGATTTTACGAATATGATAAAGACTTTCAGCAATATTTAAACCATGATCACCGATTCTTTCGAAATCTGTTAAGATTTTTGTATAGATAACACTATTTTCAGTTGTACATTTCTTTTCTTTTAAACGAATAAGTTGATTAACTGCGAATTGATGTTGTGTTTTATCAATATTATCTTCCATGACATCGACTTTATCAACGATATATTTAAATTCATCATAATCCATAATAATAAGTTCATCTAAAATATTATTACAAAGACTTTCCATAATTCCAATTTCTTTTAAAGCATCTTCAGAAAAATGAGTATCATCTTTAGCAAGTTTTTGAGCTCTAGCAGCAATATTCATCGCGTGATCACCAATTCTTTCTAAATCAGAAGAAAGTTTTAAAAACAAGATAATTGATTGGGAACTTTCTACTTGGAATTCATGAGAGATAACAGCTGTTGTAAAATTGATGACTTGTTGATTTAAATAATTAATGTATTCTTCATCTTTTTGCAGACGTATGTATTTTTCTTCATCATAATGATCTAATAATTCAAAAGCACGTTTTACGTTATGATTAGCAACATTTAACATATGTTGTGTTTCGTTAAATAATTGTGTATTGGCAATGGCACTTGTTCCGATATGATAATCATTATCGAAAATACTAAAGTCTAAATATTTTAATTGCATATCTTGTTGATCTTCTTCACTATCAGGTAAAATGCGACAAGCAAGATCAACCAATTTTGTGCCGATTGGAAGTAAGAGCAAAGTGGTTGTCACATTGAAAATGGTATGTACATTAGCGATTTGAGCTGCTACATTACTTGGTGTTAAACTTTGAACAAGGTCTGCAAATGGGAAAAGCATACTAATTGTCACAAATAAAACAGTTCCAATAATATTAAATGATAAATGAATAATTGTTGTTCTTTTAGCATTTTTTGATGTTCCAATAGAAGCTAAAACAGAAGTAATACACGTTCCAATATTTTGTCCAAATAAAACATAGATTGATGATGAAAGTGTCATAACACCACTTTTAGCAAGGGCTTGTAAAATACCAACTGAAGCTGATGAACTTTGAATTAAAGCAGTAAATAACGCTCCTACTAAAATACCAATAAATGGATTTTGAAATTTAGAAATAAGTCCAACGAATTCAGGCATCGTTCTTAAAGGAACCATGGCACTTGACATTGTCTCCATACCAATAAATAAAATACCTAAACCGCCAATAACACCACCGATAGCATCCAATTTTTGACTTTTAAAAAAGACGATCATTGCTACTCCAATAAAGGCAATCAATGGAGCAATAGCTGTAATATCGATTGCAATTAACTGACCGGTAATTGTTGTTCCAATATTGGCACCCATGATAACCCAGACAGCACTTGTAAGTGACATTAATCCAGAATTAACAAAACCAACAACCATAACAGTCGTAGCTGATGAGGATTGAATAATTGCTGTTACAAGAGCTCCTACAAGGACACCTAAAATACGATTTGATGTTAATTTTTCTAAGATTGTTTTCATTTTATCGCCGGCAGCCATCTCTAAACCATTGGACATCATATTCATTCCATAAAGAAATAAAGCAAGACCACCTAACATTGAAAATAGATTTGTAAGTTTCATATAAATCCCCCTATATCCGCAAGTAGCTTAACACTTTCTTAAGGCAATGTATATAAACTTAACATATTCTTAACAAAAAAATAAAGGCTACAAACCTTTACTTTGATGTATATATTTTGTTTTTAAAAAGCGATAAGGCTCCATAAAATCACGCATCTCTTTTGCGTTGAGTTCATTTCCAGAAGTAATCTTATCAAAAATGTCTTGATTTTTCTTAGTCACTTCCTTAATTTCATCTGTTGCTTCAGCTTTTCCATGTTCACTAAAGAAACGAATAAAATACTCTTCTGTTTGTTTAGCCATATCTTTTGTATTTAATAAAACCCAATTTTCTTGATGAGCAACATCAATTAAATTAATGAGGGTTCTCGCTACTTGTTCTTGATCAATCATTTTTTCCACCTCGTTAAACATTATAACAAAAAATAAGCAAGTATGTTATAATATCTAATGAAAGGATGTGTTTGTATGAAAAAACCGATCATCGCTTTAACTCCTTTAGTTGACCAAAAACAAGAAAGTGTCTGGATGCTTCCTGGTTATTTAGAAGGAATAATAGAAGCAGGGGGAATACCCGTCATGCTTCCTTTAATTAAAGAGATGGATGAAATCAAAGAAGTTGTCCAAAGATTTGATGGCTTTATTATTACTGGAGGGCACGATGTAGATCCAAAGTTGTATCATGAAGAAAAGAAAGATTACTGTGGTGCCTTGTGTAAAGAAAGAGATGAGATGGAAATGGTATTGATTCCAGAAATCATTAAACAGGATAAACCAATGATGGGAATATGCAGAGGATATCAAATTATTAATGTATGTTTAGGAGGAAGTTTATATCAAGATTTAGATAAGGAATACAAACTTACAGAAGTTCATCGACAACTGGCCCCTTATGATCAACCAAGTCATGAAGTAATGATTTTAAAAGAAACACCACTTTATCATTTGCTTGAAAGCGAAAGTATGTTTGTCAATAGTTGCCATCATCAAGCAATCAAAGAATTATCATCACAGTTATTACCGATGGCGTATTCTTCTGAAAAATTAATAGAAGCATTCTATATGCCAAATCATCATTATATTGTTGGCTATCAATGGCATCCCGAAATGATTTATAAAAAAAGTGTAGAAAACAAAAAAATATTTAAAGGTTTTATCAAAGGATGTCAGTAATTTTAAAAAATTATATTGACTTTCATTTTATGAAATAGTATACTTAACTAGCTTTAAGTTAATAGAAAGCAAATGTTGGTTCCTTGGCCAAGTTGGTAAGGCAACAGACTGCAACTCTGTCATCATCGGTTCGAGTCCGGTAGGAACCTCCATTTGAATAATGCGCTAGTAGCTCAACTGGATAGAGTGCTTGACTACGGATCAAGAGGTTGTGGGTTCGATTCCTGCCTAGCGCGCCATTAAACGGGAAGTAGCACAGCTTGGTAGTGCACCTGGTTTGGGACCAGGGGGTCGCAGGTTCAAATCCTGTCTTCCCGACCATTTAAAAATTGGGGCCATAGCTCAGCTGGGAGAGCACCTGCCTTGCACGCAGGGGGTCAGCGGTTCGATCCCGCTTGGCTCCACCAATAGTCAATAAACTGCTTCGGCAGTTTTTTTGTATATAAAAATAAGGAGAAAAAGAAATGGCAAAAGGGAGAGGAAAAGGAAATTATGTAGTCAATACCTTTAATGGGATGGCTTATGGTTTCTTTGCAAGTTTAATTATTGGGACGATTTTAAAACAATTAGGGAATGTAATGAATATCAGTGAACTTGTAACATGGGGAAATATTGCAAGTTACTTAATGGGTCCGGCAATTGGAATTGGTATGGGCTATGCAATTGAAGCAAGAGGCTTAAATTTAATTTCAGCAGTCATTGCAGGGGCGATAGGAGCAGGAACTTTCCAAAATGGAAATGTTCAAGCGGGAAATCCTATTTCTGCTTATGTTGCGGTACTAGCTGCAATTGAAGTAACGCGTCTTATTCAAGGTAAAACACCAATCGATATTTTATTAGTTCCGTTTACTTCTATTTGTGTGGCAGGGATTGTGACGAAGTTCGTAGGACCTTATTTAACACAATTGATCACTTGGATTGGTGGTTTGATTAATGAAGGGGTCTCTTTACAACCGTTGTTTATGTCCATTGTTGTTGGTATATTAATGGGGATGGCGCTTACCGCACCGATTTCTTCGGCAGCCATTGGTATTATGTTAGGACTTGATGGATTAGCTGCAGGAGCTGCTCTTGCTGGCTGTTGTGCACAAATGGTGGGTTTTGCGATGATGTCTTTTGACGATAACGATATTGGTGATGTTATTGCCATTGGGATTGGAACAAGTATGCTTCAATTTAAAAATATTATTAAAAGACCGGTGATTTGGTTGCCACCAATTCTTACTACGATTATCACAGCACCAATCTCGACAATGCTTTTATCTATTCGTTGTAGTGCAATAGGTTCAGGGATGGGAACGGCAGGATTAGTTGGAATCTTAGATGCGATGCAAGTGATGGGCAATCAACACACTGTTCCTATTATTTTGATTGATATTATTATTCCAGCGGTTTTAACTTTTTCATTCTATAAAGCGTTTAGAAAATTAAATTATATAAGAAAAGGAGATTTAAAGATTGAACGTCTTTAATCTCCTTTTTCTTATTTAAATAAATCAATAATATCTGCTGTAGACATTTGGGTGATTGATCCATGATTATTTTCAATAAACATATTTGATAGATCTTGCTTTTGTTCTTGAAGTTTTTGAATCTTTTCTTCGATAGAATTTTTCATGATCAATTTATAAACTTGAACGTTATTTGTTTGTCCGATACGATAAGCACGGTCTGTTGCTTGATTTTGAGCAGACATATTCCACCATGGATCGAAGTGAATAACTGTGGATGCACTTGTTAAGTTGAGTCCTGTACCACCAGCTTTTAAACTGATTAAGAAAACAGTTGTTTTATCATTTTGGAAAGCATTTACAAGTTGATGTCTCTTGATTTTTGTTGTTGCTCCTGTAAGAACATAATAAGAAATATCTTTTTTACGCAATTCAGCTTCAATTAAATCAAGTGATTTTGTAAATGATGAGAACAATAATACTTTTTGTTCATTTTCTTTCGCTGTTTCAATAATATCCATACATGCTTTTAATTTAGAACTTGGTTCTTGAACGTTGTTGTATAAGATTCGTTGATCACAGCATAATTGACGAAGACGTGTCATCATTGCTAGAATTTGGATCTTATCAATATGATTTACTTGAATAGCGCTTTGTAATTCTGTATTGATTGTTGATAAGTTTGCAAGATATACTTTTTCTTCATCTGGCGTAAATGGAATAAGTACATTGTTTTCAATTTTATCAGGTAATTCTGTTAAAACATCTTTCTTTGTTCTTCTCAAAATAAATGGTTCCACGAACCGTTTTAATTTTGCTTGTTTTTCTTGGTCTTCGTTTTTAATAATTGGTATTTCGTAAGTTTCTTTGAAATGATGATAATTATATAAATATTGAGGCATCAAGAAATCAAAGATTGACCAAAGCTCTGCTAAGCTGTTTTCAATTGGTGTACCTGTTAAGGCAAAACGATATTTACCATTAATAAGTTTAACGGCTTGAGCGTTTTTAGTACTTTGGTTTTTAATGTATTGTGCTTCATCAAGAATGAAATAATAGAATTGATAATCTTTATATAATTCAAAATCACGACGAATATAATCGTAAGAAGTAATAACAACATCGTAATCTTGAAGATTTTCAATTAATTTCTTTCTCTGAGCAATGTTTCCAGTAATACATACAGTTTTTAATTGATTAGAGAATTTTTTAATTTCATCTTGCCAGTTATAAATAAGAGTTGCTGGGGCAACGACAAGGCTGACACGATCTTTAGAAATGCTGTCTTCAATTAATGTCATGACTTGTAAAGTTTTACCAAGCCCCATGTCATCAGCTAAGATTCCACCAAAACCATAATCAGACATGGTTTTTAACCATTGGAATCCTTGTACTTGGTAATCTCTTAAGATGTTTTTATAATGTTCAGGTACTTGGATATCCTCGTGATTTTTTTCTTCAATGTGCGAAATAAGATTTTGGAAATGTTGGTCACGATTAAATTGTAATGATGATTGAGACATGAAATTTTCTAAATATAATGAATGATATTTATCAATTTCTACTTGTCCATCTTCAATATCTTTGTATTGAAGATTTAGATCATTGAATAATAGATCTAAATCTTTGATATTTTCATCATCTAAATTAATAAATTCACCATTTTTTAAACGATGGTAATTCTTTTTGTGTTGATAAGCATAAAGGATATCTTTGATTTCTTCTTTATCAACATTAATGCTATCGATATCAATTTGTAATAAATCATTTTGTAAACGAACACCAATATTTAATTTCATGTTTTTTGGCTTGTTCATTTGCTTGATTTCTTCACTAATATAAATTTCACAATCATTATTTAATGAAGGCAAAACACGTGTGATGAAATCATAAATATCTTCTTCATTGTATAAATAATACATTTGTGTGATCTCATCATATTCTAGGTATTTATCTAATGTTTGTATAACATTATCTAGTTTTAATGGTAAAACAAGATCTTTAGGGTTTTCTAAAATAGTGTTTCCTTGATCATCACGATAATCAAGAGTAACAGATAACTCGTTATTGTTGTTTAAATCTACATAGATAAGCAATGAGACTTCCATTGGTAAATATTCATCAATATCATCTCCTGTAAATTCAACATAAGGTAATATTGAATCGATGATGTATTTAGAAAAACGAGGCAATTCATGATTTGGAATTGTGAGTGGATTGTTTTCTAAATGAATAAGTAATGGACGCATTGCTTCAGAACATTCTTTGGAATAACGGTTTAATGTGTAATGATCGAAATAATAGATATATTGATGACCGATAATTGTCATGCCATCAGGTTCTTTGTATTTGATGGTTGTATAATCATCATCTTTTTTCATTTCTAAAACAAAGTTCTTTAAATCAATAGTTGTAAAATTGATATTGATGTCTAGATTATCATAGTGTGATAAAAAGAAATCATCGATATTATCAGAAGTGATCTTTAAACTTCTTTCATCGTTTTTTAGATAGAAATATTCTTTAATAAATTGAACTTGTTTCCAAGAAGAACGATCAAATGCTTTTGGATTATGATCCGTAATTAAAGCATTTCCATATTCAATAATTTTATTTGATTTTACATTTTCTAAAAAAGTATCAATGTTTTTAATAGTATAACTTCTTTCACCGGCAATCTTATAAGAAAGACTTAAGCGATTGAAAGTTGATTTAACTTGTGGAATCAAGTGTATGTTTTGTGCTAAAGGTAATTGATGTTGATGATGTTGACTGCGATATTCTTGAATTAAAGAAAAAGTCAAATCAGCTTGTTGTTTTAGATGCTCAGCTTCTTGTTTGGCTTGCAAGGCTTGAAGCTTATCTAAATAATTTCCTTTTTGATTATAGGAATAAGGTAAATCACTTGATTCTAAACCATAGAATTTTAATAAAATAGCACCAATGTGACCACATGCAAGTTCATTTGGTTTACAATGATGGCAATCACAGCTAAATTCTAAAATATTACCCCCGGTATCCACTTGAATTGTGGCAGTATTGATTTTACCATTTACATTTGTACTTCCAAGTATTTGATAAATTTGACCATCCTTTATAACGGACATATTTGAGATTGTGTTATGTTGAAATAAGTTATGGGCTACTTTCCAGTTTGGCTCATTAAAATACTTATTTATTTCGTCGTCTTTTATATACATAGATAGTCCCTCCCCATTAAGGTATTATAACATTATTTTGAAAAAAAAGACGAGTGCTTAGAAAGAATTTCTTAAAAAAATAAAAAGAGATAGACGAATCTATCTCAATATTTCTTTATAAACACGCAAAACGTTTTTATAAAATATTTTTTCAATTTCTTCCTCACTTAATCCTGCTTTTACTAAAGCATCATACAATAACTGATAATAAGAAGCATCTTTCATTTCTAATTCACTATCAATACCATCGAAATCACTTCCTAAACCGATACAATCAATTCCTGCAAGATCTTTAATATAAAGAATATGTTTTACCATATCCTCTATACAACTTTTACAGTGGCCATCGCCATCAACTAAAAAGTTTCCATAGAAATTAATTCCCATAACTCCACCACGCTTAGCAAGCTTTAAAATCATATCATCCGACATATTACGTGCTGCCTTACACAAATGACGGGCATTACTATGGGAAGCAACAAAAGGCTTTGTTGTATTGTTTAAAACATCATAAAATCCTGCATCGCTTAAATGAGAAACATCAATGATGATTCCTAAACGTTCCATTTCTTGAATGTAACGAATGCCAAAAGGAGTTAAACCGTCTTTTGTGTTGACTTTTAATGTGTCTTCATAACATTTAGCATGGCTAAAGTTAGGATGACCAATACCGTTTTTGTAATTCCAAGTAAGAGTGATCATCCTAACGCCCAAACGATAATAATGTTGGAGAAGGGATAAATCATCTTCAATAACAGCTCCTTCTTCTAAAGTAAGCATGCTTGACATGATTCCTTGGTCTCTATGATTAAGAATATCTTGATAGCAGTAGACCGGTTGAATTAAATCAGGATATTTTTCAATTTCTTGATAATAATAATTAATGTATTGATTTACTTTTAAAAAAGGCTTCGATGTATTTCCAAGATTGGTAAACATCGCAAAGTTTTGAAGAAGATAATCACCTTTTTGCATTTTCTTTAAATCGATATGTCCAGTATTTTCTAATAAAGATTCATTTGGATACTCTTCGTATAAACGAGTAATCGTGTCACAATGCATATCAAGAACTTTCATAAAAGCCTCCTAAATTTTATATGTAGAATGAAGAGCGCAACAAGCAAGCCCACCATGGCATGTTAAAACAGCTGGTAAGTTGTTAATTTCAACTTCAATTCCATGGAATGTTGTTTGAAGTAATAATTTTGCTTTTTTGGCGAAAACGATATTATCGGCATGAGAAATATAAATTTTATATTTTTCAGCATTCACTCCTAGTTCATGGAATTTATCAGTGATTGCTTTTAAAACTTTCACTTCCGTACGAGACATACTGTATTTATCAACAGATTTTCCTTGCTCATCTAAACATAAAAGAGCTTTGATTTTTAACATAGAAGCCATACGCGCAGCCATAGGGGATAAACGACCACTGCGTGATAATTGATCAAAATTATCAGGGTATAAGAAAGAAAAAGAATGTTTTGTTTTTTCTTCTAAAACTTTAAAAATTTCATCGACATCTTTTCCTTCATCAGCAAGTTGTTTAGCACGAATAGCCATATCCATGACAGGAGCACCGACTTGGCGGCTATCATAAATATAAACATTGTCTAAACCAACTGTATCTTTGGCTAAATGGAAACCGTTGTTTGTTCCTGATAAATCAGCAGAACATGTTACAACAATAATGGCTTCATAGTTTTCTTTTTGCCAAGCTTCCATCTTTTCAATAAGATAACCTGTATTTGGTTGACTTGTAGATGGAGTTTTTCCATCTTTTAAATAATCATAAAGTTGTTCAGTTGAAATATCAACTTGATCTTTGTATTCTTGACCATCTACGATAACGCTTAAAGAAATAAGCTCAATACCATGAGCGGCAGCAATTTCTTTATTCATTGCGCTTGTTGTATCTGTCACAATTAAATATTTTTCCATTTTGTTCTCCTTAAAATTCTAATTCAAAGTCTTGATAATCCTCTGTAAGAGATTGTGTTGCTTTTAACCATGAATAAGCTTCTTCAAATTCTTCTTGAGTGATATCATCTATTATTCCAAAATTTATGAGTTTACATACATCATATATACTTTGCCAAAGGGCATCGAATACTTTTTCTTCGGCTTTGATATCGGATTGTTCACTTTCTTGATAAACGACAAATTCATGAGCGATTGCTGAGGCTTTTTCTCTTTGCTGATCCATTTGTATCCTCCTTGTTTAATATATATAATTATAACATTATTTAATTATAGAAAGATATAAAATAATCAAATATACATTTATTTTTTATAAATATGAAAAAAATGTAAAAAAAATTTAAAAAAGGGTTGTCAAGGTTAAAATTGTATGCTAGTATAAATGAGCACTGTTAAGTTGCTTGAATAGCTCAGTTGGTAGAGCAATCGGCTGTTAACCGATCGGTCGTAGGTTCGAGTCCTACTTCAAGCGCCATGTGGCTCGTTGGAGAAACGGTTAACTCACATGCCTTTCACGCATGCATTCACGGGTTCGAATCCCGTACGAGTCACCATTTAATAAATTACATCACTTAGGTGATGTTTTTTTATTATCTGCAATTTCATTATCAAGGATATTTAAATAAATATTTGTAAGTTTTGTATTACGTCGATCAATTGAAGAAGAAATATAAGCTGTAAGAGATTTAATAGAGGTATCATTTTGTCCATTAAAACTTTGATCGACAAATAAACGTGTATTTGTTCCTTCAAACTCTAACATCCAATAAACATTCTTTTTAAAAGTACCATGATCAACAGGCTCTTGTACAATTGGATTATAACTTGACGTATTTAATTCTTGATAATAGCGATCTAAATAAGAAGCATTATTTAGACTGTCTTGTTGAAAGAGCTTCATCTGTGTTTGTAGTATTTCCGTTGGCGCTTGTGTGGCTAATAATTCATAGGCACTGGCTGAATAAAGTTGATTATAAATAAGATATTGTAATGTTTTATTTGTCAAAAGGATCACCCGTGTTTATTATATGTATAGAAGTGTTATTTATGCTGGAGGGATTAAAGTGTCTTATCAAATATTAAAAATGATTGTTTATGTTTTTTCGGTTTTATCAGCAATGTATGGTTTGAGCTGTTTTCGTTTTGATCAAATGATTTCTAAAGGAAAAATGAAACAATTTTATTGTTTTTATATTATTGCTTCATTATCTTTAGGATATTTACTTGCATCCTTTATATTAGATTTTGTTACGATTCATTTATAGTCTAGTTTCAAATAGTTTTCATATAGTAAAATATGAAAACTATTTTTTATAAACTTATTTTATGTCTAGCTCTTTTTATTACGTTATTCTTTTTATATAAGCCACAAATAAATAACAAAATCTACAAAGGAAAAGAAAAAGATGTTTATGTAAGTGTAGAAATGAATCAAGAAGTCCATCAAATTTTACTTGATGATTATTTATTAGGTGTTGTTGCGGGAGAAATGCCAGCAAGTTTTGAACTAGAAGCAATTAAAGCACAAGTTGTCGCCAGTCGTACTTTTGTTTATTCACGTTTATTAAGTGTTGATAATACAACTAATACACAAGTATATTTAGATGATGAAAAAATGAAAGTATCATGGGATGAACATTATGAAGAATATAAAGAAAAAGTAAAAAAAGCAATTAAAGAAACAAAGGGAGAAATAATAATGTATCAGGGTGAGTGTATTTCTGCCCTTTTTTATTCAAGTAGTAATGGTAAAAGTGAAAATGTTGAAAATTATTTTATCGGCTCTGCTAAACCTTATTTAGTTTCAGTAGATTCCCATTGGGACGAAAGTTATGATCCTCATTTTTTAAAAGAAAAAGAATTTTCTAAAACTTCTTTGAAACAAATGTTTAATGGTTCTTTTAATTATCAGATTCTTTCCTATTATCCTAGTGGACGTATTCAAACGATTAAAATAAATAATCAAAATTATACAGGAAGACAAGTGAGAGAAAAGCTTCAATTAGCTTCAAGTGATTTTACGATTGTTGAAAAAAGTGATAGTTATGTTTTTAAAACAAAAGGCAGTGGTCATGGTGTTGGTTTATCTCAATATGGAGCGCAAGGAATGGCAAGGGAAGGTTATGATTATCAACAAATCTTAAAACATTATTACCAAGGTGTTGAGATTTCTAAGAATAAATAATGTAATTGTGGTTAAACTTCATAAGAGGTGAAATCGATGAAAGGTTTAGTAAGAAGAAATAAGAAGGTATTTATCTTTATCTCATCATTGGTTTTGTTTTTAGTGGGTGCGGGAGTTGTACAAGAAATACTTAAAAACATAAAACCATTTGAAGATGTTCCAGTTGTTTCGGTAGAAACAAAGAAACAAGGAGATACGGATGAGACAAGTGAAGTTTTACAAAAACCAGTTAAAGAAGGTGTGAAAGTTTCTAAAGGATTTTATGATACAAATTTATCAGAAAAAGAATTAGAAAATGCTTTGAATTATTTTGAAGGTGTCTATCGACCTAATGATGGAATCGATTATACAAAGGATAATGAAAGTTTTGATGTTTTAGCAAGTGCAAGTGGAAAAGTGGTTCGTAAAGAAAATGATCCTTTACTAGGTTGGATCTTGACGATTGAACATAAAGAAGGATTAGTGACAATTTATCAATCAATTGATCAAATCAAGGTGGAAAAAGGAGATCAAGTTAAACAAGGAGATGTCATAGCGATAGCTGGAAATAATGTTTATCAATCAGGATTAAAGAAGCATTTACATTTTATTGTTTCGATACAAGATAAAAGTGTAAATCCACAAAGTTATTTTGGTCAAAAAGTAGAAAAAATAGAGGTAACATCATAAGAATTTATTATTTTTAAAAAAGTGATTTGTTTTGTTTTTTATCCTTGTATTTCATTAAAATCGTGATACAATATTGAGGAAAAACATACAAGGAGGAAAAATAATGGCATTATCAAAAGAAATTGGTATCGATTTAGGTACTGCAAATATATTAATTTATGTCAAAGGTGAAGGTATTGTTGTAAATGAACCTTCAGTAGTATCAATAGATGAAGAAACTAAAAAGCCATTAGCTGTAGGACAAGAAGCAAAAGATATGTTAGGTAAAACTCCTGGTAGGGTTCAAGCAATTAGACCATTAAAAGATGGAGTTATCGCTGATTTTAGAATTACTGAAATCTTATTAACTCATTTTATTAATAAATTAAACTTAAAAGGAATTTTTGCTAGACCAACAATCTTAATTTGTTGTCCATCAAATATTACATCTATCGAAAAATCAGCAATTAGAGATGTTGCTGAAAGATGTGGAGCTAAAAAGGTATTTATTGAAGAAGAACCAAAAGTAGCTGCAATTGGTGCAGGTCTTGAAATTAATAAACCAACAGGAAATATGGTTATTGATATCGGTGGGGGAACTACTGATATTGCTGTATTATCTTTAGGTGACATCGTAACAAGCTCGTCATTAAAAATCGCTGGGGATGTTATGGATGCTGATATTATCAAATTTGTTAAAGATAAATATAAATTATTAATTGGTGATCGTACAGCAGAACAAATTAAATTAGAAATTGGTTCAGCTATCAAAGGTGCTTCAGATAAAACATTTGAAGTACGTGGTCGAGACTTAGTAACTGGGTTACCACATACAATCACAATTACATCTAACGAAACTGAATTAGCACTTAGAGAAACTTGTGCAACAATTGTGAAAGAAACAAAACATGTTCTTGAACAAACACCACCAGAATTAGCTGCTGATATCGTATCACGTGGTATTTTCTTAACAGGTGGGGGAGCTTTATTAAATGGTTTAGACCGTTTATTAGAATCTGAATTAAATGTTCCTGTATTTGTGGCAGATGATGCTTTAAATTGTGTTGCTAATGGATGTGGAGTTATGCTAGAAAACTTACACTATATGAAATAGACTGTTCTTTGAACAGTTTTTTTTCTTATCTAGAAATTATACAAATTGAATAATAAAAAATGATACAATCCTATTTGAGGTGAAAGCATGAAAAAAGTATTATTCTTTGATATAGATGGAACATTATTAAATAGTGAATTAAAAATACCTGAAGGGGTAAAAAGAGAACTTAAAAGATTGAAAGAGGCTGGACATTATTTATTTGTTGCCTCAGGTAGACCTTTAGCTTTTATTTCAAATCAAATCATTGATGCGGGATTCAATGGTTTTGTTTTGTGTAATGGAGCTCATGTGGAATTGAATCATGAAACTATTTATGAAAATAGAATTCCTTATGAAAAAGTGAATGATTTAATGAATTTGTTAGAAAGCGTTGATTGTGAATACGATTTTGAAACAGCAACGGATTGTTATATTGATTCTGCTTATCATGATTTTATTGAATTTTTTAAAGTTTGTGATATTCGCCATGAAAAATTGATTACAGACTTTGATAAAGAAGAAGTGATGCATCGAACTTTAAAAATAGAAATAAGTGCAAAAAAAGATCATGATAAAATCATTGATTATATTGCGGATAAATTCTATTTTGATCATCATGGTACTGCCAATTCTTTTGAAATTTGTGCCCTTGATACTTCAAAGGCAAAAGGCGTGCAAAAAGTACTAGAACACTTACATATTGATAAAGAACATAGCTATGCCTTTGGTGATGGGTTAAATGATTTAGAAATGATTCACTATGTTGGTCATGGTATTGCCATGGGTAATGCTGTTGATGAACTTAAAAAAATCGCAGATGAAGTAATTGGGCATGTCGATGAACAGGGCTTAGAAGAATATTTAAAGACAATTGAGGAATAATAAAAGAAGCTCCTATCGGGCAGACAGTCTATGTTGTCCGTTATCATTTCAATGAAAATGCAAAGGAAACAATGCAGGAGAAGATTAACCGGATGCTGGTTACAAAAGCAGGTCGACAGGCAGTATATTAAAATTAGGTGGATATAATTGAAGAAAAAATATGATATCATGTGAGTAACAAATCGGGAGTTATGGAGGTGAAAAATGTATTTCACAGACGAAAAAGACTATATTATGCGAATGATAAAAGAAATGGTAAGAGTATTATTTTCTTTAATGTTTGGGAAAAAGTATGTTTCTGTTGAACTTGAAAAAGAAAATAAATATGAAGTATCAGGGAAAAATTTGAAAGATTTTCTTGATATGATTGATTCTGGGGAAATTAACGAAGCAGAGAATATACTTTTAGATAGCATTGATTATACAGACAGAAATGAGGTAATGGCAGCAGCTCTTTTCTACCAATACCTTAGTGAGAAGGATAGTGAGTTTTTGAAAAATAATAATTATACAAAAGAAGAAGTGATGTCTGGTTTTAAGCAATTACTTATGCAGTCAGGATATACTGATTTGCTATGTTTGGTCAAAGCTGAAGAGTAATGTAGAAAATTCAAAGAGATAAGAGTGATTGGCTGAAAGGAGAAATTGTATTATATGTTCTATATTGTTTTTGACTTTATGATGGCAGTGATTATGTTTTTGTTTGGAATGTGGTTTTATAAATCAGAAGGAAAAGCTGCTAAATTCTTGTCGGGTTATAATATGAAATCAGCGGATGAACGAAAGAAATACGATGAGAATGCTATGTGTAAGGCATATGGAAAAAGAATGATGTTTATGTCAGTTCCTTTTATTATTGGAATAATCATAGATATCCAATATCTAGGAATTGGTTGTTTGATTGCATGGGGGATATGGTTTATTATGTTTGTTTTGTTGCTTATTGATAGGCATAAAAGAGAACGTTAAATTTCAGTTGCGAAAATTGATGTGACAATTACATATAGCGAGAAATTGAAAAGAAAAATTAGAAATTTATTTTGAAAAAGGGTATCCGTAATGTAGAAAGGGAGAAAACCAGGATTGAAAAACATGAAAATAGATGCCAATGGAACAGAAATCAGAGTGATGGGCGATGTTGTTAATGAAGACGCTTACATTTCGCTCACTGATATTGCAAAATATAAAAATCCAGACAATGCTTTTATTGTGGTAGCAAACTGGATGCGTAATCATTCTACGATTTCATTTTTGGGCTTGTGGGAACAAATTCACAATCCCAATTTTAAACCTATCGAATTCGATAGGTTTAAAGCAGAATCTGGTGATAATGCTTTTACGCTGACACCGCAGCAATGGATAAAAGCAACAGATGCAATCGGTATCGTATCAAAATCGGGACGGTATGGCGGCACTTATGCCCATACAGATATAGCTTTCGAGTTTGCTTCATGGATTTCACCGGAATTTAAGCTTTATATTATCAAAGATTATCAGCGATTAAAGAAAGATGAAGCAGATCGGTTAGCGATTGGATGGGATGTAAAGAGAGAACTTTCAAAAATAAACTATCGTATCCATACAGATGCAGTAAAAGAATTTTTGATAACGCCCACATTATCTCCGCAGGAAATGGCATATACATACGCTTCAGAAGCAGATATTTTAAATATGGCTTTGTTTGGAAAAACGGCAGCACAATGGAGAAATGAAAAAGGAATAAAAGGCAAAACTCCTAATATCAGAGATTTTGCTTCAGCAGAAGAATTGGTTGTGCTTATCAATCTGGAAGATACAAACGCAGACCTGATAAGACAGGAAGTGCCTAAAATTGAAAGGCTGAAAATATTAAGAGAAAAAGCGTACAGGCAATTAGAACTTTTAAGAAAGAACCAAGATACGATTGAGGCACTAAAGAAAAATCTTATTGAAGATGCAGAAACAAATGGTTGATTTCCTAAGCAAAACCGTTTATAATTTGAATCGGAACATATTGCTATTATCCACAGCTACGGAGCGAGTGTTATCAATACCGATAACAAACTGATAACATTAGCCAATATAGTTAGGATAATATGGATAAATCAAAAAATCGAAAGAAAAGCAAACACGGCAGCAAATAATCTCTAAACAAAATTGATTAGTAATTGCCGAGTTTGAGTGAGATGTTAGCCTTGAAAAAGCCAGTATTTATGCAGTTTCCAAACAAATTTAGTTAAGCTTTGGCAACGATTTGGCAACATTTTCTTCTCATTCAATGAATAAAAATACTTTATAGATATTAGGAAACCTTACTGATTTTCGGAATGAAAACTGAATATCGGTAAGGTTTTTTTGATGTCTATTTTTTCTTTTTTGCCTTTTTCTTTTTGGCATTTTCTTCGTAAACGATGTAAATGCCCAATAGCACGTACCTTGTGATGTATCTCAGTTTCTGAGATAATAGACCCAACATCGAAAAAGTCTAAATCGTTTAGTCCGAAAAGTTGACTTTACTTTTTAGACTAAATAAAAAATGGAGGTTAGTCTATGGCATCAAAAGAAAGTCAGGTTGCGGCACAGGTTCGGCTGAACCAATGGGCACAGGAGATTCAGGATTGTCAGAATCGTCCCAAGGATATGACAGTTGACGAATGGTGTAAGCAGCATAACATTAAAAAAGCGAATTATTATTGGCGGTTAAGGTGGATGTGAACAGGCTGTATTATGCGATTGGGAAGGCGAAGATGGGAGACGCGACATAATCGAATTATGTTTGGCATAAATAGGTATATATTTACGATGAATAATTAATGCGGTATAATTATATTGCTGTTGCTAGCATATAAAGTGTAGTTTTTGGTGATTGTAGATTATTGCAAAATATTGTGACCGTTATAAATGTCAACTTCATGAGCCTAAAAAACATATGATATAGTACTAATGAAAATAAAATCTATAAATCATAAATACTGGGCACTGATGGACAAAGATGCAGTAAAATATTTTAGTGGTAATAGAAAGAGTATTTTAGCAATACTTTGATTTTTGTTCAGAAATACGATATTTATTTAATAAATGTATTAAGTGTTTTTTGTCTTTTGAAAGAATGATTAATTTTAATAATTTAAAATTGGTCATAGGACACTCCGTTTCTTTTATAAAACTACTATATATTATATGCAAATAATAATAAAATATGACGGGAGAGATAAAGTTGAATTCATTAAATATATTACATATTTCGGATGCACATATACAATTGGATGCTAAAGAAGAAGTTTCTGAGATTGTGGTGAAAATGATAAATGATGCTTTGAAAGTACAAAAAGAACAAGATATAAAAATAGATTTAGTTTGTTTTACAGGAGATTTGATTCAACGTGGAGACAAGGCTTTAGATGACGAGAAACAGCTGGAAATTGCAGAAGAAATTCTTGTAAATCCATTATTGAATAGTTTGGGATTGGAAAATAATAAATTTATAATTATACCTGGAAATCATGAAGTTGATGTAAAGAAAATAGTCAAAGCAACTGAGAAGGGGCTTTTGGTAGATTCACTAGAAGAAATTAATGATAATGTTTCGGATATGAATGAATCGTATTTGGCACGATTAGATTACTTCTACCAATGGATTGATAATTATTACGATGACATTATAAGAGAAAAAATTGGGTATGCGTTTTTACGAGAAATAAATGGTAAAAAGATTGGTATTGCATGTATTGATTCCGCATGGCGTTCTTCTGGAAAGGGCGGTTGTGAAAAAGGAATAATGTATGTCGGACAAAAGCAGATAAATGATTTATATAAGCACATTAAGGATGCTGATATAAAAATCTGTTTAATGCATCATCCAACAGATTGGCTATCAGATTATGAATCAACAATAATTGAAAGAGAATTAACTAAGTTTGACATCGTTCTTCGTGGTCACGTTCATGAAAATGACCATAAAGAGGTATGTAGACAAAGTATGAAGACAATATATAGCACAGCAGGTAAGATATATCCATTGGACTATGCTTTTGGAAGGGCAGTTGATGGGTATAACGGATATTCTATTTTAAATATAGATTTTAATAATAGCCTTTGTAACATCTTCTTAAGAACATATTATGCCAAAGATAGAAACGACTTTGACAGTGCAATTAATCTTGTTGAAAATGGACAAGTATCATATCCACTAAATGGCAATATAGCTGAAAAACAAATGGAATTTAATATTGTAAATGGAATACATAACTATTTTACTAATATGTCAGAGACATTATCCCTGATTAAGGAAATTGATACTTATTCACCACTAGATATAGAAGAAGTTTTTGTAGAACCAATTTTGTCAGAGGAATCAGAATATGTTTCAGAAAGTTCTGGAAAAGTCGAGACTATTTGCTTAGATGAATTGTTAGATGATACAGATAATGTAATTCTTTTCGGGAAAAAAGAAAGTGGAAAAACCACCATATTGCAACAAATAGGTTTAAAATATATAGATAAGTATAATGAGTTGGAAATTATACCTGTACATATTGATATGCGTAACTTACCTAAGAAATCAGATAAATTGACAAATGCAGCAGTATATTTTGTTATGAAAAATATGTTTGATGATGCAACAATTAGAAAAGAAAAGGTAAAGGAACTTATTGATAATGGCAAGATTGTTTTTTTAATAGATAATATAGATATTTCCAATGCTAATCATACTGTTTTGTTGTCAAAGTTTATAGAAGAAAATAGTGGAAACAGATATATTTTAACAACGAAGGAAGAGTTTTTTCAGTCTATTGACGTTAAAAAACTTCCTGAATACACAAAAGATTTTAAAAAACTATATATAAATTCATTTGGAAAGGCTCAAATTCGAGAACTTGTTACAAAATGGGCTGGAAGAAGAGATGATGTAGAGGATGTTTCTGAAGTTGTTGAAAAAATAAATGGTTACTGTGAATCAATAAATTTTGCTAAGACACCATTCAATGTTTCCATTTTTATGGTATTATGGGATTCTGACAAAAATTTTGTTCCTCAAAATGAAGGAATTGTAATGGAAAATTACTTAGAGGTTTTACTAGAGAAGTTATCCCCAAAGGAAGCTGAGAGAAGTACATATTCGTTTAAAATCAAACAGCATTTTTTAAGCAATCTTGCATATAAAATGTTTGAGAAAAATGAGTATTATTTCTCTAGGGAGGAATTCAATGAGTTTGTTTATCAGTATCATAAGACAAAAGGATATAAGGAATCGGAGTCGAGGTTTTCTACATTATTTTTTGAAAAAGGAATATTAAGCATTTCAGATGATAATATTGTCTTTAGTCATACAAGCATTTTAGAGTTTTATCTTGCTGAATATGCGAGAAATAATGAAGAATTTTTAAATTTCATGATTCAGAAAGGTAATAGAATACATTTTAAGAATGAGATATGTTTCTATTCAGGTCTTGTACCAGATTGCAAAAAACTTCTAGATGGTATGGCTGATACTATTATAGAAGCAATAATGAAAAATATTGGTATTGTTGATACACTTAATAATATTGAGATTATTACTGATTTTAAAATTGAAAAGGACGAATTAATAAAGACATTAGAGGAAAATAGACCTACACAGAAAGAAATAGATGATATGAGTAATAACTCACAGAAAGAGATAACTCCAGATGAGTTTAGTAAAAAGAAAAGTCCTGTCCTTTTAGAAAATAAACAAAATTTGCAAGATTCAGAAAGCATAAAGGAGAAAGTTGCACAGGAAGAGGCAGAAGACTTTTATTTGTTAGTTTCTATTTATGGAAGTATATTAAAAAATGCTGAGTTATTGGATAATTCTTATAAAGTACAACATTTAGAGAATTATATGTATGCCATGAATATTTTGCTTGGTGAAATTTTTGCTTTATCAGAAAATATAAAAAAAGAAATATCTTTTGAAGATTATATAGAAGAAAATCAAGAAGAAGGAGAAAACTTAACGCAGGAAGATTTTGAAAAGTCAAAGGAATTATTTTTAGAAATGATAAAAGTATCATTTCCAATAGCACTTCAACATGTAATACTAGAAAATGTCGGCACTCCAAAACTTGAGGTTGCAATAGATGAATTAATGGAACAAAAGAAGTATAAACCATTTGAAAAGTTTATGCTTGAGTTCCTTAAATGCGATTTAAATGTAGGAAATGTTATACCAGAGCTGCATAGATACATTCAAAAGGAAACTTCTGAAGGAATTATAAAATTAATTATTATGAAACTTTTGTTCTATTATAGAATGAGGTTTTTTGGAACTAACAAACAAATATACAATGGAATTTTGGATTTGATTATTGAAGCTCAAATTAAATTAAATATGAACAAAGATTTAACGAAAGTACTTAAAGGAAATAAGTCACTAGTTAGAAAAGAGCTGGCAAAACAGATAGAGAATAACCCAAACATTAATTTATAGTTAAAATATATAAAAATGGTTGAAAGGCTACATTATACAAAGAAGTAATAAAAAAGAGGTATTATATGAAGGAAGAAGGTGAATAATAAAATTAGAATACACATTTATCTTTTTATACAATAAACAAGATATAGAGCCTTTATATTGATTAATATTTTAGGAAACGAACCTAATTACTTTGGTTAGTTTGTTATTTGTGCTTGATATAAGTTTTTATCTATATTAGAATAGAGATAGTAAGACAATCCTACTATGTCAAAGGGCAAGCATAACTTTCATTTGAAAGGCAAAAGAGAATTTTATTTTTTATAATTCCAAGAACCTAACATAGTAGAAATACTGTGTCGGGTTCTTTTTTAATGACCTGAAAGTGGCATAAATAAAGGATTTGAAAGGGACAGTAGGTAAACGTCAAATCCTGCGCCTTGGCTAATTAGTTTTTTTATGCCACACTCTAAATGACACGAAAAAACTATTAGTTTTTTAGAGGAGGCTAAAGCGCATGGATCAATTAACTCACACTGTCCGCAGGTCGAACTGGATAAACATCATTCGACAGTGCCAGGACAGACCGGCAGGCACTACGGCAAAGCAGTGGCTTGCTGAAAACGATATTTCTGAAAAATCTTACTATTACTGGCTCCGAAAGATCCGCCGGGAAGTCTGTGAACAGGAGGAACTCCAGAAAGTTACCAACCCATCTGCCCTCTCTTTTGTAGAAATCCCGGTAAAAACTGCTCTGGACATAGCACCAGTGCCAACCGTCCCTGCAACAATGACTCCGGTTGCTGTAATCAGATCTGGCCGCCTGACGCTGGAATTATCAAACGATATTTCAGAGTCCCTGCTTTGCAGGC
>ERZ773210.141-NODE-141-length-87385-cov-4.191767_pt1 | contig 87385 bp, 88 predicted proteins | sample MGYA00580528_ERZ773210 | MGnify/ENA primary metagenome ERZ773210 (study PRJEB29015, sample SAMEA2737769) | human gut metagenome | biome: human gut; feature: human-associated habitat; material: faeces | place: China | collected 2012 ...
ACAGAAAAACCCAGTACGCCAATGTTGCCACCAGTAAGGTGGGTTTCTTTTTCGCTCAGGTAGCGCTCTCCATCATCTTGAATCTTCTCAATGATAATTCCGATCACTTATTATGTATTGGCGAAACGGCGTGATTGTTGGTTTTAATGCAAAAGCCAAGCAACCATTGTCGGTTTACTTTTAGTTCTTTACGTGAGAGAGATTCAGTTTTCCTTTTTTTCTATTTTTTCCTATTCGTCAAGATTTACAGCAAAATGCACTATAACAGTGCAGAATATCCTGAAAAATGCTCCGTACCAGTGCATAATTTACGATAGAATGCACCGTCATGGTGCAGTTGCTGAACAATAGGTAAGCCAGCTTTAATGAGCAATGGTTTAATGAACAACGGTTAACCTTCTAGGGAAATAAAGGTCATGAACGTAGCATTTGCGAAAAAATTGTGCGAATTGAATAACCTTTTTTATCGAAATCAAGCGGTTTCCTTTTCCGGTACGCGTCATGCTAAATGGCCTGGCTGGGAGCGCTGTTTGGCTGAAGCTATCACCGTTTTTAAGGGCAAGCAGAATCTTCATGTTTTAGATGTAGCCTGTGGCAATTTGCGCTTTGAGGAATACTTGGCAAGCTATTGCGAAAGTTCATCAACGAATTTGCATGTTTCTGTGCATGCCCTGGACGCTTGCGACGATTTACTTCCTGATATCTGTGTGGGAACAACCAATGTTCATTGTGACATGGAGGTCACCTATACTCACTGCGACATAATACAGAAGCTTGCGGATAATACGTTTAAAGAAGTTTTGGTTTCCGAAAGCCCCAACAAAGAATCTGCGGATTTAGCAGTTGCCTTTGGGTTTATGCATCACATCCCGCTTCCTGAATGGCGTTTGCAGTTGCTGAATGACATGATTTCCGCGACCGTGCCAGGGGGATTCGTGTGTATATCATTCTGGCGTTTTATGGATGATGAAGGTATGGCGGCAAAAGCTCATAAAACGCACGAAGAGGCACTTGCTTATTGCTCTCAAGGGCTCAACAGTGCTCAACAATTTAATGAGGGCGATTATCTTTTAGGGTGGCGAAATACACCAGGCGCTTATCGCTATTGCCATAGTTTCTCGGATGAAGAAATAGATTTCTTGGCGGCGTCGGTTGCTGATAGGGCTGAATGTTCCGCGCGTTTTCGCGCTGATGGACGTACGGGAAGTCTTAACGAATATCTTGTTTTGCAAGTTCGATAGCGCGCAATGTGGCAGATGGTTTCTTATCGCTCAAGCTCGGAAATAAAGATTTCGATATCTCTGTTAACTTCATCGGGAGCATCAGTATTGGAATTGTGCCCTGCGCGGGGGATTTCCACAAAAGATAATCCTGTTTTTAGAGCCCATCGCTGGTTGTACTTTTTTGCCATTGCTGCCTGATCGTTCTCTCCCCAGAGAAGAAGTGTGGGGCAGTTGGGCTTTCCGAAGGGGTTAGCGCTCGATTCGCTTTCGGTTTTTTCGATGGCATCAGCTAGGATTTTGTAACCATGAGCAGCTAGTTCACAGAAATCTTTCTTATTGTAGTGACTCACAATTTTTCTCATAAGGCTTTGTCCGTATAAAGTGGTCGAACAACCTTTGGCTATCATTCGCTGCAGCATTCCCCAAGGGATACTGCTATAAATACCTTTTGTATGTTTGAGAGCCGCAACTTCCCATTTGTGATAATAGGAGCGCGCAAGGGGAGCGGAATCGATGCTAACAAACCCTTTTGCGTAACCAGGGAAAAGTGACAAAAAGGCCTGAGATACGTAGCCGCCCATTGATTGTCCGACCAAAATAGGGCTTTCAATCTGCTCTGTCTTCAGAATGTCGTGCAGCATGACGGCAAGATCATCCATCGAAAATTCCAGTTTAAAAGGACGAGATTTTCCATGTGCGGGCGGGTCCCATACAAAGCAATTTGCGGTCTCGGCAAAATAACTCAATTGGCGATTAAATAAACGATGGTCGGCAGTAAGGCCTGGCAAGAACACAAGCCATGGAGCGTTACGCGGAGCGTTGGGGATTGTTTGCTCGGCTAGGGTCTGACTCAGGCGAGAAAACATCACAGAAGCCGCTGCGTCAGAAGCGATTTCGAGTTCTTCTGGCGATTCGGTGTTTTGACAAGCCTCCATGTTAAGACCGTCAGTGTAGCTAGAAGCATAGGAAATCCAATAAATAATAGTGCCCGATTCTGTTTTGTAGCGGCGTTCTTCCATGCTGTGGTGGCGTCCGTTCTGTGAGTTTCTAAAATATAGTAACGATAAGCAAATTACCCAAAGATAGCTGTTGTTCTCTTGCTACACTAACAAGATCCTAGTGAAGCGACAATATGTCGCTTAAAAACTCCATGATGGACAAGATATCGGCGACAAACAAAAGCGAAGGTGGTCGCCAAATAAGTCAAAGACGTTTTTTCTAAGAAGGAGGTGAGGCGAATGTCGAAAGCTAAGCGCAAGCGCAGCGGAAGGCCAAAGGCTCAGCGAAAACGCATTGCTGTTGCTAAATCGGGTGCGGTATGGCATCAGTCTGCCGAGGAAGCTACCTTGGCGCAAAAGCCGCATTTTAATGGCTACGCTTGTGGGCACGGGACTCACGGCGATACGAAATACAATCGCACGCATGAAAAACGTGCTTGGAAAAAGCAACTAAGACAGGAAGGAGCCTCGCGAGGCTCCTTCCTTAGTTTTGAGCTTACTTATTGAAAAGACCACCAATAATGCCACTTACTGCGCCACCGATATTTTCGGTGATTCCGCCAATAATGCCTTCAACATCAATACCTGCTTCACCAAGCTTAGACTGAACCTGCTCAATAATTTCTGCAGGATCCACACCATCAAGGCCCTGCCCAGTAATTTGCTCAATGGTGCCTTGTGGGTCTGCAATAAGGTCCTTGATCATTTCAGGGGCATCCTGAATATGGCTGGTTACTTGCTCAACGATCTGATTTACATCCATGAGTTTCCCCATTTCTTTTCGGAAATTGCACAAAACATATCAGCGGAATTATAAATGCAGCCACCGATAATGCGTCTTGGTATGGGATTATTCTTACTTGCTTCAAACGAGAGTTAACAAGCAGATGCGATTAATCCCTGGTGAGCTCGTAAGGCTAGCTTGTCGGTTGATGTGATTAATCCCTGGTGAGCTTGCGGTGGATGCGATGAGGTTTAGCCGCTTCTTCGCCAAGGCGTTCAACCTTGTTTTTGCGGTAAGCCTCAAAGTTTCCTTCAAACCAATACCAGTTACCAGGATTTTCGTCGGTACCTTCCCAAGCCAAAATATGAGTTGCAATGCGGTCTAAGAACATACGATCGTGACTGGTAATTACCGCACATCCAGGGAAAGCAAGCAATGCTTCTTCTAGGCTTTCTAAGGTTTCTACGTCCAAGTCGTTAGTAGGCTCGTCCAGTAAAAGAAGGTTGCCGCCTTGCTTTAAAGTAAGAGCTAAGTTCAATCGGTTACGTTCGCCACCCGACAAAACGCCAGCAGGCTTTTGCTGATCAGATCCCTTGAAGCCAAAGTTTGCCACATAAGCGCGGCTTGGAATTTCTGTTTCGCCAACTTTGATGTAGTCCAGTCCATCAGAAACGACTTCCCATAAGGTCTTTTTAGGGTCAAGACCTTCGCGATTTTGGTCGACGTAGGAAATCTGAACTGTTTCACCGAGCTCAAGGCTGCCGCTAGTGAGTTCTTCTTGTCCAACAATCATCTTGAACAGGGTTGATTTGCCAACACCATTAGGGCCAATAACGCCTACAATGCCATTGCGTGGTAACGTAAAGGATAAGTCATCGATAAGTACGCGATCGCCAAATGCTTTATGAAGATGCTCTGCAACCAGCACCTTTGAGCCAAGGCGTGGACCAACGGGAATGCGAATTTCATTCACGTCAACACTCTTTACGTTGCGGGCTTCAGCTTCCATTTGTTCATAGCGTTCCAAACGGGCTTTGCTTTTTGCCTGACGAGCTTTAGGGCTAGAACGTACCCATTCCAGTTCGGACTTCATACGCTTAGCAAGTTTTGCTTGCTGCTGACCTTGCGCTTCAAGACGTGCAGCTTTGGTCTCCAGATAGGTGGAATAGTTGCCCTTGTAGGGATAGAGCTGACCGCGATCAACTTCGCAAATCCATTCTGCAACATTGTCCAAGAAGTAACGGTCGTGCGTTACTGCCAAGACGGCGCCAGGGTAGCGCTTCAAGAACTGCTCAAGCCAGAGCACCGATTCGGCATCCAAATGGTTGGTAGGTTCGTCCAAGAGAAGTAGATCGGGTGCTTCAAGGAGAAGCTTGCACAGTGCAACGCGACGACGTTCGCCGCCTGAGAGAACCTTTACAGGAGCGTCGGGATCGGGGCACTGAAGTGCATCCATTGCCTGGGATAATTGTGAATCCAGATCCCAGCCATTTGCGGCATCAATTTCTACCTGTAAAGTACCCATTTCTTCCATAAGAGCATCGAAATCGGCATCAGGATCAGCCATTTCTGCACCAATTGCATTGAAGCGATCAACCTTCGCTAATACGTCAGCAAATGCTTGGCGAATGTTTTCGATAACGGTTGCTTCTTCATCCAGTGGTGGTTCCTGTTGCAAAATACCTACGGTGTAGCCAGGAGTTAAACGTGCGTCACCTGCGGAAACATCTTCAAGTCCTGCCATAACCTTCAAGAGTGTGGACTTGCCCATGCCATTTGGGCCGACAACGCCAATTTTTGCGCCTGGATAGAAGGAAAGCGTTACATCATCCAAGATTACCTTGTCGCCAACTGCTTTGCGTGCTTGATACATTTGGTAGATGAATTCTGCCATTATTTCGAGCCTTTCTAATGGGTTCGGATTAACGGTGTTAACGGGACGCCTTATTGGGTTTATAGGGCGCTTTAGTCAACAATGTTTAAATATGTTTCGCTCAATAGTATGTCGATCGTTATCTTAATACCATGTAGTTGAACGTTACCTTATCAAGAAACGGCTGTTTCAAGAAATATTTCTCTTTTATAAGAGATCATCATCACAAAGGATGCTGCTCAAAAAGTCATCGTCATAAGGCATGGTGTTGGTGAAGGGGTATTCTGCGTCAGTTGCGATAACAAGATAGTTATCTTCTAGTCCAAAGTCGGTATCTTCGCATGGAATGATAACCACCTGATTAAATACTTCATCAAGAGTGGTAACGACATGTCGCAAGAAGGTTATATCCTCGCCTTCGTCTTGGCTTACTACGTTGGTGGCATAAATTCCGCCTGGCACAAGTCGCAACTTTACTAGACGCATAGCTTCAATCGTTGCAAGTGAAAGAACGGGATCTTTCCCGGAAAAAGTATCGTTAATGATAGCGGTATATTGCTTGTGAGTAGTTTTTAGATAGTTGCGCCCATCGGCGGTAATAAGCCCAAGCTTATCTGCTGTGTGGGGGAGTTCCTCTAAAAGCTGATCGAGGTAAAACCACTTCTTTGCGATATCGGTAACTGACTGATCAAGCTCAACAACATCAAGATAGAGGTCAGGTTTAGTGCTAAGAACGTGCTTTGGCCATGCGTAGCCCCCGCCGCCGATCATAAGTACTTGATTGTTGGCGAAACTGTTATCGAAAAGGCTTGCTTCGAAAATATGATCAAAGGCTTGCTGATAGGCAAAAACAGGAACAGGATAGTTTTTATCAAGATAGGTCGCAGATTCGTATGCGCCATTTTGCTCCAGTACACGAACGGGATTTCCCTGCTCATCTTCTATTGTATGGATGCGTGCAAGTCCTGCGCTTGTTTTAACGAAATGCGTATCGCTTTTGCGAAGGTGCTTCCAGATAGTTAAACCCGCTACAGCACAAGCTAGTCCAAGCCCTACGGCAATGGTGCCTACTGCGCGCGGAGTGGCGGGCAGGCTTAATGCGTGTGGAGCGGCAGACGGTTGAGTAATGTGTTTGTGGCAGAGGTTTTTCATGAGTAGTAGTGTATTTTAGATTCTTGTAAGTGTGAGTGATGAATAAAGGAAAAAGTGGTGAATTTAGAATACCGAGCAAAGAACGAAACAGTTCAGGGTCATTTGGCGGCACTGTTTACTGTTCTTGTATGGGGCACCACGTTTGTATCCACGAAAATACTGCTGCAAGATTTTTCTCCCATAGAGATCTTGTTTATTCGTTTTGTTATGGGCTTGCTCGCCCTTTTTGTTATAGCGCCGAAAATTCTTCCTTGGATGGGCTGGCGTCATGAAAGACTTTTTATGCTTGCAGGTTTGTTCGGCGTTACGCTGTATTACCTTCTGGAAAATATCGCACTAACAGGAACACTGGCTACAAATGTGGGAGTGATAGTGTCAGTAGCCCCTTTCTTTACTGCAGTGGTGGAACGAATTGTGAATAAAGGCAGACAACTAACGGTTCGTTTTGTTATTGGCTTTGTGGTAGCCATGTTTGGAATTAGTTTTATTAGCTTTGCTGAAACAGGGCTGCACCTTAGTTTTTCGGGAGATTTATTGGCGCTTTTAGCAGCAGTGGTGTGGGCGTGCTATTCGGCTTGTATGACGCGCATTAGCTCGATCGGCTTAACTACAATCAAAGCTACACGAAGAGTATTTGAATACGGTATTCTATTTATGATTCCAGCGTTGCCCCTGCTGGGATTCTCGCCAGAAGCAACTTCATTTACCGACCCTATTAATGTAGCTAATCTGGTCTTTTTAGGCCTTTGCGCATCAGCGGCGTGTTTTGTGACCTGGAATTTTTCCATAAAGCGGCTAGGTTCGGTGGTTTCAAGCGTTTATATCTATGCAACTCCCGTCATTACTGCGGTAGCTTCTTGGTTGGTTTTGGGTGAGCAATTAGTGCCTCTAGCTTGGTTTGGTGTGCTGCTTACTATAGTCGGCTTGGTTGTTTCGCAGTTCTCTTTTTCAAAGATGCGTAATGCATAAAGATTGCCATGAATAAAAAAGAGCGCCCCATTTGGGACGCTCTCGATATTGCTTGTGTAGTCCTTCTAGATAGTCTTAAGGAAGAATGAAGGACAGCATGTGAGATTGCAGGAATACCAGAACACAAAGTACTGCCAGCATGCCGATACTCCATGGGATAACCTTCTTGAAAAGGTTCGATTCGGTTTCGCCTGTGGTAACAGCGGCAATTGCCAAAGACTGAGGCGAAATCATCTTGCCAATAACACCACCCATGGTATTGGAAGCCAAGAACAGGTCGGGTGTTACATGGGCCAAAGAAGCGTTGGACTGTGCTGCTTCATACTGCAGACTGGAGAACAGCGCGTTTGCAGAAGTGTCGGAACCAGTAACCGCAGTGCCAACCCAACCAAGCATTGGAGAGAGCAGGGCGAATACCGCACCCGTGCTTGCGAGGAACTGTCCAATGGAAATGGTCTGGCCAGAGAAGTTCATGATATAAGCAAGACCCAGAACAAGAACGATGGTCAAAGAAGAGAAGCGCATTGCAACGAAGGTCTGACCAAGCTGCTTGAAGGAAGATCCAAGCGTAATCTTGAACATGCCCTTATTCGTGAACAGGGCATATACGATAGTGGTAAGAACCGCTGCAATAAACAGCATGGAGCCAGGATTTGACAGCAAGTTCAAAGTGTAGGTGGTTCCGGGATCTGCACCTGCTGCGTTTAATACGTTGCCCGCAAGACCTGGGAAGGGGATTTTAATATCGGTGCTTGCAAGCAGGGTTGGGATGCCCAGTTTGCATACAGCAAATACTACAACAATGATGATGTAGGGAACCAAAGCCATCCATGCACGAACAGCAGGAAGCTTGGTGGTTTCGGTTTCATGAAGAGGTGCCATGCCGAAGCGTTCACGTGCTTCGTTTACATTGCCAGGCTTAACGAACTTCAAGAAGATAACGCTTACGCCCAAGGAAACCAGTGCAGCGCACACGTCGGTCAATTCGTATGCGAAGTGATTGGAGCACCACCACTGAACAATCGCGAAGGAAAAACCAATAACTAAAGCGTGCAACCAGCAATCGCGAAGACCTTTTCGGCCGTCAAGAATCATAACAACCAACAGAGGTACAACCAGAGCGAACAGGGGAGCCTGATAACCAACGAGAGCAGCTACGTGCTGAGCGGTTTCCAATGCAACTGATGCATCGCCAGCAGCTACCATGTTGCCTGCTGTGGTGATTGGAGTACCAGCTGCGCCGTATGCAACAGGTGCAGTGTTGGCAATAAGAACAGCAAGCGCTGCCTTCATAGGCTTAACGCCGAGCGCCAAAATCATGGTTGCGGTAATAGCAATAGGAGCGCCGAAGCCTGCGAGTGCTTCAAGCAAACCACCGAAGCAGAAGGCAATGAGAACAGCCTGAATACGGATGTCGCCGCCGCCTACGATATCAAAAAGGCTCTTAAAGTCTTCGGAGCGACCCGAAACAGAAGTTACTTCGTAGAACCATACCGCCATGATAATGATGAATACGATAGGGAAAGCACCGTAACATGCGCCTTGTACACCAGAAAGGAATGCAAGGTGAGCTGGCATATGGAAAGCAAATACGGCAACTAAAAATGCAACGAAAAGTGCAATAGCTGCTGAAACATGAGCTTTCGCCTTAACGCCTACCAACATAATGAAGAATGCAGCAAGTGGGATACATGCTACTAATGCTGATAGCGCAAGGTTGCCTGCAACAGGATCAACCACAGCTTGAAACATAGAGACTCTCTTTCAAATCGGGAACAGTTAAATAAGTGCGGGCCATTTGTGATCAGGCGTTTTTTCGGATTATCCGTTCGTGGAGCCGTTTCAAAATGACTTACAATTTTTTAACGTATCCATACTAATGAGATGTAGGCGTTTGTCTTTGCCTGGTCGACTAGCGGTTATTTGTGAGCAATGAAGGGACTTAATACGCGATAAAGAACCGTCGCCGAAAAGCTCAGCACTTTAGTTAACCAAAGCAACGGTTTTCAGGTATGCTGACTTTTGCAAAGCGGCACCGTAAGTACTAGAGGTGCTCGCAATAGATAAGTACCTATTACTTAACGAAACCAAGAAAGAGGAATGCTATGTACGTAACTTGTCTTGATCTAGAGGGAGTTTTGGTTCCTGAAATTTGGATTGCGTTTGCGGATGCTACTGGCATTCCTGAACTTAAGCGCACAACGCGTGATGAACCCGATTACGACAAGCTTATGAATTTCCGCCTGAATATCTTAAAAGAACACAACTTGGGTTTGAAAGAAATTCAAGACGTAATTGAAACCATCGATCCTATGCCTGGCGCAAAAGAATTCTTAGATGAGTTGCGTTCTTTATGCCAGGTCATCATTATCAGCGATACGTTTACTCAATTTGCAAAGCCTTTGATGAAGAAATTGGGTTGGCCAACGCTATTTTGTAACGAGCTTGAAGTTGCTGAATCGGGTGAAGTGACGGGCTTTAAGATGCGTTGCGACCAGTCCAAGCTGACTACGGTTCGCGCTCTTCAAAGTGCAGGCTTAGAAACCATTGCAGTAGGTGATAGCTTTAACGATTTAGGAATGATTAAGGCAAGTAAAGCAGGCTTTTTGTTTAAGAGCACCGATTCTATCAAGGCAGACAATCCTGATGTTCCAGCTTTTGAAACCTATGATGAACTGATGACTGCTATTAAAAACGTTATCCTGTAAAGAAACTTATATTACGTAGTACATCGCGCCCGTCTCTTGTAGATAGGCGCGATTTTTTTAATCATTCGTTTGGCTGTAAGTCTATAAGGATGTTTTCAGAATCGCGAAAGCATGTCTCCAAAATCACCAACAGTGAAGTAAGGGCAGTTTTGGAGATCGTGGTTGCAAAGTATCAGTTTGGTAAAAGAATAAATTAGTTTAGCTACTAAATATTTAAGTCACTAAAATAAACTGACGTTGGCGCACAACTGCTTTCAGCTAATGCAAAGCCAGAGAACTCGATACAAAGGATACCAATGTCAGCTAATTCTCAAGAGGCAATTCAAGACATAGGAGAGCTTAAAGAGGAATTTGTTCGTCTTATGCGGATGATTCATCGTGAACAATTTCATCCCACTTGGACGCCAGGTAATCTTTCCAAGCCTGAGATGCATACGCTTATGTGTGTTTGGATTGCTTATCGGCACAATAAAGAGGCTCGGCCTTCGTCACTTGCGAAATACTCTCATGTTTCACCCAGTGCTGTTTCTCAGACGCTTAAAACGCTAGAAGTGAAAGGGCTGGTAGCGCGCGTTCGTTCTGTAAATGATTCTCGTTCAGTGGTAATCGAATTAACTGAAGAAGGGCGCGCGTTGATCGAGGAAGTTCAAAGTATTCGCTCAAGCTATTTCGACGAAATGTTTGAGGCGATTGGTGTTGATGACATGCAAACATTGATGCGTATTATGCGCAGGGTACTTGATTTTTGTGCCTTAAAACATGACGTCTACGTAAAGCGCGATGTATGCAAAACGGACCGCAACGAGCTTTTATCTTCTGATGGGGATGCGCTGTTGTTTGCTGAGGAATCTTCGAAGCGCGTTATCGGGGAGGTTCCCGCATGAGAATAATTCAGTATCTGAAAAGTTCAAAAGTAGCGGTAGTGCTTATTGCGCTACTGCTTATTGTGCAGGCGTTTGCAGATTTGTCACTGCCGCGGTATACCTCGGATTTGGTAGATGTTGGTATCCAGCAGGGAGGTATTGAACATGCTTCTCCCGACGAAATGAGCGCGGATACTTTTAATTATGTATGCATGCTTGCAGACGAAAATGATGAGCAACTTATCCGCGATTCTTATGAGCAGGCTGGCAGCTCGGAAGGCGCGAATAATGATCAGGTAAATAAAAGCGCCGAGGGGCGTTTTGTTCTTACTGATCAAGGAAAGCAACAGCGAGAGACTCTTGATGCTGTAATTGCTTTGCCAATAGTTTTGGTCCATGCGCAAGACATCTTGGGGGATTTTGGTCAAGAAAACCAGGATGGCTCCACGCAGGCGACTCAGGATACCTCTGAACTCTCAGCGCAGATGGGGCAGCTATCTTCCTTCGATTTAGCTCAAGTGTATGCGGCGTATCAGTCGGGCGCTCTGAGCAAATCCGAAATACTCTCCTTGATCGATCAAGCGCGTGCTATGTTTGGCACTATTGATGATTCGCTTATAGAACAGCAAGCTATTGAAGCGGTAAAGGCTGAATATAAGGCACTGGGAATGGACCTTGGCGCTATCCAGTTGCAATATCTTGCATGGCTAGGTGCTCAGATGCTTGCCGTAGCTGCTTTGATGATGGCAGCTTCCATTTCGGTGGGTTTTGTGGCTTCGCGTACTGCGGCAAAAATTGCCCGAAATTTGCGTGAGCGTCTTTTTGAAAAGGTGGTTTCGTTTTCGGATGCCGAGGTTCAGTCTTTTTCTGCGGCATCGCTTATTACAAGAGGCACTAACGATATCCAGCAAATTCAAATGGTGCTCGTAATGTTTTTGCGTATGGTTTTATATGCACCTATCTTGGCAATCGGCGGCATCATTATGGTTTCACAAACCAATCTTGCTATGAGCTGGATTATTGTGTTGGCGATTGTGATTATTGGTATTGTGATTGCGCTTTTAATGGCACTTGCCCTACCTAAGTTCAAAATCATGCAGAAGCTTATCGACCGCGTTAATCTGGTATCACGCGAAATGCTTACGGGTATGTCGGTAATTCGCGCATTCGATCGGCAAGAATATGAAGAGGCGCGCTTTGACGAAGCAAGCACTGCGTTGTATAAAACGCAGCTTTTCACTAACCGTGTTATGACGTTCATGATGCCAACCATGATGTTGGTTATGAATGGTGTTTCTGTTTTGATTGTTTGGGTTGGTGGTTCGTATATTGATGCAGGCGTAATCCAAACAGGCGACATGATTGCCTTTATTACGTATTCGATGGTAATTGTTATGTCGTTTTTGATGATCAGCATGATCGCTATTATGCTGCCTCGTGCTGATGTAGCAGCTCAGCGTGTTAATGAAGTTTTGGATACCGAAAACAGCATCCATGACCCTGATCATTCCGAGGTAGGACAGCTCAATTCGCAGGCAAAAGGTTTGTCGGTAGAATTTGACGACGTTACTTTTGCTTATAACGAAGGCAGCGATCCTGTTTTGAAAAACATCAGTTTTGTTGCAGAACCAGGGAAAACAACCGCCATTATTGGTTCGACTGGTTCTGGCAAGTCAACCATCATGAAGCTGATAGAGCGTTTCTATGATGTTGATACAGGTGCTATTCGTATTGATGGCGTTGATGTGCGTGATTTGAAGCAGCATGAGCTTCGTCGCGAATTGGGCTATGTTCCACAAAAGGCATTCCTGTTTTCTGGAACCATTGAATCAACCATTGCTTATTCGAATCCCGAAATGGATAAAGAACGCGTGCGCAACGCGGCAGATATTGCCCAGGCAAGTGAATTCATAGATGCGAAAGACGATGGCTTTGATTCAGTAATTAGCCAAGGAGGCACTAATGTTTCAGGTGGTCAACGACAACGTTTGTCTATTGCGCGTGCTTTAGCAAGCAATGCGCGCGTCTTGTTGTTTGACGATAGTTTCTCAGCGCTTGACTATGCAACGGATGCACGCTTGCGTCATGCGCTTGCTACCGAAGCAGAAGGCAAGACCGTAATTGTGGTAGCTCAGCGTATTGCTACCGTACTCACTGCAGACAAGATATTGGTATTGGAAGATGGTGAGCTGGTAGGCTCTGGCACCCATAGCGAATTGTTGTCTACGTGTTCAACCTATCAAGAAATTGCCCAATCTCAGCTATCGGAAGAAGAGCTGAAAGGGGGTGTTGCGTAATGTCTAAGCACGATTCTCCTATAGCAGCTCGTGCAGGCGCGGGAAGACGTCGTGGTCATGGTCCAGGTGGACCTCATGGCATGATGGCGGGCGAAAAGGCCAACGATTTCAAGGGGTCCATGAAGAAACTTATTCAATTCATGGGGCGTTTTAAGATTGCTATTGGCGTAGTGTTCATTTTCGCAATTGCCTCTACAGTATTTAATATTGTAGGACCCCGTGTTCTTTCGACGGCAACTACGGAATTGTTTGAAGGAATTAGCGCAAAAATTGCAGGTACGGGCGATATCGATTTCAATGCGGTTGGAATTATTCTGCTCGTTACCTTGGGATTGTATGCCTTTTCTTCTGTGTGTTCGTTTGTGCAGGGCTGGTTGATGACTCATGTTACGCAGCGCACCACCTACCTTTTGCGTCAGAAGATCTCGCAGAAAATGGATGCCTTGCCCATGGGATACTTCGAGCGTACCAGCACGGGCGATATTTTATCGCGCATCACCAACGACGTTGATACGCTTGGAATGAATTTGAACCAAGGAATTACCACACTGATTACTTCTGTTACGACCATTATTGGTGTTTTGGTAATGATGCTGAGCATGAATGTCTTTATGACGCTGATTGCTTTGCTAGTTATTCCTATTTCTGCAATCCTGGTCAAAGTGGTGGTAAGCCATAGCCAGAAGTATTTCCGCATGCAGCAAAACCGCCTAGGTGCTATTAACGGACAGGTGGAAGAAACCTTTTCGGGGCAAGCGGTGGTTCGCGCTTTTGGGAAAGAGGAAGAAACGCTTGCTAAATTCCGTAAAACCAATGCGGAGCTATATGAATCTGCTTGGAAATCCCAATTCTTGTCGGGTTTGATGATGCCCGTGATGAATTTTGTGAGCAACTTAGGTTATGTTGCTGTGGCGGTTGCGGGTGCTTTGTTTGCCATTAACGGGCGTATTACCGTTGGTGATATCCAGGCGTTTATTCAGTATGTGAAAAATTTCACGCAGCCCATTACGCAGCTTGCTCAGGTGTCAAATGTATTGCAGCAAATGGCAGCAGCAGCCGAACGCGTGTTTGAATTTCTGGATGCCGACGAAGAGCCAATCGAACAAGCAAAAGTTCAGGCGAAGGACGTATCCTGCGATGTTGAATTTGATCATGTGAAATTCGGTTATGACCCTGATACTCCTATTATTAAAGACTTTTCGGCGCAGGTTCGTGAAGGTCAAACCGTTGCTCTGGTAGGTCCAACGGGCGCAGGCAAAACAACCATGGTGAAATTGCTTATGCGCTTCTACGATGTTAATGGTGGCGCAATTCGCATTGGTGGACATGATGTGAGGGATTTTGATCGTGATGATCTGCGTTCGCTCTTTGGCATGGTGTTGCAGGATACCTGGCTATTTAAGGGTTCAATCCGAGAAAACATTCGGTACGGTCGTCTGGATGCAACGGATGAAGAAGTGGAGGCAGCGGCGAAGGCTGCTTTTGCGGATACCTTTATTCGTACTCTTCCTGGTGGCTACGACATGGAAATCAACGAAGATGCAAGCAATATCAGCCAAGGCCAGCGTCAGCTTTTAACGATTGCGCGTGCTATTTTGGCTGATCGTAAAATGCTTATTCTGGATGAAGCTACCAGTTCGGTTGATACGCGTACCGAAGAGCGTATTCAGATGGCGATGGACAACCTTATGAAGGGACGCACTTCGTTTGTTATTGCGCATCGCTTGTCTACTATTCGCAATGCTGATCTTATCTTGGTATTGCACGAAGGCGATATTGTTGAGCAGGGCACTCATGAAGAATTGCTGGCACGTGGTGGCGCTTATGCGGATCTATACAATTCGCAGTTTGCAGAATAGGGCGAGTGGTACATCGGCTTAGCGTAATAACTGACAGGTCGAAAGGCGCTCGTTTTACATGATTGGATTATGGCTTTATGTTCCTCTCAAGCCAGATTCGCTTTTTTCTGCACGCAAGAAAGCAAACTAGCGCGGCAGGGCAAATTCGACGCATGATTAATTGAATCCCAAAATCTTTGCTCGAAAACCTGGGGCAGCGCTCACCTAATGCTTTCTTGCTGTGCAGCGCTCATATGGCTTGATCGGAAAATAAAGCCATAAACTATCAGGAAATACTCCAGAAACGGTATCCGATATTAAAAAAAGCTCTGGCATACAGAGATGCCAGAGCTATGCAAGTAGAATCAAAGTTGCTTATCAACGTGTTGCTCGGAAGAAGTACTTACTTTGCTTTGCCTTGATTTGCTACTGCGTCAATCTTTGCTGCGATGGTAGCTTCATCGCCCACATAACGCTTATCTAAAACGTTAAAGTCCTGATCGAAGGTATAAACCAGAGGCACGCCTGTAGGAATGTTTACACCTACAATTTCGTCGTCGGAAAGCTTGTCGAACTGCTTTACCAAGGCGCGAAGGGAATTGCCGTGAGCAACAATAAGGACGCGCTTGCCTGCACGCATCTGAGGCTCGATGGTTTCTTTGAAATAAGGCCAAGCGCGTGCAATAGTGTCTTTGAGGCATTCAGTCAAAGGCATTTCGTCGGCTGGAGCTTCACGATAAGGAGCCAGCAGGCGAGGGTTGCGTTCGTCATCTTCTGCTAGGGCAGGAGGCTGAACGTCGAAACTGCGACGCCAAATTTTTACCTGGTCTTCACCGTATTTTGCAGCGGTGTCAGCTTTATTCAATCCCTGAAGTGCGCCATAGTGACGTTCGTTCAAGCGCCATGTTTTGATAACGGGAAGCCATTCGCGATCCATGGATTGCAAAATGAGATTGAGCGTATGGATAGCACGTTTGAGATAAGACGTGTAGCAGATGTCAAAATCAAAGCCTGCTTCAGCAAGAGCACGGCCACCTTCAGCTGCTTCTTTGCGGCCAGTGTCAGTAAGATCAACGTCCATCCAGCCAGTGAAAAGGTTCAGCTTGTTCCATTCGCTTTCGCCATGGCGAACGAGTACGAGCTGCATGGTCGTGTCGGTCATGTGAGTCACCATCTTTCTTGTTAATTGTTGCGCGGAGAACAGAAGAAGACTCCTGCAAACAAACTAATGCTTTTCTTAACGCTGAAATGCGTTGAACAAATTATACCCTTATTGGCTTGAACTTTACGTCATCGCCCGTTGAAGGTGCCTTAGAAGAGATGGGCGAAGTCCCTCCTATGACCTTTTTTTGATACTTGTCGGCGGGTTTGAATTATTGGTAATAGCAACAGTTATGAAGGGAACGGGCATGACGAAAGGACGCGCAAGAGCCTTATTTGCAATGATGCTTGCGATAGTGCTTGGCGCTTGCTCTCTGATTGGTTTGTCAGGGTGCAGCAGTGCTTCTTCGCCAACAGGTAGCGATACTCTTCGTGTGGGTGTTCGCGCGGATATCGTAAACTTTGGCTACCCAAAAAGGTTCTAACCTCTCTCAGCCGGTAGCTGACACCATTCAAGCAATGCTTGACGACGGCACTATTGCTACGTTGATTGACAAGTGGGACTAGAAAAGGAGCGAATATGTCTTTTATGTCTAAAAAGCTAAAAGTAAAATCCGCTCTTCTTGCGGGTGTTGTGGTGCTCAGCCTGATAATCATGGGCGTCATATTGTCTACTATGCAAGACAATATTTCTCTTGAGAACTATCGCGCAGACATTCAGCGTGAAATGGACGAGCTTCCTACCTTATTGGAAACTGCTGACGATGAAACGGCGCAAAACGAAGAAACGTTTGATGCGATTTATCAGTCTAAAGCGGCAAGTGTTGCTTTTATGGCAAACAACAAGGCTGATTACGAAGCAACAAACGCCAAAATGCAGGAATACAAAGAACTGCTTGGCGTTGACAATGTAATGATCGTCAATAAAGACGGCAAGATTGAAGCGCAAGCTCAAGACACCCTTGCTGACTTCTCTTATGCCCGCTACAACGAGCTGCGTAACACAATTAGCTCTGGTGAACCTTCCGCTGCGGTAGAAGTGGACTTCGCTGAAGAAAATCAAACCTGGCGTTACTATTCTGCACGTATTGATGACAACACGATGGTAGTCATTGAGCAGAATCCTGTTGAACTGACCGAGCTTATTGCTTCTCGCAACTTAACCGTTGCAATAATTCTATTCATCTTCTTCTCGGTGGCAGCAATTGTTGCGCTCTACGGTATCTTCGTTATGCGCGAGGATGAAAAACGCGGTTATAACCCAGAGAATTTCGTAACCGTAGGTCCTTTACGTTACAACAAAGCAGTAGGACGCAAGGCTATTATTCTTTCGTTTGTGGGCTTCCTTTTAGTAGCTGTCGTAACGTTTTATATGCAGACGCTGTTCTCCTTGTCCGCCGAATCGGTTAGCAGCCGTGAACGCGCGACCGATATCGAGCAGACTATTTCATCAATTAATGAACAAGCAGATTTGCTTACTGGACAGTACAACGAACGCTATTTGAACAAGGCTCAAACAGCAGCACATATTTTGGATACAAATCCTGAACTTGCTACTAAAGAAAAGCTCCAGGAACTTGCTGATGTTTTACAGATTCAGTATCTGTATGTCTTTGACGCCCAGGGTAATTTGGATGTAACCAATTCTCCTTACACTAACTTTGTTTTAAGTGAAGACCCTGCGGATCAAAGCTATGCATTTAGAAAGCTTTTGCAGGATCTTGAATACGTTATTCAAGATCCTATGCCCGATGAGGTTTCAGGAGAATTGCGTCAGTATATTGGCGTAACGCTTCATGACGCATCAGGAAACGCTAACGGATTTGTTCAGTTGGGCATTCGTTCTTCTCGCCTTGAAACGCTTCTTGCAAGTGTTCAGCTTGGTCGCGACTTGCTGCGCGAAATGAAGCTGGTCTTCGACGAACACGAGATCAGAATTCCTTACTCGCAGGTTGTTGTTCATCAACCTTCTGAATATAAGAAGGCAACGATTCGTGAGCAGTTACGTGCCGATAAGTTTAACGACGACCAGAAGGTTGCTGCACGTGACTTAGGCAACGAGGCTGCTAAGAAGTAATTTACTTCAGGCAGTATAAGCTTTTCGTTTAGGCAGAGGCTCCAAGATGGAGTCTCTGCTTTTTATTTTCCCTGTACAAGAAAGAGGACTTGCTCGGAAGTGTTGCTTGTTATGATTAGGGCAGTATAAAAGGAGCATTGTATGATCACGTACGATTTTTCTCATAAAGTTGTAGTAGTTACGGGTTCTGCGCGCGGTATTGGCCGCCGTATTGCAGAGCGCTTTTATGAAGCAGGTGCAAAAGTAGCACTGTGCAGTATTTCGAAAACTGGCAAAGAAGAATTGATGCAAGAAATTGCAGGGGATGATCGAAGTCGCATCATGGCGCTTCCCTGTGATGTTTCTCAGCCCAAAGATGTAGCGAATTTCTTGCAGGCGGTAGTAGACAAGTTTGGCACGATAGATGTTCTGGTTAATAATGCAGGCATCTATTCAAAAGAAGATACGTGTGATGCAACCGAGGCTCAGTTCGATAAGGTTTTGGATGCTAATTTAAAGTCAGTGTTCTTTGCTTGCCAGTGGTTCTTCAAACATCATATTGATGCAGGCACAACGGGTAATGTGGTAAATATTGCATCGGTCAGCTCCGTTACCTATGTGCCTGACAATGCGCTGTACAACGTAAGTAAAGCAGGCGTTGTTACCCTTACCAAGACTTTTGCACGAGATATGGGAAAACATGGTATTCGAGTTAATGCGGTAGGTCCAGGAAGTATTCCAACTGACCTTAATGCGGCGCTTTATGCTGATCCACAAAAAGAAATTGATCTGTGCAAGAAAATTCCCCTTGGGCGCCGTGGTACTAAAGATGACATTGCTAATTGCGTTTTGTTCTTGGCAAGTGAAGAGTCGGACTACTTAACGGGTCAGGTTATTTATGCTGAAGGTGGTTGGCTTTTGGTGTAGCGCAGGTGCTGCAGAATAGTGAAAAGCGGTACAGGATGGTGCAACCGACCGCTGCAGGCAACTAAGGCGAACAAGAATCCACTTCATTTAGGAGCTTTTATATGAACGAAATCAAGTGTCCTCACTGCGGAAAAGTCTTTCAGGTAGACGAATCGGGCTTTGCGGATATCGTTAAGCAGGTACGCGATGGTGAATTCCAACGAGAATTAGCAAAGCGTGAGGAACTGATGCGCGCCGATAAAGAGCAGGCTTTAGCTTTGGCGGCATCGCAGGCACAAGGAAAGTTGCAAGAGAGCTTAGCGGCGAAAGACGCCTCTATGCAGCAGGCAGTGGCTCAGCGTGATGCTGCTATATCTGAGCTCAAGGCGCAACTTGATGCGCTCGTTCGCGAAAAAGAACTCTACGCTCAAAATGAAGTAGCAAAAGTACTGCAAGAACGCGAAGCTGCGCTAACGGAGGTTCAGCGAGAGCGCGATGCGCTTAAAGCTCAGGTAGAGCACGAACGGCAAGCCTTACAAGCGCGACTAAAGCAGCAAGAAGATAGCGCCGCGCTTGCCCAAGAGAAACTGGCATCGTCTTTACAGAATGCTGTTTCTCAAAAAGATGTGCGAATCGCAGAGCTTGAGCAGCAGCTCGCGAATCAAAAAACTACCTTTACGGCCGAAAAAGAGTTAGCGGTAACGCAGGCTAAAGCAGAAATCGAACGCGAACGCGATGCCTTAAAAGCGCAAATTGATCGTGAGCGTGATAACTTTAATGCGCAGATCAAGCAAGAACGCACCTCTTTAGAAGCGCAGGTTGCCCTGAAAGAGGCAGAAAAGAATCAGCGCGAAAACGAACTTAAGGCGCAAATGGCCGACAAACTTCGCGCCAAAGATGAACTAATTGCCTACAAGGATCAAGAAATTGAGCGCTATCGCGATATGAAGGCGCGTCTTTCAACCAAGATGCTTGGCGAAACGCTTGAACAGCATTGTGAAACCGAATTCAATCGTTTGCGTGCTACCGCATTTCAGAACGCTTATTTCGAAAAAGATAACGATGCGTCATCGGGCTCTAAGGGCGACTATATCTTCCGTGAAACCGATGAAGAAGGAAACGAGCTTGTTTCCATTATGTTTGAAATGAAAAATGAGCAAGATGATTCAACGCATCGTCACAAGAATGAGGATTTCTTCAAGAAGTTGGATGCGGATCGCAGGAAAAAGAACTGTGAGTATGCAGTGCTCGTTTCGCTTTTGGAACCCGAAAGCGAACTGTATAACGCAGGCATTGTGGATGTGTCCTATCGTTACGAAAAGATGTACGTTATTCGTCCGCAATTCTTTATTCCGCTCATTAGTATTTTGCGCAACACTTCTCAAAGTGCGCTGGAATATAAGGCAGAATTGGCGCTGGTGAAGAAGCAGAATATAGACATCACCAATTTCGAAAACGAAATGGAAGATTTCAAGCAGAAATTTGGACGCAATTATCGTTTGGCAAGTGAGAAATTCAAGAAGGCAATTGATGAAATCGATAAGACTATCGACCATCTTCTGAAAACAAAAGAAGCTCTTTTGGGTTCGGAGAACAATCTTCGTCTTGCTAACGATAAAGCCGAGGCGCTTACTATTAAAAAGCTTACGCGTAACAATCCTACGATGAAGGCAAAATTCGAAGATCTTCATGCGGGGAAAGAGCTCGAAGAGGGGGATTACTATGACTAAAAAGGGGAACAAGAAAAAGTCAGGTAAGAAGGCGGAACAAAAACTTATTGATGATGCGTTTCGCGAAAAGCTTGCTAATATCTTGGCGCAAACAGCCCAAGATAAGGCAACCGATACGAAAGATTCACCTCTTGGTGCAGCCTATCGTCGTGGGCCTGTATTGATGCGTGGCCCGATGATTCCACAAGACAACACCACGGGTAATTTGATTGCCAGTTCGCACGATACTCACGATACCGACTGGCTTCATGCTGATCCTTGGCGCGTTATGCGCATTCAGGCAGAATTTGTTGACGGCTTTGGTGCTTTAGCTGAACTGGGACCTGCAGTTGCTATATTCGGTTCTGCGCGTACAGAGCCTACAGATTTGTATTATGAACAGGCAGTTTTGGCAGGAGCACTGCTTGCCAATCAGGGTATTGCGGTTATTACCGGTGGCGGCCCTGGCATTATGGAGGCGGCAAATCGTGGCGCTGCCTTAGCGGGAGGTACTTCGGTTGGTCTTGCTATTGAACTCCCTCACGAAGAGCAGCTCAATGAATGGGTAAACCTTGGCATGACTTTCCGCTACTTCTTTGTTCGTAAAACTATGTTCGTGAAATATTCCTCAGGGGCAATTTTCTTCCCTGGTGGATTTGGTACGCTTGATGAGATGTATGAGCTATTGGTGTTGGTTCAGACGCATAAAGTTGCCAATATGCCTATGGTTTTATTCGGTAAAGAATACTGGGCAGGGCTTCTGAACTGGACACAAGAAATTCTTGCCGAACGTGGCATGATTGATGATCTTGATACAAGCCTTGTAGTTTTGACCGACGATCCCGAAGAAGCAGTTCGTGTGGCGCTGAGTACCACCAAGATAAATAAACCACTGAAGGGTTAAGGGTAAGCAAATTAGCTAATCCGTTTGAAGAAAAATCACATCAAAGCAGCCTGCAATTTAGGCCTCAACACACCCGCGATGCTACCGTATGCTTCGCATACTATGCGCATCGCTCCGTCGGTCAAATGATATAGAAATTATTTGAGCCGCCGAGTGCGTTTCTACCTAAATAGCAAGCTGCTATTTGCTTTTCTTTTCCATCAGTTTGATGGTGCTACTGCAAATCAATTTTAGTAAGATCGCGCACCACTTCAGCGGCAATAGCTAGCCCCATAGCGGCAGGAACAAAAGCGTTGGAGCCAGGAGTTGATCGGCGTGTGTGTGAGGCATTTTCTTGTGGGATTCCGCTAGCTTCTGTCTGATTTGTTTCTGTTTGGATTACCTGTTCTTTGGGTGCTTCAGTTGAATAGCAAACTTTCAGATGTTTAATGTTTCGCTTACGTAATTCTTTGCGCATAATGCGGGCAAGGGGGCAAACTGAAGTTTCATAAATATCGGCAATGCGCAGTGCAGTAGGGTCTGTTTTATTGCCTGCCCCCATCGCGCTGATGATAGGCGTATTAGCTTTAATTGCGCGGGTGATCAATTCTAGTTTTGCGGTAACGGTATCTACGGCATCTACAACGTAATCGTAAATCGAAAGGTCGAATTCATCGGCAGTTTCAGGGAGATAGAAGCAGTCGTGTTTAATGATGCGGCAGTGAGGGTTGATGCTTAAAAGTCTTTGCTCCATAGCGTCAACCTTGTCCATGTCAATCGTTTCGTATGTTGCGATAATCTGTCGGTTCACATTAGTAATATCTACCGTATCGTGATCAATGATATCGATTGTTCCGATGCCAGTACGAACAAGCGATTCGGCTACATGACCACCAACTCCACCTAAACCAAACACGGCAATTCGGGTATCTGAAAGCGTTTTTATTCCTTTTTCACCATAAAGTAGGCGGCTACGTGAAAATTGGTCAACCATTTAGTTCCCTTCGGCGATATCAGCTAAAGATGTGCCTTTTTCGAATTTGCTGTTGTTATGATAGGGCTAATAGAGAAAAGGACCAACCATGAATACTGACTATCAGGTAACAAATGAAGAAATAGATGCGTATATTGCCAGCAATTGGGAAGAATTTATTGCTGATGCGAAAGCGCTTATTGAAATAGATAGCTCTTTTGATCCTGACCATACAGGTGAAGGCGCACCCTTTGGGCTAGGTTCGCGCAAAGCACTTGATGAAATACTGCAAATAGCACAACGCATGGGCTTTGAGGTATGCGATGGCGAAGGCTATGCGGGATACGCGGATTATGTCGGAAAAAGTGGACAACAACTCGGCATTATCGGGCATGTTGATGTGGTCCCTGCAGGGGAAGGATGGACGTATCCTCCTTTTGAGCTAACACAGAAAGATGGGGTTTTGCTTGGTCGTGGTACCGCGGACGATAAAATCCCGCTTTTGAGCGCGCTTTATGCTTGTAAATATTGGATAGATCGCGGCATTTCGCTGAATCATACCATTCGCTTTATTTTTGGCTGCAACGAAGAAACAGGAATGGCGGATGTTCCGTATTATCTGTCTCATCACGATGCCCCAGATTTTCTTTTCACTCCTGATGCAGATTTTCCTTTGTGCTATGGCGAAAAGGGTCTGTTTGGCGTGACGCTAGACTATGAAATGCCCGAACCAGCTACCTTGGAAAACCATGCGGTTCTTTCATTTGATGGCGGTAGCGCTACTAATGCGGTTCCTGCTCTTGCGCGTGCTGTTGTAAGCGTTTCTGTAGATAAACTTCCACAAGCTGAACGGATTTCAGTTGAGTCATGCGAAGAGGGTTCGCTTATTACCGCAACAGGCATTAGCGGACATGCATCACTTCCTGAGGGAACGGTGAATGCGATTGGTGTTTTATGTCAATACTTGGCAAACCTTGACCAGTGTAGTGATGAAGAAAAGGATTGGTTTTCTTTTGTTGCAAATAATCTTGCGGGTGACTATACGGGCAGTCGCCTTGGTATAGCGGCAAAAGATGATGATTTTGGCGCTCTTACCAGCGTGGCGGGAACTATGTACAAGAATGGCAATAGCTATTTAGTTACGATAGATATTCGCTTCCCGAAAGCCATAACGGGAGCTGATCTGCTTGAGGCGTTCGAGGATATTGCTGGCAAAATTGGCGCACGTGTAACTATTACGCGTAACCAAGAGCCGTTTGTGGTAAATCCTGAAACAGAACCTGTGCAGGCGTTGATGGCGGCATACAGGCAAGCAACGAATCTTGAAGTGAAGCCCTTCACCATGGGTGGAGCAACCTACGCGCGAGAATTTCTTAATGCGGTAAGTTTTGGTCCTGCTGATCCTGATGTCATAACTAAACCAGATTGGGTAGGGGATATGCACGGCGCTAATGAAGGCGTAACAGAAGAAGCAATTCGCCATGCTATTCGTATTTATGTACGTGCATTTGGGAATTTGGCTCAAGTGGAGCAGCTAAACGGTTAGGATGTCGACCCCATAATGTTCGCTATTAGTCTGCCATCTAGGCTTCAATGCACCCGCGATGCTACCGCATGTTTACGCATGCTATGCGCATCGCTCCGCCGGTCAAATATGTATTTGCGCTATTTGAGCCGCCGAGTGCATTTCTCCCTAGATGGCAGACTGGGGTAAACAAAGATTTAGGTTGACTTGTTTTAGTCTCTTGGAGTGATTGTTAGAGGTTTTCGATCGAAATTGATCGCCAAGTGCCATATTGCGTGGGTGTATCAATGCTGGTATAGCCTACGCTGCGCGCATATCGATAAGCGTCTTCGATATTGGCACCAATGCGTGTGTGTAGATGGGCATCTGATCCAACCGTGAGAGGTACTCCTGCGGCAAAGAATTCGCTCAAAAGTGCCTTGCGGGGATAAAAATCATTGAAGCCTTTAATAAGTCCTGCGGTATTAATTTCTACATGAACGCCACCAGCGCGTGCTGCCTCTGCCATTTCTTTATAGAGGGGTGTTAGATCAATGGTGGGCACATAACCTTTGGTGCTTAAAAGACGAGGTAGGTCGGGGTGTGCCATTGAATCAAAGAGGCCACTGGTGGCAGCAGCGCACCATTCTTTTACGTAGAAGCACCAAAGAGCATTGGTGCCGAGCTCATCCCAAATATCGGTTTGTTCGTCCCAATCGATAGGTTTTTCTTGTAAGAAATGTACCGATCCAAGTAAGAAGGTAGGGCGGTGGTCTTTTGTGCCATCGAAGTCTGCACGAATAGTGCGAAGATCGGCCTCGCAACCTGAATACCAATCAGCTTCAAGTCCTGAAACAATTTCAAGCGAAGGATACTTGTTTCGCAGCTCAGCAACAGACGAAAGATAGCGAGAAAGTTCTTTTGCTTTGATTGAGTAGTCGATAAAATCTGGCTTTCCCCAGTGGTCAGTACAGGCAATAGTAGTTATGCCAGCACCAAGAGCAGCTTCCATGTTTTCTTCAAGGGTACTAGCCCCATCAGAAAAAACGGTATGCGTATGACAATCTACCAGTTCGATGCTGCTCATCAGGATGCTCCTTGCTCGTTATTATTTCTGCTGATACCAGGCAATGCACATAGAAATGAAGTCGCGCATTTCTGCTTTGAAGTCGAGCTCTGGTCTTTTTATTTGTAGCTGTTTTAGAGCTTCATGAACAAGAGGATTATTTTGGCACCAGCCGCATAAGCCAACGCCTTGGTAATAAATAGTAGTAACGAATTTTTCTATATGTTCTTCTTTGATTCCTAGGATTGAAACTAATTGGGGAGTAAGTTTATTGACTCCCTCGTAGTACACACGCTTGAAATCGGCTAGTTTTTCGACGCTTACATTGGTTTCTACAATGCTGTTTAAGATGTCTCCATAGCGGAAATAATCTCGATGAGCATTAGCGATGCCTGCCCATACTTCAGCAACCACTTCCGCGCTAAAGCCGCAGCCTTCAGGCAGAGCAGCGGAGAGAGCATCTGCATAGGCTTGGAATTTTTCTGCCATGATAGAAAGAAAGATTTCTTCCTTTGTAGTTACGTATTTGTACAAATTGGCGCGAGACCAACCTAAATCATTTGCGATGGTGGTAAGGGTGATTTCGTGATAAGGATGCTGAGAGAACTGCTGTTCTGCTACCTGTTTAATTTCTTCAAGACGTTGCGCTTTTTGTTCGCTGCTGCGAGCGCGGATGAATTCGGACATTGTTACTTCAACCCTTACAAAACATTGGAAATACCAGTTTTGTTTTCACTCTATCACAGACGTCGCTGTCTCGCTAACTAGTTGTTTAACAACAGTAAGATAAGTTAAGCCTTAGTAAAGGACGATATGTCGTTTATTTAAAATTCATCATGTCGCGTCCTGTTCTGTCAAAGTGTATAACCTAAGGAGCGCTTTGGCGTATATGTGATTTATGATTTACGGACTCCTCGTTGATTATCAAGCGAAGCCCTTGAATGCTTCTCGAATTGCGCTTATAAAATAGTGCGAGATTTGAGAGGTTAATTTTGGCAGTAAAAAAGATTCGTAAGAATACAAAAGAAGAATTACCGCGTTCTGAAGACGCAAAGGTAAACGTCCTTCCGTTGCGTTTTAGTATCTATGTTATTGGCGCATTGTTTTTAGCGTTCGGCGTTGTGTTGAATACTCGTTGCGATATGGGTGTTTCTACGGTAAATTGCATCCCCTTTGTTTTCAGTGAGGCATCAGGAATTACTCTTGGTCAAGGATGTATGTTGCTCTACATCATTGACGTTATTATTCAGATCATAGTTTTCCGTAAGTTAACCCTGCGCATAGCGCTGCAAATTCCTTTTTCTTTTGTAATGGGCTTATTGGTAGACATGTTTGACTACTGCATTTCATCAGGTATTTTATGGTTTTTCCAAAACCCAGATATGTTGATGGGAAGCATAATGCTTATTCTCGGCATTATGTTTACGGGAGTGGGCGTAAGCATGGTAATGAGCATGAATTTTGTGCCTAATCCTCCCGATGGATTTACTCAGGCGCTTTGCAAAATTACGGGATTGCCTTTTGGGCGAGGCAAATGGCTCAACGATGCGCTTCGTTTAATTATTGCTATAGCTTTGGCACTCATTATGTTGGGTCATATTATTGGCGTGGGTATTGGCACGGTTTTGTGCGTGTTCACTATTGGCAATATCTGCCAATTTATGGACGACCATGTAGGCTTTCTGTATCGCAAAGCGTACAACCCATTGGGTATCGTGGATTAGTCGGGCGCTGTATGCAAAGCAAAGCGCAGCACTTTAGACGGCAATTGCGGTGCGCTCCTGTTTGGCTTCTATTCGGTTTCTATTCGGCATTAAATTTTTTGCGCTTAGTAGTTTTCCCTGACTTGTAGTCCTCTTCGAGCTTTTTGTTGGCATCGCGAATTGCTTGTTTAAGCGCGCGATCGGTAAGTTCCTCTACTGAAGAACGAATATAGGCGTTGCTCGCAACGAAGCGAGTAGTAGAGGTGTCGGGCATCTCTTGTTTTTTGTCCGTCTGGCTAGCTTTGTTTTCTGCTTCGCGTGCAGCTTTTCGTTTGGCGGCGTGCTCTTCTTCGATTTCGCGGGCGAATTGATCCATCTTTTCTTCGGCGGTGCTTTTGATACCAAAAAGTGTACGACCGCTAGAAAACATAGGACGCTCTTTGCCCGTTGCTTCCATGGAGAGCAACTGGGAAATGCGCTGCCATCTTCTGTCGAAATCATTCATGGGCAAATGGTAGCACGAGGCAAGGTTTTAGTCCTCAAATCCTCCAAAAGCGTTCTTTAAGCTTTGCTTGAAAGTTTCGCGATTCATATGGGCAATCGAAGTAGTGAGAGGAATATCTTTCGGGCACACGCGAACACAGTTCTGTGCATTTCCGCACGAAGTTATTCCGTCAGGACCCATGATAGCTGAAAGCCGCACTTCTTTATGCATGGCGCCTGTGGGATGCGCATTGAAGAGGCGAACTTGAGAAATTGCATGAGGACCCATGAAGTCGTTGCGCGAATTACAGTTAGGGCATGCTTCATAACAGCATCCGCAGGTCATGCATTTTGAAAGCTCATAAGCCCAGCGACGTTTACGTTCTGGCATACGAGGGCCTGGTCCTAAATCAAAGGGTCCGTCAATGTCGATCCAGCCATGTATGCGCTTGAGCGCGTCAAAAAGCTTCGTTCGATCAACTTTTAAATCGCGCACGAGAGGGAATTTGGAAAGCGGTTCAAGTTTGATTGGCTGTTTTAGGCTATCCACTAATGCAGAGCAAGCCTGACGGGGAACCCCGTTAATTATCATCGAGCACGCGCCACAAACTTCTTCAAGACATACGCTTTCCCAAACTACAGGAGTGGTTGATTTTCCTTGTGTGGTAATAGGATGCTTGCGAATTTCCATAAGGCAGGAAACCACATTCATGCGTGGTCGGTAGGGGATTTCAAACTCTTGGGTATAAGGTTTGGCATCAGGACCATCTTGACGCTTGATTATGAGGCGAATAGTTTTCTGCGCAGTGGTTTTATTTTGTGTCTGTGTATTTTGCGAAGACATGTTATGCCTCCTTCTTTGCGTGCGTGTAGTCTCGCTTACGGGGTTTTATCAGCGAAATGTCAACTTCTTCATAACTCAAATCAGGACCGTCGGTGCTTGCGTTATAGGAAGCAAGAGTGGTCTTGAGCCACTCAGCATCGTTGCGATCGGGGAATTCTGGCTTGTAATGCGAACCGCGACTTTCATTGCGGTTGAGCGCACCCTTAGTAATAACTTTCGCCAGGTCAATCATGCCACCAAGTTGGCGAACGAAAGGTACCGTAGTATTGCTCCAGGTTGCTTTGTCTTGGACACCGATGCGTTTATAGCGCCCAGAAATTTCCTCAAGTTTCTCTAGCGTTTGCTCAAGGTTTTTGTTGTGACGAACTACGGTTACATTTTTTGTCATAAGCTCGCCCATTTCTTCATGAAGCGCATAGGGGTTTTCGCTACCATCGAGCCGTAAGAGACACTCGTATTCGGCGACATCCTGGCTAACGGCTGCGTCGTAGACTTGCGATGAAGATGCCACGCCTCCCTTGGACGATCCATCTTCGGCAAGCCCTAAAACATAGTGTGCAGCAGAGGGCCCTGCGAGCGAGCCTGCATATACTGCAGAAAGGAGCGAATTTGCTCCAAGGCGGTTGGCGCCGTGCTGGGAGAAGTCGCATTCACCAGCTGCAAATAAACCAGGAATGGAGGTGTGCTGGTTGATATCTACCCAAAGGCCACCCATAGAATAATGAACGCTTGGTGCAACACGCATGGGAACTTTGCGGGGGTCGTCTCCTACGAACTTTTCGTAAATATCCAAGATGCCGCCCAGTTTTACATCAAGCAGTTCTGGCTTTATGTGCGATACATCCAGATACACCACGTTCTTTCCGTCTATGCCTAAATGCTGGTTCACGCATACATCAAATATTTCTCGTGCGGCAATATCGCGGGGAACTAAATTGCCATAAGCGGGATATTTTTCTTCCAGGAAGTACCAGGGTTTTCCATCTTTGTAAGTCCAGACGCGACCACCTTCGCCACGAGCAGATTCGCTGATAAGGCGGTTTTTATCTTCACCAGGAATAGCCGTGGGGTGAATTTGGACAAATTCACCATTGGCGTAAAGGGCACCTTGTTTGTAAACGCGTGCAGCAGCGTAGCCTGTGTTGATAGTGGAATTGGTTGATTTGCCAAATACTGCACCGCAGCCACCCGTTGCAATAATTACGGCATCGGCGGGGAAGGCCTTTATTTCCATGGAAGCTAGATTTTGAGCAGTAATACCGCAACAGATTCCATCGTTAAGAATTGCAGAAACAAATTCCCAGCCTTCATAAACGCGCACCTTGCCTTCGACTTCTTGAGCGCGTACTTGTTCGTCTAAGGCGTAGAGAAGCTGCTGGCCTGTGGTTGCGCCTGCAAAAGCAGTACGTCGCTTTTGTGTTCCGCCAAAGCGACGTAAATCTAGAAGCCCTTCAGGTGTGCGGTTGAACATAACTCCCATGCGATCAAACATATGCACAATACGCGGAGCAGCTTCAACCATGCCTCGTACTTGATGCTGGTTTGCTAAAAAGTCGCCACCATATATAGTGTCGTCGAAATGTTCATCGATCGAATCACCTTCGCCTTTAGTATCAAGAGCAGCGTTTATTCCGCCTTGGGCGCAGGCGGAATGGGATCGTTTAACAGGGACGAGTGAAAACAGGTCGACATTCAAACCCGCTTCTACAATCTTTAGGGTTGCCATTAACCCTGCAAGTCCACCGCCAACTACTGCTATAGTTCCTTTACTCATCTGGGTTCCTCTCGAAATGTATCGTTGCTGTTATTTGCTGCAACGGAAATTTGTTATGAAATGTTTAATGTCGTGTTTTGTTGTTCGCTGGCTTCAAGTAAAAAGCGCGATAGGGGAATAACTAGCAAACGAAAGCAAATAGTGCCTTCATACTAAAAGCGGCAAATACAAAGAACAGCGCTATAAGGATGTATTCAGAAATTTGCCGCGACTTAGGAGTTAAGGTAATTCCCCAGGTAATAAGAAAGGTCCAGAGGCCATTTACAAAGTGGTAAACACAACAGAGAAGACCTAGAGCAAACACTGCCAGCCCGATGGGGTTATCTACAATGCCCGCAACCATAGCAAAACTAGGATCCACTCCCGTAAGTTCAACTTGTAGTTTGGTGCCGTAAATATGCCAAGCAACAAACAGGAAGGCAATAATACCGGTAACGCGTTGAAAAACATAGCGCCAGTTACGGAAGTAGGTATATTGCCCGACAGTAACACTTGAGGTGAATGCCAGATACACGCCATAAATTGCATGGAAGAGCAAAGGCAAAAAGATAATGAATGTTTCCAGCACTATTTTGTAGGGCATATGCGCCATAAACGATCCCATGGTGTCATAAGGTGCGCTGCCCCAGTTGGCAGAGTAGTTCACTAGCATGTGGAAACAAAGAAAGATTCCTAGCGGGAATACTCCTGCGAAAGAATGTAGCTTACGGATAAAAGGCGTGTAATTTTGTTTGGTGGATTCTTGTTCCATGATCCCCCTCAATCTGTCGTTCCCAACGACATAGAAATCGCTTTGCAGATATCTGCAGATATCGTTTGTTCAACAAATAACGAATATCTGTTTAGTAATGTGATTATGCAAGCGATGAAAATACCCTCTGTACAGGGATTATACCTGAAAATATGCAGGAATGCGCTTTTGGGTTTGTAGGGGTATTCAATTTATGCTTGCAGCAGGCTTAGGTTGAAGAAAAGAGGAAAACCTTATCAGATACAGCGTCGATGTCCGCTGCTGCATTTTTCTCTGTAACTTCTGCGTCAATTATTGTTATATTTGTTATACTTCAAATATAACAAAAGAATGCTATTCGAAAGATAAGATTTCGATAGCGTTATTGGGCAGGGGGAGCAATGATTATCCGTATAGAAAAAATGTCGGAAGAACCGCTCTATCTTCAAATTCGTTCACAAATTATTGGCGCTATCGCACGCGGGGAGCTTCGGGCAGGTGATAGCTTACCCAGTGTTCGCTCGCTGGCAGCGGATCTTGGAATTAATCTTCATACGGTTAATAAGGCCTATGCGGTTTTGCGCGATGAGGGTTACCTCATTATGCGGGGCAGATCTGGTGCATTTGTGGCAGAGCCTTTACAGGACTCTTCAAAGGCAAAAGCGGCGTTGGTTCAAGAACAGATAGGTCAAAAACTCCAGCATCTGATCGAAGAGCATAAAGCTGCGGGGGGGAGTGCTGAAGAGTTTCTAAGAGAAACAAAAAAGCAAATCTCACGTGTTTATGAAGATCCAGGGGTAGTTGGTCCTAAGCGCAACGCGGGAGTACTTGGCGTTGATGCGCAAGGTAATTACTTAAATAGCGATTTACGTGGGACGGATTATGTGATGCCGCCTGTTAATACGAGCGGCATCTTAGAACAAAACCCCCTCAGGTGTTCTCAGCTTTGATTCTGGCAAGGGCGGTGAATAATATGAATAGCTTTATAGGGTTTGTTATCGCTTTTGAAATCATAGTTGCTCTTATGGGGTTGTTTCTTGCGGTTACTCCTTGGCTGATGAAAAAGCAGGAATGCTTTACGGTAACTGTTCCAGAATCTGCACGACACGATGCGAGACTACGCGCTTATCAGCATCGCTATGCAGCTTTTATGGCAGGAATCACTTTGTTTGCTTGTGTATTCATGGCGGTGGGCTTTTTCTTCGACAAAGGGCAAGGCTCTTGGATGCTTGTAGGTATTAATGTCGGAGTTTTTGTTCCTGTGCTTTCCTCTTTTCTGCTTATGTTGCATTACCGTAAAAAGGTCATTTCTCTGAAGAAAAAAGAGGGTTGGGTTGCTCAGAGAGAAGAAGCAAGTGCAGTAATAAGCGAACAGGATCTTCCATGTGCTATTTCGCTTAAGTGGAATTTGCTTTACCTGGTGGTTATTGTTCTTACTGCTGGTATTGGTATTGCGGGATACCCTCTGATGCCCGATTTGATTCCCATGCATTCTGATTTAGCAGGTAACGTTACTAGTTATGAACCTAAATCACCAGGGGTAGTGGCTTTTCCCGTATTAGTGCAGCTTTTTATGGTGGCCTGTTTTGTGTTTTGCCACTGGACTATTCTCCGATCGAAGCGCGCTGTTGATTCGCAGCGCCCCGTAACGTCTGCACTTGCGTATGGTCTTTTTGCTCGAGCTCAAAGTATTTTCCTTTTAGTGACTGGTTTGTTGGTATCGGGCTTGATTGGAATCACCTTCATGCTTAGTGCTCTTGGATGGATGTCGCTTGGTATGGCGGCGGTTTGTATTGTGGTGGTAGTGCTGATTCTTGTAGTTGGCTCCGTTGCCCTTTCGGTGGTGTATGGGCAGTCGGGTTCTAGAATTTTGCGTCGTTTAGAGGATTCGACCGAAATGCCAAGCGATAACGATGCGTACTGGAAGTTGGGAATTTTCTACTGCAATGTCGAAGATTCCAGCATTGTGGTGCCAGAACGTTTTGGTATTGGCTGGACGTTTAATTGGGCACGTCCGACAACATGGATACTTGTAGGTTCCTTTGCTGTTTTGACTGTTCTATTTATTATGGGCGTTCTAATTCTGCTGGGGTGATCGCGTTGAAGGATCAAGCAGTTAAGCGAATTGTGTTATATGTGATCATTACTTTTGTTCTTACGTGGGCGTATTGGTTTTTGGTTTCGTATCCTTTAGCTCAAAGCACTTCAGAAGGAATTGCTTCTTCGCAAATGCTACAGCTCTCTATTGCGCCCGCTATGTTGTTTCCTGCCTTAGGGGTTGTGCTCACGCGATTAATTACTCGAGAAGAATTTAAGAATGTTCATATTGCCCCTGTTGTGTTTAAGAAGACGTGGAAATATTGGCTTCTAGGATGGCTCGGTCCTGCGGTGCTGATTATGGTGGGCGCTGCGCTGTATTTTTTGGTTAATCCTCAGGACTTTTCGATCGAACAGGGCATACTTGCTAAACAGCTCGAAGGAGCAAGTGGCGGCGTTTTATCATCTGATATATTGCAAATGATTATCGTAGTTCAGCTTCTGGTCGGAACCTTTCTTGCTCCCCTGCTTAATATTCTTACTGCTTTTGGTGAAGAGTGGGGTTGGCGTGGCTACTTACTGCCTCATATGCTGCAGCATTTCAAGGTGCTGCCTGCGCTTCTTATTTGTGGCGTGATTTGGGGTTTATGGCACGCACCTGTAACTATTTTGGGACACAATTATGGGCTGGGCTACTGGGGCTATCCCGTGACAGGCATTCTTGCAATGTGTGTATTCTGCACCGTCATGGGGGTCTTTTTAAGTTATCTTACCCTTCGTACGGGAAGTTGTATTCCTGCCGCTTTGGCACATGGTGGAATAAATGGGATGGTTTCAGCGGGAATGCTTTTCTCAGTAACGGGAGGAAATTCGTTTATTGGTCCTATGCCGACGGGTATTCTTGCAGGTATTCCTTTTATTGTTTTGGCGGTAGTGCTTGCTGCTAAGTTGGTCAAACAAGAGCGTAACGGTGAAGAACTGATGGTAACCAAGCTATAAATTAGTTGTATTCTATATCGAACACTAACGAAATAATCCGTACGAGAAGTTTTGATATAGAGGGGTGCTGTTCGAATGGAAAAAGCGAATCGCCACGTTTCCGATACCGTATTAATGTTTGAAGGCGGAGGTATGCGCGCAAGCTATACGTCTGCAATGGCATCCCTTTTGATGGAGCAGGGTATTACGTTTGATTATGTGTGTGGCATTTCTGCGGGTGCCAGCAATACGGTGAATTTCTTGTCGGGAGATATTCAGCGAACTCGTAATAGTTTTGTCGATCTGGTAATGGAACCCGAATTTGGTGGCCTTTCCAGTTTTCTTCATGGGAAAGGAATCTTTTCTGCTGAGTGGATTTATGAAGAAACGGGCCTGCCAGGTGGAGTATTGCCGTTTAATTTTGAAGCATTTTGGAACAATCCCACGCCTTGCGCTATTCAGGCATTTGATCGCGATACGGGCGAAACCGTTGTTTGGCACAAAGAAGATATGGCAACCTTGCAGGATTTAATGGTTCGCGTTCGTGCAAGTAGCACTTTGCCGTTTGTTATGCCTGCGGTTCATATTGGTGATCATGTTTATTATGATGGCGGTTTAGGTGATGGCGCTGGTATTCCGCTGGACTTGGCACTCGAATCGGGATGTTCTCGAATTTTTGCAGTTCTGACGCGCCCAAAGGGTTTCCGTAAACCTACACCCGATATTGGACGCAGCGCGCGCATGATCGCAAACAGCTACCGCAAGTATCCTTACGTACGCGAAGCGCTGTTGACGCGCAATGAGCGTTATAACGCAGAGCTCGAAAAGCTAGAACAGCTTGCCGCAGAAGGTAAAGCGTATATTGTGTATTCGGATAAAATGGCGGTTGATAACAATACCACCGATCTGAAGAAACTTCGTGCAAGCTATTTCGATGGATACAATCAGGCACAAAAAGAATTCCCACAGTGGTTGGAATGGTTGGGTATTGAATAAGAACTGTTGAAGCAGGTCTGTTTTTAAGAGAGCGGCAATAAGCCGCTCTCTTTCTATGGTTGGAATGGAATTTTGCCTAGAGCTTGGAATTATTCAAGCAAGAAGAAGTGCTGGAAGAGGGATTTTCTTATTTGGGAAAGTGGGTCATTTTACATAAAGGTAATGCCAAGCAGTTCGAATAAGCTGCCCCAAGCTATGCCGATAATAAACAACCCTATGAGGATAAAGATGTTTTGGCGGAGACGATGGTTTTCGCTGAACAGTACCAAAATACCCACACCCGCAGAAACGAGTAAGCCCGATAACATAGCTCCTGTTCCAAGCATGCCATCAAGATAGAGCTGCGTAATTACAACGCTGGCCCCACAGTTAGGGATGAGACCCACTAAGGCAGAGCCAAAAATGGCAATACCAGGATTGGTTGCTAAGAAATTCGTGATGGCGTCTTCGCCTGCAAGTTCCAGAATTGCGACAAGCACAAATGAAATGACATAGACGATTATGGCTACTTGAAGCGTGTGCTTTACGGCACTTATCAGGATATCTTTCCAGCCATCCGTTTCATCGGAAACGCTGCAGCTAGGATTGTGGCAATGATGATGAGAAAAGGGCTGTTCAAGCTCTTCTCCTGTGAGGTGGTGTCCATGAGGGCACGTGCACGTATCGGGTCGATCGTGACCATGATCATGGTTGTGTTCATAGTTATCGTCATGTTTGTGACCATGGTTATGGCTATGTTCGTGTTCGTGGCTATGGCTGTGGGTGCAGGCGGATTGATGAGCAGTGCTGCATGCGACTTCGCGAACGGGATTATTTTCGCCATCAATGCTTTTGCCCTCGTGGAAATGCGTGCATTCTTGTCCGTGGCCAAGAGCCTGTAGTGCTTTTTCTTCTTGCTTTACTTTGGAGCGAACTTTTAGGCGAAGCGCTCCATCAATAGCAAAGCCCATAACCATGCCAATAACCACTTTTGTACCAAGTATCGAAAGCATTATCGCAGGGCCAACTTGCTCGGCAATAAAAAGCGGAAGCATTTCGTCTGAGGTGGACAAAAAGACCGCGAAAAGGGTACCTAAAGTAATGGCACGACTTGCATAAAGGGCAGAGCCTGCTGCTGAAAACCCACATTGAGGAACAGCACCAAGTAAAGCACCAACTAGTGGTCCTGCAATACCGGCCTTACGTACGAGAACTGCGGCTTTGTCACCTGCTTTATGCTCGAGTAATTCGAGCAGGATATAGGTGATCAGCAAAAACGGCACCAGATAAATAGTGTCTTCGAAGGCGTGCTCTAAAAGATGGGGGAGAAGTTCCATTGGTTACGCCTCCAATTCTTTGAGGCACTTTTCGCACAGGCCGTAGAGTACTGTTTTACTGGGATTGATGCGAACGTGATGATGCTCGATGACGTGCTCGTAGAGATGTTGTAGTTCTCCGCAATCGATAGGAGATAAGTCGCCGCAATGTTCGCACTTTAAAAAGAAATAGATGTTTTCGGGTGCGTCAGGTAAGTAGCGATAGCAAACACCGTCGATGCCTTCAATGGCGCAACGAGTGATAATGCCTTCTTCTTCTAATCGATCAAGATTTCGATAAATTGTTGCAGTACCTACTTTTTCGTGGCGTGATTCAAGGGCAGAAATAATGTCTTTGATAGTAATAAACGAACCTTGGTGCATACGAATGCATTCAAGAATTCGTTCCTTTTGTTTTGTTTTGTATTGGCGTGGTCCAGCCATTTAAATCACTTCCAAAACAAAGCTTTCGTAACGAGAGCTGAAAGAGTTGAACTTCAAAATTGAAAACGTTTCTCATTTTATGGTTAAAGTATCGCGTGTCAATGAATTTGAGAAAGTTTCTCAAATTAAGGAAAGGTTCCAATAAGAGCTGGTTGGAATTAAAAAGTTATTCAGTGTATCTGCCAAGAGCGTGAACGAGGATTATTTTGCTTGTTAAAAGCAGGTAATAATTGAATTTGAGTACAAGAAATAGTGCTTTTATGCCTCAACGATGAATGGTATGTGTGATAATTGTGAACATAGAGGGGTACATGTTTCTCGGAAACGTTATTTTTTCGCGATGCTTTAAACCTTTTCGGCATAAACGGTAGCTCATTGCTATTGCTAAGAGATTTGCTTTGTTTTTGGTGTTGAAGGTATTAAGCGGAAAGGAAAAACTATGGAAGAAAAAGATAAGAACATTCCTCAACCGCAGCAGCCTGGTAGTGAATCATCTGAAGTTTCGCAGTCAACACAACCTACGCCAGCCCCTGCTGAACCTGCGCAACCAGCTACGCCAGAGCAACCAGCACAACCTGCCCAGCCAGTGCAACCAGAGCAGGTAATAGAAACTGTTGAGTCAGTAGAGCCCGTACAGCCAACTGAACAAGTGGCTGCTTCGACGAATGCGGAACCTGCGCCTCCAACAGGGCAGCCTGTTCAGCCTGCACAACCTGTGCCAGCTCCTGCGGAACCAGCACAGCCCGTCGTAGCACCTATGCAACCCGCATCGGCTCCTACTGAACCAGTACAGCCTGTCGCTGAGCCTGCTGAGCCTACCCAGCCAGTTGCACCACAACAGCCAGCGCAACCTGCTTCTGAGCCAACGCAGTCGATGCAGCCTGAACAACCGCAGCAGCCCCAGGGCGAGCCAGTTGCCGCTCCAACACAACCTCAGCCCCAGGGCGAGCCAGTTGCCGCTCCAACACAACCTCAGCAGCCTGCGGCTCAACCCGTTCCTCAGCCCCAACAGCCAGGTGCTGGCGGAGGATATACTCCACCGCAACCTTCCTATACGCCAGGTGCGGGGGCAGGAGTGAAGCCTAAGGGTACTGCTGCTTTGGTTTGTGGTATTTTGGCAATTCCTGTAGCGTGGTTTAGTCCACTTGTTGCAATTGTCTTGGCTATTGTGGCGATTGTTTTGTCGCGCCGCGCGGTTAAGCAAACAGGTAAAAATGGCAAGACAACAGGCGGTTTAATCTGTGGTATTGCTGGCATTGTTTGTGCCATTATTTCCTTCATCATCGGTTTAGTTATTTCATTTAATGTGATTGGTGGAGTACTTAACGAGCAGCCAACTTCTTCTACTTCAGGAAGCTATGCTGCAACTGAATTACCAGCCAATCTGTCTCAGGATGAACAGGCGTGCTACGAATTAGGTATAGCTAAGCTTGATCAGCTCAAGAATCAGGATCCTGAAATGGTTGCTTATCTTACCGACAAGCTCGATAAGAATTTTGAAGAAGCTATAGGAATAACCCATGAAGAAATCGGAACCAGTGCAGAAGATCTAGCTCGTTGGATGCTCACTGATTTCTCGTATTCCTATGATGGGGTTTATGCAAACGATGACGGAACCGCAACGCTCTATGCTGAACTTGAAATGCATGATTCATTTGAATTCATGAACAGCTTCTATATCGCGGTAAGTGATTTTGCATATTCTAGTGAGATTGAATCCATGTCTTCTGAAGAAGTTGCACAGCAAATAAAGGAATACTATAACCAGGCAATGGAAGATAGTAATGAGGCTATGACCGACTATTACACTGCAATTGATTTTGTGAAGCAATCTGACGGAACTTGGGCGGTGGATGAAGATGCTTGGGAAGATGAGCTATCGTACATGTTCGGTCTTTACTAGGAACTAAGTCAGACATTTGTAACTTCGAACAGCGACTAAAGCGTTCTATACTGCCGCGGGAAATCTTCTCGCGGCAGTTCCATTTATGGTTCTTCCTTGGATTCTGCATGCTGGTTTCTTGTATCCTCTCAAACAGAGAAATTGCTTGTTAAGCTTATGGGGTTACCAACTATAATTTGGTTGATTTGAACATTTACGTGGCGTTTATGCCCTAGAACAATAAAAAACAAATGCGAACTGGACGCGCTTATCATTCTTGAATCAGAAGCTTTGTTTGGCTTAAGCGGACAAAAGAAGCGCAATCAGAGAGGATACGAATTCGTCGCACATGCAAGGTAGACATCAAAGACATCCCGAGGCATCTGGCTCTTTTGTAGATAAAGCACGTCAGTTGACGCAAAAAGTTACCGATTCTATTCCTGGCGGTTCGCAGCAAGATCCTCGATTTAACCAAGCTGGACAGCAGGAAGAGAGACGTCGGCGTTACCAAAGGCGCCCTCGTAAACAAAATTTCGTTAAACGTGTTGTTAATCGTTGGTGCAATCGCTTACTTGGTGTTGTGACGGAGGGTTCATTCGACCAAGAAGAAGAATTTGCCTCGCACAGAACTTCTCGTGACTATATCTGCAACACTATCGGCACAAGCGCATGGGGAATGGTATTTCCGTTCCTTACTATTGTGGTTACTCAGCTTAGTGGCACCGAGCAAGCAGGTATGTTTTCCATGGCGTTTATCATTGGCACCTTGCTGATGATTGTGGGCAACTATGGTGTTCGTACCTATCAAGTTTCCGATATTGGCGAAAAGCATTCGTTTTTTGATTATCAGATAAATCGTTGGATTACCTGCATCATCATGATGCTGGTGGCTTACGTGTACTGTTCTTTCCGCGGGTACGATGCAAATATGTTCAGCATCTGTATGGCGGTTTGCACGTACAAAATGATCGATGGTTTAGCGGATGTGTATGAAGGTCGCTTGCAGCAGATGGATAAGCTCTATCTTGCTGGTATATCCCAGGCGTTCCGCTCCATTGTCGTGTTCATTGTTTTTTCTTTGGCGCTTCTTATTACCCGAAATCTTGTCGTAGCAAGTATTGCCATGGCAGTTGCTGCGGCCCTTACGTTCGTGGTGCTTACGTTTCCTCTTGCTCACTTGGAAACACCTCGATCGCGGGGAAGAAGCCTTGCAAGCATAGCAGCACTTTTCAAACAGTGTTTCCCTGTTTTTATTGCATTGTTCATGTATGCCCTTATCGACAACATGCCGAAGTTCGTAATGGAAGGCGTACTTTCCTACGACAATCAGTTGTATTTCAATGCGCTTTATTTCCCAGCTCAGGCTATCTTGCTCACGGTGGGTTCAATTTATAAACCGCTGCTCGTTCGTATGGCGCAAATGTGGGCAGATGCCGAAAAGCGTCGTCGTTTCGACTTGGTTATTTTGGCAATTGTTGCGGTAGTAATTGCAATTACTCTGGCAGTCATTTTTGTAATGGCAACAATTGGTATTCCTGTTATGAGTTTCATGTATGGTGTCGACTTCGAACAATTCCGTGGATTGAGCTACATCATGATTGCCGCTGGTGGTGTTACCGCGATAATTGACTTTATTTATCAGGTAATCACAGTCCTTCGTCGTCAAAAATCGGTAATGAAGTTGTACGTGATTACTTTTGGCTTCTCGCTCTTTATTCCAATTTTGCTGATTGATTTTACTGGTTTGCCTGGCGCTGTTATTGGCTATTTGATTGTTATGACAATCTTGCTTGTGTTGCTGGTTTGGGAATATGCCAGCATTCGTTGGGAACTTCATCGCCATCCTGAACGCGTAGAAGAAACGCTTGCGGGCGAAGAGGCGGCAGCGCGAGCCTACGAGGATAGTACTGCAGGGGCTCGTGCACGTCAGATAAGTGAAGTGCGTGCAGCTCGTCGAGCGAATTCGACGAATACCGCGCAAACTCGTATGCCAAGCGAAGCTCGTATTCGTGCTAGGGAAGAACGCGCAGCGCGAGAAGCACGAGAAGAGGCGCGCGTGCGAAGGGTGAGAAGAGCCTACGATGGCGTTCGCGGTGGAGAAGGAGCGCAAAATGCCGCTCAAACACGTCGAAGCAGACTGGATACCTTACCTACGATTTCTCAAGATAATCTTTCTGCTCCTAGCAGGGATCGTAGTAGTGGAGCAGCAGATAATCGCACCCACCGCGGTCGCATTGATGATCGTGACGGCTATACAGAAATAACCGCTTCAATTGATGATGATATTGAATAAAGCAACCCGAGGGTAATAACACCCTCGGGCTTTTTTAGTTTGCCGCAAAAAAGGGGTGCGAATTCGGGTTATAGGGATTCGGGTTATAGGAAAAACGTGCCGCTTTCTGTCGTGCTATGCGCAAGGCTTTACGGTCTGCATACAGGTCCAGATAAGTCCTTATTTAGGCTGTGCTTTTATGACCGTATCGGAATCTATTCGTTTTGCTCTTCAAGCTTCTCTTCGGATTTCTCTTCGCGCGGTTGATGCAGAAAGAGAGGAGCGGCAATGCTGGTGTAAAGGGCGAGCCAGGCAAGTGACACGCAAAAGCCAGCTAATACATCAGAGGCATAATGCACGCCTAAATAAATTCGGCTGATTCCAATTAGCAAAATAATGAGAGAAAATCCTCCGCAGCAGGCGAGTCGCATAACGCGATCTTTTTCATAGTGCCAAACAAGCCACACAAGTAGCCCAAAGAATGCCATGGCAACCATGGAATGACCCGAGGGGAAGCTGAATCCTGTTTCTACAACGAGGCCAATATCTTCAGGCCTTGGACGCTGAACGAGCTCCTTTAGTACCACATTAAGAATGGCGACAAGCACCAAGTTGACGGCGCAAAACATGCCAGGACGTTTTCCTGGAGCAAATGCAACTATAACAAGGAGAAGCACCAGCAAAGAAAGTGGTGTAGCGAGGGCGGAAATGCTTTCCATAATAGGGGTGAGCCAGTCAGCGCGTAAGTTTTCTACAAAGAATGCGCGGGCAAGGCGATCGAGGGTCATAAGATCGCCCTCAAGAACGTCATCGAGTAATTCAATAAATAAAATGATGCACGCGCAAATAATAACGACTCGTTTTTGCTTTACAACAAGAGCTTTGAAGCGAGGGAAAAACGAAGAAGGGGTCATTGATACTCCGTTGGTTGGTTGATGATTGACTAGCGAGCGTCCAGTAACTGATTGCTAAATAGTTGCTCGGCTTGCCTTTAGGCTTTTAACAATTGTTGATTACTGTAACAAACGTTTTATCCAAAAACCGCTAAAAACACGACGGTGTCAAAAAAGACACTCCAAAAACTTGAATAACAAAAAAATTAGGAATATTTTTGGACAATTCCAGAGTTCTTGCTGAGTTTATGGCGACTCTCAAATCTTTGGAAAAGGTGTCCGGCGAGTTTTGAAAGGATGATTCATGAAGGTATTAGAAAAAATTAGCGACTATGCCGGAAAGTACATGGCAATCATTGCCCTTCTTGTAGCAATTATTGCCTTGGTCTTTCCTGGCCCTGTGTCTTCAGTTATTAAGACAAGCTATGTAAATATTCTTCTTGGTATCGTTATGTTTGGCATGGGTATGACTTTGACCTTAGGTGACTTCAAAGTTGTATTCACTAAACCAAAAGCGGTAATTACGGGTATTATTGCTCAGTTTATTATCATGCCTGGTTTGGCATTTATTCTGGTAACCATTTTCCAGCTTCCACCCGAGTTGGCTGTTGGCGTTATCTTGGTTGGTTGCTGCCCAGGTGGTACCAGCTCAAACGTTATGACGTATTTGGCTAAAGGCGACGTAGCGCTTTCAGTAGGCATGACGGCTTGCACCACCATTATGGCTCCTATCGTAACGCCTCTTTTGGTTTTACTTATTGCAGGTCAAACCGTTGATGTTGCTGTTTGGGATATGTTTATTTCTATCGTTCAGGTTGTATTGGTTCCAATTGCTGCAGGCTTTTTGATTAACAGGATTTTCGAAAAGTTTGCAAAGGAATTTGCACGCGTACTTCCGCTTATTTCGGTAATCGGTATTTCCCTTATCATCATGGCTGTTGTGGCAGCAAATGCTAAGAGCCTGATGAGTGTTGGCCTGCTCATTATCGTTGTTGTAATGCTTCACAACGTGTGTGGTTATGCATTGGGCTATCTTGCAGGTCGCTTGCTTGGTCTTAGTAAAGCACAGCGTCGTACCCTTTCTATTGAGGTTGGTATGCAGAACTCTGGTTTGGCAACTTCCTTGGCTACGGTTCATTTTGCCACGATGCCCCTCGCGGCAGTTCCTGGCGCAGTATTTAGCGTATGGCACAACATCTCTGGTGCAATTTATGCAAATATTCTTGCTCGTTCCGCAGGCGACGATTCGGTAGCAAAGGCTGATTTGGAAAACAAGATTGAATCAGGCGAGATCGAAAAAGAAGAAGCAGAACAAGATCAGAAAGCTGCTAAGTAGGAAATAACGTTCTGTATAAGTGCCTGATTAAAGGTGCAGTAGGGAAACCTGCTGCACCTTTTTGTTGTGGCTTTGGACTGCGCTTGTGGGGAGGGCTAAGACAATAAAAAAGCCTGCACAGTGTGCAGGCTGGAAATTTGGTAGCCTCGACCGGATTCGAACCGGCGATCTCCGCCTTGAGAGGGCGGCGTCCTAAACCGCTAGACGACGAGGCCATAAGATGCGTAGTGGCTGGGGTGGAAGGAGTCGAACCCTCACATACGGTACCAGAAACCGCTGTCCTACCATTAGACGACACCCCAATAACTATGCAATTGAGAATACGCCATATAGCTTAGGCGCAAGTAGTTATATTAGTGTCCCAATAACGATTCGTCAAGATTATTTTCGGAAAAAATTCTACATTTCATTACATTTGCTATGTAGTTTTGCTGCAACCTGTGGGACTTTTTGTGGAAATAGCGCAAAGTAAGGCGTCTTCTCTTAGGATAGTCAGCGCTGTTTGTACAAGGGTATTGTTCGCCGATGGTTTTATTTGAAACTTTGAAAATGCTAGTACGGTAAGAAATCAGCGCTCTTCGAAGTAAGAGAATACTGTTCTAAATAAAGAGGAACAAGGCCAGGTAATGGAGGATTTGTTATGTCGCCAGACATGTTGATAGAAGCTCTTAAAGCACTGCTCCTTGGTGTCGTTGAGGGTATTACTGAATGGCTTCCTATTTCATCGACAGGTCATATGATCTTGGTTGATGAATTTGTTCAGCTCAATGTTTCACCAGGTTTTCTGGAACTTTTCTTGGTGGTAATTCAAATCGGCTCCATTATGGCGGTTATTATCACGTTTCGCCATAAGCTTAATCCTGTCTCGCGTACAAAAGATGAAGTAGAACGTCATAAAACATGGCGCATGTGGGGCATGGTAGTAATTGGTAGTATCCCTGCTGCATTCTTTGGTCTTCTTTTGGATGACTGGGCTCACGATAATTTTTATAGTGCCTTTACCGTTGCTGCGATGCTCATCTTGTACGGCATTATCTTTATCGTGATTGAGCGTTACAATCGCCGCCGCAAGGAACGTGTACTGGGCACCGTTGAAAAGCCTATCGGGAAGCATGGGCGTGTAGAGGCAATTGATCCTAACGATCCTGAGGCGGTAGATAAGGCGCTCTTTAAAATTGTCGATCCTTATGAAATGGATTGGAAGACCGCTATAAAAATTGGCTGTTTTGAAGTCCTAGCTATTATTCCTGGTACGAGTCGTTCTGGCGCAACCATTATCGGTGGTATGTTGTGCGGTTGTTCGCGTACGGCTGCTGCTGAATTTACCTTCTTCTTGGCAATCCCTGTTATGTTTGGTTGGGGTTTAGTTAAAGCGGTGAAATTCTTCTTGGATGGCATCGCTATGACTCAAACTGAAATTGTCGTTTTGGTAGTAGGCATTTTGTCTGCCTTCATCATGGGTATGATTGCCATTCGCTTCTTGATGGGTTATATCAAGCAAAATGACTTTACCGTATTCGGTGTATACCGCATCATCATTGGTCTTATTGTCTTGGGCTATTTCGGCACAAAGGCGCTGGGCTTAATGTAACTATCGCGCTTAGCGTGGTATTCTGTTGGTATGACTAACAAGTACGAACAAAAGAAGTCTTCTGAGATTCCTGAAGAGGAAAAAAGAAAGCTGCGCAGAAAAACCAATTCGTTTATTTCTCGCTATTGTGGCTTTGCTGCGCTCGTGATTATTCTTATCACGTTTGCAGCCTTTATTTTGGGCGAAGCAGATGGCTTTTATTCACAGTGTGGCATTATGGCATCCATCGCACTGCTGGCAATTTCGGTTATCAATGATCCTGATCGAAACGATCCAGATAAAATCGACATTGCCTATCTGGAGCAATTAAACGCTGATAAGCGTGACGTAAAACGCTCAGAGAACAAATCTCAAACAAACCAGGTAACAGATTCTGAACAAGATAATTAACAACCAGTAATCGCTCTGTCCTTAAGTGGAAACGTTACTTTGCTATGATAAAGCGACCAAAAATGTTGGACTATTCAAACGATTCTACGAAAGGAACGAAGGATGCCCGAGCAAAATGAAGCATTCAAACAAATTGAACAGTATCGTGCCAAGATCGATGAAGTAGATCAAAAGCTTGTTGCTCTGTTAAATGAACGTGCTGGATATTCGCTTGATATTCGCGCGTTGAAGCCAGATGCTCATATGGGCTTGTATGATCCAAAGCGCGAAGAAGAAATTTTTGAGCGCATATGCACCTATAACGAGGGTCCTTTGTATAACGAAAACTTGGTAGAAATCTATCGCGGCATCCTCAAGGTTATGAAAGAGGTGCCTTCGCGTGATCAATAAGCTATCTTCCTTGCCAGATTATGGTGCTAGAACCGATGAGATCACGATTTATGCAGGTCCCTGCTCTGTAGAATCAGAAGAACAATTTAATGAAGTAGCTGAATGCATTGCCAGCCTTGGGCTAACTTGGATTCGAGGTGGCGCATTCAAGCCGCGTACGAATCCTCATTCATTTCAGGGTCTTGGTGAAGAAGGCCTTAAAATTATGAAGGCGGGCGGCGAAAAGTATGGTCTCAAAACACTGACTGAGGTTATGGATTCCGCTCATTGCGAAATGGTCCATTCTTATGTGGACGGCATGCAGATTGGTGCACGTAACATGCAAAACTTCAGCTTGCTTAAGAATGTGGGTGCAGTTACGGCTGAATCTCACAAGATGGTTTTGCTTAAACGTGGTTTAGCGGGCAGCATTTCCGAATGGCTTTCTGCTACCGAATATCTCACGATGAATGGCAACGACAATATTGTCTTATGTGAACGTGGTCTGCGTACGTTTGAAACAACAACTCGTTTTACGTTGGATATTTCTGCGGTACCTGTTATTCATAAACAGTCAATTTTCCCTATTTGCGTGGATGTTTCGCATCCAGCTGGTGTACGCGACCTTGTTCCTTCTCTTGCCTATGCGGCAGTTGCGGCAGGTTGCGATAGCTTAATGATCGAGGTGCACCCTGATCCAACAAAAGCACTTTCCGATGGTCCTCAGCAGTTAACGCCTGCTCAGTTTACTGAGTTGGTTGGGCAGCTGCGTGAAATTGCTGCGGTATTCGGTAAGAAGATTGTTTAACCCCGATAAGTTCGCATAGGTAAAGCGCTACAATACTGATTCGTGATTTTCACGACTAACTATTCTCTAATGGGTTTCTTGGATTTTAGGTTTCCCAGTAGTTTATTACGTACAGGTTTAAGCAAGGTATTCGTAGTGTAGGTGGAAGGAATTCCTGTATGCCTATCGATCTAACAGGTTTAAATGGCCCTCAAAAAGAAGCGGTTCTTTGCACGGAAGGACCGCTTCTTGTGTTGGCGGGTGCTGGCAGCGGTAAGACGCGTGTGTTAACGCATCGTATTGCTCATTTGGTAGAAGATCTTGGGGTAGCTCCTTGGCAAATTATGGCTATCACCTTTACCAATAAGGCGGCAGCTGAAATGCGCGAACGTTTAGGCGGACTCATAGGTCCGTATTCGCGTGGTATGTGGGTATCTACGTTCCATAGCATGTGTGTACGCATTCTGCGTGCCGACTGTGAGCGTTTAGGTTTTTCACAGGGCTTTACCATCTATGACGATGACGATTCCAAGCGTTTGGTAAAACATATTTACGGCGAGCTCAATTTGGATGAGAAGCGCTATCCCGTAGCAGCAATTCGCAACCGCATTTCAAAGGCGAAAAACGATTTGCAGGTTGCAGAGGTGTACGCTGAAGAAGCCGAAAAGGGGAGCGATCCCGTAGCGAAAGTTGCTGCGCGCGTATATACCCGCCTTCAAGAAAGATTACGCCAGCTTAATGCTTTTGATTTTGATGATCTATTGCTCTACACCTGGCTTCTTCTAAAGAATCATCCCGATGTTCTGGCGGCTTATCAGCAGCGTTTCCTTTATATCTTGGTAGACGAATATCAGGACACTAACCATGCGCAGTACGCCTTGACGCAGCTTTTGGCTGCCGCCAACCAAAACATCATGGTAGTAGGCGACGACGACCAGTCGATTTATTCATGGCGTGGTGCTGACCTGCGAAATATTCTGGATTTCGAAAAAGATTACCCTAATGCTCATGTGGTGAAGCTAGAAGAGAACTATCGCTCTATGGGCAATATTTTAGATGCCGCTAATGCAGTAATTGCCAACAATATAACGCGTAAGCCCAAAAAGCTATTCACTTCACAGCCAGCAGGAGAAAAGATTTCGGTCTACATGGCAACCGATGAACGTGATGAGGGGCGCTGGATTGCTTCAGAGATAGAAAAGCAACATGGATCGGGCACTCCTTATAATCAAATCGCCGTGTTCTATCGAACGAACGCTCAAAGCCGTATGTTGGAAGATATGTTGCTTCGCGCTGGCGTGCCGTATCGTTTGGTGGGGGGCACTCGATTCTTCGATCGTCAAGAAATTCGCGATGTTATGGCCTATCTGAGCTTGGTGGTAAATCCCGCCAATGATATGGCGGCGCGTCGTGTCATTAACACACCAAAGCGTGGTATTGGATCTACTACTATTGAGCATATTGATTATGTGGCGCGCGAAACTGAGTGCACGTTCTTGCAGGCTGCTGAGCTTTGTATAGCTGATGAGGCTATTCGACCTAATACTCGTCGTGCCATTGGAGAATTTGTTTCGCTTATTCACGAGGCGCAAACCTACGAGGGCGATTTGCGTAAAGTGGTCGAAATGATTGTCGATAAAGCAGGCCTTATCGAGGCATATCGTGCGGTAGGATCCGACGAGGCGCAAGGACGCATAGAAAACATTCAGGAATTCTTTGGTGTAGTCGATGAATATGCACAAACACACGATGATGCCGATGCTCTTTTTGAACCTCCTTCGGTAGAAGACCTTACTAAGGGTGAAGGCGAAGATGTGGCTGATGCTTCAAATGCGGAGCCTCCCGTGCGTACATTCCAGGCAAATTCTTTAGCTGACTTTACGGAATGGGTAACGTTGCGTACTGATATGGATACCATGAGCGACGATGGTGCTGCTATCACGCTTATGACTATCCATTCCGCAAAGGGTTTGGAGTTTGACTGCGTTTTCGTAGCGGGTATGGAAGAGTCTTTGTTCCCGCATGGTAATTCCTCTCAAGATGCGCAGGGCCTGGAAGAGGAGCGTCGCCTTTGTTATGTGGCTATTACGCGTGCCCGAAAGCGTTTGTATTTGACCAATGCTTTTACGCGCCAGATTTTCGGTCAATCAAGCGCGAATCCTCCCTCTCGCTTTATTTCTGAAATTCCTGCCGAACTGCGTCGTAGTATTGGTATGGGCTCTGCTGGCTTTTCTGGTTCTGGTTGGGAAAAGCGTGGTAGCCGTCGTGGAATTGCTGGATCGGGCGTGGAAGCAGGAGGCGGTCGTGTATTCGGCCAATCAAGCGCATCGGGTTCTCGTCCTCGTCAGCGTCCAAGCGCTACGGTAAATCCGAGGGCGGCAAAGAAAGCTGCGGCAAGTATGTCGTTTGCTCAGGGTGATACGGTTGACCATAAAGTATTCGGTAGAGGCACCGTAATGAAAGTTGATGGCGACACGCTTCATGTTCGCTTCTCTCGTACGGGTCAAACCAAAAAACTCCTGAAGGATTATGCGCCTATTGTGAAAATCGGTTAGCGAAACACAACTGCATACTTTAGTGGAGTATTACAGACAAGGCTATAGAGCACCTATGGGTGCTCTTTTTGCGCCTGCAAATCAGAATGTCAATTAAGGATAGGTAAATAACAAGAAAGGCAGCGTTTAAATAGTAATGGCAGAAATACTTGAAGCAGTAATGCTTATTTGTTTTGGCTTGTCTTGGCCAATGAATGCCTGGAAATCTTTCAAGGCGCGAACGGCTGCTGGAACCAGTTGGCAATTTTTGGGACTTATTACGCTCGGATATGTTGCAGGTATTGCGGCAAAATTTGTGAGCGGAAATCTGAATTGGGTTCTGATCGTTTATTTCTTGAATCTTGCTGCACTGATGGCGAATTGGGCCATCTATGCGCGTAATCTTCGCATAGATGCCGCCTATGAACGTGTACGTGCCTAGGTACGCTTATAAGAATGTTGCGGTTTTTCGGTAAGAGCGCTTACAATGAAAGGCGGTTTTTACCGATCTGGAATTCATGGATGTTTAAGTGCGTATTTGTCGTGCTTTAAGGAGGTCGAATGGCTACGCCCGTTCTTATCGTCGGACACAAAAACCCCGACAATGATTCTATCGCTGGTGCGGTGGGATTTGCCTACTATAAAAATGAAATGATGAAGCGCACGCTGGCGCAAAATCCCGATGCGGAAGAATTTGAATACATTCCTTGCCGCCTAGGTCCTCTTCCTGAAGAATCTGAAGCTATCTTGTCTGAATATGGCATTGAGGCACCACAGCTGATTTCTCATGTATATGCACGCGTTTGCGATGTTATGACCTCTCCTGTAATTAGCTTGCCAGGAAGCGCTACCTTACTTCAGGCTTCTCAGCTGCTTGCGGTTCACGACATTCGCTCTATCGTAGTTACTGACGAAAACGGCAAATATGCGGGTGTCGTTTCTTCGCGCACAATCGCAGAACGCTATATTTCTACGGTTTGCAAGGGTGCTAAAGATGCAACTGAAGAATCCGCAAGCGCTATTGCGGCAGATCTACAGGCATCGCTTACGCAAGACATTATGAGCCTGGTTGATAATCGTCCTATGATCGTTGCTCCAAATGATCTTTATAACGATGTTTTTGAAGACCTTATGGCAAACGAACTTCGCGAAGCAGTTGTTCTTGACGAAGATGGCGTTGCCGTAGGTATTGTGACTCGCTCCGATGTAGCGGTTAAGCCTCGTCGCAAAGTTGCTTTGGTAGACCACAATGAATTTTCTCAGGCAGCCGATGGTTTAAATGAGGCGGAAATTGTTGAGATTGTGGATCACCATCGCATTGGGGATGTGTGCACCAACCAGCCTATTCGCTTCACTAACATGCCTGTTGGTTCTTCTGCAACCATTATTACGTGCAAGCTTCGCAATGCAGGTATTGATATTCCTGAAGGTATTGCAGCAACGTTACTTTCTGCAATTATGACCGATACGGTTATTTTGAAGTCGCCTACCGCTACTGAAGTAGACCGCGAACAGGTGGAGTATTTGGCGGGCATTATTGGTCAGGACCCAACCGAGTTTGGTCTGCATGTGTTTAACGCTCGTGGTGGCGATGCTGAAATGGACGTTAAGACGCTCGTTACTGCAGACTCTAAGGAATTTAAGATTCCTGAAGGTACGATCCTTATTGCTCAGCATGAAACGGTTACGCTTGATGCGGTTATGCAGCGTGAAGAAGAAATTCGTGAATTCTTGCGTGAATTAAAAGAAAAGAACTCTTACGAATTTGTATTGCTTTTGGTAACCGACATTATTGCTGAAGGCTCCAACTTCCTGGTTGAAGGCGACCACAAGAAGGTAGACAAGGTATTTGGCATTGACTCTTCTGTGGCAACATGGATGCCTGGTGTGCTTTCCCGTAAGAAGCAAGTAGCTGCACCATTGCTGGAGGCATAATAACGATTCCTGTTTTAGCGAACGACGCTACCCAATAACGGAATAAAACAAGCATTAACGAGAGCGATTGGACTGAAGTTATTCGGTCCAATCGCTTTTTTGATTACAAAAACAAGCAATTTCATTCCGTCCACCAAAGGGAAAGTACTATTCGTGATTAAAAAAGCTTTGATGGTTACAAAGAAGGTATAAAAATCCTGATCATTTGCTAGTATCGCTTTTACTTACCCAAACTACGTATCACGCGTAGTGGTCGTGATGCTTACAGATGAAAGGTTGTAAATCATCTGTTATACACGGTCGCGAATTGTAATACGGCTTTTACCTATAGGAAATGAAAATGGCTCCTCTCTTTCATAAAAAAGAGAGAGATCAAGTTTTTGCTCGGGGGGGGGGGCATATGTATAACGTAGCTATTCTCGAAGCTAATCAAAATCAATCAAACATGCTAAAAGCGCTTATCGAGAGAAATCAGCATCAAGAAGTGCTCGATATCGTGCAGTGTCCCTCTATTATCGAGCTAGCGAAATATTTATCAGATGGCAACGTTACAAGCATGCTGTTTGTGGATGTTTGGATGGGGGAGGCGCAGCGCCTCGCAAAAGGAAGGTCCCTTCCTAAAGGCATCGAAATTGTTAATAAGTACCAGCGCTACTTTTCTCGTGCTCAGGTAATCTATATGTCTGAACTTGAGCACTACACGCCTTTAATCTACGAAACAGATCACACGTTCTTCCTGCCAAAACCCTTTATGCAACAAGATGTTAATACTGCTTTGGCATGCGCCTTAAACCATCTGTCAGGAAATAACAATAACAGCTTGCCTGTTAAGATTGGCACTTCAGTACGTCTTATTAAGTACGCAGACATTCTCTATATTGAAAGCCAGCGCAGAAAACTGCGTATCCATACTCCTAACGAAGTAATTGATATTTACGGTTCTTTGAGTACTATGGCGGCGTCACTACCTGATCAGTTTATTCAGTGCCATAAGAGCTTTATTGTCAATTTGGATTATGCGGTTGAGCTTCAAAAAGAAGGCTTCATCATGGCATCGGGAGAAAAGATTGCCGTCAGCCAAACAAAGCGCAAAGAAGCACGTCATCTTTTCTTAAATCATCTTTCAGTCGACTTCAAATAGCTTTTAATTTGACTATCAATGGGGCAGTAGGAAAGATTCGCGTAAAACAACTGTGCAAATTACGTGAAAAAGTTTGCCAATTTCTTTAAAAAGATTCGAAAAGCAGCGTCTCACCTGGGTCAATGTAAAAAATAGAGATGGATACGCCCGGATGCGTGGCGTTTGACAAGGTATATACCCGGTGATAAAGTTCATCTTCGCGTCTCCCCGTGAGGCGTGTGTTTTCGCGTGCGTAACTGCAGAACGCACTCAGAAAACATAGAAAGGCATGTAGTAACTAATAAAGAAAAGGAGTTGAGTCTTGCCTACTATTAATCAGTTGGTCCGCAAGGGCCGCGCCAAGCAGGTCGACAAGAAGAAGACCCCGGCGCTCAAAGGCAACCCGCAAAAGCGCGGCGTGTGCACTCGTGTTTACACTACTACCCCTAAGAAGCCTAATTCTGCACTTCGTAAGGTAGCTCGTGTTCGCCTGGTAAATGGCATGGAAGTAACCGCTTACATTCCAGGTATTGGTCACAACCTTCAGGAGCACTCCATGGTTTTGCTCCGTGGTGGTCGTGTAAAGGACCTTCCTGGTGTTCGTTATAAGATCATCCGCGCTGCTCTTGACTGTGCAGCAGTTGATGGTCGTGCACAGGCTCGTAGCCGTTACGGCGCTAAAAAGCCTAAGAAGTAAGTAATCCGCGTTATTTGCGTATAAGTAGTCGTTTAAACCGAAAGGAAGATATATGCCGCGTCGTGCAGCAGCAGTCCGCCGCGAAGTGCAGCCGGACGCTCGATTCAACAACCGCTTGGTCACGCAGCTGATCAACAAGGTGTTGTTAGACGGCAAGAAGTCCGTCGCTGAAGGCATTGTTTACGGTGCTTTCGATATCGTTGCTGAAAAGACCGGTCAGGATGCTCTGACTGTCTTCAAGAAGGCAATGGACAATATTCGTCCTACGCTTGAGGTTAAGCCTAAGCGTGTTGGTGGTGCTACCTATCAGGTACCTATGGAGGTTAACTCTCGCCGCGCAACTACGCTTGCTATCCGTTGGATGGTTGACTTCTCTCGTAAGCGCAAGGAAAACACCATGAAAGAACGCCTCGCAGCTGAAATCATGGATGCAGCAGAGAACACTGGCGCTTCTATCAAAAAGCGTGAAGACCTCTACAAGATGGCAGAATCCAACCGTGCATTCTCGCACTATCGCTGGTAAGGAGGAGTGGACTAGATATGGCAAAAGCATCTCTTGACCACACTCGTAACTTCGGCATCATGGCTCACATCGATGCTGGTAAGACCACTACCACCGAGCGTATTCTGTACTACACCGGTAAGACCCACAAAATTGGTGAGGTTCATGATGGTGCAGCTACGATGGACTGGATGGTTCAGGAACAGGAGCGTGGCGTAACTATTACCGCTGCAGCTACCACCTGCTTCTGGAAGAAGGATGGCGAAGAATATCGCTTCCAGATTATCGACACACCCGGCCACGTTGACTTCACCGCTGAAGTTGAACGCTCCCTGCGTGTTCTTGACGGCACCGTAGCAGTATTTGACGCTGTTGCTGGTGTTCAGCCTCAGTCTGAAACCGTATGGCGTCAGGCAGAGCGCTACGGCGTTCCTCGTATCGCATTCATCAACAAGTATGACCGCGTAGGTGCAGACTTCTTCCACGCAATTCAGACCATGCGTGATCGTCTGGACGCTAAGGCAGTTGCAGCTCAGCTTCCTATGGGTGCTGAAGACAACTTCTGGGGCGTTATTGACTTGGTAACCATGACTGCATGGGACTTCAAGGCAGACGACAAGGGCATGACCTATCCTGAGCCTATGGATGAAATTCCTGCAGAGTTCAAGGATGACGCTGAAATGTATCATCAGGAACTTCTCGAAGCAGCAGCTGACTGCGACGACGACCTGATGGAAAAAGTTCTCATGGAAGAAGAAGTTTCCGTTGAGGAACTCAAGGCAGCTATCCGCAAGGGTGTTATCAACTGCCAGATCAACCCAGTATTTGTAGGTTCTGCTTACAAGAACAAGGGTGTTCAGGAACTTTTGGACGCAGTTGTAGATTACCTTCCTGCTCCTGGCGACGTTCCTGCAATTAAGGGTACCAACCCAGAGACTGGCGAAGAGGACGAACGTCCTGCAGATCCTAAGGCTCCTTTTGCAGCACTCGCATTCAAGATCATGACCGATCCATTTGTTGGTAAGCTCACTTACTTGCGTGTATACTCCGGTTCTCTTGAATCTGGTTCTTATGTACACAATGCAACTAAGGACAAGAAAGAACGTATTGGTCGTTTGCTCCAGATGCACTCCAACAATCGTATCGATATTGATAAGTGCTCCGCTGGCGACATTGTTGCAGTTGTAGGTTTGAAGAACACCACCACTGGTGACACCCTCTGTGACGAAAACGCTCCTATCATTCTTGAGTCTATGCAGTTCGCTGATCCTGTTATCGACATTGCTGTTGAGCCTAAGACCAAGGCAGAACAGGACAAGATGAGCTTGGCATTGCAGAAGCTCGCTGAAGAAGACCCAACCTTCCGTGTTTCTACGAACCACGAAACTGGTCAGACCATTATTGCTGGTATGGGTGAGCTTCACCTCGAGATTATTATCGACCGTCTGCTTCGCGAATTTAAGGTTGAAGCAAACGTTGGTAAGCCTCAGGTTGCTTATCGTGAACGTCCTGGTCATGAAGTACTGGGCGCTGAAGGCAAGTTCGTTCGTCAGTCTGGTGGTCGTGGTCAGTATGGTCACGCAATCATCAACATGTATCCTCAGGAAGCTGGCAAGGGTTACGAATTCGAGAACAAGATCGTTGGCGGTGTTGTTCCTAAGGAATACATCCCTGCAGTTGACAAGGGTATTCAGGAAGCTCTTAACTCTGGCGTTTTGGCAGGTTACCCTGTTGAGGACATTCGCGTAGAACTGATCGACGGTTCTTATCACGATGTTGACTCTTCTGAAGCTGCATTTAAGGTTGCTGGTTCTATGGCAATTAAGGATGCTTTGAAGAAGTCTGATCCTGTAATCCTCGAGCCAGTTATGGCAGTAGAGGTTGAAACCCCTGAAGAGTACACCGGTTTCGTAATGGGCGACATTCCTAGCCGTCGTGGCATTATTCAGGGCCAGGAGCAGCGTGGTAGTGCTGTAAGCATTACTGCAAAGGTTCCACTGAGCCAGATGTTTGGTTATGCAACCGACCTGCGCAGTGGCACCCAGGGTCGTGCAACCTACACCATGCAGTTCGACTCTTATGAGCCTGTTCCTAAGAATGTGGCAGACGAGATTATCAGCAAGGCTGGTGGAAATGCTTAAGCCTTAGGGCTTAAGTTCCACCGCTTACAATGGAGGTTAAAGTGGCTAAAGAGAATATCCGCATCCGCTTGAAGGGTTACGATCACGAGATCGTGGATCAGTCCACTAAGTTGATCGTAGACACCGCACAGAAGACGGGTGCTAAGGTTTCCGGTCCTATTCCGCTGCCGACCGAACGCAACCTTTACTGCGTTGTAAAAGGCCCGCACGTAAACAAGGACTCTCGCGAGCAGTTTGAAATGCGCACTCATAAGCGCTTGATCGACATCCTTGATCCAACCCCTTCTACGGTTGATTCTTTGATGCGTCTCGATCTTCCTGCTGGCGTTGACATTGAGATCAAGCTGTAGGGGAGTGTGATACTAGATGATTAACGCTATCTACGGTAAGAAAATCGGCATGACCCAGCTCTTCGACGAAGACGGCAAGGTCATCCCTGTAACTGTTATTGAAGCCGCTCCTAACAAGGTATGCCAGGTAAAGACCACCGCTACTGACGGTTATGAAGCTGTTCAGCTTGGTTTTGGCACCATCAAAGAGCAGAAGGTAAACAAGCCTATGGCTGGTCACTTCGCAAAGCAGGGCGTTGAGCCTGTTCGCTATCTTCGCGAGGTACGCGTTGCTGATGCTGCTGAGCACACCGTTGGTGAAGAAGTTACCGTTGCTAACTTTGCTGAGGTAAAGAAGGTTGACGTAACTGGTACTTCCAAGGGTAAGGGCTTTGCTGGTGTTATGCGTCGCTATGGCTTTGGCGGTGGCCCTGGTGGACACGGTGCTCACTTCCATCGCGCTCCCGGTTCTGTAGGCCAGTGCGCTTATCCTTCCCGTGTATTCAAGGGTGTACGCCTTCCTGGTCACATGGGTTGCGATACCGTAACGACCAAGAACCTTGAAGTTGTCCGCGTTGATGAAGATATGAACCTCATTATGCTCAAGGGCGCTGTTCCTGGCGGCAAAAACGGCGTGGTTCGTATTCGCATGGCTTAGAAACGATGCGAAGGAGTTTATAGATTATGGCAAGTATTGAAGTAAAAGACGCCAGCGGTAAGAAGGTATCCGATACCGAACTTTCCGCAGCTGTCTTTGGTATTGAGCCTAACGTGCATGTAATGCACGAAGTGGTTCGTTCCCAGCGCGCTGCTCGTCGTGCTGGTACCCATGACACCTTGACTCGTGGTCAGGTTCGTGGTGGCGGCAAGAAGCCTTGGCGCCAGAAGGGTACTGGTCGTGCTCGTCAGGGTACGATTCGTGCTCCACAATGGGCAGGCGGCGGTACCGTATTCGGTCCTCATCCTCGCTCTTACGCATTTAAGGTACCTGCAAAGGTTGTAAAGCTGGCTATGCGTTCTGCTCTGTCCGCTAAGCTTGCTGATGGCGAGCTCGTTGTAGTTGATTCTCTGACTTTCGAGAAGCCTTCCACCAAGCAGGCAGTTGAGGTTTTGAAGAACCTTGGTCTTACTGGTCGTGTAACCCTCGTTGTTGGTGACGAAGACGTAAACACTTACCTGTCTTTCCGTAACCTTCCTCAGGTTCGCACCATTGGTATTTCCGAGGCAAACACGCTCGACTTCATTGACAACAAGGCTCTCGTATTCACGAGCGCTGCTTTGACCCGCATCGAGGAGGTGCTTGCATAATGAAGGATCCACGCGAAGTTATCATTCGTCCGATCATTTCGGAGAGCACCTACATGCGCATGGAGGACAACGTTTACACCTTTGAAGTAGCTAAAACTGCTAATAAGGTAGAGATTGCTCAGGCTATCGAGGCTATCTTCGACGTAAAGGTTGTTAAGGTTAACACTGCAAACGTAAAGTCCAAGCCAAAGCGCGTACGTTTCCAGGCTGGCAAGACTCGCACCTGGAAGAAGGCTATGGTTACCTTGGCTGACGGCGACTCTATCGAGATTTTCGCAGCTCAGGACTAGTTCTGTAAACTTTAGCTTAGTACTCCGATGAACTTACGGTTCGATTAGAAGTACAAATAAGCTATATCAGCTATATTATAAACACCCCTGTTGGAAGGTATCCGACAGGGGTGTTTTGTATTTAGAAATATTATTTATTCTTATATACTAAGTCGCTTTTAGTTTGTTATTGGGCTGATTTAATTAATCCATCAGTTGTGATAGTTACAACTTGTATGGGTATGTCCTTATGAGATATATCTACCGCGGCTTTTGCAGCAAATTCAATACCGCCGCAACAAGGTACTTCCATACGGCAAACGGTAATGCTTCGAATGGAGTTATTTGCGCAGATTTCGCTTAGTTTTTCTGAGTAATTAACCCCATCAAGCTTAGGGCAACCGATTAAACAAACCTTGCCCGCAATAAAATCGTCATGAAAATTGCCATAGGAAAATGCGCAACAGTCAGCCGCAATAAGTAAGTCGGCATCGTGGAAAAAGGGAGCATTTGAGGGGGCAAGTTTAATCTGAATGGGCCACTGAGAAAGGCGAGAAGGCCTTTCGCTAGAAGTTGATCTGGAAGCTGCAGCTGAGGTAGTGGCTGTAGCAGTAGTCAAATCGTCGTTTGGATCAGAAGTTGAAGGAATTGATCTCTTAAAGAATTTGACTTGAGAAGAAGGGCAGCCGTGTGATGGCATGGTGGCATGAGATTCCGCCTTGGCTCGATCCATGATTGCGCGAACAACAGCTGCTTCATCGTAATCTTTTGCTTCTCGTTGAATAATTGTAATGGCATTGGCAGGGCAGGCAGGTAAACAATCTCCAAGACCATCGCAGTAATCATCGCGCAGAAGCTGTGCTCTGCCATTTACTATGCCGATAGCACCTTCGTGACATGCGGAAACACATAGGCCACATCCATCACATTTATCTTGATCTATATGAACAATGTTGCGAATCATAAAAGGCTCCTTAATTGTTTTTTAAGAATGTAACGCATGAGTTTAAAAAATGCTAGTGATTTAGTAACAATATATTATTTGTTTCTTGTTTCAAAAAAAGTATCAGTTTTTCAATGTCTTGTGTGCGGAATAGGTAGGGATAGATAAGACCAGTTCAAAGTAAGTTTTTAAAATGATTAAAGGCTCTAAGCATTCTTATAAGGCTCGATAATCTATCGAGCCTTATTTCATATTTTATTGCACTCACAATCGTAGGAGGTGCTTCTATGAAGTGGGGATTATCACTTCGTCGAAAGGCGGCAGAATTATTTGAATCTGGTTTGGGTTATAAAGCAGTATCAACTGAACTAGGAATCAATCGTGAAACAGTGCGTGACTGGTCATATACTTGGCGGGCATTAGGTACTGAAGGATTTTGTGCAGCAAAAGACCATCATCCGAATTATCCACCTGAGCTTAAGCTAGCTGTTGTAGCTGATCGCTTAAATGGAGATTCAGTAATAGATGTAATGGAGCGTTATCAAATTCCTAATAGACACCGCATCAAGGAATGGTGTGCGCAATATCAAAAGAAAGGCCCCTTGGCTTTTTCGGTGCATAATGCATCGTAAGATTGAATAATTTGGTAACGATGTTTTAACTAAACTAGTAAAGCCTGAATACCTTGGTCATTCGGGCTTTATTGGTTGTACAGAGGCGGAAGTGGTCAAGGAAAAGAATAAGAATCTTTGTAAAGTTAACTCCCGCTGCGCAGAGCAAGGATTTCCAAAATAAGCTGAGCACGGGTGCCTAGTAAGTAGGACGCCGAATTAATGAATGCTCGAATTTCATCTTTTGGCAAAATGAATGGTTCAATCAGCTCGTTTGGCTCTGGTGAAGCTTCGCCGTATTTTTCTACTTTTGCAAATACGACAAGTACACTTTCATCGGTCATGCCTACTGAAGAATAACCAGGTTGAACAAGCGGTTGTACTGGCGTGTCGACATCGGTTCGTAAGCGGTAGCCTGTTTCTTCGCATAATTCTCTATCAACGGTTTCTTCGATAGTTTCGCCTTCGTCTATTAATCCCGCTGGAAATGCAGCAAATACTCCATTGATGGGGTAACGAAATTCTTTAATCATTAAGTAGCTACCATCGGGAAGCTCTGGCACAATACAAACCGCATCGCAGTTTGATGTATTGTCTGATGCGAAGGAGCTATTTGTTGTTAAGGAATCATTAGTAGATACAGCTGCTCCGTTGCGCTCCAATTCTGCTTGGTATTCCGCAAGGGATTTCCGTGAAGCACTCTCATATGTATAAAGAGTTCCGTCGGGCTTTTGATAGGTCAAAATATACTTTTTAATCCAACCATCACTAACTTGCTCAATGCTTTGAAATTTTGGGTAGGCATTCATAAGTGCTTCCTTAGTCTTGATAGGGATTACGCGATAATTTTCCCACAAAAAAGCCAGCTAACACTTTTCAGTAGTTAGCTGGCTGTATTCATTCCGTAAGTGCTAGAGTTTTAAACTGCAGAAGATACCAAATAACGCAGTAAATCCGAACGACTAACTGATCCAACAATAGCGCCATTTTCGGTTACAGGGATCTTCTTGATGCGTACATCGGAAAGAGCACGACATACGGCTTCAAGTCCCATAGTGGTTTCTACGCTGATAATATTTTTCGTTGCTATATCAAGAGCGCGAATGCTTTTTAAGCTCTCAAAGCTATCATGCAGGTCATTGCGGCGCATCCAGAGTGCGTAGTAGTAAGCCATACCTAGGCTATCTTTGGTTTCGTCCGTCAAAGCACGCATAATGTCACCATCAGAAATAAAACCAACTATATGGCCATCTTTCTTTACGATAGGTAATCCACCAGTTTTATGTTCAACCATTGCTAACAGAGCATCGTAGGCGTTTGCTTGATCACTGATGCGATAAACATCCATTGCCATGACTTTTTCTAAGGAAAGCTGAGCACGTTCTGCGGCGGTAGATACTGGGGATTCACGACGGGACAGTATACTGGTTGCCAGTGCAAAGCAGAACCCCAATACTGCAAAGCAAGCTGCAGCAACACAAGCGGTAGAAAAACCAGTAGCATTTGCGCTAATAGCATTCGCGCCTGCAGCAAGAGCTCCTGTTTCAGATGCTGACATAATGCCTACGTAGAAGGAAGAACCAATACATCCTGCAACTTGGATAACGGTATAGCAGGCAGTAACGCCATGAGCGTGTAATTCAGGAGTAAGTCTCCCTAAAGCAAAGCTTTGAGCAGGTCCAACAGAAAAAGAGCAGCCAATCAATACAGGAGCATAAAATGCCACAATTAATAGAGTTGTAGTGGATGTATCAAGACGGGAAAGCATAAACATAAAGAATGCCATAACAGCTAATGCAATTGGCAGCGTGAAGGCGAGGCCAAAGCGATCAAAAAGATGACCAGCGATTGGTGCAAAAATGCAGCAAAGCATACAAGGTGCAAGAAGTGTTAAAGCGGCGTCCATGGCGCTTAAGCCTAAGGCTCCTTGCATAAACAAAGGAAGAATAATATTCATTGCAAATACAGCCATGAATGCAACAAATACAACAGCCAAACTTACATTGAAGCTTGCAATCTTAAAGGGTCGAAGATCCAACAAAGGTGTTTCAAGATTGCGCTGACGCAAAATAAAGGCGGCAAGGGCAATAACGCCAATAACAGCAGAAAGAGCAGCAATAGCGGGAGTGCCAGAAAAAGCGCTTGAAACGCCATACATAATACCCAGCAAACCAATAGTCACTAAGGCAACTGATAAAGCATCAAGTGACGGATGACTTAGACTTGCGAAGTTGTCAATGAAGGCAAAAGTGAGGATAAGCGTTATGGCAACAAGGATTGCAAATACCAGGAAAAGAAAATGCCAGTTTGCAACGGAAAGTAACGTGCCACCTGCGATAGGACCAAAGGCAGGGCCTAACAGCGTTACGGCGCTTACTACACCCATGTAGCTTCCGAGTTTTCCTTGAGGAGCTACAAGTAACGTTAAGTTCATTCCAATAGGCACAACCATGCCAGTGCCGAGCGCTTGAATAACTCGAGCAACGATAAGCATAGGAAAGCTTACCGCTATTGCTCCTAAGATTGTGCCAGCTAAAAGAAAGCAAATTGCAACAATGCTTAAGGTTTTAGTGGGGATACTCCGATATAAAAAACTTGTGACAGGTACTGTAACCGCTGCTACAAGCATGTAAGCGGTAGAAACCCACTGAACCATTGCAGATGAAATAGAGAAGTCCTGCATAATAGGGGTTAGAGCAACGTTGAGAAACGTTTCATTAAAAGTTGCTAGGAATGCCGATACTGCAATAACAAGCAATACGGTAGCGGGGCGCCGAACGGGTGCTTCACTCATACAGAGTTACCTCTTTCTCTCGAGTGACAGCACGCGACGCTATTAATTGAATAACGTAGGCAAGAAAGCGTTGCAATAAACGCAGCGCAATTCAAGCAGGCGAACGAAAGTGTTCGCTTTGTCCTATCTTTTATGTGATTACTTCTTGGGATGGTTGCTACAGAAAAGTAGAACCAGAAGTAAATGATAAGAGCGGAATAGAGTTTTCGCAAGATACTATTTTGGACGTGTTCACGTTTTCCGTAGTGCGTTGGGACATGAAAGCGGAATCGTTGTGCTGCTTGTTGTGGGAGTGCTGTTTTAAAAAGAACAAAATGTGGCTGTGCATATGGTTATGTATAAGCGCTAATATGAAACTTGAAACCAAGCAATAAACTCACACGAAAAGAGAAGCAATGTTTCAAGATATTGAGCCAGCATCGTTTTGTAATGATTTTGCTCTAACCAATCCAGAGCCATCTGATCGAGTATTGATATATCGTGGTTCGTCAGTGTTGGTACGCAAAATTGGGGAAGATCAAACTCTTCATTTTCCCAGTTACAAGGCGCTCTGCGATGCTGGCGTAGCAGGACCGTCAGTTGTTGCTGAACGGGAAGTATCTGCACTTCCTGTCCGCGTTGATGGCGTTAAACCTTATGCGTTACTGTTGTTTTCCGTGGGGCATACAGCATACTTCCGTTGTGAAATATGTGATTCTGCATTGGATGCATTACTAGATGAAGGCTACGAATTCATTCCTATAGTTACTTTAAGGAACTTCCAGCCTAAATACCGTGTTTTTGCGGGAATGACAGGATATGAATACCACGTGTGGTATGACACCCGTCATTATTGCGGTCGTTGCGGTGCAAAGATGGAACATGGGACGGTAGAGCGAATGCTCAAATGTCCTGAATGTGGCTGTATGGAGTTTTCGAAACTCTTTCCCGCTGTCATTGTGGGCATTGTCGATCGTGTGCGAAACAAGGTGCTTGTTTCGCGTTATGCTGGCCGACAATATAAAAACTATGCTTTAATTGCGGGTTTTTGTGAAATGGGAGAAACGGTTGAGCAGACTGTTCATCGCGAAGTGATGGAAGAAGTTGGTCTTAAGGTAACTAATTTGCGTTATTTCAAGAGTCAGCCATGGCCTCCATCGTCATCGCTTTTGTTTGGCTTTTTCTGTGATCTGGACGGTGAAAGCTCTATCAGGCTCGATGAACACGAATTGGAAGAAGCCGAATGGCTTGATCGCGATGAATTGCCGGATGATGAGGACTATTCGCTTACTCGTGAAATGATGGGTGTATTGCGCAAAGGCGAAGAAACAAAGTATCCTTTGGCATCCTATGAGTAGATCGAATACTAATGACTGCATTTGCCTAAGTGACCGCGAATAAGTTGAATATACGTTTGTAGGTTACTGTGAGTACGTCATATATGCTCGAGCTGTATAGCTGTATGTAGGTAAGGCACATATGTTAAGCCGCATATAAGCTTTAGTAACAGCGCAAACGTAGATAACGATACAATATAAAGAAGCAATTTACGATTAAAGGAAGACGTATGTGGGGAATAGCGGTCATAATAGCTGCCTGTTGTCTAGTTTTTGGTGCAGCAGATGCCGCTTCGAAACTGCATGAAAAAAAGAAGCTTGAGAAATCTACGTCTACTGAAGATTTAACTCAGAGCAATGACGAGATTATTAATGCTCAAAACCCCGAACAATATTGTGAAACTAAAGAGACTTCTCAATAAGTGGCTAATTAGTAAAAGGAACAAAAATGAATCCAGTATTATTTTTAGAATATCCAAAATGTTCTACGTGCAAAAAAGCCAAGAAGTGGCTTGATGAAAACGGTATTCAGTATACGGATAGGCATATTGTTGAGGATAATCCAACGGCAGAAGAACTTGCTCAGTGGCATGCTAAGAGTGATTTGCCAATTCGTCGACTATTTAACACAAGTGGTATGCTCTATCGCGAACAGAATATTAAGGCAAAACTTGATGAAGGCATGAGCAACGAAGATGCCTACGCACTTTTGGCAACAAATGGCATGTTGGTAAAGCGTCCTCTTGTCATAGGGGATGATTTTGTTCTTGTTGGCTTCAAAGAGCCTGAATGGGAAGCTAATTTGAAGTAGAAATTTGCAAGTTCGACACTTCATTAGAAACTATAGGAGCGTATGAATTAAAAGTATTGATCTAAGATCAAGATTAAATGCTAAGTGAGTTTTTAAATAGGGGTGGGGTTCTGGAGTTTACATGCAACTCCAGAACCCCACCATTTGATGACTATGCTTGATGGTCTGGTCCGTAGGAAATCTCATCAAGTGACTCAGGCGTTTCTCCCTTAAAGCAGCGAATATATTTCTTGTCTGCAAAGTCTTGAATTTCGCTGTCGTTATAGCCTAAATCATGCATGACTGAAGCAGTGTCGTAACCAAGCGGTTTTGCGCGAGTAATTTCAGGGTCACCTACAGAAGCCATGCGAACAGGGCTGGTAGTAATGCAGTGATCGCCAATGCTGTCGTAGTGAATAGGACGCAAAATATCATTTGCGTAGGCTTCTTCGTCGCTCATGACGTCTTCCATTGTGTTGCAACGAGCGTAAGGAACATCCTTTTCAATAAAGAGTGCTTCCCAGTACTGCCAATCGTGCTGAGCAAAGGCATCGCCAATAAGCTTTACGACGGTTGCTACTTCTCCTGTTTCGTTAATTTTGGCGCAGCTGGTGTAGCGTTCGTCTTCTGCGTATTCGGGCAGGCCGATCAAACGCATAACAAAGGGATACCATGCATCGTAGGATCCGTAGCAAATAAGGAACCAAACACCATCTTTGGTGCGGTAACAATTATTTGTAGGACAGGTTGCCATGTTTCGATTCTTTGGATAAGGAACGCCAAAAGGCTGAGAAACAACGGCAACTTGCATTGCCCACAAAGCCATATGGTGCAAATTGACCGTTACCAAGTCGCCTACACCAGTTTGTTCTGCGCGCCAAAGGGCACTCATGAGACCCATTCCTAGAGCGATGCTGGCATTCCAGTCACCAAAAGCAGCGGGCATATTGCCAGGCATAAAGTGCTCTCCTGCTTGGGGAATAGACATCAGTAATCCACCGCGCGCAGAGTAACAGGTGGCATCGAAGCCCTTGGCATCTTTCATGGGCCCACGCTCGCCATAGCCGCGCATTTGACCATAAACGAGCTTAGGGAACTTTTTGTGAAGGGATTCGTAGTCAAATCCAAGGCGCTTTAAGCTTGGAGTGCGCAGACTTGTTACGAAAATATGAGCCTTTTCAATAAGCTTCAAGGCAATTTCGCGTCCGCCTTCGCTTCGAACATCGAGCGATAAGAACTTTTTGTTGGCATTGCTCATATCGAAAGCGGGATTGTCCATGCCAAGTTCAGGCATGCCAAATCCTGGTCCATCAAGACGGTGCAAGTTGCCAGAGAGCGTTTCGATTTTATATACGGTGGCGCCGAGTTCTCCTAGTATACGAGGGCATGCAGGCATGGCAACATAATCGCCTAGTTCTACGACTACCAAACCTTCAAGTCCCTTAGGAAGAGTAGACTCATTGCTTTGACTGTTGATTTGAGTATCCATTAACCCTCCAAGATACGTACGAAATATCATTTCTCTGTTTTGTAAGGAGAAATGTTCCTGATAAACGTCCTCAGCATTTGTTTAGCTATGTTTTGCGTTAATGCTTCTACGTTAAAATTTATCACGCTCTAGTTTAAAAGAACTCGATATAAGTTGGGTTTACGTTTGCCGAAAAAATAGCGCAGGATTTGATGAGTCAGAGGAATTGTCGCAGGATTTGATGGGGTGGAGTGAGTCTTGATTGGCGAGAGTGAATCGCTGTAGGCTTTGGTGCACTTGGACAAAAAATAAGAGCCCCGAAGGGCTCTTATAGTGTTAATCCGAATTTGCGTACAAACGGATGGCTTTAGGGTGGCTTTAAGGTTACAAGGCAAGGCCCTTGAAGCTCTTTAAGTTTTGAAGCTTCGGAGGCATCGGATGTTTTGGATGTGTCAGGTACCTCCAGATACTTTAGTAGCCTCAACCAACAAAACTACTCGTTTGCAGCTGCGGTTTCGGTAGCAACCTTTTCACTTTCGGCGGTTTTCCATACAGGAGAATCTTTGCCAGGCTTGAAGTCGATACCAGCCTTGCGACGTTCTTTGTAGTCTGCCGTAGCGGAGAACAATGCGTCGGAAGAAGAGTTGATGGCGGTTTCGACGGAGTCTTGAATTACACCAATAACAAAACCGATACCTACAACCTGCATTGCGATGTCGTTGCTGATGCCGAAAAGTGAACAGCATAAAGGAATAAGCATTAAAGATCCGCCAGCAACACCCGAAGCGCCACATGCACTTACCGCGGCAAGTACACACAAGATAATGGCGGTTACGGGGTTAACCGCAATACCCAAGGTATGACAAGCTGCCATAGTCATAACTGAAATAGTTACTGCAGCGCCTGCCATGTTTATCGTTGCGCCCAGTGGGATAGCAACGGAGTAGGTGTCTTCGTGAATACCCAATCGACGACAAAGGTCCATGTTTACCGGAATATTAGCTGCGGAACTGCGTGTAAAGAAGGCGGTAATACCACTGTCTTTTAAGCAGCGGAATACCAAAGGATAAGGATTCTTGCGGATGTTCAAGAATACCAGAAGGGGATTTACCACCAAAGCCGCAAAGAACATGCAGCCCAAAAGGATTGCAAGAAGTTGACCGTATTCGATAAAGATTTCAGGACCATTTTGAGATACGGACGTATAAATAAGGCCCAAAATACCGAAAGGAGCACAGGCAATAACCCAGCGTACAACTGCAGAAATTGCATGAGAGATGTTGCTGAAGAAATCACGCGTTGCTTCAGAGGTATAACGCATCGCGATGCCCAAAACAATTGCCCAAACCAAAATGCCAAGATAGTTTGCATTTACTAGGGCATCTACAGGGTTAGCCACCATGTTGTTCAGCAAAGTCATAAGAACTTCACCAATGTCTGATGGGATAGCTTCTGCCTCACCCGGATCAGCCAAGGTAAGGGTGACAGGGAAGGCGTAAGAGGCAACAACAGCGGTAATAGCAGCGCATAAGGTACTAATTACGTAAAGCGTAATAACCGTGCGCATAGATTTTGGCAACTTGGTGCGGCTGAGCGCATTGATAACCAAGAAGAATACCAAAAGAGGGGCAACGGCCTTCAATGCGTTTACAAACAAGGTACCCAGAAGTTCGATAACAATAATATCTTTTGGACCGAACAGGCCGATAAGGGCACCGATGATTAGGCCAATGACAATTCGCTTGATAAGGCTCAAGCTTGTCCAGGCGTTTACAATTGCTTTCATAAACAAGACTCCTTGATTGGATAAGAAACAAGCGCATTTTAGAAAAGCGCCTTTAGCAACATAGTGCATAACTACGTAGCGACACGTGCTTTCGAAAAATGCAAATGCTTATTATAGCTCTCTGCGTGAGCAGAAAGCGCTCCGTTTGTTATTTCTTGGAAATGCGAGCGAAATGTTCAGGCGATTGGTGGCAAGTACCTTTGGCGGCAAGCATCTGCAAAAAACAAGCTCCCCGATAATCGAGGAGCTTGATAGGCGAGTGTAGGAAAATCTTAATCTAAGGAAGAAACTATTACGAAAGAGTCCTACACTTAAACGCTCTATAAGAAGTAGTTAAACAAAGCGATTTACTATGCCTTGTACTTCTTTACCAACTGACGACCAGCAATGTAGTTCATAACTTCAGTAGTGCCGCCGCCCATTTCGTTACCACGGAGGTCAGCCCAAATGCGGCCAACGCGAATTTCCTTGGTGTAACCAATAGCGGCATAAATAGCCATTGCCATGTCAGCCACGCGGGTGAGTTCCTTACATGCATAACCCTTGAGCAGAGCAGATTCAAGACGAGTAGATTCGCCGCGGTCAATCATGTCTACTACCTGATACAGACGGAGACGTACGTTTTGGATGATGTTTTCCATCTCGCAGAGGTGTTCCTGGATCTGGGTCAAGTGAGCGATTGGCTTCTTGAATGCGATACGCTCAGAAGCATAAGCACCAGCGTCGTTCAAAGCAGCCTGTGCAAGACCGAGAGAAGAAGCAACAACCAAGCAGCGTTCGAATTCGAGCTTCTTCATGAGAAGCTTCCAACCCATACCAGGTTCGCCAAGACGCATATCCTCGGTAAGAACTACGTTGTCGAAGAACTGGTCAACAAATGGGATTGCCTGCTGGCCAACCTTTTCGAGGTGAGCAACGGTGAAGCCAGGGGTATCGTTAGGGATGAGCCACAAGGAGTACTTGTCGTTTTCGTAAGAAGGATCTTCGTCCTTAGCTACAACCATGGTATAGATAGAAAGACCACCAAGGGTAACCCAGGTCTTCTGACCATTTAGGATATAAGTGCCGTCTGGCTGCTTCTTGGTAACGCAGGTCATAGCGTTGTTGTCGGAACCAGCAGCAGGTTCGGAAATTGCAGAACAAGCGATGCAGGTGCTCTCAACATTTTCGATAGCATCCATGATCATTTCTTGCTGTTCTTTGGTGCCGAAGTCAATTACGTCGGTAATGGTATTGAAGTCGGTTACGAAGGGAAGGGTAACACCAGTGAACTCATGAAGCTTTTCTACCAAAAGAACCTCGGTAAGCTTGTCTACTGGAACGCCACCAACTTCCTCAGGAAGGCCAAGGTGCATGAAGCCTGCTTCACGATAAGCCATAGCTGCTTCTACGCTGATATGATGGTCTACTTCGTAGGCCTGCTTTACCGCTTCATCAGTGAAGTAGCGGCTAGCATATTCACGAGCGCTTTCAATCAGCAATTCCTGTTCGTCAGTAAGCTGAAAATCCATAATTACGATCCTCTCCTCATTATTTGATCGAATGGAACAGAAAAACGATCATCGTCGAACGTCCTGTTCAAACCATATCCTAGCATTTGAACGCGTTTTGCTCTACGAGAGGAACTATTTACTTTTTATATATGATTTTCAACTTTTTGTAACTGATTGTTATAACTGCCGTATTAACAGGTGTTTACTTGGGCTCTTTGTAGGTAAGTGAAGCTATAAATGGCATGATTAATACGGTTAAAGCGCCAGCTGATACCAAAATTGACGCAAGCGAAGAAGACATCGCTCCTGCATTTACGGCAACAGTGGTAACCGCAACGATTAAGGGCAGCGCAGTGGTGCAATAAAACGATACGGTGGCATGATTGGTAGTGCCCAAGGCTTTAACTTCTGGATTGTCGTCAGTTCGCATTGCGACAAAAATAGGTACAGCGCGAACGAGCAGAAGCAGACAGATAAAGCCAATCAAAAGAAGCGGTTGGCCAGCAACAGCACCAAGGTCAATCTTTGCGCCAGAGACGATAAAGAAAAGGGGAATAAGAAAGCCGTATCCAATAGCCATGAGCTTTTCTTCAAGAATGTGATCATCTTCAGGCACAATGTAGCGAAGGATAAAGCCAGCAGCAAATGCGCCAAGAACTATATCGAGATCAAATATTGCCGAAATTGCCACAAGAGCAATAAGCAGCAACATGGTAACGCGTACCAAGGTTTGAGACGTGGTATTTCTTCCTTGGGAAAGAATCAAGAAAATTTGATGCTCTGCCTTTGCGGCGCGTTGGCCTAAAACAGCAACCAATACCGCCAGTGCAATAAAAGCCAGCAGAATAATTACCGTCAACCATGCGGCGCGGGTGGATAAAAGAAGCGCCATTGCAATAACGGGGCCAAGTTCGCCCCAAGTACCATAGGCAAGTACCGATTCGCCCACACGGTTATTTAGGATGCCGCGTTCTTTAAGGATTGGCATAAGGGCGCCAATAGCGGTGGTGGTAAGAGCAATAGCAAGCGCTAGTGCATCAATGGATAGCTCTCCGAATGAGGCGTGGTAGACACCCATCACCAAAGCAAAGGCTATAGCTAGGGTAATAAGCCAGGTTTTAAAACCGCGTTTTCCCTCTTTGCCTGTAATGGTACGAGGGTTTATTTCAAAACCAGCGAGCAAAAAGAGCATCGCGGTACCTAAATCAGCCAAGAATAAAACAGTTTCATCGAGCCATATATGGTTGAGAAACGAAGGGCCCAAAACAGCTCCGCCAATTAAGAGCAGTACGGTTTCTGGGATAAGCTTTTTAGGAATTAGGTTAGCAATTAGGGGAGCTAATGCTGCAATAAGGGCAATTATGGCAAGCGATATAAAGTCATGAATCATAAGTGTAAATCCTTGATAGCTTAGCAGTGATTCGAAAATTAAACACTGCAGAGAAAACAGTATGGTTTAGGCGGTTTAATTGCTAGACAAACTATAAAGCTTCATAGGGGTTTATGGAAACAAGCTAGATAAGTTTGTGGAAGGAGATGGATTATCGTAAGAGAAAGCTCCTAACTACTTTTCAAATGATGTTTCTTGGTTAGTATGTATAGGCTTCATCGATAAGAAAGGTAGTGATTGTGTCGCGAAAAAAGCAGCATATGAATCTTCGAGAAGCTTTGCCGCTTATTGGAATTACTATTTCAACCTTCATTTTCTGCACGTCGGAATTTATGCCTGTGGCGCTTTTGACTGATATTGCGGTGAGTTTTTCTGTAAGTGAATCTCAGGCTGGCATGCTTATTTCGGTATATGCCTGGATGGTCATGCTTCTTTCGCTGCCTTTGATGATTGTGGCATCGCGCATTGGATTTCGTAAGCTGTTTTTATTTATCGTGGCACTTTTTGCTTTAGGACAGTTGCTCTCTTCGCTTGCTACGAGTTATTTCATGCTGATGGCCGCTCGTATCGTAGTGGCATGCGCTCATGCCATTTTCTGGTCGATTGCGCCTCCTATGGCGGTTCGTGTAGTAAGTGAAGATCATCGTCATATGGCACTCGGCATGGTGGTAATGGGTGAATCGGTTGCTCTTATTGCTGGGTTACCTATTGGTCGCGTTATTGGATTGGCGCTTGGTTGGCGCATGACGTTTGCCTGTGTCGCTCTTATTACCGTGCTTATCCTGATATATCTTTATTTCGTTTTGCCTTCTATTCCCGCTACTAAGCCGTTTTCTGTTCGCAGGCTTCCTATCCTTGTGAAAACGAAAGCGCTTCGGAGTGTCTATATATTTGTAGGTGTATTAATGACCGCCTACTATATTTGTTATAGCTACATTGAGCCTTACTTGCTGCAAAGCGTAGGACTTGAAGAACGGGTGGTAACCATAGTAATCGCGTGTTTTGGTGTGGCGGGTGTCGTGGGAAGTATGCTTTTCTCGAAACTGTATGCACGCATGCGCCTAAAGTTTTTATGCGTGTGCTTGATTGGACTTGTGGCGGCGTTCTTTACTTTATATATAAGTAAAGAATTGTTAGCGGGCGTGCTTGTGGCCTGCATGGTACTTGGCATGGGAAGCACCGCAATGAATGCCGTTTTGCAGTCAGAAGTTATTCGCTATTCGAGTCTTGATGACCAAGCGGTTGCAACCTCAATCTTTTCAGCAATATTTAACTTCGGTATAGGAAGTGGCTCTGCAGTAGGTGGAGTAGTAACAAGCAGTGTTTCGGTGGGCGCTATTGGACTTGCTGCAGGAGTTTTGGGGGCAGTGGCGCTTCTGTATTGCTTAGCTGTGGTAATTCCACGGTTGCGTTTACCGCGTTCATAACACCGAAGTAGCGAGAATTGCAGACAGTTATAACTGAGGGAGTTGTTCGCTTTTAGTAAAAGGTAGGCGAAGCATTACTACTATATATAGTTGTTCGCCTTCAGCTAGAAAGCTTTTCGAGGCATTGTTGAGCCGACTGTATTTCGGCATAGTAAAGAAGTAGCCTTAGGTTCTCGAGAAAAGATATAGGGATGCAGCAATCTTTTGTCGAGTTATTTCGCTGCTTCCTTTATGCCGAAAAGCAGTCGAATAAGCGAAACTTGCCTCGAAAAGCTTTCTAGCTGAAGGCAGATCAAAATACTAATTAGTAAGTTAATTGCGCTTTGATAATACGCCATAGCAAGTAAGGTGCATTTTGGCGCAACTGTGAATTCTTTGCGAAGAAATGAAGAGCGTGATTTTTAACTTGCATACAGGCGTATTCGCAAGTATAATTCTCGTTTGCGTCTGGCTGTTGATGGATACACCCGGGCGCGTGGTAACTCGGAGTCGCCGAGAATCCTCTCCCAAAGGTTCTCATGGCGGTGATGGAGACCACATAAGACCGAGGGCGTGAACAACAAGTTCAAGCCCATAGAAAGGAAGAAAATGGGAGTAAAACAATACAAGCCCACAAGCCCTGGGCGCCGCTTCCAGACCGTTTCGGACTTTGCTGACATTACGTGCACCAAGCCCGAAAAGTCTCTGTTGGCACCACTGCCCAAGAAGGCTGGCCGTAACAACAACGGTCGCGTTACCACCCGTCATCAGGGTGGCGGTACCAAGCGTCGTTACCGCATCATCGACTTTAAGCGCAACAAGGATGGCATTCCTGCTAAGGTTGCAACAATCGAGTACGACCCTAACCGCAGCGCACGTATCGCTCTTCTCCACTATGCAGACGGTGAAAAGCGCTACATCCTTCAGCCAAAGGGCCTCAAAGTTGGCGAAACTGTAATTTCTGGTCCAGATGCTGACATCAAGCCAGGCAACGCATTGCCACTTTCCGCAATCCCAGTAGGTACGCTCATTCACGCTGTTGAGCTTCAGCCTGGTCGCGGTGCTGCAATTGCTCGTTCTGCTGGCACCAGCATTCAGCTGATGGGTAAGGAAGGCAAGTACGCAATCCTTCGTATGCCTTCTTCTGAAATGCGTCGTGTTTTGGTTACCTGCCGCGCAACTGTTGGCGAAGTAGGCAACGCAGAACATGGCAACATCAAAATTGGTAAGGCTGGCCGTAATCGCTGGAAGGGCATCCGCCCAAGCGTACGTGGTACGGTTATGAATCCTGTCGACCATCCTCATGGTGGTGGCGAAGGCAAGAACAAGTCTTCTGGTCGTCATCCTGTTACTCCATGGGGTGTGTCCACCAAGGGTCATCGCACCCGCAACCCCAAGAAGGCTTCAAGCCGCTTGATCATCCGTCGTCGCAAGAAGTAGCGCCCGATCGCTTAAGGAGAAACATTGAGCAGAAGTTTGAAAAAAGGTCCTTTCGTGGAACCTCGCCTTCTCAATCGCATCGTGGCGATGAACGAAGCAGGCGAAAAGAATGTCATCAAAACTTGGTCACGTTCTTCCACCATTTTCCCAGAGATGGTTGGTCATACCATCGCTGTGCATGATGGTCGCAAGCATGTGCCAGTTTATGTAACCGAGTCTATGGTTGGACACAAGTTGGGCGAATTTGCACCAACCCGTACCTTCCGTGGTCACGACAAGTAAGAAAGGGTGAAACATGGAAGCTAAAGCAATCGCTCGCTATGTGCGCGTTTCGCCCCGTAAGGCGCGTATCGTGCTCGACCAAATCCGCGGCAAAGATGTAGTAGCCGCTCAGGAAACCCTGCGTTTCACCAACCGCGCAGTTGCAGAAGTTGTAGAGAAGACTTTGAACTCCGCTGTTGCTAATGCTGCACAGAAGGGTGCTGGCAACCCAGACAATCTGGTTGTTAAGGCATGCTTTGCTGACGAAGGCCCAACCTTGAAGCGCATTCGTCCTCGTGCAAAGGGTTCCGCATCGCGCATTCGTAAGCGCACCAGCCACATCACCGTCATCGTAGCAACCCGAGAGGAGGCATAGTATGGGTCAGAAAGTAAGCCCCACCGGCTTCCGTCTTGGTGTAACCGAGGATTGGCGTAGCCGTTGGTATTCCGACAAGGACTATGCGAAGAACCTTGAAAATGACCTCGCAATTCGCAAGTTCCTGGAAAAGCAGCTCGCCCATGCAGCCGTTTCTCGTGTAGAAATTGAACGCGCTGGCGACAAGATTAAGGTAATCATCACCACGTCTCGTCCTGGTGTTGTTATCGGCAAGAAGGGCGCAGAAGTTGACGCTCTTCGCAAGAAGCTCAATCAGATCGCAAACGGCACCGTATCTGTTGAGGTTGTAGAAGTTAAGCGTCCTGAACTTGATGCAAACCTTATTGCTCAGTCCATCGCAGAGCAGTTGGAAAACCGTGTTGCTTTCCGTCGTGCTATGCGTAAGGCTGTACAGTCTGCACGCAAGTCTGGTGCTAAGGGTATTCGTATCCAGTGCGCAGGTCGTCTTGGTGGCGCTGAAATGAGCCGCCGTGAATGGTACCGTGAAGGTCGCGTGCCTCTGCACACCCTTCGCGCAAAGATCGATTACGGTTTCGCAACCGCTGCAACCACCATGGGTTCTATTGGTATCCAGGTTTGGGTATATCACGGTGAAGTTCTTCCTGGACAGAAGGCTCCACAGCCTGCACTCGAAGGTTCTTCTCGTCCCAACCGTCGCGGCCGTCGCAACAACGATAGGGGTGATAAATAATGTTGGTACCTAAGCGCGTTAAGCACCGCAAGGTCCAGCGTGGTTCTATGAAGGGTAACGCTAAGGGCGGCACCACTTTGAATCACGGCACCTGGGGCATTCAGGCTCTGGATCGCCATTGGATCACTAACCGCCAGATCGAGGCAGCTCGTATCGCTATGACCCGTCGCATGAACCGTACTGGTAATGTTTGGATCACGATCTTCCCTGACAAGCCCATCACGCAGAAGCCTGCTGAAACTCGAATGGGTAAAGGTAAGGGTAACCCAGAAGGTTGGGTAGCGGTAGTAAAGCCTGGCCGTATTATGTTTGAGATCGATGGCGTTGACGAAGAAACTGCACGCGATGCGCTCCGTCTCGCAATTAATAAGTTGCCCATCAAGTGCAAGATCGTTAAGCGCGAGGCAGAAGGGCAGGAGTAAATGAAAGCAGCAGAGATCAGGAATCTTTCAGGTGAAGATCTGCAGGCTAAGCTGAAGGAAGCACGTGCAGAGCTTTTTAACCTGCGCTTCCAGATGGCAACTGGCCAGTTGGATAACACCGCTCGCATCAAGCAGGTCAAGAAAGACATCGCTCGCATCCAGACCGAGATGCGTGACCGCGAGCTCAAGGCTGTTCAGGCTTAAGGCTCGACAAGGAAGGTTTGAATAGCATGAGTGAAGAACGTAATTCTCGTAAAGTCCGTCAGGGTGTTGTAGTAAGCATTTCTGGCGATAAGACTTGCGTTGTGCAAGTACACGAACGCAAGCCACATCCGGTATACGGCAAAATGGTTAATTCTACTAAGAAGTTCCATGCTCACGACGAGAACAATGAAGCTGGCGTGGGCGATACCGTAACGATTATGGAAACTCGCCCGCTGTCTAAGATGAAGCGTTGGCGTCTTCTCGACATTGTTGAGAAGGCCAAGTAAGTTTTTGCTTACTTGAAAGCATCGAAAGGGATAAGCATATGATTCAAATGCAGAGCATGCTCGCCGTCGCTGATAACTCTGGCGCTCGCAAGGTGCAGTGCATCAAGGTTCTGGGTGGCTCTAAGCGCCGCTATGCAGGCCTCGGTGATGTCATCGTATGCAGCGTAAAAGAGGCTATGCCAAACGGCAGCGTTAAAAAGGGCGATGTCGTCCGCTGCGTCGTAGTGCGCGTTAAGAAAGAAGTTCGTCGTGAAGACGGCAGCTATATTAAGTTCGACCAGAATGCAGCCGTGCTGATCGATGCCAACGGCGCTCCCCGTGGTACTCGTATCTTCGGTCCTGTTGCTCGCGAACTTCGCGAGAAGAAGTACATGAAGATCGTGTCCCTGGCACCGGAAACGCTGTAGGAGGAACAATTCATGGCTAAAATGAACATCAAAACTGGTGACAAGGTAAAGGTTCTTACTGGCAAGGATCGTGGTGCTGAAGGTACCGTTCTTTCCGCTAAGCCTGCTTCTCAGCGTGTCACCGTTGAAAAGGTAAACATCATCAAAAAGGCAATGCGTCCTACTCAGGCAAATCCTGAAGGCGGCATTGCATCCATGGAAGCTCCAATCCATGTATCTAACGTGGCTCTTATTTGCCCCTCTTGCAAAGAGGCTACTCGCGTAAGCATTAAGCGCGAAAATGGCAAGAAGATTCGCGTTTGCAAGAAGTGCGGCGCTGACATCGACTAGCAAATTTGCTTACCAGCAAATTTGCGCTAAAAGCAAACAACCACACATGTTTTTCGATTAAGAAAAGCGTGTGTGGTTTTGGCGTATAGGTTGACCTAAAGATAGTATTCCTGTATGGTTTCGTCTTTGGGTGCGCTAATTGCGCCTATGACCCTGGCAAAGGCTAGGGACGCAGGGTCGGAAATCCTGTGTTTAATTCATCGAGAAAGGTAAAACACTACTATGGCTACTCCTCGTTTGAAGGAAAAGTACGTAAACGAAGTCGCTCCTAAGTTGTTTAAAGAGCTTGAGTGCAGCAACGTAAACCAGGTTCCTCGTTTCGAAAAGATCGTGGTTAACATGGGTGTAGGTCGTGCTGCAGGTGACAAGAAGTTGCTCGACGGTGCTATTGCTGATCTTCGCACTATCACTGGTCAGCAGCCTATGGTTACTCGCGCTAAGAAATCCATCGCTGGTTTCCATCTGCGTGAAGGCCAGGCAATTGGTTGTAAGGTAACCCTTCGTGGCGACCGCATGTGGGAGTTCTTTGACCGTTTGATGTCTATGGCTCTTCCTCGTGTACGCGACTTCCGCGGCTGCAATCCAAAAAGCTTCGACGGTCGTGGTAACTACACCATGGGCCTTACCGAACAGCTCATCTTCCCTGAGATCGAATATGACAAGATCGATCGCACTCGTGGTATGGATATTACGTTTGTTACCACTGCAGAGACCAATGAAGACGCCAAAGCATTGATGGATGCTATGGGCTTCCCGTTCAAAAAAGAAAACTAAGTTCTCTAAAAAGTAGAGAATTGGTTATAGGAAAGAAGGATTTTGAATGGCTAAGAAATCGATGATCGCCAAGTCAAAGCGAGAGCCGAAGTTCTCGACTCGTCAGCACAACCGTTGTGCTCGCTGTGGTCGCCCTCGTGCGTACTACCGCAAGTTCGGTCTGTGCCGTGTCTGCCTTCGTGAACTTGCTAACAAAGGCGAACTGCCCGGCGTGACCAAAGCTTCCTGGTAAGAAATTAGAAGTTAAGTCGCGTTGTTGAGTGTCGAGAGTCAAGGCGCGTGCGTTAAGGGCGTATGCGAACCGGCTTTTCGTCTCATCATGAACAAAGGAGAAACACAACAATGAGCATGAACGATCCTATTGCAGATATGCTTACGCGTGTGCGTAATGCTAACTCTGCAGGCAAGCCGACGGTTTCCATGCCGTCAAGCAAAAAGCTTGTTGAAATTGCACGCATCATGCACGAAGAGGGCTACATCGCTGGTTACGATGTTGAAGAGGCACAGCCTCGCGACATCCTTACCATTACCCTCAGGTATGGTGACAAGAAAGCACGCACTATCCGTGGTTTGAAGCGCATTTCCAAGCCTGGTTTGCGTATCTATGCTGGCAAAGATGAACTGCCTCGCGTTCTTGGTGGTCTTGGTACCGCTGTTATTTCTACGAGCAAGGGCGTTATGGCTGACCGCGATGCACGCAAAGCTGGCATCGGCGGCGAAGTGATCGCTTACATCTGGTAGGAAGGAAGGAGCGAATATGTCTCGAATTGGTAAAATGCCTATCGCCATTCCTTCCGGTGTAGAAGTTGCTGTTGATGGCAGCACTGTTACCGTAAAAGGTGGCAAAGGTGAATTAACTCGTACTTTCCAGGACATTCTTTCCATCAAGGTAGAAGATGGCAACGTAATCGTTGAGCGTCCTGATGATAGCCGCGAAGCAAAGAGCCTTCACGGTTTAACTCGTACCCTTATTCACAACATGATTGTTGGTGTATCTGAGGGTTATGCAAAGAAGCTTGAGCTTGTTGGTGTTGGTTATCGTGCTGCTTTGAAGGGCACTGACCTTGAGCTGCAGCTCGGTTTCTCTCATCCAGTAGTTGTTCCGGCTCCTGAGAACATCAGCTTTGAGGTTCCCAGCCAGACCGAGATCATCGTTAAAGGCATCAGCAAAGAGCAGGTAGGCCAGGTTGCTGCTAATATTCGCGCATGGCGTAAGCCTGAACCCTATAAGGGCAAGGGTATTCGTTACGAGGGCGAATATGTACGTCGTAAGCTTGGTAAGGCTGCTAAGTCTGACTAGTCCAGAAGCGTTGTATCGAAGGGAATTTACTCATGAAGAAACTTCAAAAGAAACAAGCTGGGCTTCGTCGTCGTCATACTCGCGTTCGCGGTAAGATTTCCGGTACGCCCACTCGTCCACGTTTGTGCATCACTCGCTCAAACGCAAATATGTACGCTCAGGTAATTGATGACGTAGCTGGTAAGACCATCTGCGCTGTATCTACTCTGGGCCCTGAGTTCAAAGCAACCGAAAAGCGTGGTAGCACGGTAGAAGGTGCTGAAGCTTTAGGTGAACTCATCGGTAAGAAAGCACAGGAAAACGGTATCACTGAGGTTGTATTCGACCGCGGTGGCAATCTGTATCACGGTCGCATCAAGGCAGTTGCTGATGGTGCTCGTGAAGCAGGCCTGAAGTTCTAAGGGAGGGTTAGTGTCTATGGCTAAAAAGCTTGAAAACCAGGCAGGCGTTCCCGAACTCCAGGAACGTGTTGTTTACATCAACCGCGTTTCTAAAGTTGTTAAGGGCGGTCGCCGTTTCGCTTTGACTGCACTTGTTGTAGTAGGCGATAGCAATGGTCGTGTAGGTATTGGTATGGGCAAGTCCCAGGAAGTTCCTACCGCTATTAAGAAGGGCGTTGAAGACGCTAAGAAGAATATGTTCAAGGTGCCTCTGACTGAAGCTGGCACGCTTCCTCATGACATCATCGGCGAATATGGCGCTGGTCGTGTTCTGATTAAGCCTGCTGCTCCTGGTACTGGTGTTATCTCTGGTGGCGCTGCTCGTGCCGTTATGGAACTTGCTGGTGTAAAGGACGTATTCTGCAAGTCCTTGGGTACCGACAATGTTCTTAACATCGTAAAGGCTACCGCTGAAGGTCTTAAGAGCATGCAGAGCCCTGAAGAGGTTGCTCAGCGCCGCGGTATCTCCGTTTCTCAGATCTACGGCTGGAAGGAGAACTAATAATGGCTGACGCAAAAACTCTGCGCATCACTCAGGTAAAGAGCCCTATTGGTTATAAGTATGATCAGGGCCGCACCCTGAAGGCTCTTGGTCTTGGTAAGATTGGTCGCACGGTTGATCAGGTAGACAATCCTGCAGTTCGTGGCATGATCTTCAAGGTAAAGCACCTCGTAGAGGTTGAAGAGCTGTAAATCTTCATGCGCCGCTCATTTGAGCGGCGCATTTTTCTTTTGGTCTTACCTTGCGTAAGACCAACAACAATTAAGTTCCGCTAAATTCGGAACGGCCTGAATAAAAAATACATTCACTCTGTGAAGAGAAAAGTTACTGGCGCACTTTGGTGCGTTTTGTGCGATAATGGCAAAAGTTTTTGTCTAAAGGAAGTTTGTCGGCGGCGAGCTGCCGACCCCTTCTGATGTGAAGGGATAGCGTAAAAGGAGAAACAAAACATGGAACTTAAGGATTTACGTCCCGCAGAAGGCGCAACCAAGGCTCGTAAGCGTGTTGGTCGTGGCCCCGCATCTGGTACTGGCAAGACTGCTGGTCGCGGTTTGAATGGTCAGAAGTCTCGTTCTGGCGGCGGTAAGGGCACTGGTTTCGAGGGTGGTCAGACTCCACTTGCTCGTCGTTTGCCAAAGCTTCCTGGCTTCCGCAACATCAACCGTGTTGAATATTTGCCTGTAAACGTTAGCCGCATCGAAAAGTACTTTGAAGCAGGCGACGTAGTTGATGGCGATTCTTTGGCAGCTAAGGGCATCATCAAGAACCCTAACTCTTTGGTAAAGGTTTTGGGCGACGGTGAAATTACTAAGGCTGTAACAGTAAAGGTAGATAAGGTTTCTGCTTCTGCTAAAGCAAAGATTGAGGCTGCTGGAGGAAAGGTCGAAGAGCCTTGCTAAGTTCTCTTGTACAAGCGTTTAAGGTTCCAGAGCTCAGGAATAAAATCCTGTTCACTCTGGGCATCTTGGCGCTCTACCGTCTTGGCGCATATATTCCAGTGCCAGGCATACCATTTAGAGCTTTTGCTGATTCCTTTACGGAACAGGGCGTTGGAATGGTTATGCTCGACCTCTTCACTGGTGGAGCTCTTTCCAATTTCTCAGTATTTGCTCTTGGTATTATGCCTTACATCACGGCATCGATTATTATGCAGCTGATGCAAGGTGTAATTCCTGCGGTAGGTCGTTGGAATAGAGAAGGCGAAGCTGGTAGGCGTCGTGTTACTCAGGTAACTCGTTACCTGACTTTGGGTCTTGCTCTGATCAACGCTATTGGTTATCTGTTCCTCTTTAAGTCGCAGGCTTATGGCGTAGTATTCAGTACAGCAATTCCTGAAATCGTGACTGACATTTTGGTTGTCTTCACTTTGGTAGTAGGCACTGCTCTTATCATGTGGATGGGCGAACTTATTACCCAGCGTGGTGTAGGCAACGGTATGTCTCTCATCATTTTCGTATCCATTGTTGCATCAGTTCCTTCGGCTATTTTCTCGTCGATTAACTTGAATGCTGACTTTGGTATGGGTCTTGCTATTACCATTCTTATTTTGGTAATCGTAGTACTCTGCATCCCTGCAATTATCTTCATTGAACGTGCGCAGCGCCGTATTCCTGTAAGCTACGCAAAGCGCATTCAGGGTCGTAGGATGATGGGTGGTCAGAATTCTTATCTGCCTATTAAGATTAACGCTGCAGGTGTTATCCCTATCATCTTCGCGAGCTGCTTGATTTACTTCCCAGCACAGCTTGCGGCACTGTTTAATGTTGATTGGTTGACGATGGTATCTAATGCTATGTCAGCTGGTTGGGTAAACTGGATTTTGACAGCAGTATTTATTATCTTCTTCGCTTATTTCTACACTTCAATTGTGTTCAATCCGACGGAGACTGCTGAAAACCTCCAGCGTCAGGGTGGCTTCATTCCTGGTATTCGTCCAGGTGCAAATACGGTTGCTTATCTTAAGAATGTTATGCGTCATGTAATTTTGCCAGGCGCGGTATTTATTGCATTGATCGCTGTTGTGCCTTCTATTTTGTTCTACTTTACGAACAACGCTTTGATTCAGGCATTCGGTGGTACTTCTATCCTCATCATGATTGGTGTAGCGCTTGATACCATGAATAAGATTGAATCTCAGTTGAAGATGTACAACTATGACGGTTTCTTTAAGTAAAACCGTAAACACTACGTTTTGAAAGAGCGGCTCAAGTGAGTCGCTCTTTTTGTATGCAGACTTACTGAAATGTTCAAAACGGAGCATGTTCTGTCATGATAAAGATTAGATGCTGTAGTAGGGAGGTAGTTTAGAAGTGGATACTGAAGATTTGAATACTCAAGTTTCATTTCGATTTGCAACGCCTGAGGATACTGAAACAATTTTTGAATTCATTAAGGCGCTTGCGCAGTACGAAAAATTAGAACACGAAGTGGTTGCAACTCCTGAATTGCTTAAAGAATGGATCTTCGAAAAAGAAAAAGCCGAAGTTATCTTTGCAGTTGTTGAGGGAAAAGAAGTTGGCTTTGCGCTGTTCTTTCACAACTTTTCAACGTTTTTAGGACGAGCGGGAATCTACCTTGAAGATTTATTTGTAAAGCCAGAATTCCGTGGCTGTGGTTACGGAAAGGCGCTTTTAGTAAAGCTCTCTCAAATTACCGTAGAGCGAGGTTGCGGTAGATTGGAATGGTCTTGTCTTGATTGGAATACGCCAAGTATTGGCTTTTACACCTCGTTGGGAGCGGTATGCATGGATGACTGGCATACCTATCGATTGACAGGGGAGTCACTCAATCAACTTTCTCAAGCATAAAAAAGATGTAATTTTCGCTTTAATTATTCGCTTTGCTACAATGTATGAAGCGATTTTATCGAATCCGCAAGAAAGGATCATTTATGAATATCGTTTTGCTGGGCGCTCCTGGCGCTGGTAAAGGAACCCAGGCTGCAAAGCTCGTTGAAAAGTATGGCTATGCTCACATTTCTACGGGTGACATGCTTCGTGCGGCAGTAAAGAATCAAACTCCTTTGGGACTTGAAGCAAAGAAGTATATGGATGCAGGCGATTTGGTTCCTGATGAAGTCGTAATTGGCTTGGTTAAAGAACGCCTTCAGGATGAAGATACCAAGGCTGGCTTTATTTTGGACGGCTTCCCTCGCACCTCTACTCAGGCAGTAGCACTCGACTCCGAGCTCGCTTCTTTGGATCGCCCTCTGGACGCTGCACTGTTGGTCGATGTAGACAAGGAAGTTATTATCAAGCGTTTGACCTCTCGTCGTATGTGTCGTGATTGTGGCTACATCGGCTCTGATAAAGATGCACAGTGCCCTAAGTGCGGTGGCGAAATGTATCAGCGCGATGACGACAATGAAGCTACGGTTCGCAATCGTCTTGATGTATACGAAAATTCCACGGCTCCTCTGATCGACTACTATCGTGGTTGCGATTTGCTTATTGAAATTGATGGCGATCGTGATCCTGAAGTAGTTCTTGCATCTATCGTTGAGGCTTTGGATATCTAAATTCTTAAAGCTAAGGCATGCTTTAGATAGCTATCCATATCTACGTAAAGATTGTCTTGCATAATAAGCTCCTGAATCAAAAGATTCAGGAGCTTATCTTTTTGCGTGGTTTAGCATTCTTGCGGAGTTTAAATAAAACAAATGAACTCATAGGGTATCTGAAAACAAATTGATAAAATAAATGCCTATGAGACCGATTGAAGATATAGCAGACGAAGGTATTGAGCTTGCCCAGACTCATGCCGCAGACATTAAACATGCGGCTATTCGCGTGGGTCTTATTTTTGTGATTGCTTTGTTGCTTGAAGTTTTTCTTTTCAATATGAATTTCTTCATTTCTTCAAGCTATGAGCCTGTTAATCTAACGTGCCAAGCTAGTCTTGATTTGGCTGATCCTGATAAATCATCAACGGATTCCTTTACGCAAAACGAAGCGGTAAGACTAACGGAATCGTCGCACGTGTTGGAATTTCATGATCTCAATAAAGAAATTCACAATATTCACTTGGATTTCGACAATACCCAGGCGGCTCAAACGCTTACGGTGCAAATAAGTTTTACCGATTCGGCACATGAAACCTATTTCAATACCACCGAATACACCTTTGGGGTTCCTGAAGTAGATATTTCCACCTTTAGTGAAGATAGTCAGTATCTTTACTTGCAAAGCTCGGGATTAATCCAGGATTTGCGTATAGAGATAATCAATGAAGATGCGACGTATCCTCTCGTGTTAAACGCAATTACCATTAACGATCCGCAGCCTTTTGCTTTTAATGGTTTACGCTTCTTTATCGCCTTTATGGTGTTGCTCTTTATATATGTATTTCGTCCTAAGTCGAGCATTTATCGCTGCAGAATTAAAGAGCACCCTCGCTTTAGCAGGGTTTGTATTGTTGCTGCTACTGCATTTGAGGTGTTTATCTTAACGGCCTATCTCTTGTTTGGCTCAAACCAGGTAGGCATAGCGACCGCGAATTACAATTCAGGATCGTGGGATGGTCACAGCATTGTAAATACCTACGAAGTGGGTGGCGATAACGCTCAGCAGTATGCGGAGCTAGCAAAAGCCATGGCGCATGGTCAGCTGTATTTGGAAGAAGAACCTCCACAGTGGTTACAAGATATGGAAAACCCTTACGATAAGGGTGCTCGTGATGAGCTTCAGAAACAAACAGGTCAGGCATATCTGTTTGATGTGGCATATTACGAGGGTCATTACTATGTCTACTTTGGTGTTTTGCCAGTATTGCTGTTCTATCTACCATTCTATCTGTTAACTGGTACAAGCTTCCCAACCGCAATAGGGGTTCTGCTTGCCTGTATTGTCTTTATTTTAGGAATTACGGCACTGATGGATAGATTTGCCCGCTATCACTTTAAACGGGTGAGTTTAGGTCTATTCTTACTGCTGCAAATACCTTTGGTGGGATGTTCGGGAATGTTGTATTTGGCAAAATTCCCTACGTTCTATTCACTTCCCATTGCTATGGCATTGGCGTTTACCGTGTGGGGTCTATATTTCTGGCTTCACGGAAGAGCGTCGAAAAATGCTTGGGGATGGTATTTGGCGGGTTCGCTTTGTATGGCGTTGGTAGTGGCTTGTCGTCCACAATTTGTGGTCTTTTCGTTTTTGGCATTTCCGTTGTTCTGGCGAAAGTTCATTACCGAAAAACATTTGTTTACCCCAAAAGGGGCGCGTGAATTTATTTGTTTGCTGGCACCGTATGCGCTTGTTGCTGCGGGCATCATGATGTATAACCGCGCTCGTTTCGGATCGTTTTTCGATTTTGGCGCCAATTACAACCTGACCGTAAACGACATGACACAGCGCGGTACAAATCCTGGTCGTTTCTTGCCTGCACTTTTTGCCTATTTCTTACAAACACCAACTACAACAGGAGTATTCCCCTGGATTCAGCCTACAACGTTTGATACGACCTACTTAGGACAGACAATTAAAGAAGTAACGTTTGGTGGCATTTTGGTATGCCTTCCAATCCTGTGGATTTTGGCATTTGCGAAACCTATTTTGAAATATCGATTCAAAGTTCGCTCGACCAATACTATTGCTGGCGTGGTAATTGTCATGCTGATTTCTGGTGTTGTGGTAGCGTGCTTGGATGCGCAAATGGCAGGTATCTTGCAACGCTATACTGCAGACTTCAGTACCTTATTCCTTGTCCCTGCAGTACTTTTGGCGTTTATTGCTAATGACGCACTTTCGGCCAATGCGAAAACCGATGAAGGAAAACTGTTCTTCTTGAAATCGCACTCTCTCTATTTACGAGGAATTCAGGTTGCCGTAGCGCTCAGTATTATGTATATAACGCTTGTTTGCTTTGTCCCTGAAACGGGATGGTATTCCGATATCTATAGTTGGGCATATCAAGACATTATTGAAATGGCGCAATTCTGGACGTAACCGTTCACCTTGCGATGTCTACCGATGAGGCGAGGGCCCTCTCCGTCTACCGACCTATAAAGAACTTGCTGGAAACCCATGCGGGTTAAAATCTGCTGCTCGATAGAATGAAGGAGCTTGTTTAAAGCAGATTTTTAGCGAGAGGAGAGGTATGTCACAGTTGACCGAAATCCGCTGGCATGCCCGTGCCGGACAAGGTGCGGTTACGGCGGCAAAGCTCGTGGCGGACACGGCGCTGCTGCAGGGAAACTACATTCAGGCGATGCCCGAATATGGTCCGGAGCGCACTGGCGCGCCCCTGAAGGCGTATACACGTGTATCTAGCGAACCAATTGAAGTTCACAACAATATTCAAAATCCTGACATCGTTATCATCATGGATGACACGCTGTTAGCTTCTACTGATGTTATGGAAGGCATTCACGAAGATGGTGTTTTGATTTTTAACACCACTATGACCGCTGAAGAAGCACGTGCAGCAGTAAATGCTCCTGCTTCTATGCGTGTTGCTGTAGTTGATGCTTCTGGCATTGCGATGGCAACCATTAAAAAGGACATGCCTAACACTCCAATTGTAGGTGCTCTGGCTAAGGTAACGGGTCTGTTCCCGCTTGACCTTGTTAAGGAGCGCTTAGTAATTACCTTTGGTAAGAAGTTCTCTCAGGAAATGATTGATGCAAATCTTGCTTCTGTAGAGCGTGCATATCAGGAGGTGCAAGAGTAATGTCCAAGTACGAATTCGACGGTTCGGATTACGAGAACTGGAAGCCTTCTGATTTCCCTGTAGGCTATGTTTGCCCTGAAGGCGGTACGTCTAAGAATTGCTATACCGGTGGTTGGCGTTCAAATCGTCCTGTTTGGGATTCTGAAAAGTGCACCAATTGCATGTTGTGCTGGATGTATTGCCCCGATTCTTCTATTGAAATCAAAGATGGCGAAATGACTGGCATTGATTTGTATCACTGCAAGGGCTGCGGCGTATGCGTCCATGAATGTAAGTTTGGCGCTTTGGAACTTATCCCCGAAGCTGAAGCTCAGGCTCAGGAACAGGAAGGGGAGTAAACCATGGCAGAAAAGAAAATGTTTTCCGCTACTGGCAACCAAATGGTTGCTGACGCATTCCGTCAGGTAAATCCTGATGTTATGGCGGCATATCCTATTACTCCACAGACTACTATCGTTGAAGGCTATGCAAAGTTTGTAGCTGACGGCAAGGTAACCACTGAATACGTTCCTGTAGAATCTGAGCACTCTGCACTTTCTGCTTGTATCGGTGCTTCTGCTGCAGGCGCTCGTGTTGCTACCGCAACCAGCTCTCAGGGCTTAGCATTCATGTGGGAAGAATTGCACATTGCTGCTGGTATGCGTTGCCCTATCGTTATGGCAAATGCAAACCGCGCTTTGTCTGCTCCTATTAACATTCACGGTGATCATTCCGATATCATGGGTGCTCGCGATACTGGTTGGGCAATGATGTTTGCTGAAACCGCTCAGGAAGCATACGACAACACAATTGTTGCATTTAAAGTTGCCGAAGATCCCAATGTTTTACTTCCTGTACTTACTACCTTGGATGGTTTTGTTACCACGCACGCAATGGATAATTGCGTAATGGAAGAAGACCAGGTTGTTAAGGATTATGTTGGCGATTACCAGCCTCTGTATCCTTTGCTCGACACCGAAAACCCTGTTGGTCACGGTATGTTCGCAACGCTGGGTAATGGCTATATGAAATATAAGCTGACCGAGCGTCATGCCCTGGACAATGCTCTTGAAGCTTTCGAAAAGCACGGCAAAGAATGGGCAGACATTACGGGTCGTCCTTTTGATGTGGTAGATACCTGGGGCACCGAAGACGCAGATTACCTGATTGTTGTTTTGGGTTCTTCTGCTGGTAATGCCCGTCATCAGGCCCGCTTGCTTCGTGCTGAAGGCAAGAAGGTTGGTGTTGTTCGTCCTCGCATCTTCCGTCCATTCCCTGCAAAGCAGTTGGTGGAAGCATGCAAGAATGCGAAGGCAGTTGCCGTAATCGATCGTTCTGATTCCTTCGGTTCTCCTCATGCTCCTTTGGCGCTTGAAGTTCGTGCAGCATTCCAGTCTGCAGGTCTTCAGATTCCTGTAAGTGATTATTTGGCAGGCTTAGGCGGCGCGGATATCACGCTTGATCAGATGGGTCAGGTATTCGCTGAGCTTGAGCAGCGTGCTGAAGGCACTTACGACGGTTCCATCAAGTATCTCGGTATCGAAGAGTAAGGGGCATATATTATGGCTAATATTAAGCAACTTTCTGCCCGCCCCGACGACTTGGCTCCAGGCCATCGCCTGTGTGGCGGCTGCGGCGCTTCCATGGCGGTACGCCAGGTTCTGATGGGCCGCAATGATTATGATGTAGTATGCTGCTCGGCAACGGGCTGCTTGGAAGTTTCTACCACCATCTATCCTGATAACGCGTGGGAAGTTCCTTTTATTCACAATGCATTTGCTAATGCTGGTGCAACTATTTCTGGTGTTGAGGCTGCATATAAGGGTCTTCAGCGTGCTGGTAAGATCCCTGCCGACAAGAAGATTAAGTTTGTAGCATTCGGCGGTGACGGCGGTACGTACGATATTGGTTTGCAGTCTCTGTCTGGTGCTATGGAGCGTGGCCACGATATTGTTTATGTTTGCTACGACAACGGGGCTTACATGAACACTGGTATTCAGCGTTCATCTGCTACGCCAAAGGGCGCTTGGGCTACCACTTCTGAGGTAGGTAAGGTTCAGCAGGGCAAGATTGAGGCTCGCAAGGATCTGACTTCCATCATGGCTGCTCATGGAGTACCTTATGTTGCTCAAGCAACAGTTGGTAATTGGCGCGACTTGGTAAACAAGGCAGAAAAGGCCATTGCAGTTGACGGTCCTGCATTCTTGAACATCATGGCACCTTGCCCACGTGGTTGGCGTCTTGGTTCTAACATGACGGCTGAAATTTGCCGTCTGGCTGTTAACTCTAAGTTCTGGCCTTTGTTTGAGGTTGAAAACGGCAAGTGGAAGCTTACCCCTGTTCGCGATAAGAATTTGATTCCTGTTACGGAATTCTTGAAGCCTCAGGGTCGCTTTAAGCACCTTTTCAAGCCAGGCAACGAGCATATCTTGGAAGAGATTCAGCAAGATGTTGATAACTACTGGGCATATCTGGAAGGCCGCGTAGAAGGTTCAAAGGATCTGTAAGATAAGGCGTTGATGGCGTCGAGCTGAGATTTGATTGAAGGGCTGGAAACTTTTGTTTCCGGCCCTTTTTATGGTTGTAGTTATCGGAAAGACTTCTCTGAAGAAAAGCGAGGTTATAGGCAGACAAATCGGAAATTTTGGATTTGAAGAAGCTTTTCCTATAATCCGTATATTTAGCCTGCGACTATTCTGCTTTGGTTAGTGTTTCGATTCTTTTGGAGCATTGACAGGGCTATCTTTCATTTTCTATTATTAGGACAATCGTCCTAATAATAGAAAACCTTTTAAAATAGGGGTAA
>ERZ773210.157-NODE-157-length-83698-cov-4.588633_pt1 | contig 83698 bp, 68 predicted proteins | sample MGYA00580528_ERZ773210 | MGnify/ENA primary metagenome ERZ773210 (study PRJEB29015, sample SAMEA2737769) | human gut metagenome | biome: human gut; feature: human-associated habitat; material: faeces | place: China | collected 2012 ...
CTATGATGGATCCCATTACACCTTCCCAGGAGGAAGCAGTGTAATAGGGCCTTCTGGGTCAAGTGGGACTGAGAATTTCCAAAAATGCTACGCCGGTTCACCTTCTGAAGACAACGCAGGCATATATGTGGGAACAGTCGATTTTTCTTTAGCGACAGCGACAGATATTTTGCAAAGCGAAAACTTTAAACCCAATCTTTATACCCAATGGTATAACGATTTAGCCAACGATGGCGCAGCAGATGAATATACCTCTCCAAGTGCTGGTTCAGCAAAAGTTGCAACGGTTAACTTTCAGCCGACATTTGGAAATAAAGAGGCAAATTTTGAATCGATGAAAAATTACATAGAAGAAGCTGCAGCTAATGGTGTGAACATTTTGGTTTTCCCGGAAATGGCCTTAACGGGCTATGCGGCAACTTCTAATGAAGGAGACGCCAATGGACAAGCGGTGGTAGATATTGCTGAACCTGCTGATGGCAAGTACGCAACTGCCATTGCCGAATTGGCTAAACAGCATGATATGTATATTGTGTTTGGTACTGCTGAGCCTATTTCGGGCGATACAGCCCATGCCTACAATTCAGTGTTTGTAGCCAGTCCTAATGCTTCCGTGCAGTCATATCGTAAAATTGCTCCCGTTGAAGGTCCTTGGTGTACTGCTGGCGAAGATCCACTTATTGTTGATACGCCTTATGGCGCTATGGGTATTTCTATTTGCAAGGATACCTATGGCTATCCTGAATTGGCGCGTTATTACATGGCTAAAGGTTGTACTTACCTGATTAATCCAACAGCTAGAACAGGCACTGATGCGGGATGGGAAAACCTTTATACCAATGCGTTAGAAAATTTGGCAGATCAAGACAAAATGATTGTTATTTCGGCTGATTTGTGTGGCGCGGATTTGGATGCTCCTGCTGAACAAGCTTCGTGGGGGTCTTACTCTGGTGGTAGTGGAATTTGCGCTCCGCTAAACAGCGCTGAAAACGGCTCTTACGTTACCACATGGGGCAGTTTTAAGTCTGACCCTTCAAATACAGGAATGGTCACAGCGGAAATTTCGTTTGACAAGTTATGGCTTGGTAACGGAGATGCTGTAACTGGATTTAATCCTTCTCTTTATGCCGAAATGTATTCTGGGGCAACTTTCACTAATCCTTCCGTAACGATACCTACTGAAAGTGAAAACCCAGGCGAAGGCAGCAATCCAAACGATGATAACAAAGATACTAATAACACCGATTCTAATAAGGATAACAACTCTAATACCACAACAGAAGCTTCCGATAATTCCGGTGAAGACAAGGACGGGTCTAAAACGGAAACTCAACCCGCATCAGATGATTCTGAGAATAAAACAAGTACGCTTCCGGTAACTGGCGACAATAATCTGCTTATTCCAATTGCTGCAATTACAGTTATTGCGGCAGGTGGTGCTACAACAGCAGGAGTCATGTATTATCGCAAAAAGAGAAATGAGGGCTACCGAAATAACCGTGTTGCATAAAACAATTGAAACCAACATGGCAATAAACGTATAAGTCTGAAAACAATACGGAGAAGCGTAAGAACGGCAAACGAGGGTCATACTAGGACATGGAACTTCGAACCATTTTCCTATAACCCTCAAGCAACAAAAATAAGCAGCAGTTTGAGAAATCAAGCTGCTGCTTATTAGAGTTTTAGGGGCAAAGTCATTTTGCTTGCTGCGGACTAAAATCCAAGAAGCCTCTTGTAAATTTCCTCGTCAGAGTCAAGAAATACGTTAAACACGACGGTCGGAACAGGGTTGCGAGGATCGTCGGATTCTTTTGTTGTTTCGTGCTCGTCCAACCATGTGCGTACGGTATCGACGGCAACTTGCGCCGCCTCTTCAGCAGGGAAACCGAATACGCCCGTACTAATACAGCAAAAGGCAATGGACCTGTCGCCCGCTTCAACCGCAGCATCTAAGCAGCTGCGATAGCTTGAAGCCAACTGTTCGCGCAGCTCGTCAGTGACCGCACCATTAGTGATGGGCCCAACCGTGTGAATAATATGTTTAGCGGGTAGATTATAGCCGGGAGTTACTTTGGCCTGCCCGGTAGGTTCTTCGTGTCCCTGTTCTATCATCATACGGGCACATTCGTAGCGAAGCTGTATGCCAGCGAAGGTGTGAATGGCGTTGTCTATGCAGTAATGAAGCGGTGCCCAACAACCAGTCATGCCAGAATTGGCGGCGTTTACGATGGCATCAGTTGCAAGGGTGGTAATGTCGCCTTTCCAAAGGTGAAGGCGTGAATCAAGCGGCGTTGGATCCAATTTGTCCACAGTAGTAATCCCTGCATCGTGAATCATGCCTTGCAGCAGCTCATCCTGTGCTGCTAATAAATCGGCATCGGCACGCCAGGGCTCGCGTACATTAACCAACGCACGAAAAGCAAGCCAGAGCTGGGTAGTAGTAGCGCTGTCAGTCTCTATTGTTGCACGATCGGGTACGATATCAAGAAGTGCTTGAGTAATATAGCCGCCGTTATCAAGACGTTCCTTCATAAGGCGTTTTACTAAATATAAGCACAAGGCATGCTTGCGAGATTCGTCCATGGTGCATCCTTTCAAAACCTGTACTAATTATAGAGGGCTATCACTTGTGGCTTAATGAGTGAAAAGTAGGCGGTTGGTAAGTCTCATGGTGTCGCAAAGAAGTAAATGGCTATAACTCCAGCTGATAACGGTTATCGGGTGAACCTATAACCAGCATTCGGGTTTATGGATTAACGCTCAGTCGGAAAACCTAGTAGGATTAAACACCGTCAATTTAAGTTCTGTAAACCTGATCATTTCATCAGAAATGACGAACTGCATGGGTTGAAAAGACCCAGAAGCTCAATACAAGAGCTAAACACGTCGAAAGGAGGACTTGTGAGCTGCTTTGCAAAAGAGCAATTGCGCAACTGCAATCGATACAACGAACGAATGCGAATGTATCGAATGTGCAAGTCCGACGACATGCAAGGGGCAAGGTAAAGTCGTCGTCTGCTCTTAGGTGACAGTTACTTTATCTGCGGTCGAGGTTAGACAAACTCCCGCCAATGATTTCAAACGCTCCTTGGTTTTCGATTTTTTGTTCGCATTTCTCTGAAAGGAAAACCCCATGACAAAGTTCATCCCCCAAAAAATTCTTGCCATTGTTGCAGTAGTAGTAGCGTTGTGCGCAGCGCTTGCGCTTACAGGATGTAGTGGCGGTTCAACTGATTCTGCTTCTGAGGATTCTAACGACAAGACTATTAAGGTGGCAGCAGTGCCTACCCCTCATGCAGAAATCTTGAACGACGTAGTTAAGCCGCTTCTGGAAGAAGAGGGTTATACCTTAGAGGTAACCGAATTCACCGACTATGTTCAGCCTAATACAGCAACCGAAGATGGCGAAGTGGATGCAAATTACTTCCAGCATGGTCCCTACCTGGAGAACTTCAATTCCGAGCGTGGTACTCATCTGGTAAGCGTAACGTCTGTTCACTACGAGCCTTTGGCAATCTATCCTGGCAAGGTAACCTCTTTGGATGATCTTGAGTCTGGTGCAACGGTTGCTGTTCCAAATGACCCAACTAACGAAGCACGCGCCTTGCTTCTTCTTCAGCAAGAAGGTCTTATTACCCTGACCGAAGGTGTAGGTGTCAATGCGACTATCAACGATATCGTGGACAATCCTTTGGATCTTCAAATTGAAGAACTTGAGGCAGCAGTTGTTCCAACTGTATTGGCTGACGTAGATGTAGCGTGCATCAATGCTAACTATGCCATCGAGGCTGGCCTTACCGTAAACGATGATGCTCTGGCAGTAGAAAGTGCTGATGGCGATGCAGCTCAGACCTATGCAAACCTGTTGGTTGTTAAGGAAGGCAACGAAAACAACGAAGGTATTCAGGCTTTGGCAAAAGCTTTGAATTCCGATGAGGTCCGCGATTACATCAACGACAACTACGAAGGTTCCGTACTTCCTGTCTTCTAGCAGAGGAACAAAGATCACAAAGAAGGTCGTCCGTTGGGCGGCCTTCTTTAGCGTAGAATAGGCAAGAAACATATCTCGCATTTCGATTCCGAAATGCCGTGCGATAGAGGAGGAAATAGACAATGATCAATGTTGATGAGTTAAGAACCGCTCCTGTTGCTATTTTGGGCGGCGGTGCTGTTGGTAAAACATGTGGTGCTGACTGCGCATTGGCTGGCCAGGAAGTTCGCATTTGCGACCTAGATCCATTCTTTGAAAAGACGCTAGGTACCGTTTTGAAAACAGGCATTACCTTGCAGGATAAGGCACCAGGAACTCAGACCAAGTATGGTTTTCGCCGTATGGGTAAGGGTGAATTTGCGCTGGCAACGAATTCTGTTGCAGAGTGCGTAAAGGGCGCAAAACTTATCATTGTTGGCATTCCTTCGGTGGCTCACGAAATATTCTTCAAGGAATTAATTCCTCATTTAGAAGATGGTCAGATTATTCACATCATTCCTGACAATTACGGTTCTCTGAAATTGCGCAAAATGATGCGTGAAGCTGGCTGCACCAAGAATGTCATTATTGGTGGTTGGTCATCTGCTCCTTATGGTACGCGCGTAGATACTGAAGGTGGCGTAATGAAGCCTACCTGCAGTTTGGTTTATCGCGCCATTACGTTGCGCGGTGCTGCTCTTCCTGCAAAGGATACGGAAGATTTTGTAGAAAGCTCCAAAGCGCTGGGCTGCTTCGACGCTATTACGGAAGGCGACGGTGCAGTTTGTGGCGATACTGTTTTGGATATTGGTTTCTCCAACGTTAACCCCGTAATTCATGTTCCCGGTACCGTATTGGGTGTTTCTACGATGGAAAACTTCAGCACGGTTTTGGGTAAGAATGCGCATGAATACAGCATTTATTCGCATTCCTTCTGTCCTTCCATCAGCGAAGTTCAGTATCAGTTCTACAACGAAGAAATTGCGTTGGCCGAAGCTATTGGCGTAGGTATTCAGCCCTTCAAGAAGGAAGTATTCTTCCAGCGCACCAGCGTTTTGGGTGAAGAATACATGGGTGAAGGTTGCAATGTTCCGTTCGAGGAAGAATGGGAAGTAGGTTATGCAACGGGTCCCTTCACTATTCAGAATCGCTATGTAACCGAAGACGTACCAGTTGGTTGCCATGTATATCACGAACTGGGTAAGAAGTTTGGTGTTCCAACGCCAGTTATTGATTCCATGATTGTGCTTGGTGGCGTAATGAACAAGACCAACTACATGGAAACTGGTTTGACCTTGGAAGACTTGGGTATTGCTCATCTGGACAAGGAACAGTTGCTTGCTTATCTGCATGAAGGCGAATATGTAGAGGCATAATGCTTTCGCAATCGGCGGTTTAGTTGGCAGATTGTGCTGCTTTGCTAAGTCATTTCGGTTAGTAATTCGTGCGTTCGTTTGAGATTGATACTCTTGTTTAGCGAGCGCCAGATCGAATCGACGGTTTGGCGATGTCGAATTATTTGAGTTTTGATTAGTGGTTGGAGCTGTTGCAAAATGGTTCCAACCACTTTGCTTGTATACCGAGCATGCGCACTTATACCGAGCGTGCACGCTTCTCATAGGTAAAGTTTCTAGTGTGCTTGGTGGTAGGAAGCCTCAAAGGAATAAAAGGAGTTAGTTCATGTCAGTTTCTTGGAAAAGCGCTTATGGTGCCATTACAAACGAAGATGCGCGTCGAGGAATTTTTGAGCTTCCGCCCCGTTATACCAGTGGGCAAGCGCTGGGTATTATCGCGGTTGACTTGGACTATCCCAAAGTTCCTGGCAATGTAGTAAATGCTACGACCTATGATTTTCCCGTTTTGTATGAAATGGTTTCGTTTGAAATCGAACAGCTCTTTGCAGGGGATCCTAGTATCAAGGAACAGGTGATAGCAGCTGCGAAAAAACTTGAAGCTGATGGCGTTCGTGCCATTATAGGTGCCTGCGGATATTTTGCTCATTTTCAAAAAGACGTTGCTGCTGCGGTGGGCGTGCCTGTGTTCATGTCGAGTTTGTGTCAGCTGGCTACTATTAAAACGTGGCTTCCCTCCGATAGGAAAATTGCAGTGTTTGCCGCTGATGGTGCAAGCATTAATGATGAATTCCTCGCAAACGTTAATACCACCACCGACCAAATTGTGGTGGTCAATGTGGGTGATATGGAAAGTTTTGCACCTATTCGCTGGGGAAAGGGTCCCTTAAATAACGGTTTGCTCGAAGATGATTTGTGTGCTCTTGCGAAGAAGACATGCGAAGAGCATCCCGAAGTGGATGCGATTCTGCTTGAGTGCAGCGATTTGCCCCCCTATGCTGCCGCAATTCAACGTGCAACAGGTTTGCCCGTGTTTGATTTTATTACCCTAGCAAAATGGGTTGAAAGCGTTGTTGTTCAGCGCCCCTATTACGGCATGATGTAAAGCTGTGCTGCGAAAGCGATGCGGGGGAGAGCATGCGAAAATGGCAAGACGCAACAAATAGTTACGCTTTTACTGGTCGGGGCATCACATATTTGATGCCCGTTTTTTGAGAGAGCTTTACGACGGTAGATGCTGCCTGGACCAATTCCTTGATTTCCTCATCGCTTAGTCCATCAAGATTAGCTTGGAGTGTCATGTTAAGTTCACGTACATGATCGTCAAGCATAAGAATGGCGTTATCGGTAAGATGTGCAATTACCATGCGGCGATTTTCTTCGCTGCGTTCACTTACTATAAGGCCATTTTCGCGAAGGCCATGAATAGCGCGCGTTGCTTGTTCGGGCGCAATGTAGACTTTCGCACTCAGGGTGGACATATTCATAGGCCCTTCGGAATAGAGCGCCATTAAGATATCCATTTGCGTTTTGGTAACAGGAACGGGTAGGGCGGCAGGCACAATGGTTCGCTTGAACAGCTCGTTAAAATAAAACGAAGCTTGAATGAGTGATTGAGCGTCTTCGTTGCTGATCATGGTTGTATTCCTGTCCGTCTTTAAATATTTAGATTTTCTTACTTTTGATTATCGTCTATTGACTTTCGTCAAGTGTCTCATAAACTTGATAATCGTCAAGTTTCGGAGTTAAGTGTATTCTACTCTCTGCACTTGAGCAAGACAGCGTGTTTATTAGGAAAACAGCACAAAAGTTGAGATAGAACTAATACGCAAAATGATATTGAAAGCGAGAAAAATTGACTCCCCTAGGTTTAACGAATGAACAAAGAAACATGGTAATGGTGCTGCTCTGCGGTGCAGTTCTGGTTGTTTTAAATCAGACGCTGCTTTCGCCGGCTCTGCCTTCTATCATGCAACACTTGAACGTAGATGCTACTACGGTTCAGTGGCTTACTTCGGCTTATGCTCTGGTAGAGGCGGTGGTAATTCCTCTGGCAGCATGGTTTATGGGTCGTTTTAGTACACGCGTTTTGTTTATTGGTGGTATGGCGCTCTTTGGGGCAGGTAGTTTGGTTGCGGCAATTGCGCCTATTTTTGCGGTGCTGTTAGTTGGTCGTATCATGCAGGCTATGGCTACGGGCGTCATGATGGTTATGGTTATGTCGCTGATTCTGCTTACTTTTCCGCGAGAAAGTCGTGGAAAAGCAATGGGCCTGGTCAGCTTAGTTATTGGCTTTGCTCCTGCTATTGGTCCAACTCTTGGTGGCATGCTTGTTGATATGGTCGGTTGGCGTGCGCTGTTTTGCATCGTGGTTGTATTTTCGGTGCTCATTATTCTGTTTGCCGCTCGCGCGTTAAAGAATCGTGAAGGATTTCCACGCACTTCTGCCGATGCGCTTTCGATCATTTTCTCATCTATTGGTTTAGCTTCCTTGTTGTACGGTTTGTCTTCCTTTGCTTCTTCGGATCACGTGGAAGTATGCGTTGCGCTTATGATTGTCGGCTTGGTGTTTGTCGGTCTTTTTGTGTGGCGCCAGTTCAAAATCGAAGAGCCAATGCTTCGTTTAGAGGTTTTATATAGTCGTCGTTATCGTATGGCGTTTATAGTGTGCGCTTTGCTGCAGGCAATACTTATTGGTTTGAGTGTAATTATGCCGCTGTATATCCAGAATGTTCTTGGATACTCTGCAACAATTAGCGGTTTGGCTACGTTACCTGGTGCGTTGTTTGGTGCAGTGGCTGGCTTGATTGGCGGTAAGATTTTTGACCAGCATGGCGTGCGCGGCGTTGCGCTTGGCGGTGTGGCAGCATTGTTCATCGGCTGCATTGGAATGTTCTTCTACGCAATCGATAGCTCGATGATTTTGGTTGTTGCGGCAAATATGGTTACCTGCGGCTCGTTGCAGATCTTGTTTACTCCTATCAATACATGGGGTGTGAATTCGCTTAAAAACGAATTGGTACAGCACGCTACCGCTACTACCAACACCGTTAATCAGGTAGGTGCTTCACTCGGTACCGCGCTTATTATGTCGTTCAGCGCCCTGGGAACTTCTATGGCACCAGATGGCAGTGAACTTGAACGAATCTTTTATGGCTACCACTGGTCTTTCACAGCAGTATTAGTACTTGGTGCTATCGCCTTGCTTCTTGTTGTATTCTTCATTCGCAATATGAAGTCAGATATAGTTTCTTCTGCGGCGAAACCTCAAGCTCAAGAAAAGGAGGGGATCGATGTGTATCAAACTGTTGGGGAAGTTATGGACACAAACCCTGTAGTTGTTCCTCTTGAGGCTCCTATGAGTGCTGCTGCGAAAATAATCGCTGGTGCTAATGCTAGTGGTGCGGTAATTGTTGACAGTAAGGGAATGGCTCGCGGATTTATTTCCAATAGTGATATCTTGCGATTCTTTGGCGACGAATCTCGTTTGATTATGGGCACTGCGGGATTTGTTGTGTTGCGAGAGCTTGATAACGAAGACGTTCGCAAGCAAATTGCACGTATGAAAGATATTCAGGTTGCCGATGTTGCTACGAAAAAGGTTATAGGCGTTTCTCCCGATACTAATCTTGGCGAAGCGTGCAGGCTATTGGCTGAAAAGCGCTTGAAGTTGCTGCCGGTACTAGACGAAGGTAAATTGATGGGCGTTGTCCATCGTAGCAGTTTGCTTCGTCTTATCGCTGAAGTGTTGGAAGAGGAAAAATAAGACTAAAGAGAGGCTTATAGGGCAAAAGTGTGTTCCATAGTGTGTCCTATAAGCAGGAATAAACTAAATTTTTTCTAAGAGCGCGATGATGCTTTCCATGGCTGTGGTCAGTTCATCGCGTTCTTTATTCGTAAGGCGCAGGAGGCGCTTTTCGAACTCAAGAGCACTTACTTTTAGGTGAGTTTCAATAAGATCTCTACCTTGACTAGTAAGAGAAACTTTATATTAGTAAGCTATTTATCGATGTAGCTTCGCCAGTAATTTTGCATAGATGCGCTCTCTGATCCAGGGTTCATCCGAAAGAGAAATTACATCCTTTAAGGGTACCCACTTTACATTGCTATTTTCGTCAGGCTTCTTGCGAAGAGGATCCAGTTTGTCTGCTTCAACTAAGTAGGTAACATTGAGATGCAAATGCGAACTTACGTATTGTCCGTGTTTTTCGTGTCCATCGACCGTAAGCACTTCGAGTGAAAAGATGGGACTTGCGAGAGCTTTTTTCCATGGAACTAGGCGAGCGTGTGCAATGCCTGTTTCTTCTTGCAGTTCGCGAAGTGCAACTGCTTGTAAGTCTTCACAGCCATCGGCATGTCCGCCAATCCAACTCCATGACTTATAAATGTTATGGAATACCATAACGGTGTTTTCTCGCTCTTTATCAACCACCCATGCTGAACAAGTGAAATGAGCTTGGGCGCTGCGATTGAAACAATCGGCGTCGTTTTCTAAAGCATCCAGTAGTATTTGTTTGTCCTTTTCTTCCTGCTCGTTGAAAGCTTCAAAAGAAAGTATTTCGTCGCGCAAAGTCATGAGAGTCCATTTCTTTTTTTAGGTAACAAACATGAACAAAAGCTAGGTAAAGTAGCAATATGAAGACTAAAAAATGTTACCAGTAGGATTTAGGATTGCAATGATGGAGCTCGAAGAGAAATGATTTATGTAACAGGCGACATACATGGTGGCTTTGATATCCATAAATTATCTTCGAAAGAGTTACGAAGCGCAGGACTGCGCATCAAAAAAGATGACTACGTCATTGTCTGCGGCGATTTCGGTTTGGTATGGGACAACAAACCTGAAGAGCGCTATTGGCGGAAATGGCTTGATGAAAAACCATGGACTACGTTGTTTGTAGATGGCAATCACGAGAATTTTGAACTGTTGAATACTTATCCTGTCGAAGAATGGCATGGTGGTCGCATCCATCGTATTTCTGAAAAGGTCGTTCATCTTATGCGTGGGAATGTGTTTTCACTTGAAGGCGCTTCGTTCTTTACCTTGGGCGGCGCAGCTTCTCATGATAAGGAATGGCGCTTGCCTGGTCTTTCGTGGTGGCCAGAAGAATTACCTAGTGATGAAGAATTACGGCAGGCAAACGACGTACTTACGCAATGCAACAATCAAGTTGATTACATTATTAGCCACTGTGCGCCAAGCTTAATTCAGGGCAGACTAAACCCTACTTATAAAACGGATCGGTTAACAGAATACTTTGAGTACGTGCGCGAAACGGTCAAATTCAAACGCTGGTATTTTGGCCACTATCATGAAGATGTAGATTTCGATGACGGATTCAGTTGTTTGTTGGACAGGGTGCTTCCGTTAGAATCCGATTTTCGTACACTTTGAATGAGCACTCCTAAGGCTAACAGGCAATACACAATCCCTACCACGCACGTAATCGTGGGCGATACAGTAGGCGCCATATTGCCAAATACGAAGCGGTCAATTAGTTCGGGTGCGGCGCCAGTGGGTAATGCCCAAGGCGAAATATCTAATATGGTTTTCATGGCTGCCGTAATAACGCCAATAAAGAGAATAGGGGTTCCCCAAGAAGAGGCACGCGGCTGATCGTTTAGGCGCATGCCTAGCGCCACTGACACAAAGGCAACAGGCAAGGTTGTAAACAGAAGAAATAGGGCGGTTTCACACGCAATCGCAAAGTCGCGCAATACTCCGAATGCGCAAACGAGAGCAACAAATTCACTAACAACAATACAGGCAAGCGTTTTACCGAAAGCAATGCTTGCGCGTGATGCTCCTGCCAACAACATGGTTCGTTCTGCTCCGCGTTCACGTTCTTCTGCTAAAACGCAAACGGTTCCAATACCGCCGATGCTGCAAACAGCCAACTGGCATAAAAAGGGTAAGATTAAACGAGTTACGGGTAAAACGTTCAACTTTTGCAATGCGTTGTACGTTAACAATGTAGGAGCGGTGACATCTAAAGAAGCCAAAACGAGTAAGTTCTCGTTCAAGTTCGTCTAAAGTGGAAGGGGTTTGATAGAGCTCTCCACGAACTGATACATAGTTTTGGCGGTTTACGCTTTCGATAAAGTCAATTTCTCGTGGATCAAACAAGAGAGTTGATGTTCCCGATTTAGCCTGAACCTTACAAACGCGAACTTCGTCACCCGCAAAAACAACTTCGTTTTCAGTTTCTTGGTCGGAGTTGCTGGTGGCGTTTGATTCGTCTTTTTTGCTTGAAGTAACTGCATCCTGAGTAGCTGCTTCATCCTGTACTGTTTGCGCAGGGAAGAAGCGGCCTTCTTCTTCCCACCACGCGTCGTCTGGCATAAGCAACGCTTCGCGAAGAGGTTCGCCTACCGTAATAAAGATAGTGCCCTTTTCTGCTTCACTTGCAATCCAGGTAAGAAAAAGTGATCGCGCATCGGGCCCTAATTCCAGTAAAGGTCGTTCGCAGAATACAACTTCGGGCTCAAATAGGGCCATGCGTGCAAAATTCATTAAAGTGCGTTCTTCGGGAGTTAGCTTTGAAACGTATTTCACTGAGTGGAATTTGTGTCAAGCGAAATGGCATCACAGGACCCAAGTGTAATAAGCGTACACGAGTGATCTCGATGCTCCTGTCGTGCTCTTCGGTGCTCCTTTCGTAGGATGACGTGCTCTTGTCATACGAAAACTATGTATTTGATCAGGTATTCGTGAAAAACTGTCGGTGTCTTAAATGACGCGCAGGCAAAACGGGCAGGTAAGCCAAACCCTGTGAAGCGTGAAATGGAATAACGAAAAGAAATAAAGGAGTAAAAATGGGTTCGCAATTCTTGATGAGTCTACTGAAAGATAGTGGTGTTGCTGATATTGCTGTTTCGGTTGTTGATTATCTTGTCGGCAAAATAGATAAAAACCGTTCAGAGGATCGTAAATCTGGGACTAAGAGCTAGGGACTCGTTGAGTTAAATGAGAGGCGGCAAAATGAGTACGGTAATGGCTATGGAAGGGGTAAACCTTTCCTTCAAAATAGGTTCAGGGCCTCGTGCGGTGCATAAACAAGTACTAAGTAATCTTTCTTTTTCAGTGCAACGCGGTGAAGCATTTGGATTTTTAGGACCATCGGGTGCGGGCAAAACCACCACAATTAAGCTTTTAACTCGCCAGCTTAAAAAAGATGGTGGGCGAATACAGCTTTTTCATCGTCCGATAGAAAATGCTAGCGATGCCGATTATGAGCGTATTGGCATCTTGTCAGATACGAGCGCTCTTTACGAACGGCTTTCTATTGAAGATAACTTGAAGTTTTACGCGAAGGTTCGCGGTGTATCAGGGAAAGGTATTCCTGCGTTGCTTGATCGAATGGCGCTAAAAGACGATCGCAAAACGTTGATCAAAAATTGTTCGAAGGGCATGCGGCAGCGAGCAGCGCTTTTGGCTGCCCTTATTCATTCACCTGAGTTGCTGTTTTTGGATGAGCCAACCAGCGGGCTTGATCCAGCCGCTCGCGCAGAGGTTCATCGTATGCTTGGCGAATTGAAAGAGGCTGGTACTACCGTATTTCTTACTACGCACGATATGTCGGAAGCGGATAGCGTGTGTGATCGAGTAGCTATTCTAAACGAAGGTCATATAGCGGCATGCGATACACCCGATAAGTTAAAGTTAGCTCACGCACGAAATAAGGTAACTATTCACACTAAAACGTGTGGGATAGTTTCTACTACTAAAGACGTGGTAGGTGCTGCGATAATAAGCGAACTGATGGAGTCGGGCGAGTGCCTGTCAATTCATTCAGATGAACCAAATTTGGAAGAAGTATTTTTGGATTTAACGGGGAGGGAGTTCTAATGTAGGCAACTATGAGAAAATTGGGGCTCTCTGTCAAAAAGATTTTATTGACATGTTTAAGAACCCCAGCATGTTGGTATGTTTGCTGACGCCCATTGGTTTTGCGGTGTTGTTTCGCTATATGCTGGGCGATGTAGGAGTGGCTACAGTTGGTGCAGATCCTAATGTGGCGGGGCCTGTAGTGGATGCTATTCTGGCAAAATTTGAGCTTTCTTCTTCACTTTGTATGGCTATCGGTATGGTGGTAAGTATGGCGGTGGTATACGGCATTGCGGAAGAAAAGGAAAAACACACGCTTCGTACTCTCATGCTTGCCAATGTAAGTGCTGGTCAGATTATTATTTCTCGTGCGTTTATTTCTCTGGTTATGGTACTGGTAGTGGCAACAGCATGTTTCTTCATTGCTGATGTTGCTGACATTTCACTGTTGATGCCTTATTTGGGTTTGGGCATTTTAGGTTCACTTCCTATTATCTTGCTTTCGTTGGTTCAGTTAGTAATATACAAGGCGGCGGGGTAAAGAATTATGCCATCGACGCATAAGGGCGTTATTAAAAGTATCGTTTTACTATTGTTTTTCAAAATACTGCAAGGATGTAAGCCTCTTATTCGTGTTCTAAGTGAAAAGGAAATACTTGAAGAATACGAAGGAGGTTTACGATGAAGTTCACAAAGAAAAAGCATGTACTACTTGTGATGCTTTTAGGTGTTGCGGCTTTGTTTTGTGTGGTAGTTCTTTCGGGGTGTGCCCTTACTTCTGCACATGCTGAAAACGCTGAAAATACGGGTAATAGTTCTTTTCCAAACGAGCTGCAAAATACTCTAGCTAAACAGGCCAATGGCAAAAATATCACTTTTTCCGAAATAGGTGCGGGCATTTGCTCTGATTATGTAGATGCTAACAACGATGGCATTTGCGACAATTGCAGAGATGGACTTCGAAACAAGAATGTTTGTGACGGTAGTGATCCCAATGGCAGTTGCGGTGGTTGTATTGATGCCAACAACGATGGCATTTGCGACTACTACAACACTTACAGTGAGGGCGGAGCTTACTGCGATAAAAAGGGCTTCTGTGTGCAAAATACTGGCAGACATCAAAATAGACTGCATCACGGCAAAGCTCACGAATAACGGCAATAAGGCGGTTTGATAGTGCGTTCATCAGGCGACATAGAACAGGCAATGCACGCCTATAGTGATGCGGTATGGCGCGCGTGTCTTGTATATCTTTCGCCTTCGGAGGTTGAAGATATATTTCAGGATACGTTTATGAAGTATGCCCTGCATGATATCGATTTCCGTGATGAGTCTCATAAAAAAGCCTGGCTTCTTCGTGTGGCGATAAATGCTTGTAAAGATGCTCTAAAGGCAAAACGAAACAAAAACGAGTCTTTGGACCAACGGCTCGAGCAAGGAGAAAAAGTCTCTCTGGTGAATGGTTTGCAAGAAGGTTTTATAGATGATTGCCCTGCTGAAGAGGAAGCTAGGGAGTCTTCAGGGGGCATTCTTGATAACGCCGCCACTAGTCAATCAGAAATTAGCCTGTCAGAAATTCTTGATGTACTTAATTCGTTGGGGGATCCGCCTAAAACGGAACTTTATCTTTCTCTTTATGAAGGGTATACCGCCCAAGAAATAGCCAGAATGACAGGAGAACCTGAAGGCACCGTGTATTCGTGGATTTCCCGAGGTAAGAAGCAATTACAAAAGAAATTGCAGGAGGCATTGCGATGACGAATTTCGACAAACAATTGTGTGATGCCTTCAGTAGTGCCTTTAATGAAGTTCACGCGCCTGAAGATCTCAAAGTACGTACACTTGCGGCAATAGAAGCAAAACGTATGGAAGAGAGTCGAACAGAAGGAGATTTCGAAGAAAGAGATGCAACCTTACCAAAAGAAAGCGTAGATGCTGAAGATCGAAATAATTCAGAAAAAACTACGAGGCCCGAATTGGTCCTACCGCTCAGCAAAAAGCGTTTTCGTATTTTCTCTTCGCTTAGGGCAAAAATTGTACTAGCTGCTTGTGCTGTTTTGTTGGCGCTGGGTATTGGCGGCGGTGCCTATGCTTACATCACGCCAACAGCGTATGTGGGGATCGACGTGAATCCCTCAATCGAGCTTGGCATTAACTGTTTTGATTATGTGGTAAGTGCTGAAGGACTAAATGAAGATGGAATAGCAGTGTTAAATGAGAAAGAACTCACCAACATGCGTTATGAAGACGCTATGCGAACACTTGATGAAGCTCTTGCTAACGACGGTTACCTGAGCGCTAATTCAGCGGTAGCAGTAACAGTTATGTGCGGTGACGAAGCACGCTGTGCGCATATTGAATCTGCTGCCAAGCAGTGCTTTACCTCTGCTGAGCAAGGCGTTCACTGCTCACGTGCATCATCGGACGAACACCATGCCGCTCATGAAGTGGGTATGGGCATGGGTAAATATCAGGTGTGGAAAGAGCTAACCAATGCTGGTGTGGATATTTCGCAAGAAGAAGCAGCGAATATGACTATGGCGGAATTGCGAGATCTTGCAGCGCAAAACGGGATAGATCTTTATGGAACGGGATGGGCTTCGTCTGATTCGAATGCCTCTCAGCGCCGATTAGGTTCAAAGCACAATGAGTATCAACATCATGGGGACTCTAACGAGTAACTTTTTAGGCGGTGATTGCCTATTAGTTAGTTCCTCTTCTATCGTGCGTGCACCCGTCATTTTTTGGCGGGTGTACGTCTTTTATGCCGTTTGCCCGCTTAGTGGTGGGCTTCACCTAGACAGGATAAGAGGTGTTTCTAGCTACGATATGATCAAACGTTGGTGGGGATCGATCTTTTAAGGACTGCCTCAATGGTGACATCTTTAGAATCTCTGGAGTAAAGCTTTTGCAAAGACTTCTTAACTGGAGATTCTAAAAAATCCAAAGATAGATTCTTATCACATTAAAGGAAGTACCTCGTCTATTTGGAAGGTTGCTATGGCTGAGTACAACAAGCTCACTCCTGAACTTATTGGGCAACTTAAGAAGATCGTTGGTGAAGCTAACTGCTATGTTGGCGAAGATATTAGTGCCGACTATTCTCATGATGAAATGCCTATTTATGGCTCTCAAATGCCAGAGTTGGTGTGCATGCCAGCAAGCACGGCAGAAGTAGCTGCCATCATGATGCTGTGCAACGACAACAAGATTCCTGTTACTGTTCGTGGTGCAGGCACTGGTCTTGTTGGTGGTGCAACGCCTCTGTTTGGTGGTGTGGTTTTGTGCACCATGCGTATGGACAAGATTCTGTATTACGACATGAATAACTTGCTTGTTCATGTACAGCCTGGTGTTCGCCTGTGCGATTTGGCTGCAGATGCACTTGAGCACGATTTGATGTATCCACCTGATCCTGGTGAGAAAACAGGTTCTTTGGGTGGTAATGTAAGCACTAATGCTGGTGGTATGCGTGCGGTAAAGTATGGCACTACGCGCGATTATGTTTTAGCTATGACAGTTGTTTTGCCAAATGGTCAAATTCTTGAACTTGGTCGTTCGGTTACTAAGACCAGCTCTGGCTACAGCTTGCTTCACTTGATGATTGGCTCCGAAGGCACGCTTGGTGTTATTACCGAGCTTACGTTGAAGCTTATTCCTAATCCCAAGGAAGACATCAGCTTCATTTTGCCCTTTGCAGACATCGAAACCGCAATTTCTGCTGTTCCCAAGATTAAACTTGCAGGTCTTAGCCCTCAATCCATTGAGTTCATGGAACGCGATATTGTAGATTCTTCTGCTAACTACACGGGCAACAAGATCATTCCTACCGTTATTGATGGTAAGGAAGCGGGCGCTTATATTCTGGTAACGCTTGATGGCAATGACCAGGATGAAATCTTCCAGCGTGCAGAAACTCTTGCAGAAATTGGTGACGAAATTGGCGCTTATGACACACTCGTGCTAAGTCATCCTGCTGACAAACGTGCTGTTTGGGAAGCTCGTAGTGCATTCCTGACGGTAATCGAAGCAGAAACCGATCTTATTGATGAAATGGACGTAGTTGTTCCTGTTGATAAAATCCCAACTTTCCTTGAGTATGCTCATGAAGTTGGTGACAAGTACGAAGTTCGTATTCGTTCCTTTGGTCATGCTGGTGACGGTAATCTTCACATTTATTGTTGCGCAAACGACATGGACGAAGATGTATTTATGGAACGCACGTCAAAGGTTATGGCTGCAGCATATGAAAAGTGCACCGAATTGCGCGGCCAAGTTTCTGGCGAACATGGCATTGGCTATGCGAAGAAAGAATTCTTGCGTGAATCTTTGGGTGAAACGGCAATCAATTTGATGGCAGGCATCAAGCAGGTATTCGATCCGAACATGATTTTGAATCCTGGCAAGATTTGCAATTAGATCAAGTTGCGAAAGGTATCAGGGCAAAATAGAAATTTGATTTGCCATCATGCCAAAAATTACATACATAATAAGGAAGTAGCGTCACTTGGCGCTGCTTCCATTTTAGGAATGAATTTTGCTTGATTTTTGCTACAGTTGAGTTCCGTTTGTCCTTATCAGCGCGCCTCATAGTATGAGGATTGTCGAAAAAATAGTGCAAGCTGGTCTTCTGATGGCATAATTGGGGGATAACGTAGTGCGCATAAACAAGAAAGGAGGCGCGATGATAACCACAACTTGTGATGAAAAATCTACGCGGCCTCTTGTTATTGTGGTGCACGCTTCTGTTGGTTCTGGCCATCGCAGTGCGGCGCAAGCAATCTCGCAGGCGCTTGAGGATTTGTGCGGAAAGCATCCCAATTTGCCTGCCGATGCCGAAATTGCGGTATTGGATATTTTGGACTACGGGTATGTGAAGTTCGATGGCGACAAAACTGCCAATGTAACGGTGGTCTTTAATTCGCTCTATGACTTCACCTGGCATCATGTATTTACGGGCCGCCTTCTCTGGGCAGGCGGATGGGGCTGGTCGCCGTGCATGTTCAAACCTTTCACCAAACTGGTAGAAAAGCGCAGGCCAATTGCGATCATTGCAACCCATATCGTGGCTGCGAATGCTGCCGTGGCGGCGCGCATGATAACTCGTCAAGCGTTCCCCATGGTGTGTGTGCCGACCGACTACGGCGCGGAAGGTTTATGGCCTCATCTCGATTGTGATCTCTTTTGTTGTGCAGATGACGAAATGGTAAAAGAGCTCAAGCCAAGAAAAGTGCCTGATAGTCATATAAAAGTGACGGGCATTCCAGTTCGTAAGGGCTTTTCAGAACCATGCGATAGAGATGCTGTCTTAGATAAATTCGGTTTACCCCATGACAAAATCAACGTCATTGTCATGGCGGGTGCTCGTTTGTCTCAACCGTATATTCCTTTTCGAGAAATCGTAAATAGAATTCTGCCTTGCCTGTCTGATTTCTCCAAAATGCACTTTGCGATTCTTGCGGGTGCAGACGAGGAATATGCTACTAAGTTACGAGAATTTTTTGCAGAGCGAAACATTACCAATGCAACGGTATTTAACTATATCGAAGATATTCCAGGACTCATGGAAGCAAGCGATATGATCATCGCCAAGTCGGGTGGTTTGGCTACTACGGAATGCCTCTGTGCGCGTTTGCCGCTCATTTTGGTAGGAAAGTCCTACGGGCAAGAGCGCGCTAATACGCTTACCGTAACTGCGGCTGGTGCTGCAGTAAAGGCGGAAACTTCCGAAGAGCTCCTCACCGAACTTGATCAAATTCACTCGAATCCCGAGCGACTTGAAACTATGCTTTCTGGTGGCGAATCTTTGCGACGTCCCTATGCGGCACGCGATATTGCTACGACCACGCTTGATATGGTGGGAAAGATACAGCTGCCAAAGCGCCATTTCGCGAAAGTGTATTGGGGTAAGAAGCCTTATCGCGTTCGTTGACGTTTCTCTAAAGGCGCATGCTAAGTCATGCATATCAAATTATTAAGTTATAGGGGTAAAAAAATAGATAAAAAGATCTAAATACCCCAATAACTAACAAATTTCCTATTTCCCCTTGTTATTCACAGACGCTTTTCCGCAATCCGCAAATACTGGTATTGGTGCGCAAATCATGCCACAAAGTGAGCGAGGAATTGCTTGTATCAAATACTTGTACTAACGCTGTAGCCTTTTCATATGGGGCGGATTTTGCAAATTGAGAAGAAGATTTTGTGGATTGCTGTGCCGCCGATGGTGTTACAGCGGACGCCATTGCCGCCGACGGCGTTGCGACCGGTGCCATTCCCGCTGATGGCGTCACAGTCGATGGCAGTACTTCTGCTGTGATATCGATAAAACACTCAACAAAATGAGGGTTGTAGTACACGTGTGAACGATCTTCTAGCAAGGCCCCGTAGTAGATATCTGCCTCTACTAGGTCTTGGAACAAATGGCTGCCATAGGAAAGCTCAGGCGAATAACCAGCTTCTGAAGAAGCAACTTCGCATACGCCCATAAGATTGCTTACGTCAGCGAAGGCAACAGGCACACCAAGTTCAGGGGAGGAAGTACCAATGCGTCCCGGTACCAGCAGCAAACAGTTTTTGCCCGTATTGCGAAAATGCTCGTTAACCATTCCAATGAGACGTGCTGCCGTAGGCTTTTCGATATGGGGACACTGATAATAACGAAGGGGATCAACTACTATTACGACATCGATGGGGGTAACACGCGATTTTCCCATCGCGCACTGCTTAATACTGAAATACGTATCTTCTTGGGGGAGTTTTGGTAAATCAATACGCTTTCCAGATTGCAGCAGGTGAAGCGGTCGGCATTGCAGAAGATTAACAACAAACTCGTTGTCCTTGCCAACATTTACGGTGTATTCGATATCGACGGGATGTTCGTAACAGCGCTCCAAGGTTGAAAGCATGTTCGCCATTAGCGTCGTAAATTCGCGGTTTTCAGCCAGCCCCTGACACGAAGCGAATAAAACGGGACGATACTGACCTCGTTCGCGCAGTCTTCCCTCCGCTTCGCGATCATGCTCGAACACGGCTTGTTGGGCAAAGCGGGGAAACAAATCAGCCAAATCGAGCACGTTGCATTCGGTTATGGTGCGTTTTTCCAGATCGAGAACATCGGCATTATGCTGAGAATAACGATGTTTATCTGCCCAAGTTTGATTTGTTTGTGCCAAAGGCTTATCAAGGCTAATAATGCGTGGGTAGTCTAACTGAGTTCGATCGACGGCTTTTGTACCAAGCCCCGCGACAAGACGAAGCATTCCTGCGCTCGGATCAAGTGAATCAGACCAGCGATAGGTACTATGGGAATAGCCAACACCCGCAGCTGTTGGCATAAACAACCGATGCCCGTAATGCGATCCGCTTACGCGCATAACAAGAAGCGCCATCTGCTCTTCTTTACGATCAAGTCCATTACGACGACGGTATTCAAGAGCGGAAGGATTCATAGTGGACGCGTAGACACGGCGTACTGCCGATTCGAATGCATCAAGTCGCTCTTCAAGCGATCCCATGTTGGCGCAAAAAACCGAATCGTATTTTCCGGCAAAGGCGTTACCGAAGCCGTCCTCTAAGAAGCTACTGGAGCGCACAATGATGGGAGCCTGTCCGTAATAATCCAAAATGCGCATAAAGCGTTCGCGTATGTCCTCAGGAAAGGACCCATTAAGCAAACCTTCTTTCAGAGCAGGAGCTTCATCGATGAATCCCTCTTCGCTTCGTTGTCTGATGCGAATAGTCCACAGATCGTTGGCAACCAAATAGGAGTAAAACACATCCGAGCCAAGATAGAACGAGTCGTGCGGTTCGAGATGCTTATACACCTCTGGCTGTTGCAGCTGAATCATTTTGCGCGCGAGAAGCATGCCGCAAGCTTTGCCGCCAATGATTCCGGTTCCTACCATATGATTGCGGATTTCGAAATAATCGGTTGGTTCAAAATAGCGCTTAACCATTTCGCGCATTTTGGGATCTTTGGTAATCATCATGTTGCACATTTTGGTGCAGGTGTTAGCGGTTAAAGTTCCTTGCCTGAAGTCCGACTGAGCAGCCGCAAAAAATCGATCCCAGCTGTCGGTATTGCGATCGGGTGCCGCTTGAGCTTCCTCGCCTGCAAGAGCATAAAATTTGCTTGCTTCCATGCCGTCGGTCAAAGTAAAAACTTCTTTGGTTTGTGGAGAATAGCGGTGGGCTAAAAACATGGTTTCGCTATAGCGGTTCCACATCTTGAGAGGGTGAACATACAGATCGTTTTCGGGTGAAGAATACACGTCGATTAAAACTTGAGTAGTATCGCGAATTTTCGCAATGGTTTGAAATGAATGACCGCCGCGAATAATAGGAAAGTAAGCAACGGTATCAAGTTCAAATAAGTAGGGACACGTTACTCTAAAAAAGTTGCCCATCATAAGATCAGCAGACCAGGCAGCTTGCAATTCGCTTAAGCAATCAAATACATAGCAGGCTTCGCGACCTTCTTTGGTGATAAGTTCTCGAACTTCGATCGTGAATGCCTCAAATCCTTTATGAGGATTGAGCTCATAGATAGTAACGCCTGGCTGCGGTTTTACCAGGGGCTCATGAGAGGCAAAACGCATATAAATAATGGGACGTTTGTCTGCGAGACACTGTGCCACAAACGGCTCAACGAATGTTGGAAAATCTTCAAGTGATGATAACTGCCAAACAACGTTGTCGCCTAAACGGATGTTGTCGAAAACAGTATCAAGCTGAGGAATGCCACACGAAATACGATCGAATGCTGCCATAAGAGTCCTATCACTGGATTGATTACTGGATCGGATTGGCTAGTGTTTGTAGCTTGGAGCATCCTTAAAGATAGGCAAAATCCAAGCATGTACCCTGATCATAGGCTTGATGTGTTTCGTGATTGTGAACGAGAGTACTTTGGGTACTCCTCATTGCGCAGCTCAGCAAATTTCGAACCGAGCTACATAGCCAAGTTTCGATTGCCGAACTGTATAGGTAAGCGAGCCAAGCGAATTTGCACTGATTGCCTGAATACCAATGTTGTCTGAATGTCAATGTTAATTGATTACCATACGCTGAACGTAAACGTCGTTTCGCAAATCGCGAGCATGCTCAGGTGATAGTTCTCCGGCGCGCTGGGCAAGCTTGATGAATTCAAGTTCACGAGATAAGGCAGCATCCTGGATGTCGTCAATTGCCTCGTTAACGCGCTGAGCCGCCATCATGCGCGCTTGGAGCCCCTCGACATCGATATCGTCATCTTCGTAAATGTTGCTAAGCTCTTCAGCAAAGGCATTAGCCTGGTCATAGAGTTCGTCGCATCGTTTAACTAGAGCGCGCGCTTGCGCTGCAACTTCGTCGCTGGCAAGAGGGATAAGCTCGCGAATGCGGTCGGCATAGCGCTTCATTACTACCGCGGTGGCGGGTTCATCGACGCTTTCGGGAAGATTGTCGGCAGGCACTTCGGAGGTTTCTTCATTCTCGGGTAGGTCGCCCGTAGACGTTTTGGCGGTTTCTTCGCGTCGGTTGATTGCTTCTCCTGAAAGGTTTTCTGACAAACTTTCCAAAAGAGTGGCAGCGGCATCTTTGAGTGGCACTTCTGCAGGAGTGGTGAGACGTTTTGTGAGATTTTCGGCTACGTGTTCTAAAGAAGTGTTGGCTAGAGAGGTGTTGGCTGCGGCCGACGAAGGCGACTTCTGATCGTTTGGATTATCGAGGGCTTCCAGTGCCTGCTCTCCTGTGACTGACCCAGTGAGGTGGGCGTCTGCCTGAATAGCATCAATAACGCGGGTTAGTACGGCGATCTCCGCATCTGCATAGCCTTTGGTGCGTTTTTCGAGCGGCTTCAGGGGTACTAGTTTGCGTACTGCGAAGTTAGCAAGAATCATAGTGCATACGATAACGCCGGCGGTTAAAAACAAAAGTTCGGTACGCATAGGAAACGCATCACCCGATGCTACGGTTAGCGGGATAGTGAGAATAAGCGCTAGGGTAACGCCTCCCTTGGGGCCGGCAAAAGCCATTCCTAAGGTGCCCTTCAGATTTCTTTTCGAAAAGCAAATACGCAGAGGCCTGCCGCTGCGACGCGTGTGGACCAGATCCATGCCTAGGATCCAGAAAAAGCGAACAGCTTCCAATACGAACGTAAGGGCAAAAACGGCAAGGATGAGCAAGGCTGCATCGACAGAGCCGCTTTGTATTGCTGGAATGAATGTGCTGGGGAGTTGAATGCCAAGCACTACAAAAATAACGCCATTCAATACGAACTCGAGAGTTTTCCATACGCTTGAAGCCTGGAGGCGTTGGCGAGAGGAAGCGATGGTCCGTTTATGGGGCAGAAGCGAAATGGTCATGCCTGCCATAACAACTGCAATAACGCCACCTACATGAATTTGCTCGCAGATGAGATAAATGATGAAGGGGGTTAATAATTCAAGGACTACGTGCACGGTGGGGTTGTCGAGTCCATAGCGGCGCATCATGCTGGTAAGTCCCCAGAAAGCAAATCCCAGTAAAGCACCGACGAACAGTCCACCAAAAAGTTCAAGTGCGAATTCTTCTCCTGCGTGCGTAAGTGAAAACGCTCCAGAGACAACTACGGCAATAGCGCATTGAAAACCAATGGTACCTGTGACGTCATTGAAGAGTGCTTCGCCGTTGAGGAGTGCTTCATGACGACGACCGAAGCGCATTTCTTTGGCGAGTGCGGTAACGGCAGCGGCATCGGTTGATCCCATTGCTGCGCCAAAGGCAAGGGCAGCTGCAAGAGGAATAGCGGGGATTAGGGCATTTAAGGTTGCGCCCATTGCAATCATAGTTAGCAGAACGAGGCCCGTTACGAGGGAGGCTATGCCAAAGCGATTTTGATAGAGTTCTCCCGAATCTACTCGCCGCGATTCATTGAAGTGAAGGGGGGCAATGAAGAGGATTAAGAGAAGCTCAGCATCTAAATTAATGGAGGAGGGCAACGGGATAACAAGGGCGATTATTACACCCAAAATGATTTGAACTAAAGGAAGAGAAACGCCGTGTAAGACCTGATCAAGAAGGCTTGATGCTACTACGGCTACAAGTAAAAACAAGATTAGTTCAAGAAGTTCCATGCCACACCTTTATGTTGCACTTTGAGAGTTTGTTACGCGTTTTGGTAAAAGATAGGGGGAAATACTAACAATTGCAACGAGTGCTCGTGTCGAACTAGGAGAAGTCAACGATATTTCCAGATGAAGGGTTTACTGATTGGAGCTCTCGTATGATGCCTTCTTGGGTAAGGAAGTGCTGTGCGTCTTCAAAAGTACCCATTGCGTGAAGTGGCTAACTTGTATATAATTTTCAGGCGCTTTAGCGATAGAATTACTTGATACAAGTTGTCTATTTGAATTATAGATTTCTTTGTTCCATTTTTATCCTAAGGACAGCATTCAATGCCAACGTGGCTCAGTTGGTAGAGCAACGCACTCGTAATGCGTAGGTCGCCGGTTCGAGTCCGGCCGTTGGCTCCACGAAAATCGCAGGTCAGCTGTTTGTCAGCTGACCTGTTTTGTTTATCAACAGAGAAAAACAATGCGAAATGATGTGATTTGAGTTTCTTGGATTTCTAAATCATGAAAGGATTTTAGATGTCAACATGTCGAAATCGTTAAGCCTTATGACGATTTCTTTAAACGGGAATATAATAGTCACTTCATAATAAATAAATAAACTTTTTTAATTATTTCAGTTGGTAACGTGCTTGATCAGGAAAAATTGTTTGAGCATATACCAATTAACGCTACAGATAGAACGAGGTACGCACGTGGGTTGTGCAATTATTGGCTGCGGGAAGGCGCTTCCTGCTCTGGATGTTACGAATGACGATATGGCAAAACTGGTTGATACCAGTGACGAATGGATTTCTAAGCGCACAGGTATTAAAAGCCGCAAGGTCGCTATTACCGAAACCACTACCGATTTGGCTGAAACCGCATCTCGTCAGGCGCTTGGATGGATAGAGGGCGGTTATAGTGAGCGCTCAATCGACCCCGAAGAGATCGATCTTGTTATCTTGTCCACGGTCACCGCTGATGTTTTAGTTCCTTCTAATGCTGCTATTATTCGCCGCCGTCTTGGGCTTTCTAACGCTGCGTGTTTTGACTTAAATGCTGCATGTTCAGGTTTTGTGTATGCACTGACGGTGGCAGAGGCAATGGTTTGTGCTAGCGCCACAACAAAAACCCGTAGCGATATGGTACGTGCTTTGGTGATCAGTGTAGATCGCCCAAGTCGCATTACCAATTGGGCAGATCGCAATACGTGTGTACTGTTAGGTGACGGAGCTGGTGCAGTAGTTATCGAATATGATCCAGCTCGTACGGGTATTATGAGCACTTATATTGCTAACGAAGACGATATTCACAATTCGCTCACGTGTCCAATGCCTCTTGACGTGATTCCTCCGTTTGATGAAAACGGCGTCAATACTGAAGCGGTACATCAGCCAGAGCGCAGCCATGCTTCTATTGACGAGGAATTAGGAATTACCGAATCGCTTGAGGCGGGGGATCCTCGTAATGTTTTGCGCATGAATGGCCAGCAGGTATTTAAGTTTTCTGGTCGCGCAATGAAGCAGGCGGTTTCTCGCGTATGCGAAAGTGCAGGAGTGGCTATTGAAGATGTTAAATTGGTAGTTCCTCATCAGGCTAACGAACGCATTATCGATTTCGGTGCACGTCGTATGGATATAGAAAAAGATATGTTCCAAGTGTCTATTGAACATCGTGGTAATTCTTCAGGGGCGAGTGTTCCTATGGCGCTTGCGGATGCATATGAGCAGGGCATTATCAAAAAGAGCGATAAAGTAGTACTTGTCGCATTTGGTGGCGGTTTCACGCTTGGTGCGGTTTTGGTCGAGATTTAGGAGTACAAGCCCCGACCGCTCATCTAGCCTTCGCAACATTTCTTTGTTACAAATAATCTGAACCTCATTACAAAATGGTACCCTCAAGGTACCTTTTGTGTTTCTATGCCCTGATAAGGTGATTCTTATGATGGACAATTTGAGTAATAAAACAAATGATAAAAACCAAACCATTGAGAGTGCTTGCAATGCTACTTCTCGGATAGATGCTGCCTTGTTTACGCGACGTGTTCAGGAAATTGCAACTCAAATAGAGCCTTATCTGATCGGAAAGCGTCGTTTCTTTCATGCTTATCCAGAATTAAGTGGTGAAGAAGTAGACACCACTGCTGCTATTGCAGCGCAATTAGATGCGATGGGCGTGGAATACTCCTATCCTGATTCATTTGAGCCAGGGTTAGCGCCAGTGGGTTTTCTTGAAAACGAACATTTAGCTGCGATGAAGCAGGCGGGTAGAGCTTTTGTGGGGTCGAGCAGCGTAAAAACGCAAACGGCTGATACCAATCTATCGGGCACACAACAGCAAGAATCAACGGATTCGCAAGAAACTACCACTATTAATCCGAAGTCTGGCCTTATTGTGACCATTAGAGGTGAAGCTCCTGATGCATATGATGCTCAAGGGCGACCGCATCACCGTATTGCGCTTCGCTCAGACATTGATGCACTTCCTATTGTGGAAAAAACAGATGCGCCCTATGCGTCTCAAAAAGAAGGGGTAATGCATGCCTGTGGGCACGATTGTCATATAGCTATGATGCTCGGTGTAATTCGTATTTTGCATGAGCTTCGTGTGTATTTACGAGGAGAGGTTCGTATTATCTTTCAGCCAGCAGAAGAGATATCGATTGGGTCTCGGCGTATGATGGCTGCTGGTGCTTTGGATGGCGTTGAATCAATTTATGGTGCTCATATTTGGAGCGAAGTAGACGCAGGAAAGGTTTCGATAGAATCAGGACCTCGCATGGCAAACACCGATTGGTTCCGTGTTGATGTAAGTGGTTCAAGCGCGCATGGTGCTATGCCTCATAAGGGCGTTGATGCCATTGTGGTAGGGGCTGCCATTATTGAAGCGCTGCAGGTAGTGGTAAGTCGCGATGTGTCGCCTTTTGATCCAGTGGTACTTACTATCGGTGAATTTCATGGCGGTGTTGCTCGCAATGTCATGGCAGGAACTTCATATCTGACAGGTACCGTTCGCTCATTTGATCCAGAAGTGCGAGAGTTTTTACGTGAGCGCATGGAATTCATGGTGCATCACGTGGCGCGCTCATACAGTGCTAAAGCGGAATTTGAGTGGCAGCCAGGGAATTCGGCTTTAATCAATGATAAAAAATGCGCGAAACGAGCCATCAAATCTGCGGTAAAAGTTTTGGGAGAAGATGCACTTGCGAAATATGAAGGCACGCTATCTGGTGAAGATTTTTCTGAGTATTTGCGTGTAGTGCCTGGAGTATTTGTTTTTGTGGGTGGCCGCAATCCCGAAAGGGGGGCAGACCACCCACAGCATAGTTGTTTTTATGAGGTAGACGAAAGCGTATTGGCGAAAGGGTCGAAACTTGCCGCTCAGTATGCCTTCGATTTCTTGAACGAGGACTAAAGAGGCATTTACCCTGCGTTCCAGCCGCCATCAACAATCAGAACATCACCGTTGATGTAAGTGGAATCTTCGCTTGCCAAGAACAGCGCTGCCTTTGCAATGTCTTCAGTGCTACCCATTTCTGGGCCGCATGCTAAAACAGGTTGAATGCGACCATAGCCATTTGGATTAGGCTGACCCATGGAAGTGGCAATTTCTGAAGCAATTCCGCCTGGGGCAATGGCATTAGCGCGAACACCGTCTTTCATGTACATGTAGGCAGTGTTTTTAGTCATTGAAATAACGGCAGCCTTGGAAGCGCAATAAATAACGCCAGCACAGCTACGCATTCCGCCTAGCGAAGCTACGTTCACGATGGTGCCACCATTGCCTTGTTCGAGAAAGACTTGCACTGCTTTACGCATAGAGCAAAACGGTCCAAAAGTATTTACCTTTAAAACCTGCTCATATTTTTCGTTTGTTGCATCGCCAATAGGGCTCATGTCGTCCATGATGCCTGCATTGTTAACTAAAACATCAAGCTTACCGAATTTTTCTACAGCAAAATCAATCATGCCTTCACAGATGGACTGGTCAGAAACATCACCAGGATAGATTTCTACCGTGCCAGGTGCCTCTGCGAGTGATTCCTTTAAGGACTCTAGACGCTCCTTTCGGCGTGCAACTGCGATAATCTGAGCGCCTTCAGAGGCAAAGAGACGAACTATGGCGTCGCCCATGCCAGAAGAAGCCCCTGTTACAACTACCGATTTCCCCTGCATTTTCATAAGGGATCATCTCCTTCGATAACAAAGGCCCTATTGCCTTTAACTAAAGGTAAGCCTTCACTGCAAAAGAAAAGACCGCAAGCTGGGCAAGCGGTCTTTAATGAGTTCTGTGAGGTTAAACGGTAGCTAGAAGCGGATAAGTGGTTTCGGGAAAGAGAAGCTGCGCTTTTAGCTTGTCCAGGGCTTGTCGAAGTCAGGCTCTAAGCTGCCATCGTCGGGACGATTGAAAAGCGTTTCTTGGCCACAATCCTGGCAGGTGCCAACGAGAACCTTATGCTTGTGGAACAAGGTGTAATACAGATAAATCAAAGCAAATGCGATAGAAAATGCTGGCATAAAGAAGAAAAATACAACAACAGCAACTGCGGCACCTACATGGATGTACCACTTGGAAGGAACGCGACGCCTGTCAGGTACGTATTCCATATTGGTGCTGCCACAATGAGGGCAGGTAACAACAGGCTTCTTGTCTTTTCTTTTATTAGGATTTGTCGGTTCGTATTTTTTATTTTTCGCCATCCCGATTCCCTCTCTATCAAACGGGTGAACGTAATAGATACGTTGCTATTCCAATAAGCGTAAAGCTTATTGGGGGCAATAACCCCTAATTTGGGTAACTTCATAAGGGTAACACGTTCATATACAGGATGGCTAATTCTTGTTAAGGGCATTCACAACACTAACTAATTGCAAGAAACAATGTGTTAGTGCAGCTTATTCAAAGCGAAACCGATTATCAAAAAGGAGCTGGAATGCTAAAAGCCCCACATTTTTACTTCAGTTTCCAGGTTGACTCCAAATTGCTCTTTTACTGCATCTTGCACATCGCGAATAACCTGACATACTTCTGCGGCGGTTGCATTGCCTGTGTTGACTACGAATCCTGCGTGCTTAGTAGACACTTGGGCGCCACCAACCGTGTGGCCTTGCATACCAGAATCCTGAATGAGCTTACCTGCAAAATAGCCAGTAGGACGCTTGAAGGTAGAGCCAGCGCTTGCCATTTCAAGGGGTTGCTTTGAAGCGCGACGCTGAGCCAAATCATCCATACGTGCCTGAATTGCTTCAGTGGTATCAGGCTGAAGTTCAAGCATAACCTCCAGCACGATGAGGCCTTCATCTCCCATCATGCTGTGGCGATAACCCCAATCAGCCTGTTCGGCATTCAGTTCTTTGATTGATTCATCAGGATACAGGCACGTTACTTTACGAGCGACATCTTTGAATTCTCCATCGTAAGCACCAGCATTCATGATGGCTGCTCCACCAATAGAGCCAGGAATTCCACTGGCAAATTCATATCCTGAAAGTCCCGCTTTGCAAGCAGCCTCGGCGACTGCTTCGTTGGTGGCCCCTGCCTGTGCATAAATACAGCTACCTTCAATGCGGATGCCTGCCATAGCTTCGCCAATTTCGATTACGACACCGCGCAATCCCTCATCCGACACCAAAAGATCGCTTCCACATCCAATAATCCACCAGGGCATTTCTGCTTTTTGCGCTGCTGCTATGGCGGCGTGAATTTCTTGAGCGTTTTTAGGACGGACGAAATAATCTGCGGGTCCTCCTACGCGAAAAGTGGTGTGGTTTGTCATAGGTTCATCACAAAGGATTGCGTGGGATCCAAAGGTATTTTTTAGAGACTGAAAAAGAATATCGGTGTTCATGGATAATCCTTCTATATACGTAGCTAGCGATAAGTGCTTCGCGTAAGAATTGCTCTAGTGCACGTGCGCCGTTTTGCCATAAAAGTTTTCTTGTAAGTGTAGCGTACCACTGAAAAACATGCGCGAAAGGCATCTAGCGTTAACAGGATGTTTATCCAAAGGTAATAGAACGTTAATTTCTAAACTATTAGAAGGTTGATGTGCGAGGCTAAAATCCGCGAATAAAGATGAAATCGCAGGTGAAAACAAAGCTTGCAAAGAGGGGTGAAAATAACGAGGAATGACGCTTGTGTTAACAAGAATTTTTTCTCAGTTTCTTAGTGAAAAATGGAGTACCATACACAAGCGTTGTTAAAGCATGTGGCAAAAAATGACATGCCTATGCAGTAATCGATTCGGGGAAAGCAGAGGGGCAGTATGGAGAAATATCTATTCTGGGGAGCTTTCTTCTTTGCCTATCTTATTAATGGTATTACTGGGTTTGCGGGTAATATTTTCGCGATGCCTGTAGGCATGTCTACTATTGGGCATGAAACTTCTATTGCCGTTTTGAACTGCACGGGCCTGTTGGCAAGCATTATGATTGCGGCTACAAGCTTTAAGCATATTGTTTGGCGTGAAGTGCTGAAAATGTGCTCAATCATGTTGGTGTTTATGTGCGTTGGCGCATGGATCAATACTATTGCGCCACTTGATTTCCTTCAGAAAATCTATGGCGTTGCCATTTTAGTTATTGCAGCTCGTGGTCTGTTTTTCAATAAAGAAAATAAACTGTTGCCTGAGTGGATGTTGATTATCATTGTTGCTATTGCGGGCATTATTCAAGGCATGTTTGTTTCAGGTGGATCATTCTTGGCGATTTATGCCTTACAGAAACTTAAGACAAAAGAAGAGTTTCGCGCTACAACCACAACGGTGTGGACTATTTTGAACGGAACATATGGAGCATATGGCATCATCCAAGGGGATTTGTCGGGCGATGGTTGGCTCGTTCTGTTGGTATGCATTCCTCTGCTTATTCTTGCTACCTGGCTAGGCGGACGTATTCAAAAGCGCTTTAGTCAAGAGCAGTTCATTAAAGCAAGCTATATCCTGCTTTTCGTGGTAGCGATAGTGTTATTGCTGAAGTAGCTTTCAGGCAAATCTCAGCTACAGTTAGTGTGGGTTAAGCCCGAATTTATGGGTATGAAAACATGGACTGAAACTGAGCCTGATAGGCTAACTTTGAACTTGAGGTTAGTTTTTCTAGCGGTTTGCCTTTAATCGCGCGAACAGATTAGTGTTGTTCTGGCGCACCCAAGAAATAAAGGAGCTTTGCATCATTGTTAAGCCCACATTGCCCATGCGCAAAGGGCACAGTATTAAGCTCATTAGTTTTGTGCGTGGCTTTGCTAATTTCAGCGCTTCTCGTGCTTGAGGAGTAGAAATCATTTCACGAATCGCGGCTTTTTTCTCTTCGGGTGAAAGTGTGCAGTTGCAGCTTGTGATGTTTTCAATGCATCCCACTAAACGTTCGGCATAGCGTCGCGCTAAGAACTCTTGTACTACAGGAGTGGAAATTCCCCAGTATTCAAAAAGCTCCTTCATTTGCTGATGCTCTTCTTCGCGTCTTGCGTAGAGGTTCGTGCAGTATTCAAGCTGTTCTGCGCCCTTTTTGCGCAAGAAATGATAGAAGGACCCATCCATACAGCCAACGCGTTCTACTTCGCGCATTACCGCTAAGTTGAAAGGTAGGTCATCGCGAGAAGCATCGGGGAAACGCAAGTTATGTTTGGTTATATAGCTGTGGCGATATAGTTTGTTCCAGGGCGCATAAAGAAGCTGCGCATCGAAAAGCTTATATGCTTCGTTTCGGAATTCATCGCGAGAAGAAAAAACCTTGTTAGGAGCTTTTCGAAGTTCACGATAATAATGCCCTTCGTTGTCGTAATGGGTGTCAATGGTAAAACCTGTTACGAGTAAATCTAAATCGTTGCGCGAAGCGGTTTCGAACATAGTGCCCAGCATATTTCTGTCGCACCAATCATCGCCATCCATGAAGTAGAGATAGGTACCACGCGCAACTGCAAGGGCGGCGTTTCGGGCGCTTGCTTTGCCTTGATGATCTTGATGGATAACACGAATACGCATGTCGTCATCTGCGAAACGGTCACAAAGCTCTTTGCTTCCATCGGTGCTTCCGTCGTCAACCAGAAGAAGCTCAAAGCTTCTGAAGGTTTGATTCAGAACAGAGGATACGGCACGACTCAATAACGCTTTCTCATTGAAAACGGGAATAATAATGCTTATTGATGGAGTGCGCGACAACGAACTAGTTCTCCCTATATCTCAATAGTGCTGCGTTGCGAAACTTATAGATTGTTTGGTTTTAGTGGTTTGCAAAACTGGTTTTATTTAGCAAAAAAGTAGTTAAACCGTTACAAAACATAAGTTCAGAAAGAATTCTATACAAAGAGCAGGGGCAAGATATGGAGGGAATGTGTGTACAGACAGCCTCCATATCTGGGCTTATTCGCACGATTTCCGCACTGCTTTATTTACGTATTTTTGTTGGCTTGTGCGTGTGTGGAGTTTACTTATATGAACGCTATATGAGCGCTCGCAAACATTGTTATTCGACGCTCTTTAGCGCTTCGATCATGTCGATTTTCGCAAGTGCACGGTTAGAAAGTAGCGCTACCAGCCAGGCGAAGAAGAGAGTTAAAGCACAAGCGAATACGTAGCTAATTGGCTCAATGGTAACAGCGAAATAGATCGAAGGCATTTTCAGTACATAGGTAAGCGATTGACTAAATGCGTATCCAAGAGGAATACCGCAGATCATACCAAGCGCTGTGAGCAGAATAGTTTCTTTATTGACGTAGTGATTTACTTCGCGTTTGCGGAATCCGAGAACCTTGATAGTGGCAAGTTCACGTATGCGCTCAGAGATATTAGTTGTAGAAAGCGTGAACAGCACTACAAAAGCTAACGCCGCTGCCAATACGATGATGACGTATACCACGGTATTAATGAGCGCGAAGGACTGAGAGAAATCCTCATTCATTTTCTGCGTGCTCGTGACGGTCATAAATGCTTCGTTGTTGGCAAGATCATCAGCGAAAGATTCTTGTTCGGTGGCGTCAGAGCTTGTCAGGTTAATGAAGAAGCCATTCATTTCAGCAGAGGTGTCGAAGTACTCCTCGTAGGTACTTTCAGAAATGTAGGCAGCATTGCCTAAATAATTGTCGATGACGTACTGCACAGGAACATCGGCCTGTTTCAGGTTGCTTGTTTCTATGTGAACTTCACCGCCATTGCTGACGTTGAGCAGCTCAGAAGCATTGCGTGTAAGAAGTATTCCTTCACTGGTAAGCTCACAAGGACTATCAGTTGAAGTACGGGTATTTATAAAGTCAGAAAGAGGAGCGCCGTCAGGCACTATGAAAAGCTGAAGGCTTTCTTTCGTTTCGTTTGCAGCGCTTACCGTAACGCTATCAACACCAAGGGGCTGTATAGAAGAAATACGGGAATCTGCTTCGAGCGTGTCAAATGACGAATCAAAATCATCTTGATTAACGACCGCCAATACGTCGTAGCGATTAATGTCGTTGTATTGCATATCGGAAAGGGCGTGTACTGAATCTCGAATGGCGAATCCGCATACCAGAAGTGCCATGCAGCCCATGATGCCGAAAATGGTCATAAGGAAACGCTTTTTATAGCGGAATATATTGCGAGCGGTAACCTTATTCAAGAAAGACATGCGCTTCCAAAGAGGAGTAATACGCTCTAAGAAAATACGGGAACCTGCTTTAGGCGCTTTTGGACGCATGAGGGCCGCGGGTGTTTGCTTAAGCTCGGATTGGCAGGCAAGAATAGCGGCTCCGGCAATGCCAACAATAAAGAACAAGACGCTACCTATTCCGTAGAGCACATCAAAGGAATACCGATAATGAGGAATTTGATACATTGCTTCAAAGACTACCGAGAATAAGAAGGTAGGGAATATGATGAACCCGCAAATTCCGCCAAGTATGCCGCCAATGAGGGATGCGCCAAGAGCATATATAAGGTACTTCGTCAAAATGGTATGGCGGCTATACCCAAGGGATTTGTAAGTGCCGATAAGGCTGCGTTCTTCTTCAACCATACGAGTGATGGTGGTTAGAGCAATTAAAACTGCAACAATGATGAACACGACAGGAAATACCAAACCAATTGCTTCAATAGAAGAAGCGTCGCTTTCGACGCTGGTGTATCCTGCGTTAGAATCGCGTGTTTGTACATACCACTGAGCTGCTTCAATGTCGTCTACCTCAGCGCGTGCATCGGCTATTTCTTGGAGAGCATCAGCTTTGGTGGTCTCGTATTCTTGGCGTTGAGAATCAAGTTCTTTTTGTCCTGAACGAAGCTCAGCTTCGCCTTCTTCAATCTGTTGCTCGCCTGAAGCTATTTCTTGCTTGCTGACTTCTAATTGCTGGCGACCAGCTTCTAGGGCGGCTTCGCCTTCTTTGATTTGGTTTAGTTGAGCAGTAAGCTCTTCTTCAGTGGCGGCAAGGTCGGCTTTTTGATTGGTAATCTCGGTTTCGAAGGCGCCGAGCGCATCTTGGCGACCCTGTTCAGTTTGCTCTAAAGCGGCAGTGTATTGGGCATACTGTTCAGGAGTAAGCTGAATTTCAGGATCCGTTGGATTACCGAAGGCGCTGTTTATTTCTGCGATTTTTGCATCGACTTCAGCATTAATTTGGGCGCGACCTGGCTCAATGCTTGCTTCTAGTTGCGCTTTTCCATCGGCTATCTGATCAAGGCCCTCTTCGATTTGAGCGCGTCCGTCAGCAAGCTGTTTTGCTTGGGATTTGAGTTCAACTTCTCCGTCTTCAAGCTGCTGTTTGCCGTCTTCAAGTTGCCATTTATTGGAATTGATATCTGCCCATCCAGAATCAATTTGCGCTTGGGCATCAGCTAGCTTCTCTTCCGCATCGGCAAAACTCTTTTCTGCTTCAGATTCTTGTTCGTCAATGGTGTCATAGGCGTCTTGCTTTATTTCGTCGGTACGCGCCTGTTCGCGCTCTGATCGTATAGCTTCAATTCGATCAGTTAACATTTCTATGACAGAGTCATAATCATCTGAATAGCATGAAAGGTTTTCTACGTTGGCAGCTTTGATGTAGAGAGCGGTAAAGGTGTCTGACACGTCAGGATCAACGGCATCTTGCGTTACGAAAAAGCAGCAATCAGGAGAAGCGCTTGCACGAATTGCGATAGGTCCTGTTGGATTAGTTAATTCCGTTGGATCAACGACTGTTCCCGTAATAGTGTATTCGCAACGCTTGAAAATAGCATTGTCACCATTATCTTCAAGCGTTACGGTGTCCCCTATAGAGGCACCCGTGTCGTTTAAGTAGTTTTGCGTGACGGCTACCTCTGTTTCTGTTGTGGGCAATTCGCCCGAAACAAGGTAGGGAGCATTGATTCCGTCTGCGCTGAGGGCTTTTACCCCTACGCTTAAGCGCTGAGAACCAGTGTCGGTATAAGTGCTTTCCTCCCAGGTGCCCTCTGCTTTTTCCACCCCTTCGATTTGGGTAATTTCAGAAACATCATCGCTAGTTAAACCAAGGGTAGATTGAATAGAAATATCATAGAGCCCTTGGGTATCGAAAAAAGCATCGGCTGAGTTGCGCAGATCAAAGCAGGAGGCGCGAAGCCCCGTAACCATTGTTACGCCGAGTACACAAATGACTAAGATAGAAATAAAGCGTTTGCGACTTTGGATAATGGTTCGCCAAATGTCTTTTCTAAACGCGTTTGCCATGCATGCCTACCTGTAACAGTTCCTCTTGATTTACCATTCGATTTCTGCGATAGGCACAGGGTGCTTGTTTATTTCGGTCGAGGTGACGCGCCCGCTGTTTACGCGAATAACGCGATCTGCCATGGGGGCAAGCGCGGCGTTGTGGGTGATGATGAGGGTAGTCATACCACTTGTGCGACACATATCTTGTAACAGTTGCAAAATTTGTTTGCCTGTTTTGTAGTCTAGTGCGCCTGTGGGCTCGTCGCATAAAAGCAACTTAGGGTTTTTGGCAAGCGCACGTGCAATAGCAACACGTTGCTGTTCGCCACCTGAAAGCTGCGTGGGAAAATTGTTCAAACGTTCGCCTAGACCTACTTGGATAAGGGTTTCAGTAGCATCAAGCGAATCGGGGCAAATTTGCGAAGCGAGTTCTACATTTTCTTTTGCGGTTAATGTGGGAACTAAGTTGTAAAACTGGAAAACGAAGCCAACTGCAGAACGGCGATATTCCACCAGTTGTGATTCGCTGCACTGAGCAATGTCTTTGCTGTCTACTATAACTTCGCCTGAAGTGGCGCTATCCATTCCGCCTAAAATGTTGAGCGCCGTTGTTTTACCAGCGCCTGAAGCACCTAGGATAATGGCGAGTTCGCCTTGTTCGACCGTAAATGATGCGCCATCGAGCGCGCGGATTTCGGTTGCCCCTGATCCATAACATTTCACTACGTTGTTGAATTGGATGTATGACATAGTGACGCTCCCTCGTGGCTGCATTTCTGCATCAATAGTAAATATGAGTATAAGAGAAAACTACCTTCATTAAAGAGGCAGATGAGCGGCAAATGATTAAACACACAACAAGCCCGCAGGGGCGGGCTTGTTGCTAGAGGATGCGCAAAATAACGGAAATTCAATATGATATGCGCAGGAGGATAAAATGAGAAAGGGTATTCGATATTCTAGTCGATAGAAATCAAACGCTTGCGATCCTCAGGCTTTGGCAATTCCTTCTTAGGAACATTAATTTTCAAAATGCCGTTATCAAATTTAGCGGAAATATCCTCTTCGGAAATATCATCGCCGACATAGAAGCTACGACGGCAAGAACCTACGAAACGCTCCTTGCGCAAGTATGATCCGTTTTCGTCTTTGTCTTCGGTCTTCTGCTCGGTGTGAGCATTGATGGTCAGATAACCTTCATCAAGAGCAATCTCTACGTTTTCTTTCTTGAAGCCAGGCAAATCGATATCAAGCTCGTAAGCTTGAGGGGTTTCTTTTATGTCGGTCTTCATGAGTGAAGCGGTAGTGGTCTTTGGCGTAGTGTCGTTAAAGAAGCCAAAATCAAACGGATCGCTCAAAAAGTCATTGAAGAAGTTTCTACGTGCCAACATGATTATCATCCTCTTTCTAGTGTTTGCGGTGAACCAATGTTCCTTTTGGTCTTTTGGTATCTCATCCAAACGATGGGATATAAAAGAGGCTCAGAAAATCTTTGCCGAAGGATCATTGCTCATCGCGATCCTTTGTTCAATTGCCATAATACTGCGGTTTTAGCACTCTAAGCGTGAGAGTGCTAATTTGGTACCATTTCGTAATAGTTCAACAAAGATGTATAAAATGTAGAGGAACATATAAAGAAATTGCGGATAGTTAACCGAAACTTGTCCGAAAAAGGAAAATGCCAAAAACAAACTGATACCATTACTGCATGTTTGATCGGAATTCGTCATACAATCGCAGACCGAATCGTTCATCCTCCTATGAAGAGGATGATTTTCTTGATGCTCAAGATCAACAAAAAAGACATTCTGATCGTAGTGCACGTTCTCGTCAAAGTTCACGTTCAGAGCGTGAATCGCATGCGAATTCGAGCAACCAATCTTATTTTAAACAAGCTGCACAATCTGCCTTTGGCTCGCTTGCTTCTCTCGTGTCCCGTTACGTGAGTTTTGGAGACTCGGGTTCTGCGGCGGGTGGAAATCATGCTAGGCGAGCGGCGAGTCGCTCTCAGCATGAAAATTTCGAGTATCAAGACGAAGCCGTGGAGCCTCGTTCAGGCAGATCTCGTAATTCAGAGCGGTCATATCGATCGGAATATCGATCGGATCGCGGTGAGCGAGCTTATCGTGAGGAGCGAGGAAGTCGAGCAAGTCGTTCTCATCGATCTGATCGTTTTGAATATTCCGAACATGCAGGCATGCGCCGTCCTTATGAGGAAGATAGGGCTTCTGGTTATGTCCGACGTGATGGCTCTGGTACTTCTTCGCGCTATCGTCAGCCGCGTCATGTTGCTTTGGCAGATGCTTCGTATTGTCGCAGAAACTCTTCCTCGATGCGTGATAGTTATGGTCATGCTCTAGATTATGCACGCCATGCGGACAACGAAGAACGCTATGAGTTTGGTTATGATGATTATCCACGTAGGGATCATCGTTCAGGTCGTCCGGGAAGTCATGCGTATCGCAGCGAAGATAGGTATGGCGGTAGCTACTCGAGCGGAGAACGCCGTGGCCGTCATGCATATCACGACGATTACGGTGAATATGGCAGCCGTTATGATGAGCGTCATGAATCACGCGGTAGGCATTCCTCTCCTGATATATATGTATGCTCTGGTAATAACCGAGGCATCTTTAAGGGAGGCTTCTCGCTTCCTTTCGGAATAGGTTCTTCTTCTCGATTTAGGGGAGGCTATTATGGAGGTAACAGGGGAGGCGCTTCGATTCTGTCGTCACTGCCACTTCCTGTGGCATATGCTGTGCCTGTTGTTATTCTTGTTCTTATAATTGCGCTTCTTGTATTTGTCGTTTCTTCGGTTCAGTCTTGTGCTGCTGGTGGGCAAGACGAGTCTGTTTCAGTACAAGAAGTCCAGCCCATGAATATAAGCTATCAAGCTTCAATAGAAGGAATAGATTCCATTGCCGATTCAGGGGCAACTATTACTGGATTTAGTTTGGCGGGTGAGGGACAAAACTACGTTCCGACCCTTTCCGAAGAGGGACAAAATTCGATACAGTCTGCACTTTCTCCTTTTTTGGAAGAAGATTACGATGTTGGCTTCATAATGATGGATCTCGAAACGGGTAGTGGCTATGCCTATAACCCTGATGTTGAAGTTTATGGTGCTTCGTCGTTTAAGGGTCCTGTTCTTATTTATGGATGTCAAGAATCGCTTGAGCCAGGAATTTTGTCTATCGATACTGTCGATGAAGTTTCTACGAATTCCATTATCTATTCTGATAACAATTCTTATTACAGTATGCGTGCCTATTTTGAAGAATATAGCGAAACTGGGCTTGCGAATTGGCTTTCTAGTATGAATATCGATTCAAGCTTAGAAAACGATACGTCATTCCCGCATTATTCTGCGCGTATTTCTGCGAAGCTTTGGATGAATACGTATCTTTATTTCACGTCTTCGGATTCAGATTCTGAAATTGTTTCGTGGGCACAGGATCTCTTTTCTCAGACTGAGGTTTCTATGCTGCGCGCAGGAGTAGATCCTACGTTTCCTTTGGTGACTGATAGTGGCGAAATCTATCTGTATCAAACTGATCAGAACTCTCAATCAACTGATCAGAACAGTGGTACAGAAAACTCAAACGACAGCCAGCAGGGCGACCAGGGCAATACAGCAAACGAACAAAGTGAATCGGCGGACCAGAACAACCAATCGACAGACCAGAACAATCAAGATGGTAGCCAAGATGGTCAGTCGACGGAGGGGCAGTCGACAGACCAGTCTCAGGGTTTGAGCGCTGCCGATATGGCGGATTCAAGTTCCAACATTGTGGTCTACGATAAAGCAGGTTGGATCCAAGGCACAAATGAAGATGCATTGTGCGATTCGGGCATTATCTACGATGGGGATAAAGCCTATCTCCTTTGCATAATGACTGGCGTTCCTGACGGCGATGATGCGCGTCAGCAGTTTACTAATCTGGTAGCTGCTCTTTGGGGACAGCGCAGCACTCTTTCACCGAGCCAGGGCTATGTATTAGTGGATCCTGCGCAAGCTTCAGAACAGACCGACAATTCTGACAATAATTCTGGCAACTAGTTCAGCGTTCTAAATCCGTAGAAAACGTGAATTTTTAGCCATGTTTGCAAAAGCTTAAGGCTAAGTAATTGACTTCTCTCGCGCGCGCGTTATACACTGCAAAAGTTCGCTTTCAAAAGCCCCGTGCGAGCTTGAGATTCGAACTCCAAAACAGAAGTTGCTTTGCGGCGCTTTTGCGTTAGTCCAGAAGCGGAAAAGTCTAGCGGCTCTGCAGTGGATGTTTGGAGATGGTGGAGTAGGATCCCGCCGCTTCGAATCGGCAGCAACTTTTGAAAAACGACATTTGTTACTTTATTGGAGGAACACTGTGAAGACCTATTACGCAAAGCCCAACGAAGTTGAGCGCGAATGGCTTCTGATCGACGCAGAGGATCAGGTTCTCGGTCGCGTTGCATCAAAGGCAGCTCAGATCTTGAAGGGTAAGCACAAGCCTCAGTACACCCCACATGTAGACACGGGTGACTTTGTGGTAGTTATCAACGCTGACAAAATCCGTGTTACTGGTGTAAAGGCTACGGACAAGGAATACTATCGTCACAGCGGTTATCCCGGAGGACTGAAGTGCGAAACGTTCCAGGAAGCAATGGAAAAGCATCCTGAGCGCGTTATCGAGCACGCAGTTAAGGGCATGCTGCCAAAGAACACGCTTGGCCGCGCAATGGCTAAGAAGTTGAAGGTGTACGCTGGTAGCGAGCATCCACACATGGCTCAGCAGCCTCGTGAGATCAAGATGGAGGATAACTAATGGCAGGCGAAGCAATCTATTACGGCACTGGTCGTAGGAAGAACGCAGTAGCTCGCGTTCGTATCGTTCCTGGTACCGGTAAGGTTACAGTTAATGGTCGCGATGGCGTAGAATTCTTCGGTCGCCAGGCACTCGTCGACTATGCAACCACCCCATTCGTAGTTACTGACACCAAGGGTCACTTCGACGTTATTGCTCGCTGCAATGGCGGCGGTGTATCTGGTCAGGCTGGCGCTCTTCGTCACGGTATTGCTCGCGCTCTTCTTGAAGCTGGCGATTATCGTGCAGAGCTCAAGCGTGCTGGTTATCTGACTCGTGACTCTCGTATGGTTGAACGTAAGAAGTACGGCCTGAAGAAGGCTCGTAAGCGCCCTCAGTTCTCAAAGCGCTAGTCGGCTTGTTCTGGCTGGTATCTTGCCGTTCCAAACTTTGCTTACGTACCTAAGTACGCTACGCAAAGTTTTCACGACAATCTACTCATCCAGAAACAACCCTTTGTAGCTCTTTGCGCGCAAGCGCTAAACCTGACGGCTTCCTCTGGAGGCTATCAAAACGTTCAAACTACAATGCCCGTTTCTGCTATGGCGGAGGCGGGCATTTTGTTTAATTTCATCCAAAAACAAGGGTCTGAAATAGCAAATGTGTATGAAAGACTAAATCACAAAAATCAGACCACCTATATCTGTGTTGTGTATAACAGCAATTTCTATAGATCAAATGATTAGCCGAAGAGCTAGGTTGTGTAGTCCTATCTTTATATAGTGGTAATTCTGGGGGGGGTGAAGCGTGCGTACTTTTTGTTGAACCAGTTCAAAACGAGTTCAAAACCCGTTCATCCTAAAATTTAGTCATTGAAACATGTTCACACGTTGCAAAAAGAATTGCGCTCTATAGAATGGGCAGCACTTCGAGGCAATCTTATTGCACAGGGGTATCAGGCAAGAAGATTTGACTTGAAGGCGTAAGGTTCGGCGGAAACCTAGGGCTTAAAAGCAACGGTTACTGTCTGTCGACTTACGTAAGGGAAATATTTGGGATAGGGACCTGTGACACGAAAGTGTTCAGGTCCCTATTTGTTTTGCGAAAGGTTGTGGTTTTGGAACAGGAAGAATTTATTTCATAGCACAGCATTCGCATATATGCTGTGCCCCTTATGCGCAGTATTCCGTACGTATTGGCAATAAGCAGTAATGAACCGCAGCAGGGTAATACAAAGTGGTTTTTATTACTGCTTCGAGAGAGAAAAAGTAGAAGGCTTCGGTAAAGAAACCGAACAAGAATCTTGGAGGTTAGATTCAAATGATGTACGTAGCAGCAATTTGTGTAGTATTCTTCGCAGCAGGTCTCGCTATGCTTTCTAAGCTTGGTCAGGGCAACTCTGCGGCTTTGGAACTTGCTGCAGCCCGCGCTAATGCAGGTCGTAAGGTTCAGCTTGGTGTTCAGGACTCCCGCGATTTTTATATGCAGCAGTTTGATGAAGCTGTATCAAGCCGTCACTAATTATTGATTGCTAGGCAGCTTGGTAAGTGAGTAATAGCTATTGTTTGATTGCTTGCTGCCCGCTAATTAATATTTTTCGCTAACTTTTGGTATTGCTCCTATTCAACGTTATTCAATGGTTAGTAGAAAAAGCTAGGAACATATATGTTTTAAAAGCTCTCAGCGTTATGCTGGGAGCTTTTTTTAATGGGGCATAAATTGAGGCTAAAGCGTAAGAACTATGTACTGCAGTTGCGCTGTGCCGCAGTTGTGTACTGAAGTCGAGCATTGAAGTTGTACTGTATTGCAGGTGAGTATTTCAGTTGTATATTGAAGTTGAACAATAAAAAAGATTCCAACAAAAAGAGCCCCGCGACCTGTGGAAATCGCGGGGCTGGAGGCAAGGAATTATACAAGTTAGATGCATTGCGGATCTAGTTTTTGGTGTCGTGTTTTGTGCTATAAAACGCGGCACGTGTAATGCGTTCTAAACCGCAATGGCTTATTTACTTTCTTCGTGTTCAGCCTTAGCTTTGGCCATACGTTCTTCCAAAGCTTTGAGCTGTTTAGCAGTTTCTTCTTCTTCAAGACGAAGTTCTTCTTTGCTTGTTGCATAGTCGATACGGATCTTGCGATTGTTGCAAAGCAACAGGTAAAGAATGATAGAAGCAGGAAGACCAATGGAAGCGCCACGGGCAACGATGAAGCCAGCGGACATACCAGCAATACCACGGTCCATATCGTCGCGAAGCAGGTTGATAGCAATCTGTGCGCAAACGAAGCCCTGAACAACCATGATTACAACCAGCAATGCACCAGATGCAGCCAAAGAAACTTCGTAGAGTGGATAGAAGAACAAGCCAACTACGGTGAAGATAAGGTTCGTACCAGTGCCGTCATAAATGGAGTTCATGCCTTCGCGGCCAGATTCCTTATAACGAGCAAAAGTAGCGATTGCATAAGGAGGGCTGAAAGGACCAGCCAATGCAGGATAGGGAGCGAACAGAGAAAGAACTACGTTACGGATACCGCAAACGATGTTGGTGCGGTTTACGTTGAACTCAATGTATTCATCATCACGAGCAGAATTGATGCAAAGCTGCTGAACGGTGATGAAGTCGCCATAAGCAATAATCCATGCAGTAAGTGCATAGGGGATACCGGAGATCCAAATAGTAGGATCAGTGCAGAATCCAATAAAGAAGGGCGAAACAGCTGCAAATAATGCGCCGAAGTCAGGCATTACGATGAACTGACCTGAGAATTCATATTGGAAGTCGCCTGAAACGCCACCAACAATGAACAGGAACAAAACGCCCCACAAGAAGCTGTAGTTGCCAAGCAGTGCCAAGATTTTATGCTCTGACATCTTTTCGCGAATACGCTGACTGAACATAAACAAGCAAACTACTACCAGACCGCCAAGGCAAGCAATAGTTGCGGTATCAAGTGCGCCGCCTTCAGACATACGAGCAACAACAGAGTTGATACCAGCGCCTAAAACAATGCCGCCTTTCAAGGCTGGAGGCAAAATCATGTTGAGTTTCTTGGATAACCCTGTAGCGCCTAAAACAATGAATAGAATTCCGAGCTCTAACTGTATAACAGTAAGTGCTTGGAATCTTATTACGCCTTCTGGAAGGGTTTCCAGATAGAGCACAATGACTGCCATCGCCGCCGTAATCCAACCGCAAACTGCCGGTTCGCCTAAGAACCAGCTCAAGGTATAACAAGCGGTCTCAAAAATTACGAGTGCGTATGCAGTGTTGGGATCCAAGCCCAACGTAGAAATAAGAACAGCCAATGCACCGTATGAAGTACATGCGTTCATGAGGCCTGTAATAACTTCAGGACCAGAAATGTTAAAGTGGATAAAGGGAATACGAATGCGGAATATTCCCAGTCGAATACATGGCTGAATGCCACCGTATTCACGCTTTAAAGCCATATGACCCTCCTCTAGATAATCAAGTTCCGCAATAGCGAATGGGGATTAACTTCTTAATAATTCCTTTCTTAAATCGAAACCTCCAATTTTGAGCGCACAAAACTAAGCCTCTTCCACAGAGAGTTTTTTTCGCTTATGTTTTGTGATTTGCACGGGAACCAATTTAGAAGTGCTTGAAAAAATAATCGAAAAAACGAAGGTTTTTTCAGGGGTCCTAATAAATTGGATAGTCCGCTTTAGTAAATATAATCTTTAGCTATACAAGAATTACTAATGTCTATGTTATGAACCCATTCACCAGAATCTATAGATGCGTTCAAAAAAATTAAACTAACGGACAAAAAAGAGAATAATGCAGAGAAAAAACTCATGAACGTGTTATAAATTTATTAAATTACGTTATTTAATTATTCAATGCAAATGAATTGTATTTTGTAATTAATTTCCCCTCTATTATTTTTTGCGGTTAGTTGTTACTTTGTGTTCATGCAGAATACGAAGAATATACGCGGCATTATTTTTGCTCTATTGAGTGGCATCAGTTGGGGTTTTTCTGGTGCATGTGCTCAGTATCTTTTTTCCCATTATGGGCTCGACCCACTTTGGGTCTCTTCGGTTCGCATGCTTTCGGCGGGTATTCTGCTTTCAGTGGTTGCGCTGGTAACGTTTCGCGAACCATATCTAGCCATTTGGAAAACACCAAGTGTATTAGCGCGCATGGTTGTGTTTGCTATAGCTGGCTTAGCGTTTTGTCAGATGACGTATCTGCTGGCAATTCAATATTCAAATGCTGGCACGGCAACTATTATTCAATACATCGGCCCAGTACTCACGGTCTTTTTCCTCTGTGCTCTTGCGCGAAGGTTGCCTACGCTTCGTGAATGGTTGGCGCTAATTTGTGTGGTAGTAGGCGTGTTTTTGTTGGCAACCCATGGTAATCCTGCGGTAATGGTGCTCTCACCTGAAGCGTTGTTCTGGGGTTTAGTGTCAGCCTTGGCTTATATGGTGTATTCGCTCTTGCCTCGAAGGTTGATGTTTCGCTTCGGAAGTGTTCCTGTGGTAGCGGCGGCACTTCTCATAGGGGGTGTTGTCTTTAGCATTTTGCTGCAATCATGGTCCAATATTCCCGCTATGGGACCATCAGGCTTTGTGGTTTTGTTTGTGGGTCTGGTGTTCTTTGGCACTGTGGTGGGTTTTACTCTGTTCTTTCAATCGATCAACGACATTGGTGCTGCAAAGGCAGGGCTTATGGCAAGTATTGAAACAGTTTCAGCAACGGTTTTTGCCGTAGTATGGCTTGGTACCTCTTTTGTGTGGATCGATATTGTTGGGTTTGTGTTCATTATCGCTACGGTATTTATCCTGGCAAAGCACCCAGGAGATGCTGACATGCAAAAAAGCCGTGAAGTATCGAATTAGAATGATGTATTGCTATAAGCACTCTCAATAATAAGAAGTAATTATATTTTGCAACAAGCGCTCCAAGAACATTTTAATCATCAAAGCTTATCAGGTGTTATAAAGAAATTAAATCTGAACGTAATAATAGATAGTTTATCAATTAGATTTTTCTTATCAAAAGTATCAATATCGAATTAATAAAGCTATGGTGCGTCTTTTGCTTGCGGAGGCTAAAGGCGCAGCCCTTATTAAATTTTTGCAACACAATGGGGATGTTGTTGCAAAGTGTTTAGCTTGATGCGAATGAGGGGTTTCGCATCTTGATGGCTATAGGGGTTTTAATAAGGGAATCACAAGGAGAAAAAGGGGATCATATGAAACCGGTGAAACTTGCCGTCCTTGGTCTAAATCAAGGGGCAAAGATAGTACGCGATGCTCTTAAGCATGATGAAGTTGAGGTTGTTGCAGTAGCCGGGTTTGGAGAACAGGCGGAATCTCTCGCAAGCGAGTTGGGGTTAAAGCGCTACGAGGATTACCGCCTTTTATTGCGTCAAGAAGACTTGAACGCAGTAGCAATCGCGCTTCCTAATGGCTTACATGCAGAAGCTGTTGAAGAGTCACTTGCGGTAGGCATCAAGAACATTCTTTTGGAAAAGCCTATTGCTAATACGATTGAAGAAGCTCAGCATATCATTGACATTTGCAAGGAAGCGGGTGCAACGCTTCTTATTGGACATCATCGCCGTAATTCGCCTCGTTATTTGTTCTTACGCGAACTTATTAAGTCGGGTCGTTTGGGTAAAATTGTTGGTCTTCAAAGCAGCTTTGCTATAGCTAAGCCCTATGCCTATTTTGATGTGGAATGGCGCGTCAAAAAAGGTGGTGGACCTTTGCTTATTAATGCGGTGCACGACTTCGACGATTTGAACTACTTAACAGGTATGAAGCCCGTGCGAGTTTATGCGGCAGCGCGGAATAACATTCGCAATAATGAAGTGGAAGATTCCGTTTCGGTAATAGTTGAATATGAAGGTGGTGCAACCGCTACGTATTTCCTCAGCGATGGTACTCCTGGTCCTTGGAGTTACGATTTGGCTGCCGAGGAAAACTTGAATTACGGGTTATGTAATGAAGAAAATTCTCTGCGAATTTTTGGCACCGAAGCTTCATTCGGCTTCCCTCATATGGATTTGTATTATTACGACAAAGATCACTATGGTTGGAATGAGCCACTTCTTAAAGAGCATTTTGATTTAGAAATTAACGATCCTATGGCAGCCGAATTGGATCATTTTGTTGATTTATGCCAAGGACGCGAAACTATACCACGCTGCACCGGCGAAGACGCATTGGATACCTTGCGAGTAATTAAAGGTATTCAAAAATCGGCAGAAACAAAGCAGGTAGTTGATCTCTAAAGAGTATCGACCCAGTGCGAGAATGGCCTAAATACCAGATATTTAGCAATGCGACAGCGGGTTAGCTATCGGGAATCCGCAAAGCAACTGCTCGTTGGGCATTAGGTCTTTACAACAAGCTGCTTGTTTGTTGCGTATTTTGATTGAATATGAAGCGCCTGCGTTCGATAGAGCGGGGGCGCTTTCCTTATAATGGAGCATTGAAACTAAAGAGCCTGGATGAAATTGCTGATGGTAAGGTTGTCTCTTTTGGTACAGCGAACACTTCATTCTGGCGGCATTATGAGCTACGAAAGAGAGCATTATGAGAGTTGAAGATCTGCGCTATTTTGAGCATTTATCAAAAGTACTCAATTTCACACGCGCTTCTAAAGAATTGCATATTTCTCAGCCTACTCTCTCGCTTGCAGTGAAGCGTCTTGAAGACGAATGGGGAGTTCAGCTTTTGGAGCGTAACCGCGCTACGGTTGAATTGACTGATATTGGTTGCGATATTGTCGAGTGTATTTCTAGTGCGCTTTATGATCTTGATAGAGCCCAAACACTAGCAGAAGAATCGCTTGGGACAGAAAATGCCGTTATCAATTTGGGTACCATTCATGCTATGCAGGGTAAATTCTGGTCTCAGGCACTGTTTGATTTTCGACAGGAAAGTTCGTTTGATCCTCAAATTACGGTGACGCAGGCGTATTCAAGAGAATTGTTGCGCAGATTGCGTGCGGGTCAGCTTGACGTGGCAATTTGCAGTCGAGTAGGAGATATGAAAGGCCTGCAATATAGTCTTTGCTGGTCGCAATCACTCGTGTTAGGTGTTAATCGCAAGAATCCCTTAGCGCAGCGCGATAGCATATCTCTCTCAGAATTGAAGGATTTGGAGCTTCTAACCTACAATCCTCATTCACCAGTGACAGAGGGATTGCGCAGTTTAGTGGATAATTATGGTTTGCATGTTCATTATGCCTATGATGACGAAATTACGCTTTCTTCCATAGTAGCTGCAGACGATTCTCAGGTAGCATTGTTCTGCTATTCATTCTTGATTAATGCGTTTGATGATGTGGTGTGTCTGCCTATTCGCGAAGCGCCAGTAGATTTCCATAAAACGTATGTGGTGTGTCGTGATGAAAGCCGTCGTCCTCGCGTAGTGCAGGAATTTATCGATTTCATGAGCACGTATCGCTTTCCTCGTTTATTGGATTACGGTAAAACGCAAAACTAATACCGATTCTTATGGCACAATAAAGTATTGGATCTCGCATGTAAGGCCGCTTTGGCGGCGTGACCTTTAAAGGAGAAAGATGGCCCACGTTCAAGAAATATACGGATCTATGGTCTTTAACGAGCACGTTATGAAGGAACGCCTTCCTAAAGAAACGTATAAAAGTCTCGTAAAAACCGTCCGTGAGGGCAAACCTCTTGATATTGAAGTTGCAAATGTAGTTGCTCATGCCATGAAAGAATGGGCAATTGAGCGCGGTGCAACCCACTATACTCACTGGTTCCAGCCTTTAACAGGCATTACCTCGGAAAAGCACGATAGCTTCCTAGATCCTGTTGGAGATGGCACTGCTATTATGACGTTTTCTGGTAAGGAATTAGTTCAGGGTGAACCTGATGCTTCCAGCTTCCCTTCGGGTGGTTTGCGTGCAACGTTTGAAGCGCGCGGTTATACCACCTGGGATCCTACTTCATTTGCTTTTATTAAAGATGAAGTGCTTTGCATTCCAACTGCGTTTTGTTCCTATACCGGTGAAGCTTTGGACAAGAAAACCCCTCTGCTTCGCTCTATGAATGCGGTCGATAAGCAAGCGCAGCGCGTGTTGAAGTATTTTGGCGAAGATGGCCATCGGGTAATTACGACGGTCGGTGCTGAACAGGAATACTTCCTCATTTCGGAAAAGGATTATGTGCAGCGTCAAGACCTTATTATGACGGGCCGTACGCTTTTCGGTGCTCCTCCTTCGAAGGGCCAAGAGCTTGAAGAACACTATTTCGGCGCAATCCGCCCTACCGTCAATAACTTCATGAAAGAAGTAGACGATGATTTGTGGGCACTGGGTGTTTCAGCAAAGACAAAGCACAACGAAGTAGCTCCTGCACAGCACGAGTTGGCTCCTTTGTTTACCAATTCAAATCGTGCAATTGATGAAAACTTGCTCACCATGGAAAAGATGCGTCTCGATGCATCTCATCACGGTTTGGTTTGCCTTACTCATGAAAAGCCTTTTGAAGGCATTAACGGTTCGGGCAAACATAACAACTGGTCGCTTTCTTATGGCAAGGTTAACCTGCTTGATCCTGGCGACGATCCCATGGATAACCTGCGCTTTTTGGTATTCCTTACCTGTGTTGTTGAAGCGGTAGATGAATATCAAGAGCTTTTGCGCATGTCGGTAGCTTCAGCAGGTAATGATCATCGTTTGGGCGCAAATGAAGCACCACCTGCTATTATCTCGATGTTTTTGGGCGATGAGTTAGGTGCAATTGTTGATGCGCTTATTTCTGGTGAAGAATATCATTCCGCAGAAGCAGTAGCAATGGATTTGGGTGTTGCGGTATTGCCTAAATTCTTAAAGGATAATACCGACCGCAATCGTACCAGTCCATTTGCCTTTACGGGCAACAAGTTCGAATTCCGTATGCCTGGTTCTGATGTAAATCTGGCTGACTGCAATATGATTCTCAATACTGCTATGGCAAAGGGCTTAAAAGATTTTGCCGATGCTATGGGAGATGTTGAAGGCGCTGAATTCGAAAAGAAGGCCATCAAATACATCAAGAAGACACTGACTGATCATCAACGCATCATCTTTAATGGCAATGGTTATTCTCAGGATTGGGAAGAAGAAGCAGAGCGTCGCGGCTTAGCTAATTATCGCAACACCGCCGAAGCACTTCCTTGCTTTGTCTCTCAGAAGTCTTTGGATTTGTTTGCTGAATTTGGCATTCTTGATGAAGCGGAAGTTCGCAGCCGCTATGAGGTAAAACTGGAAAAGTACAACAAGCTTCTCAATATTGAAGCTCGTGTAATGATTCGCATGGCTCGTCGTACTTATTTGCCTGCTATTAGCGATTACATGGCTGATTTGGCAAGCAATATTACGACGGTAAAGGCAGCTCTTCGTGGTGCGGATATGACCGAGCATGAAAAATTGCTCAATAAGATTCTCAATGGCTTTAATCGTGCAGCAGAGTGCGTACGTCAGCTTGTTAAACTTCATGATGCCACTGAGGCTATTGAGGATCCACAAGAGCAGGCAAATTCTTATGCTGAAAAGGTTATTCCTGCAATGGAGGCACTGCGCAAAGAAATTGACGATTTGGAATGCATTGTTGAGCGAAGCTATTGGCCAGTTCCCACCTACAATGACATGCTCTTTTATGCGTAGATTTAGCTGTTTACCAAAAATATAAAGAATTAAGAGACTTATAGGCAGAAAGACATTTTCTGCCTATTTTTTGCGATTGTTTCGTAACGGTGCGGTAATGGAATTGTTTCAGGCACTCACAAGCAAAGGGATTTTGATTAAATAGCATCGTTGCATCAACATGGAAAACTGGTAGTGCATTCTGTTTTTGAGAGCATAGGAGGGGTATTACTAATGGATCGACAAAATACGACCGCTGAGCAGGCTCAACGATTAGTCGAACATTTTGCGCTTTTCGAAAAAGCGAGTAAATCGCTCTTTAAAAAATATGACGCTGCTATTCGCGAAATGAAAACGCGTTTTGAAATTCTTGATGCAGATTTGGAATACCGATTTAACCGTAATCCGATTCACCATATGGAATCACGCCTTAAAACACCCAAAAGCGTGTATGAAAAACTTCAGCGCTATGGCGTGCCTATAACATTACGTTCGGTTGAAGAGCATATTTTAGATGTGGCTGGTATGCGCGTTATTGTTTCCTATATTGATGACGTGTACGCCATGGTAAAAGTACTTTCCATGCAAGACGACCTGAAAATCGTGAAAGTAAAAGACTATATTGCGCACCCCAAACCTAATGGGTATCGCAGTTTGCATGTCATTGTGAAAGTTCCCGTTTATTTTCTCGATCGTAAACAATACGTTCCTGTAGAAATTCAGTTCCGTACCGTGGCCATGGACTTTTGGGCATCGCTTGAACATACCTTGAAGTACAAGCAAGATGTTCAGCTTGAAGGCATAGACATGTGCGATGAACTGAAGAATTGTTCAGAAATTATTCAGGACGTGGAACGCCGTATGCAAATTTTGATGCATGCAGTACAGACAACTGATGTTGAAGAGGCGGCACGAAAGCGTCGCGAACAACTTGAGGAACAAGAAGCACGTGTCGCGAAGGCACAACAAAGACAATCTACGCCTGAAGCGCAGAAAGATGTCAAAGCGGATTAAGTAAGTCAGATCAGGCAGGCAGTTTGAGTAAGCCGACCCTTTCTTTTGATGCCATTTACGGAGTGTTGGGCTCCGTAAAGATTGCAAAAATGTTTCGTTCTTATTTCACTCCACTTAGTTGGAGTAGAATACGATTCTTGAAAAGCTATAGATATTTTAGAGCTATAGACACATTGGATATTAACAAGGACGAAAGGATGCATCATGGCTGACGTGGAGGCTGTGGACTACATTTGGAAAAATGGCGAAGCTATTCCTTGGGAGCAGGCTACGACGCATGTATTGACGCATGCTTTGCACTACGGTTCTGGCGTATTTGAAGGAATTCGCTGCTATCACAACACCGATACGGATGAGGCAGTTATTTTCCGTTTGCGTGATCACATGGAGCGTTTGCATCGCAGCGCAAAAATTGCCATGATGGAGCTTCCTTATACGGTTGACGAACTCTGCGAAGCTACGGTAGAGATCATCAAGAAGAACAACATCAAGTCCTGCTATATTCGTCCTTTGGCTTACTACGGTTATGGTCAGATGGGCGTTGATCCAACGGGCGCTCCCGTGGACGTCATTATTGCTGTTTGGCCATGGGATGCTTATCTGGGCGCTGAAGCTTTGGAAAATGGCATCAAGGTAGGCGTTTCTTCTTGGCGCCAGCGTTCCTTTAATGCTATTCCTCCTGCTGTTAAATCTTCCGCTTCTTACATGAATTCCATTCTTGCAAAGAAGGAAGCAACACTTCACGGTTATGCAGAAGCAATTATGCTCAACGAAGAAGGCCGTGTATGCGAAGGCACTGGCGAAAATATCTTTGTTGTACGCAATGGTATTTTGTCTACGCCTCCACTGTCCGATGGCTTGCTTGAAGGTATTACGCGCGACACCATTTTGACTCTTGCAACTGATATGGATATTCCTGCCATTGAAGAGTCGCTTACCCGTTCTGATCTTTATATTGCTGATGAGGCCTTCATGACGGGCTCTGCGGCAGAGCTTACCCCTATTAACAGCATCGACGATCGCGTAATTGGCAAGCGTGGCCCAATCACTGAAGCACTTCAGAAGCGTTATTTCGATGTTGCTTACGGCAAGGTTCCAGAGTACGAAGACTGGATCACTCGTTTCTAGATTGCATATTAGCCTTTGTATAGGGCTCAAGGCAGCTTATACGAGAGCCTCGATGAAATCGGGGCTCTCTTTGTATACGAAAAGAGAACCCCATGGCTACAAAAGTTTATGCATATGACACTACCTTGCGCGATGGTGAACAAAGCGAAGGTATTACGTTGTCGCTCGAAGATAAGCTGCGTATCGTAGCGCGCTTAGACGAATTTGGAATCGACTATATCGAGGGTGGATATCCAGCTTCGAATCCTAAAGACATAGCTTTCTTTAAAGAAGTTAAGCGGATGAACTTAAAGCATGCGCGCATTGCTGCTTTTGGATCTACCTGTAAAAAAGGAGTATCTGCAGAAGAGGATTCAGGCTTAAAAGATTTGCTTGAATCAGGTGCTTCTGTGGTAACTATTGTGGGCAAGAGCTGGGATGCTCAGGTAGAGCGTGCATTGATGACCACGCTTGAAGAAAACCTGCGTATGGTTTCAGAATCGATTGCCTTTTTAAAGCGTCATGGGGTAGAAGTAGTCTTTGATGCTGAACATTTCTACGACGGCTACAAGGCAAACCCGTCGTATTCTCTGCAGGTAATTGAAGCCGCTGTGCGGGCAGGTGCTGATTCTATTGATCTGTGCGAAACCAACGGTGGAGCGCTTCCTTTTGAGGTAGAAGAAATAACGCGCGTAGTAACAAGCCGTTTCCCTAATCAGCGTTTTGGCGTACATTGTCACAACGATTCTGGATGTGCGGTGGCAAACACCCTTGCTGCGGTTAAAGCGGGCTGCACCCAGGTGCAAGGTACCGTTAATGGGTATGGCGAGCGCGTGGGTAATTGCGACATTCTTTGCGCTATTGCTGATCTTGAGTTAAAGATGGGTTATGAGGTTGTCGGAAGTGAAAACTTAAAGCAGCTCACCAGTGTTGCTCGTTCAGTTGCCGAGATGTGCAATATGGTGCACTCCATGCATCATCCCTATACGGGATCTTCCGCTTTTGCTCATAAAGGCGGTTTGCATGCTAGTGCGATAGCGCGTTTTCCTGAAGCGTACGAACACACTAAGCCTGAAAAGGTGGGTAACTCTACCCGTGTGTTGGTAAGTGAATTGGCAGGAAAGGCATCGCTGGTAGCCAAAGCAAAGTCGCTTGGATTCGATCTGGCTGACAAGGGCAATCTTACCCAGCAAATTCTCGACGATATTAAAGAGCGAGAAAATCAGGGCTTTTCCTACGAAATTGCCGATGGTTCTCTTGCGGTGTTGCTTCATATGCATCTAGGTACCTTTAAGCCTCACTTCACTTTAGAGAGCTTCCGCGTCATTGTGGACGATAAGGAAGACACGAATGCTTGGGCAAAAGATGCAACCAGTGAAGCCACCATCAAGGTCCATATTGGTGACAAGCGCTTTGTAGCAACAGGCGAAGGCGTTGGTCCTGTTGGGTCGCTCGACAATGCTTTGCGCCTTGCTTTACAGGATGTTTATCCCGAAGTTGAACAAATTGAATTAGTTGACTTCAAGGTTCGTATTCTGGATGAAAATGTTGGTACAGGAGCAACGACACGCGTCATGATTACCACGTCAAACGGAAAAGAATCATGGGGCACTATTGGAGTTTCGGAAAACATTATCGAAGCTTCATGGAATGCTTTGGTTGATTCTTATGAATATGGTCTGGTAACGGTTGGACGATAGCTCTTGCTTGTTCAATGAATTAATAATAGTTTGTGGGAAATCTAGAGAGCACAAAGCATGTGTGAAGAAATAGTTTTAGATGCATTCGGAGGGGATCATGGCTGAACTACGTACCCGTGAAGTTGAGGACCTGCTGAACGTTTTCGCTGGTCTTACCAGTCCTGATGATATTTTTGCTTTGCTTGAAGATCTTTTTACGGTACGAGAGATCAAAGATACGTCACAGCGTTTGGATGTGGCACGTATGCTGAAAGAAGGACGCTCCTATGCGGTAATTGAACAAGCAACGGGTGCCTCAGCAACCACCATCGCCCGTGTTTCAAAAGCGCTCAATTATGGTGCTGGTGGATATGAACGTGCGTTTGAGGTTCTAGAAAAAGAGGGTAGCTCCAGTGGATGCTAAACGCTCCAAAATAGCTATCGTAGCTGCGCTGGTATGTTCATTGGCACTCTTTGCGGCTTTATTGGCGGGTTGTTCTTCTGATTCCGAGTCAAAGAAATACCAGCTAGTTTCAGATGGTAAATTAACCGTTGCCACATCGCTTAATTTTCCGCCTTTTGAATATCTCTCTGATGGAGAACCAGCTGGATATAGCATAGAGGTTATGCGAGAAGTTGCTTCAAGACTTGGTCTGTCGTGCGAATTTGTCAATGTTCCTTTCGAGTCGGTTGTTTCTTCAATTGAGGCAGGCAGACAGTATGATGCGACAATTTCTTCTCTGTCTATATATGCACAGCGAGAAGAACAGGTGGATTTTACTAGCACATATTACCTGGCTGATCAGGCGGTAGTTACGCTTAAGGACGAATATCTTCGCGTCGAAGAGCTGCAGGGTAAAACGGTTTCTGCTCAAGCAGGAACCATGAGTGAGACCTATGCAGAAGATGCGGTCTCAGAAAAGGTAGTGCCTCATGAAGATGTTGCTTCATGTTTTAGTGCGCTCCGAAAAGGGAAAACCCAAGCAATAGTAGTGGATGCTGCGGTGGCACGTTACATGATTGAAAATGGCTACTCGGATTGTGAAATCCTTGAAACGGTGGCAATGGGAGAACAATACGGCATAGCGTTGAATAAGGACAATCGCGCGCTTACCGATGCCATAAATGAGGTGCTTGCCGAAATGGAAGAGGATGGAACCCTTGAGGCCTTACAGGATCAGTATTTCAACTAAGTTCTCTACTTTTGAACAGTTCGCTTCAATAGGCTTTTGTTGGACTCTTGAGTAAAGTGAGTCTATAGCGCTACGCTTAGTGCGAACAAAGAAGGAAGGATGTATATGGAACGTAAAGTTGCATGGGAATCATATTCAGATAGCCAGCTAAAAGAACTAGATGCATTGAGTAAGCGTTATATCGATTTTATTTCCGATAACAAAACGGAACGCCGCTGCTTTGCTGCTTCCGTAGCGCAGGCTCAAGCGGCAGGCTATATATCGCTTGAAGAGGCATTAAAGGAAGGACGAGCTCTAAAGCCAGGTGATAAGGTTTGGGCAGGTATTCATGGCAAGACGCTGATCCTTGCTCATATTGGCACCGAACCGCTTGAATCAGGACTCAATATCTTGGGTGCTCATATTGATAGTCCCCGTTTGGATTTGAAACAGAATCCGCTTTATGAAAGCGATGGTTTTGCTTATTTAGATACCCATTACTATGGAGGCATTAAGCACTACCAATGGGTAACGCTTCCTTTGGCTTTGCATGGTGTTGTTGCAAAAACCGATGGCACCGTAGTAGATATCAATATTGGTGACGATCCAGCAGATCCTGTGTTCTGTGTAACCGACCTACTTCCGCATTTAGGCAATCAGCAGATGGCGAAAAAGGGAAGCGAAGTAGTAGAGGGCGAGAGCCTAGATATCTTGATGGGCAATCGTCCGCTCATCGTTAAAAAAGAAGATGAGGAAAACGCTGGAAGTCAGGAAATGTCCGATTCCGAAGACAAAGCGCAGAAAGCGGACAAAAGCTCGAAAGAGGGCGTAAAGGCCTTCGCGTTAAAACTGCTCGAAGAAAAGTATGGCATTTCAGAAGAAGATTTTATTTCTGCAGAAATTGAAGTGGTACCTGCTGGCCGTGCGCGTGAATTAGGGTTCGATCGAAGCATGGTTATTGGCTATGGTCAGGATGATCGTGTCTGCGCATACACTTCGCTTGAGGCACAATTAGCGCTTGATGAAACACCAAAAACTACTGCAGTTACCGTTTTGGTAGATAAAGAAGAAATTGGCAGCGTGGGTGCAACAGGCATGGGCTCGCTCTTTTTCGAGAACACCATTGCAGAAATTTTGGCATTGAGCGGATCCGATAGCGCCTTATCTCTTCGTCGTTGCTTGGCGGCATCACGTATGCTTTCTTCTGATGTGTCTGCTGCGTATGATCCTGCCTATGCAAGTGTGTACGAAACGAAAAATTCTGCCTATGCAGGCAAGGGCATTGTTTTTAATAAATACACGGGTGCTCGCGGTAAAAGCGGATCAAACGATGCTCGTGCTGAATATGTTGCCTATGTTCGTCGTGTTATGGATGATGCTAAGGTTGCTTATCAAACTGCAGAATTAGGAAAGGTAGATGCAGGTGGTGGCGGAACAATCGCCTACATTCCTGCCAAGTATGGTATGGACGTTATTGACTCAGGTGTTGCAGTGCTTTCAATGCATGCACCGTGGGAAGTAACGTCAAAAGCAGATATCTATGAAGCCTATCGTGCGTACAAGGCATTTTTAGAAGCATAGCGTTCAATTGCGTTAATGGAAAAAATTAAAATAAGTCATGCCATATGGCGTGCACGTGACTATAATGGTGAAAACTTACCCGCAAATAGGGGTAAGATGAAGGCATTAAACAGTAATCGTAGGGTATTTAGAAGAGACTTTAGGCAAGGGGTGCTACATGGCTTATTATTTCGACGAACCTTCTCGTACATTTAATGAATATCTGTTAGTTCCAGGATATTCTTCATCTGAATGTATTCCTGAGGCGGTAAATTTAAGCACTCCTTTGGTGCGCTTCCGCAAAGGCGAAGAAGAATGCCCTCTGACGCTTTCTATTCCTATGGTATCTGCAATCATGCAGGCAGTATCTGATGATGGCATGGCAGTAGCGCTCGCTCAGCAGGGTGGCCTTTCCTTTATCTATGGTTCTCAGACCATCGAATCTCAGGCAGCTATGGTAAGCCGCGTTAAGGATCATAAGGCAGGCTTTGTACGCAGCGATTCTAACCTTACCCCTAATGCAACGTTGCGTGACGTGGTAGCACTTAAGGAAAAGAACGGGCATACCACTATGCCAGTAACTGAAGGTGGTCATCCTCAGGGCAAGTTGCTTGGTATTGTTACGGGTCGCGATTATCGTTTGTCTCGTATGGATTTGGATACCCCAGTTTCTGAATTTATGACCCCGCGTGAAAAGCTTATTGTTGCTTCTGCTGATACCAGCCTAAAAGAAGCAAACGACATTATTTGGGACAACAAGCTTAATTCGCTGCCTATCGTTGATGATAACGATAACCTTATGTATATGGTATTCCGCAAGGACTACGAACAGCATAAGTCCAACCCTCATGAACTCCTTGACTCTCATAAGCGCTATAAGGTAGGCGCTGGTATTAATACGCGCGATTATGCCGAGCGCGTTCCTGCTCTTATCGAAGCAGGTGTTGACGTTTTGTGTATCGACTCTTCTGAGGGTTATTCCGAATGGCAGCTGCGTACCATCAAGTGGATCCGCGATCATTATGGCAACTCTGTAAAGGTTGGCGCTGGTAACGTGGTAGATACCGAAGGCTTCCGCTTCTTGGCAGAAGCTGGTGCTGACTTTATTAAGGTCGGTATTGGCGGCGGTTCAATCTGTATCACTCGTGAACAGAAGGGTATTGGTCGTGGTCAGGCAACTGCTTTGATTGAGGTTGCTAAGGCTCGCGATGAATACTTCAAAGAAACAGGCATCTATGTTCCTGTATGTTCTGACGGCGGCATTGTGTACGACCATCATATGACCCTTGCTCTTGCTATGGGTGCTGACTTCTTGATGCTTGGTCGTTACTTCGCTCGTTTTGACGAAAGCCCAACCAACCGTGTAACGGTAAATGGTAGCTACATGAAAGAGTACTGGGGCGAAGGTTCTGCTCGTGCTCGCAACTGGCAGCGTTACGACTTGGGTGGTTCCAAGAAGGGCCTTACCTTTGAAGAGGGTGTTGATTCTTACGTTCCTTATGCAGGCGCTCTGAAGGACAACGTAGATATGACCTTGTCTAAGATTAAATCTACCATGTGCAATTGTGGTGCGTTGACTATTCCTGAACTACAGGAAAAGGCAAAGCTTACCGTGGTAAGCTCTACTTCTATCGTTGAAGGCGGCGCACACGATGTATTGCTGAAGGATAAGACTCCTTATGTAGGCAATACTATTCGCGGCTAATCACTTTAACTAACAAATATATAAGCGCAATCGATATAAATGCAATTAAGGCATAATCGAGCGTTTTGAGAAATCAAACATCCCTGATTCTTAATAGGATCGGGGATGTTTTTTGTTGTTGCGAAACTTATTACATGGGTGCGTTCTCTTTTTGAACCAGCGAGTATTGAAGGTGATGAAGCGGCAATGGAGTGTTTCTCTTCACAAAATCTCCCAGAAATAGGTATTGGGAAAAATGCTCAAAAAGTGCGCTTTATCTGGCGATTTGTGAAAATTAACAAGGAGGTGCTTTAATCAACGGCTGTAGCAATTATGAAGAATAGTGATTCTACGTTACACTTTTATGCATGTTTACGCGAACAAAAAAAGCGCTTGGCGCTACGGTTATGAGCATTCTGCTGGCTCTTTCGTTGATGCTTCCTATGTTGGGGGCTCAACCAGCCTATGCAGATGAACTTTCTGATGCTCAGGCAACGCTTGATGCTGCTTCAGCCGAGTTGGATGCAATTTCTGCAGAATATAACGAACTGCAATCTCAAATAAATGACCTTGATGCAGAAATTTCAACTACTACTCAAAAAGTGCAAGAAGCCCAGCAGGCAATGCTTGAAGGCCAGGAAGTATTAGGAAATGCCGTTCTTGCTGAATACAAAAGTGATGGTGGGCTTTCGCTGGTAAATATTGTTCTTTCTTCCGATAGTATTTCGGATTTTGTTACGAACATGACTTACTACACTGCCATTCAGGAAGACCAGGCAGAAATCATTGAAGAGCAACGTCAGCTCAACGAGAAGTTTAATACTGCGCTAGATGACTTAAATTCCAAGCGCGATACCCAGCAGGAAGTTCTTGATCAAGCTGAAGAAAAGAAGGCAGAGGCAGAAAGAGTAGTTTCTGATGCATCTGCAAAGGTTTCTTCTATTAAGGAATCGCAAGAGCAGCTTGCTAAACTCCAGGCTCAGGCAGAGCAAATGGAAAAAGAAGAATCTGCGAGCGATGGTGAAAAAGAGAGTTCTGATTGGGACACCAACACCGATCGTCCTGCAGCAAGTGGTGGCTCTGAATCTTCAGGCAGCAGTTCTAATGGATCTTCCTCGGGCAATTCAGGCAGCTCTGGTAGTGGATCGGGAAGTGCTGATTCTTCAAAGGGATGGAAGTCGGGTCCTGCTTCTGCATATGGTGGATCCACCGATCCCTATACTCCTAACCCTGGTACTACGGCAACGGGCGCTATCTGTGACGACAATTCCATGGGCGTTGCAATTCCTTTAAGCTGGCCTAATCGCTCTTCCTATTACGGTCATGCAATCGAGATTAAATACGGCGGCAAAACCGTTGTTGCTACTATCAATGACTGTGGTGGCTTGTCGGGCGGTGCACGTCATCTTGACTTGCAGCCAGGTGTATTTAAGGCATTTGGTTTTAAATCATGCCAAGCGTGGGGAGTTCGAACGGTTTCTTACCGTATTCTGTAACCAATTTTTTGGTCTATTTTCCCGCTTGTAATAATTCGGTTTTATAATGAAGGACGCTTTGTTTCGTGAGTTGCGATTAATTCGTACTAAACGAACAAGACGTCCTTATAGTTTATAGTTGGCGGTCTTGTGCTTTGATGTGCATTGGCGGCCTTGCATACAGGAAATGTATACAGAAAAAGGATTGACCTATGAAAGAATACAACCCACATGAAATTGAGCCACATTGGCAAAAGGTTTGGGCGGACACGGGTGCCTATACTGCTCGTGAAGATGAGTCGAAACCAAAACGCTATGTGCTTGAGATGTTCCCGTATCCTTCGGGCGACATTCATATGGGCCATGTTCGCAACTACACCTTAGGCGATGTAACAGCGCGTTATTACACCATGCGTGGTTATGATGTGCTTCATCCCATGGGTTGGGATGCGTTCGGTCTTCCCGCAGAAAATGCTGCTATTAAGCATAATAGCCATCCTGCTACATGGACGTATGCAAATATTGAAACCCAAAAAGCTAGCTTTAAGCGCATGGGCTTTTCGTATGACTGGGATCGAACTGTTGTGGCATGCGATCCAGAGTACTATCGCTGGGGCCAGTGGATCTTTTTGCAGTTCTGGAAGCGCGGTTTGGTAGAGCGTCGCAATTCGCCTGTTAATTGGTGTCCTAACTGCAAGACGGTTTTGGCAAACGAACAGGTTACCGAAGGTGAATGCTGGCGTTGCCATGGTGCAGTAGAAAAACGCGATCTTACTCAGTGGTATTTCAAGATCACCGATTATGCTCAAGAATTGCTTGACGATCTTGATCAGCTGGATGGATGGCCAGAGCCAGTAAAGCAGATGCAGGCTAACTGGATTGGTCGTTCTGAAGGTGCCGAAGTTGACTTCCTGCTTTGTGACAAGGATGGCAACGCTCCAGAAAATCCAACCGATGACGACATCATCACCGTCTTTACCACGCGTCCCGACACGTTGTTTGGTTGTAGCTTCTTCTTGCTAGCTCCCGAGTCCCCTAAGCTGATGGAACTTGTGGAAGGCAGCGAATATGAAGCTGCGGTAAAGGAATTGGTCGAAGCTGCTTCAAAGGTAAGTGCAGTCGAACGTGCGCAGGGCGATCGTGAAAAGCATGGTACTTTTACTGGCCGCTATGTAATTAACCCTGTTAATGGCGAAAAGGTACCAGTTTGGGTTGCTGACTATATTGTGGCTGATTATGGTACAGGCGCAGTAATGGCAGTACCTTGCGGCGACCAGCGCGACTTCGAGTTCGCTCGCAAGTATGACCTGCCTATTATTCCTATCATTCTGGGTGAGGATGACCCGCTGTTTGCTGAGCTGAATGGCGTACAAGAGCGCCGAGTAACCACAGTGGATTGGGAAAAATCCTATGAAGCTGAAGGTGTTTTGGTTCAGTCGGGTAAATACACTGGCTTGGTAGGTGGTAAACATTCTCCCGCAGTGGATGCCATCATTGGTGATTTGGAAGCACAGGGCAAAGGTAAAAAGTCCGTTCAGTTCCGTCTGCGCGACTGGCTGATTTCACGTCAGCGTTACTGGGGTAATCCTATTCCTGCAATTTATTGCGACAAGTGTGGTTTGGTGCCTGTTCCTGAAGAGGATTTGCCCGTAATGCTGCCAAAAGATATTGATTTGGCAGCTGGTGAAACCTTGGCAACGCATGAAGAGTTCTCCAAGTGCACCTGCCCTCAGTGTGGCGGTCCTGCTCATCGCGAAACAGACACAATGGACACCTTCACCTGCTCAAGCTGGTATTACTTGCGCTATACCGATCCTCATAACGATAAGCAACCTTTCGATCCTGCACGCGCTAATCGCTGGATGCCAGTAGATCAGTATATTGGCGGTATTGAACATGCCATTTTGCATTTGCTCTATTCGCGTTTCTTCACCAAAGTATTACGCGATATGGGCATGCTTGATTTTGATGAGCCATTTTCTAATTTGCTGTGCCAAGGCATGGTGCTCGACGAACATGGCGATGTTATGTCTAAATCTAAGGGCAATGTTATTTCCCCTGAAGAAATGATAGATGGCTACGGTGCCGATGCTGTTCGTGCGTACATTTTGTTCATGGCACCACCAGATAAGGAACTTCAGTGGAATGAAGATGGTCTTGCTGGTATGTATAAGTTCCTTAATCGTGCATGGCGTATGGTTGCAGACTTAGCATGTGATGCAGGCGAAAAAACACTCTTCCAGGAGGGTGCATCAGTAGCGGAGGCTGAAGAGGCTAAGAAGATGCTGCTCCGCGAACGCCATCGTGTAGTAGGTAAGGTTATTGAAGACTTTGCTCGTAATAACTTCAATACGGCTATCGCTGCCATTATGGAGCTAGCAAACGCCGCAAGCGATTATCTGCGCAAAACCTCTTCTGAAGTTCGCAAAGCAGATGCTGAACTGCACGCTTTCGATACCGAGATTGCTGAAGTTATGGTTAAGCTGCTTGCGCCAATTGCTCCTCATTGGGCTGAAGAATTGTGGCAATCCGAACTTGGTCACACCGATTCGGTTCATCATCAGGATTGGCCCGATTTTGATCCTCAGGCAGCAAAGGCTGATGAAGTAGAACTTGCTGTTCAGATTAACGGCAAGGTAAAGGCTCGAATCATGGTTGCAACCGATGCGGATGAAGACAGCATTCGTGAAGCAGCCCTAGCAGCTGCAGCTTCTGCAACGGATGGCAAGGATATCAAGAAAGTTATTGTTATTCCTGGTCGTCTGGTTAATATCGTTGCAAAGTAGCTTATCTGCTTCGTTAAACAGTTTGCTGCTTTAATAGGCTATTTGAGTAGATTCTATGCGCCCCACTATTGGGGCGCATTTATTTGATAACGTCTGATTGCGAAATTATGACTGCACGAAGAACTCGACATAAGAAAAGAGGATGCTTAAGCCGACTAATTAGGGCCTTCTTTGGCCTTATTTTGTCGATTGTGCTTGTGGTGGTAGGCATTCCTTTGGCAATCAATCTCTTCATGTGCGCTTCGACGCGTCCTTCGTTTACAACAGTGTCCAGCTCAAACATTCAAGAAACAGCCTTTGATGCAGATGCTATTGTGGTGCTTGGTGCGGGTATTAATTGGGATGGCAGTCCCTCTACGGTTCTCAAAGATAGACTTGATACCGCCATTGCTCTGTACAACGAAGGGGTTGCTTCCAAGATAATCATGAGCGGAGACAATAGCGATTCGTCTTATAACGAAGTAATGGCTATGGCTCTGTATGCGGAAAATCAAGGCGTGTCTGCCGATGATGTTTTTTGCGATCATGCGGGATTGTCCACTTATGACAGTATGTATCGTTTGCGACATGTTTTTGGGGTGGAGCGATGTGTAGTGGTAACGCAGGAGTACCATTTGTATCGCGCGCTTTACGATGCCCATTCGTTTGGAATCGAGGCATATGGTGTACCAAGCGATAATGCTGATTATGCTCATATGGATGACTATGAAAAACGCGAAGTGCTGGCGCGCGTAAAGGATTTTGCTGCAGTTTTGGTAAACAGTGAACCCGAAACTAAAAGTTCGCCCGTTAGCCTGGAGCAATCAGGAACCGTTACACAGTGGTGGTAAGGTAAATCCAAGTTCTCACAAGGCTTTAAATCAAATCTGAAATTGGGAGAAGCCATGCCAAAAATCGTAGTTACCGATACTGATTTTGAAAATAACGATATTGAAGTTGCTATGGCGAAAGAAGCGGGCGTAGAGATTGCCCTATTTAACGACCGTAGTGAAGAAGCCATTATTCGAAATGCCCAAGATGCTGATGGAGTAGTTACTTCTTATGGCAACTACACCGCAAAAGTTTTTGAAGCGCTTCCGAACCTAAAGGTGGTTAGTCGGACTGGCATTGGGTATGACAACATTGATGCACAGGCGGCTACAAAAAATGGCACTGCGGTATGCATTGTGCCTGGATACGGAACAGAAGTAGTATCCGACCATGCTATTTCACTTGCTTTGGCAAGCTTGCGCCGATTGAATGAATGCGACGCTGATATGCGTGCGGGTGTTTGGGATTATACGCGCCGCCGACCGTTTGGCCAGGTTTACGGTAGAGTTTTTGGTGTTGTAGGTATGGGTGAAATTGGTAGGGCGGTTGCGCGTAAGGCATCTGGCCTTGGATTTCGGGCAATCTGCTATTCGCGTTCTTTGGTGCCAGGTCGTCGTACCCCAGAGGGATATGATATTTGCACACTTGAAGAGGTATTATCGCGCTCAGATGTGGTTAGTTTCCATACGGCGCTTACGCCAGAAACCCATCATCTGCTTAATGCGGATAATATTCGCTTGATGAAACGCGGTGCGGTGGTGGTTAATACTTCGCGCGGGGCAGTAATAGATACGCAAGCTCTCGCTGAAGCCTTGTGTGAAGAGAGGCTTTGGGGTGCGGGTATTGATGTGTTTGAGGAGGAGCCGATTGATTGGGATCATCCTATAATGAAGGCTCCCCATACAGTATTAAGCCCTCATGTGGCCTATTATTCCGAAGAATCAGGGGAAGAGCTGCACCTTCGTTCTATGCAAGCGGCACTTGATGTGGTGCTTGGTCAAACACCAAAAGACTGTTTGAATCCTGAAGTACTGCGGGGTCAAGCGCAGCAGCATCAGCCACGACAAGGTCAAGCGCAAGATAATCAGACTCAGTCACAGAAAACCGAATCGCAAGAGTCTCAACCTGTATCGGTGATGGAATCAGAAGGATCAGAACCCGTAGAGTATTGTTACCAGTGCTGGCGCTAGTTTGGGTTGCTAATGGCGTTGTTCTAGTCCACGAATAACGCTAGTTTGGTTCATAGATGACGCTAGTTTAGCTCGGCGAGAAGCATTAATTCGGTTCGACAAATGACACTAGTTTAGTTCGACGAATTCTACGTTTGAGACTTTGCCTTCTTCAATAGTAAGGCGCGCCATAGTCTTTTTGTTTCCTCCACGAGGGTCTGTTGCGCTACCAGGGTTGATGTAGAGAATTCCATCGAGTACTTGGTTTCGAGGAACGTGAGTGTGCCCATGGATGACAACCTGTACGTCTTCTGCGGGTGTGCCGATATCTTCAGGGCGGTGCACCATAAAGAAGCGAACACCACCAATGCGGGGGGATGCCGTAAAGGGAACATCCGAAGAAAGGGAAGGATAGTCGCAGTTTCCCTTAACAGCAATGGTGGGAGCGATAGCGTCAAGCTCCATAAGAATATGTTCTCGCTCAACATCGCCAGCGCATAAGATGATGTCACATTTTTCGAGTTCATGTACCGCGCAATCGCTTAAAACGCGATGTAGATCCGAAATAACTCCGACTATCATCATGGTTAGCCTTTCTGCGAATTTGTAAATCGAGTGCGCGAAATCAAGCGAGCGAAACCAAGCATACGAAACCATACGCACACTCGAAAGGTTCTGGTGTTTTAGTACTCGTCAAAGCGAGCATTTTAATGAGCCGAAAGAAAAATCGACTCTTTTGTAAGTATTTTCTTGAGTATAGTGCATCTTTTGATTGACCTAAGAACTTTTGGGCATTAGAATGTTTAGCTGCTCACTACAAAATGTTTAGTGCAAACGCAATAACATATTGGGCACAACATATGCGCCGTTAGCTCAGTTGGTAGAGCAGGGGACTTTTAATCCCAAGGTCGCGGGTTCGATTCCCTCACGGCGCACCACTTAAACTTTCAACCACCGAAACCGAATCGGTGGTTTTTTATTTTCAATAAAGATTTGTGTGAGGGAATCGAACCGATGAGGTGGAATTCCGTTAAGAAAACGTGCCAGCGGCACGTTTTTAGGAATTTGCCCGCAGGCGCTTGCGCCAAGGGATTGAGCGTTCAAGAAATTGATGCATCCGAAGGCGCTTGCGCCAAGTGGTTGAGCGCCCGCAAAGCGGACGCGTTTTCTGCATGTTATTGTGAGCGTTTAGCGCGAGGGAACACTACCGTGAACTGGGATCCTTCTCCAGGAGCGCTCTTTACAAACACTTTGCCGTTTGATCGCTCGACGGCATGTCGCACAAGCGATAAGCCTAAACCGGTACCGCCAACTTCTCGACTTCGCGCTTTGTCGACTCGATAAAAGCGCTCAAAAATACGGGACTGATCAGTCTGCGGAATACCAATTCCCGTGTCTTCTACAATTACAGCAATTTCGTGCCCGCGAGGCTCAAAGGTAACAAGAATGCTTCCTTCGTCGGTGTACATAATTGCGTTTTCGATGAGATTATCAAACACTAATGAAGCATCTGAAGGCTCCATATCGGCATAGCAATCGTCGCCAGTGACGGAGCGATCATCCAAGACAAGCTCTAGGTGCTTATCTTCTGCACCTCCTTTATGCGCCATAAAGCTCGTTACAATTGCGCTATGAAGATCAGTGCGAGGACACTTGTCAGGATCAGGGGTTTCTTCGAGGCGAGACAGATCAAGCAGGTCTACTACTAAGCGTTGAAGACGTTCTGCTTCGTTATCAAGTCGGTCTATGAATAGATTCAGACTCTTTTTGTCTTCTATTTCAGCAGCATCTCTGATTGCTTCAGAAAGAAGACGAATTCCCGCTACGGGAGTTTTTAATTCATGGCTTGCGTTGGCAACAAAATCTGATCGGACTTGATCGAATTTCTTGATAGGAGCATGGGATTTCTTGAAGGCGAAAAGTGCAACTAAAAGAACTACAACGCAACCAACCACAACAAAGATGATCGAAGTCGTTTGCGCATTTTGCGTGATCATAGAAAATGCTGTTGAGGGTTCGCTAATGCGAACAACAACTTGTTCGCCTAAATACGAAGCGGGAACGGCAACATAGAGCCAATTGATGTTGTCTGTTGCACTTGTTCGTTGCGCTATACCTATGCCACCTTCTATCGCCTCGTTAACTTCTTCGCGATCAGAATGGTTTGCCATGGTGCTTGGATCAACTTCGGAATCAGCTAGCACATCACCATCAGAATCAATGATCGTCATGCGTAAATCGGTATTATGAGTCGCTGCGGATACAAACTCAGCAGCATTGTCGGCCTTAGATAGGGCATTTGCAGTTGCTTGGGCAGAAGTAACCAAATTGGTTGTTTGCCTATTGCCTATTTCGTTATTCAGTGGCGTGTATATAAAAGCAATAGAACACCCAATAAAAATGAGTGCTATTACGATATATCCGACTATATACATCCAGGCGAAACGCTTTGCTTCTTTGCCTGAATTACCAATATCTTTCAAAAACGAAAAAAATTGACCCATGAAGCGCCTACTTATTCTTCGTTCTTTTTCACAGGCTCAAAACGATAACCCATACCATGAACAGTGTGGATAAAGCGATAATCACTTACTTCGTCTAAGACAGAGCGTAAGCGGCGAACATGAACGTCAATAGTTCGGGAAGTACTTAAATAATCCTCTTTCCAGACTTTTTGTGTAAGCCAAGTACGACGACAAAGCATTCCCTGACGTTCGGCGAGTGCGAACAATAAGGCAAGTTCTTTACTGCGAAGTTTGAGGGTTTGACCCTTTACGCTTGCAGTATTGTTTTCGGGATCAAGGGTAAGGTCACCATAGGTTTGAGGCTTTGAAGAGCTTACGCCATCCATTTCGCTACGACGAAGATTAGCACGAATACGCGCAAGCAATACTTCGGTGGAAAATGGCTTAGTTACATAATCGTCCGCACCAGCGTCGAGACCTTTGATTTTGTCTTCGTCAGCATCAAGTGCAGTAAGCATCAAAATAGGGGAGTTGAAGCCGTCTTTGCGAAGTTTGCTGGCAACTTCAAAGCCATTCATTCCTGGAAGCATTACATCAAGAAGAATCAAATCAGGCTTAATGCTGAGCGCGGTTTCATAGCCAGAGATTCCGTCTTCGCATGAACTTACCGCATAACCATGCTTGGTAAGAGAAAATTCAGTAGCAAGACGAATAGTAGGGTCGTCCTCAATAAGCAAAATAGTGGTCACGATTCGTTTCCTTTCCTTGTGCATGCATAATTTTGCAACAAATCGAATCGCAATAGGTGCTTTTAACAATGTTTTATCAAAACCTTCTTTACTTAACCATTCTCTAACTTCTTTTCAGACTTGTGTAACCATTTTTTTCTTTATTCAGTTGATTATGAATCCAACGAAAGAGCACGTAAGGTGCGTGCTTGAAACATGAGAGAAAAGGATTTGAAAGTGAGTACGGTTAAAAACAAAGTACTGTTTGGCCTTCTTGCAGTATGCGTTGCTTTTGCATGTACGCTTCTTGCAGGTTGCAGCAGCTCAAACAATGAATCAAGTGATAGCGCTTCATCTGATTCTGGCTCAGGCGAAAGCATCAATGTAGTTTCTCGCGAAGATGGTTCTGGCACCCGCGGTGCTTTCATCGAATTGTTCGGTATTGAGCAAGAAGACGAAAGCGGCGAAAAGGTAGACATGACCACCGAGGCTGCTTCTATCACTAATTCCACCGCTGTTATGATGACCACCGTTGCAGGTGATGCTAATGCAATTGGTTATATTTCTTTGGGCTCTCTTGACGACAGCGTTAAGGCTGTAAAGATCGACGGCGCTGAGGCAACGGTAGACAACGTAAAGTCTGGCGACTATAAGGTATCTCGTCCTTTCAATGTTGTAACCAACACCAACACTGAACTTTCTGATGTTGCTCAGGACTTCATGAATTACATTATGAGCTCTGATGGTCAGGCTGTAGTAGCTGAGGAAGGCTACATTCCTCTGGATGGCGGCGAAGCTTATAGCGCATCTGGCCTTTCTGGTACCGTAACCGTTGCAGGTTCTTCTTCTGTAACCCCTGTAATGGAGAAGCTCGCTGAAGCTTATCAGGAGCTCAACCCAGACGTAACCATCGAGGTTAACCAGTCCGACTCTACCACTGGTGTAACTTCTGCAATCGAAGGCGCATGTGATCTTGGCATGGCTTCTCGTGAACTCAAGGATTCTGAGACCAGCGAAGGTGCTCAGGCAACGGTAATTGCAACTGACGGTATTGCAGTAATTGTAAATCCTGAAAGTGCAGTAGAAGATTTAACCGCTGATCAGGTTAAGCAAATCTTCACTGGTGAAATTACTTCCTGGAGCGAGATCGGCTAAATAATATGGCACAAACCAAAGAATTGGTTGCCAAGATAATCTTTGCTATAGCTGCGGCCATTTCGGTGGCTGCAGTTATAGTGATTTGCGTATTTATCTTTGGTAACGGCATCCCCGCAATTGCAGAAATTGGCTTCTTTGATTTTATTTTTGGAACTACCTGGCGCCCTTCTAATGATGTTTATGGTATTGGCGTAATGATCATAGGTAGTTTATACGTAATGGCTGGCGCTCTATGCATCGGTGTTCCGCTCGGCATATTATGTGCAATCTTTTTGGCTTTCTTTGGAAGCAACCGTGTTGCAAAGATTGCCAAAGCGGGAGTTCAGCTTTTGGCTGGTATTCCATCAGTTGTATACGGCTTTTTTGGCCTGGTAGTCCTTGTTCCCTTTATTCGCGAAAATCTTGGTGGAACGGGTCAATCAATTTTGTGTGCTTCTATAGTGCTAGGCATCATGATTTTGCCAACTATTATTACGTTATCTGAGTCGGCCTTAAAGGCAGTGCCAGAAGCGTACTATGAAGGCGCTTTGGCGCTTGGAGCAGATCATGAACGTACCATTATGCGTGTTATGTTACCTGCTGCAGTCTCTGGCGTATTGGCTTCTATCATTTTGGCTATTGGTCGAGCTATTGGCGAAACCATGGCAGTAATCATGATTGCTGGTAACCAGGTTCAGATGCCCGATGCTATTACCGATGGCATCCGCACGATGACGGCAAACATTGTTCTGGAAATGGGATATGCTGCTGATCTTCATCGTGGGGCATTGATTGGCACGGCATGTGTGCTGTTCGTCTTCATTTTGATTATTAACTTTGCATTCTCTGCATTGAAGAAGAGGAGCAACAATGGCTGATAATCGAGTATTAACTAAAGCAAAGCCAGCAAAACTGTCTTCTTGGATTTTTCGCTATGCAGTAAAAATAGCAACGGTGATCACGGTATTGGCTGTGTGCTTAATTATTGGCTACATCTTAATTATGGGTGTTCCTCAGATTAAGCCAGAAATGTTTGAGCTGGAATATAACTCAGATAATGTTTCTTTCATGCCAGCGCTGTTTAATACACTTATCGTGATTGTAATGGCAGTTTCGTGTTCTTCTATTTTTGGCATTGGCGCAGCCATATTCTTAAATGAATATACGAATAAAACTAACTTCTTTGTTCGAATAGTTGCCCTTGCAACGGAAACCCTTTCAGGTATTCCTTCTATCGTGTATGGCTTATTTGGTCTTTTGTTCTTTGTGTATTACTTGCAATGGGGACTATCGCTTCTTGCAGGTGTTTGCACCATGGCTATCATGACGTTTCCAATTATCATGCGTGCCTCTCAAGAAGCCCTAGCTGCTGTTCCTGATTTGTATCGTGAAGGCTCTTTTGGTCTTGGCGCAGGAAGATTTCGTACGGTATTTAAAATCGTGCTGCCTGCAGCAATTCCTGGCATTCTTGGCGGCATTATTTTGGCAATTGGCCGTACGGTTGGTGAATCTGCAGCGCTCATTTATACCGCTGGTTCAATTGCAGCAGTACCAGAAACGGTATTTAGCTCTACACGTACCCTAGCGGTGCATATGTATTTGCTTGCAAGCGAAGGTCTGCATATTGATGCGACGTATGCAACTGCCGTATTGCTTCTCTTGTTTGTATTACTTATTAACTTTGCTACTTCCGCAGTAGCTAATAGGATCAGCAAAGGAAATATGTCTGATGAATAAAGCCAAAATGGACGTTTCGCATATGGACCTGTTTTACGGAGATTATCAAGCACTTCGCGATATTAATCTTTCGTTTCTAGAGCACAATGTTACTGCTTTAATTGGTCCTTCTGGTTGCGGTAAGTCCACCTTATTAAAATCCCTTAATCGCATGAATGACTTGGTTGATGGCTGCAAAATTACGGGACGAATTACTTTGGACGGGGAAGATATTTACGATAAATACGACGTAAATGTTCTTCGTAAAAAAGTAGGTATGGTGTTCCAGAAGCCTAATCCTTTCCCAATGTCGATTTACGACAATATTGCCTTTGGTCCTCGTACTCATGGCATCAAGAAAAAGGCGGAATTGGATGAAATCGTTGAGGACTCTCTGCGAAAGGCAGCTATTTTTGACGAGCTAAAAGATCGCTTAAAGAAGAATGCGCTTGGACTTTCTGGTGGTCAGCAGCAGCGTTTATGCATTGCGCGTGCTTTGGCGGTGAATCCCGAGGTTTTGCTAATGGACGAGCCCACAAGTGCTCTCGACCCCATATCCACTAACAAAATTGAAGAATTGGTAGGCGAGCTTAAAGGTAATTACACCATCATTATTGTTACGCATAATATGCAGCAAGCAGCTCGTATATCTGACACCACCGCATTTTTCTTGCTCGGTGAAATGATTGAAGCTTCACCGACTGATGTTCTGTTCTCAACCCCTAAAGACAAGCGTACTGAAGATTATATTTCGGGAAGGTTTGGTTAAGACATGGCTGCACGTCCTATTTTTGACGATGAACTCCATACTCTAAAAGCACAAATGGCTGGTATGGGTGAACTGGTTAAAGAAGCTATCGAGGGTTCCTTTGAGGCAGTTAAGCAAACAAATCCAACGAAGGCGATGCTTGTTGCTCGAAATGATTCGCTTATCAATGAAAAAGAGCGCGAGATTGAACGCTTATGTTTGCGTTTATTGCTGAAAGAACAGCCTGTTGCAACTGACCTTCGAACCGTTACTTCGGCGCTTAAGATGATTACGGATTTAGAGCGCATTGGAGATCAAGCTGCAGAAATATGCGAAATTGCTACAGGTTTGCCGAGTGATCTGGATCTTTCAAAATTCCCTGCACTTTCTGCGATGGCTAAAACTGCCTACGATCAGGTAAATGACGTGATCGATGCGTATTTGTATCTTGATTTAGAAAAGACGGATGCCACCATTGCGCGCGATGAGGTTATCAATGATCTTTTCGATGAACTAAAGCGCGACATTGCTACTCATATAACCGAGCACATGCCCGATGAAACGTCTGCACTCGATATTTTAATGATTGGTAAATATCTTGAGCGCATTGGCGACCATGTGGTTAACATTGCCGAATGGGTAAAATATTCCATCACTGGTAACCATAAAGGCATGACTATTGCAGATGCAACTGAGTAAAAGTAAAAAGCTGTGTCATAATATAAGCGCACCCATTACGAGGTGCGCTTTTTATTTGTATTGTTTGTCATATCAGGAGGACCAATGACAACATCACTTTCTGGCCGTAATTTTTTGAAGTTGCTCGACTTTACTTCTGAAGAAATACTTTCATTGGTTGATCTTGCTCAGGAATTAAAAGAAAAAAAGCATGCAGGTGTTCTTCATAAGGAACTTGAGGGCAAGAATATCGTTTTGCTTTTCGAAAAGACTTCCACACGTACTCGTTGCTCATTTGAGGTTGCGGGACACGATTTAGGAATGGGCGTAACCTATCTTGATCCTGCGGGTTCTCAGATGGGGAACAAAGAATCTATCGAAGATACTGCTCGTGTTTTGGGCCGCATGTTTGATGGTATTGAATATCGCGGTTTTGGTCAGGAGATTGTAGATACTTTGGCAGAGTATGCAGGTGTTCCAGTATGGAATGGTCTTACTGATGAATGCCATCCTACTCAAACTATTGCCGATCTGCTTACTATCCGAGAAAACTTCGGATCTTTCAAAGGCTTGAAATTGGTATTTATGGGTGATGCCAAAAATAACGTTGCCAACTCTTTGATGGTTGGTTGTGCAAAAATGGGCATCAATTATGTTGCGTGCGCCCCTGAATCTTCCATGCCAGATCCTGAATTGGTTGCAACTTGCAAAGAAATTGCAAAAGAAAACGGCTGCGAAATAACCGTAACTTCCGATGTGGAGCAGGGTACAAAGGATGCCAATATTTTGTATACCGATATTTGGGTATCTATGGGCGAGCCTGCAAGTTTGTGGGAGCAGCGCATTAAAGAGCTTTCTCCTTATCAAATCAACGCTCAGGTAATGGAAAACGCTGCAGATAATGCAATTTTTATGCATTGCTTGCCAGCATTCCATGACACTCATACTACGGTTGCTCAGGAAATTGAGAAAAAGTTTGGCCTAACCGAAATGGAAGTTACTAACGAAGTATTTGAATCAGAAGCTTCGAAAGTATTTGATGAAGCCGAAAACCGTATGCATGCCATCAAGGCAATCGTTCTAGCAACGTTGCGCTAAAACTAGGAGCTTAAGGATAATTATGGAGCGTTTGGGATATTACAACGGCACTTTTGGCCCTCTTGAGGAAATGACTGTACCGTTTTTGGATCGTGTTTCTTTTTATGGCGATGGCGTATATGACGCTACCATGGGAATCGATGGGGTAGTGCTGTTTGCTGAGGACCACTTGGATCGCTTTTTTAATAGTTGTGCCAATGTGGAAATTGATCCAGGCATGACCAAAGACGAGCTTCACCAAATCTTGAACGAAATGCTTGCTAAGGTAGATGCTCCCGTTAATTTTGTCTATTGGCAGGTTACGCGTGGTACGGATTATCGCCATCATTACTTCTGCGAAGGCCCTGCTAATCTTTGGATCATGATTGTGCCTGATGTTATGGAATATCTTTACGATCGTCAGCAATTGATCAGTGTTGAAGATATACGTTTCCAGATGTGTAATACCAAAACACTCAATTTGCTTCCTAACGTTTTAGCGGCTCAACGCACGAAAGAAGCTGGATGTTATGAAGCGGTGTTTGTTCGTGATGGCTATGTAACGGAATGCGCCCATAGTAATGTTCATATGCTTAAAGACGGTAAGTTCGTTACTCATCCAGCTGATAACCATATTTTGCCTGGCATTGCGAGAAAGCATCTGATTCAGGCATGTCTTGCCTTAGAGGTTCCTGTTGAAGAACGCTTGTATACCCTAGATGAACTCTATGATGCCGATGAAGTTATTGTTACTTCTTCAAGCACCCTTTGTTTGCCAATTGGCAAACTCAATGAAAAGCAGGTAGGGGGTAAGGACGAGGCGCTTTTAGATAAGTTGCGTACTTTTGTTATGGATGAATGCGACGATTATGTTCAAAAGAGGCGCGCACAGCAGCAAAAAGCTTAGTGATGCTTCGTTCATAATATAGAGCCTTATATACCTAATTTGGTTTGTATAAGGTACAATCACAAGTTGTTTTACTAATCCTGTCTTCTTAGGTGGTGTTTTTCTACCTAAGAAGACTTCTTTAAGTTATAGGTAGGAAGGAATCTTTAATGACCATTCGTGAATCTCTTGAAGCGGTGTTGTATCAGGCTTTAAGTTCGGCTGTTCAAGCTGGAGCGCTACCGCTGGAGGAAGTTCCGCAACCTACCCTTGAACGTCCTCGCGAAGAAGGACATGGCGATTGGGCTTGTACGGTGGCAATGCGTCTTGCTAAAGCAGCACGTATGAACCCACGTCAGATTGCTCAGATCTTAGTTGATAATCTTCCTGAAAATGAACTTATTGAAACGGTGGAAATTGCTGGTCCAGGCTTTATTAACCTTACTCTAGCTAATTCGGTATTCCAGAATGTTATTGCTGAAGTTCGTGCGCAGGGTTCCGATTACGGAAAATCAACCCTTCCAAAGCCATGTAAAGTTGACTTGGAATATGTTTCTGCAAATCCAACTGGTCCTATGCACGTAGGACATGGTCGTTGGGCTGCACTGGGAGATTCAATTGCGCGTGTTATGCGCCATGCTGGTTATGACGTTGATGAGGAATTCTATATTAACGACCAGGGCAATCAGATGAATGTTTTTGCCGATTCTTTGGTAGTTCGATATCAGCAGGCTTTAGGTCAAGACGTTGAAATGCCAGAAGCTTCTTATGGTGGAGGTTATGTTAAGGAATTAGCACAGCAGATCATTGATCGCGACGGAGACAAGTGGTTGTCGGTTGATCCCGACGAACGTCGCCACGAATTTCGCGAAATGGGCTATAAAGCCATGATGGAAAACGTTAAAGAAACGTTGGAGATCTTTGGCAATCACTTCGACACCTGGTTTTCGGAGCGCTCTTTATTTGTTGCCGATGAGGAAGGCAAAACTAAAGTAGATCGCGCTTTCGAGGTAATGAAGGATAAAGGCTACATTTTCGAGCAGGATGGCGCTACGTATTTCCGTTCTACTGCTTTTGGCGATGAGAAAGATCGTGTGCTCATTAAAACCAATGGTGAGCTGACCTACTTTATGTCTGATGTTGCTTATCACTACGACAAGATGCAGCGTGGTTATGACCACCTCATTGATATTTGGGGTGCCGATCACCACGGATATATTCCTCGTTGTCAAGCAATGATGGCCGCTTGGGGGTATCCTGATGCTCTTGAAGTGGTGTTAGGCCAGCTTGTTACGCTGTTCCGCGATGGTCAGCAGGTTCGTATGTCAAAGCGTACGGGCGAGATGATTACTTTCCGCGAATTGATTGACGAAGTAGGTGTAGACGCAACTCGTTACATGATGTTGTCTAAATCTTCCGATCAGTCTATTGATTTTGATATTGAAGTAGCTAAGAAAAAGGATGCTTCTAATCCTGTTTATTATGTTCAGTATGCTCACGCACGCATTTGCTCTATCTTACGTAAGGCAGCACAGGCTCGTGGTATTGAGACAGAAGGAGTTTCAGTAGCTGAACTTGTTGAGGCGCTTTCGATTACTAATGCGGATCTTTCGGTACTTACCCATGAAAGCGAATTAGAGCTCATGCGTAAAATGGCAGATTTTACCGATCTTGTTGCAGGTGCTGCTCGTGATCGCGCTCCATTCCGTTTGACTCACTATGCTCAGGACTTAGCGGCCCTATTCCATTCTTTCTATACGAATTGCCGCGTAATTGGCGAAGGTGAACAACTAGAACAGGCTCGTTTGGCATTAGCTGATTCTGCTCGAATTGTACTTGCTCTTGCTTTGGGTCTGTTGGGCGTATCTGCGCCAGAACATATGTAGACCGAAGGGTAAACAGTAGACCGAAGGGTAAAGAGCAAGCGTTTTTCTGCTTATCCTACGCAAAATACTTCAGGGCACTACGTTAATCTCGTAAAAAAAGCCATCCCCCGATTGTTTGTTTCGAACATGTTAATGAGGGATGGCTTTATCTATCTAAAGTGATTCTCTTTGATACCATAGTCAAAGTTGAGTGTTAATCGAGGAGGAATTTATGAGTTACGTCGACTCCGTTATCGAACAGGTTAAGGCAAAGAATGCTAACGAGCCTGAGTTTATTCAGGCTGTTACTGAGGTTCTTACATCCCTGAAGCCTGTCATTGAAGCCCATCCAGAATACGAAAAGGCTGGCTTGCTCGAGCGCATCGTTGAGCCTGAGCGCGTTATTATGTTCCGCGTTCCTTGGGTAGACGATGAGGGTAAGGTTCAGGTAAACCGCGGTTTCCGTGTTCAGTTCAACAGCTGCCTTGGCCCTTACAAGGGTGGTCTTCGCCTTCATCCTTCCGTAAATCTTGGCATTATCAAGTTCCTTGGTTTTGAACAGATTTTCAAGAACAGCTTAACTACGCTTCCTATGGGCGGCGGCAAGGGCGGTTCCGACTTTGATCCAAAGGGTAAGTCTGATGCTGAAGTTATGCGTTTCTGCCAGTCTTTCATGACTGAGCTTTGCAAGCATGTTGGTGCCGACACTGACGTACCTGCTGGTGACATCGGAACGGGCGCTCGCGAAATTGGCTACATGTTTGGTCAGTACAAGCGTATTCGCAACGTATGGGAAGGCGTTTTAACTGGTAAGGGCTTGGCTTACGGCGGTTCTCTTGCTCGTACTGAAGCTACCGGTTATGGCTTGATTTACTTTGTTCAGGAATACTTGAAGTGCAAGGGCGACTCTTTTGAGGGCAAGACCGTTGCAGTATCTGGCTCTGGTAACGTTGCAATTTATGCAACTGAAAAGGCTCAGCAGCTTGGTGCTAAGGTAGTTACCATGTCTGACTCCACTGGTTGGATTCATGATCCTAACGGAATTGATGTTGCTTTGGTTAAGCAGATCAAAGAAGTTGAACGTGGTCGTATTTCTGAATATGCTAAGCGTCGTGAAGGTGTTGAATATCATGACGGCCGTGGCGTTTGGAACATCAAGGTTGACATTGCACTTCCTTGCGCAACTCAAAATGAACTCCTTATCGACGATGCTAAGGCTTTGGTTGCTAATGGCTGCCAGATTGTTGCTGAAGGCGCAAACATGCCTACCACCATGGATGCTACTGAATATCTTCAGGAGAACGGCATTGTATTTATGCCAGGTAAGGCAGCTAATGCAGGTGGCGTAGCAACTTCTGGTCTGGAAATGTCTCAGAACTCTGAACGTCTTTCCTGGACCTTTGAAGAGGTTGACGCAAAGCTCCAGGGCATCATGGTTAACATCTTCCATGCTGCTGATGACGCTGCTCGCGAATATGGCGTTGAAGGTGACTACGTTGCTGGCGCTAACATTGCTGGCTTCAAGAAGCTTGCTGACGCAATGATGGCTCAGGGCATCGTATAAATAATCAGTAATACTAATGAGAACAACGTCTGCTTGTTCTCTGTTGATCTGATATGAAAAACGGAGAGGTTTTTTGCCTCTCCGTTTTGTTTTCAGGTAGCTATTTGGGACTATAGGAAAATGTGGGGTTATAGACCAAAAAACGTTGCTATAACTCTGGTTTAAGGAAACAGCCTGGAATTGCCTGCCTTGTTAAGGCATAAGTACTTCAAGTGCTCCAGGTGTTAACTCGATAGTTGCTTCAGTATCTCCAAAACGTTCTCCGTCAATCTGAGAGGGGAGTACGTGGTCAAAAGCAACATGAACCTTTCTTGCTTGAGCAAAATGAACCTGAGGGTTGTTTGTATGCTTTCCGTCTTTCGCCTTTAGGAATAGCTTGGTAGCTGCAGTAAACGATAGCGGTGGTTCGACATAACATATATCCAATAAGCCATCATTTAAGAGCGCGTGTGGACACACCTTAAATCCTCCGCCATAGCTGATGCCATTTTGTAGAGTCAAAAGATAACAAGCAATAGATTCAGGCTGCTGATCGTCAAGTTGAATCGTTGCATGCTGGATATCTCTATGGTTTTTTAACTGGTCTATACCGCATTGAAGGTAAAGTGATGTTCCTGTTCTTCGTGTTTTAGTTCGAAGCTCTTGAGTTTCCAGTGCGATTGCGGCATCGAGACCGAAAGATAACGTTTCAATAAACCAATGATTGTTCGCAGAAGCAACATCAACTCGTTTTGGCGTAAGCGCATTTGATTCTAATTGTTGCAATGATTTAGTGGGATTGCGATCCATTCCAATACTGCGAGCAAAATCATCCCCGTTGCCGCAGGGAATAAGTCCAAAACGAGGACGAATTGATTCAGGAATTGCCATAAGTCCGTTTACCACTTCGTTGACAATGCCATCTCCGCCTATGGCTAAAACGGTTTTATAGTGCGCACCTTCAGATTTTACGAACGATGTTGCATCTTTAGGTGCTACGGTGTAGTGAAAAGAATACTTTTCAATATCGGTTGGAGTGTGCGCTTTTATACGATCAAGCGTGCTTGCCATTTGTGCTGCAACTTGAGCTGCCTTACCACTGCGAGCTGCAGGATTTGCTATAACAAGAATGTTTCCAAACATGTTTTCTCCTGATTGTTGTTGGTGAGATAATACCAAACAGAAAATATACGTGCATCAAAGAACCTGCAGCAAGGTAGTGCTTACGGGTTGTTTTTATACTGCGTGGTAGCTTGTGTGATGCGAACAAGATGATGGTGGCTTGCATAGCACGATTAAGATAATAGTGGCTTATTTGACACGAACAAGAAGCGATTAAGAATAGAGCGAAGAACTAGGCGTTGTATGTTATACGAAAATCTCTTTAACCCTGTTTCATATCAGATTCCAGTAATGCTTGAAAAGATGGATAAAGGTGGCCAAGGGCTATCTTGCCTTTATCATAGTGTGATATTGGTTGATAAGTTCAAGTTCTGCGATCGCATTGATTGGTATTGCATTCTTGATGATAAAAACGGCGAAGCGTTATTTTTCGACACGGGACATCCAACCTTGACGGGAACTCAACTCTTACAAGAGGCTTTGAACCAGCGTGGGATTTCTTGGGATGCTACCTCGGTGTTTCTTACTCATTTCCATGTAGATCATTCGGGAAATTTGACGTATTGCTTAAATAACGGTGCTCGCAGAGTGTTATTTATTCAACCTGTTCCTTATGATGCGAATTCGGCGAACAATTTTCTTTCGTGGACTCGAAGTTCATCTGTTATGAAAAACGACGAGCAAACTCTTGAGCATCTTGATTTGCTTAACGGAAAGAATTATTTCACTGGTGTTGATAAGGAAAAATGCCACACTCTTCGTAAAGGTGAAGTCATTGATATTGGAGGATATGCTTTTGAAGTGATGCCTACTCCTGGTCATGCGCCAGAGCATGCTTGTTTAGTAGACAGAGATAAACGTCTGTTTGTAGCGGGGGACCATTTAATCTTTGCTAAACCAGGAATGATGCAACTGGCTCCTGACCAACATCTGCTTTCTTGTTATATGGATAGTCTCTCAACAATACGATCATTTAAGTTAGAAACTGTTTTGATGAGTCATCATGAACCTTTGGTAGGCAATGACATTATTGATGCGTTCTTGAAGTCGACACAAGAAGGGTATTGGTCTTTATTGCAGAAGGCAAAGGCCCATGTTGGGTCTTTGGGAATCGTGAGCGCCTACGAAATGGCGAAAGATTCTGCAGCACATTACCCCGAGGGTATTAATACCTTTCCGCCTGATGTTCAGATGCGCAGAGTTGCTCTTATGTTTGGTACCCTTGAAGGACTTTACGATGAAGGTATGGTGAAGCGTCGCCAAGATGATGATGGCGCGTATGTTTACTTTGCATAGAGGGTATGTCTGTTAAGGTACGCTGCTAACTTCTGCAAGGATATGTCTACTTCATATAGGGGAAAAGTTTTTCTGCTTTAGGTATTGCATGAAATCTAAAAGCATGTAAAATACTTTCTTGCGCTTATGGTGGCTATAGTTCAGTTGGCTAGAATGCCAGATTGTGGCTCTGGAGGTCGTCGGTTCGAGTCCGATTAGCCACCCCAGCGCAACTTTGAAAAATAAGCAAAATAGTTCTTGCAAATAGAATTTTCTTGCTTTAATATATTTGAGCGCTTTGACGCGAATCGTTTTTAACGAAACCATTTGGACCGTTAGCTTAGTTGGTAGAGCAGGGGACTCTTAATCCCAAGGTCCGGGGTTCGAGTCCCCGACGGTCCACCATTTGCAACTTACGCGAACCCGTGAGATGTTCAGTCTCGCGGGTTCGTTTTTTTGTAGGACTCACGCCCCATTTCGCGTTTCGCTAAGATCTCCAATGTTTGCATGCAATGTTGCTTTGTTTTAATTTTTTGGCCTATAACCCTAACCCTATTTTTGAGGCCAGTTTGCATCATGGGCTTGTCTTGATTTCAAAGATATGAAAATTGTTTTATAACTCTTCAAATGTATCTAATTTAGAAGCAATTTGTGTGTAAGATAGGTTATTAGAAACAAGAGGTTTTTTAGCTTTTGATTACAGAGATGAGATTATCTCGGTTGTGAGGATTATCTTTTCGTTGTTATTGATGTGTTTTTGAGTATTAGTGAGGAGCCTGATTAGTGGAAGCATTTGAACTCATCCTATTATTAATGGTTGCTGTTCTGCTCTCTTCTGTTTTAGATCAGGTTGTTCCTCGTATTTCATCTCCTCTAATTCAGATTGGTCTTGGCGTCATAATTGCTCTTTTGGCAATCTCGCCTATACATGTTTCGATTGATCCTGAATTATTCCTCATCCTTTTTATTGCGCCTCTGCTTTTCCATGACTCTATAGAAGCGAACAAGAGGAGCCTTTGGGACAACAAAGGAATCATTGTTTCCTATGCCATAGGACTTGTTTTGCTCATTGTTCTGTGTGTTGGCTTTGTCCTGCATTGGTTGGTGCCTTCAATTCCGCTTGCTGCAGCATTTGCGCTTGGTGCAGCCCTTGGTCCTACTGATGCGGTTGCGGTAGCTGCTCTTAAGCGCGAAGCTCAGGTAGGGAAGAGGGAAAACGCAATTCTGCAAGGTGAAGCACTCATTAACGATGCTTCTGGTGTAGTTTCGTTCCAGTTCGCTATTGCTGCTGCTGTGACAGGTTTCTTCTCTTTAACCGATGCCGCAACGTCTTTTGCTATGAATTTCTTCGGCGGAATCGTGCTCGGTATTATTCTTGCGTTGATTTTTGCATTCTTCGCTCATCGAGTCCGCGACTTAGGACTTGAAAACATTACCTTCCATGTTTTCATGGAAGTATCCATGCCGTTTATCGTTTTCCTTATTGCTGAACATTTACATGTATCGGGTATTTTAGGTGTCGTTGCTTGTGGCATTGTGTGGTCGTTAATGCGTGATCAACGAATTTCTCCGTATCACTCACGCCTAAACATTGCACTTTCCAGTGTATGGAAAGTGGTGAGCTTTACCTTAAACGGTATCGTTTTTGTTTTGCTCGGTATTCAGCTTCCCAATGCAATGCAGTCAACGTGGGATGATGTGTATATCGATAATGTAGACCTTATTGGATATGTCCTTATCCTTACAATTTTGATTGTTGGATTGCGCTTTATTTGGGCTTTAGTTATGGCGCGTCTGTTCAAGAATCCTTTGACGGGCAAGCGCGATAAGTTCAACAAGAAAACCGTTAAAGATGCACTTATTACTACTATCGGTGGGCCTAAGGGTGCCATTACGCTTTCCATCGCTTTTTCGATTCCGTTTTTGGTAAGTACAGGCGAACCATTCCCGCAGCGTTCCTTGATAATTTTCTTGGCATCTGGTGTTATTGTTTGTACCCTTCTGCTTGCCAATTTCTTGTTGCCAGTCTTGGCTCCCAAAAACGAAAAAGAAGTTGATGAAGATGAAGTTGCCGATTATGAACGTACTCGTATAGAAATATTGCGTACCGTTATCGAACGCTTGATGGCGGATTCAACTGATGACGACGATCGCGAAACGAAGCAAGTTATTAAGTCCTACAATCAGCGAATACGTGCTATTCGATCAATGAGTAACACTCTTGAAGATGTACCACCTTCTCCTAAGCTTACTTTTGAGGTGATTGATCATCAGGCTGAAGAGCTCTTTGAGGCGGCTAAACGCAAGGAATTAGAGCCCTATGCGGTATTTCGTGTGGTCGATACTTTGTCGCGTCATAAAAATCTTTTAGCGCACACTAAGCGCTCTTCTTTGGCAGCGCGTTACACCTTGGGTCGTTTGCGCACGCTCTTGTCTTTTGTAAAGCACAGTATTTTAAGTTCGCTTCCTTCGAGTCGAGCGGGTGACAAAGCTGCTATTGATAAGGCGCGCGTGTACAGCGAACAATATGCAGTTGATTTCTTGCGTGGTCTTGTTGACAACCCTGACTATCCCAGTGACGAAGTGGCCCGTTTATTGATCCGTCATGAACGAGCTTTGAATCTTTTAGCAGAATCAAGCGATGCTACGGTTACTTCAGAGGCGGTAGAAAATGTCATGGTCAGCATCAGCGCAATTCAGCGTCGCGGCTTACAGCTTGAGCTAGAGGTCATTCAAGACTTCTACGCTTCTGGTGATTTAACGCGTGCTCAGGCAAAAGAGCTGCGTGATAACACCATGCTGATGCTGATGGATGTTGAAGATCAGGTTTAGGTAGCTTGTATGGACGCTGCTAAACTTCAAGAAATAAAAACGCAGCTGGCAAGTGTACCCACTGAGCCCGGAGTGTATTTATGGAAAAACGCTCAGGGTGAAGTAATCTATGTCGGTAAAGCAAAGCAGCTTCGCGCTCGCATGCGTCAGTATGTTAACTTCCAGGATGCGCGCGAAAAAATTCCTTTGCTGGTTTCCCAGATAGATTCGTTTGAATACGTGGTAACGGCGAACGAGCATGAAAGTTTAGTGTTAGAGCGCAATCTTATCAGGCAGTATTCCCCGTATTTCAACGCTGACTTTAAAGACGATAAAAGTTATCCCTTTATCGCACTTACGAAAGGCGATGTTTTTCCTGCAATTAAATACACGCGCGAGGCTCATAAACCTCAGACGCGTTATTTTGGACCCTATACCGATAGCCGTGCTGCACGTAATTTAGTCGATATTGTGCGTAGGGTAGTGCCCATTTGTGCATCGTCTTGTGCAGAGTGGCGTCGTATGGCTCGTCGTCTTGAACAGACACCCTATGATGAATTAGAGCTTTCTCATCGTCCTTGTTTTGATGCCCATGTAGGTCTTGGTCCAGGAATTTGCTGTGGCCAAATGGGGCCTGAAGAATATCAAGAACAAGTGCGCCGCGTTGAGAGATTTTTAGCGGGAGCTCATGATGAATTTATCGAAGAGCTTAGCGAAGAAATGCAGGAAGCTGCTGCATCGCTTGATTTTGAACGCGCAGGACGTATTAAGGGTCGTATCGATACCATTAAGTCGCTTTCTGATACACAACATGCAGTTTCGGCACATCGTTTGAATGCGGATGTTATTGGCATCTATCGAGAAGAAACGATTGCGGGTATTACGGTTCTTATATTGCGAGAAGGCCGCATCGTTAATAC
>ERZ773210.166-NODE-166-length-82180-cov-11.159026_pt1 | contig 82180 bp, 65 predicted proteins | sample MGYA00580528_ERZ773210 | MGnify/ENA primary metagenome ERZ773210 (study PRJEB29015, sample SAMEA2737769) | human gut metagenome | biome: human gut; feature: human-associated habitat; material: faeces | place: China | collected 2012 ...
TGCATGTGTTAAGCACGCCGCCAGCGTTCATCCTGAGCCAGGATCAAACTCTCATAAAAAGTTTGCCTCGTCAGTTATAAACTAACTAGCTTAAATAGTTTTACCAAAACTTACTGTTTAGGTTCGTGTATCTTTCGATACTCGCAAGATTCATTAATGAATCATTTTAAAATTCTCAAAGAATTTCAAGGTTGTCTTTCTATTCAGTTATCAAAGATCTATATCGCTCAAACCCAGTATTTATCTGGTGTTTTAAGTCTTATTTGTTACCGCTTACCGCGGCGACTTGTATATAATATCATCAGGTACACACATTGTCAACAACTTTTTTCAAAAAGTTTCAAAAAAGTTTAATTTTTCTCAAATATCGACATTTAAGCAGAACTGACATGCCTGTGAAACCGCTTGTTTGCTGGCTTTCTGCACATTTACACTGTAATCAGAAAGCAAAGACCTACTATTACATTCTTGTATGCATTTTTAGTAGGTCAATTTTCTTGTGAACCAAGATTTCTTATATAGAAAAGCCCACACAAACATCTAATACAACTTATTGTGTAGGTCAATTTCAAATAATATGTCGCTTCATTATATGAAATCTGAAGAAAAAGACCTACTAAAGTACAATACTTAGATACTTTAGTAGGTCTCTGCTCTGAAACCATAGTAATATTATAAGAAAAACACCCACTAATTCTGTTATCCGATAGCTTTTAGTAGGTGTTCGCCCCGTAACACAACACCTTAACACATTTTCCCAGCCCAAGCCACCAGCACACTCAACGCAATTTCACCCATTACAGGTCAAACAGTGACAACTGGTTGCTGTCTGTCATATCTCCAAGTATTCCAAGCTCTGAAAGCTTATCAATCGCTGACTGTCCTATCTTGGCTCGCTGACGTAAGTCATCCTTTGATAAGAATTCGCCATCTCTGGCAGCTATCTCTATTGACTCTCCGGCGACTTCACCTACCTTTGATATAACCTTGAATGATGGCATAATCTTTCCATCAATTATCTGGAATGTTCTTGCCTTTGCCTTATATATGTCTATAGGTGTGAATTCATAGCCTCTTGCATGCATTTCCTGAACAATACGCATTACACCAAGTTCATCTTCTTCTGTATTAGAGATTGTTCCTTCTGCTTTCTTGGCTTTGTACTCAGCAATGTAGTGTTCAAGCCTTACAGGGCTCATAGCCATTTTCTCATAGTCAAATGCTGTGGCTCTTATACTAAAGTAAGCTGTGTAATATGCAAGCGGATAAAATACCTTACAGTATGCAACACGCCATGCCATCATAACATACGCTGCAGCATGTGCCTTAGGGAACATGTACTTGATTCGCTCGCACGACCATATATACCAGTCCGGTACACCATGGTCAATCATATCCTGCTTCCACTCCGGCCATTCTTTACATTTGCCGGATGCGACCTTACCCTTTCGGACCATTTCCATTATCTTAAATGATTCCTCTGAATCAAGTCCCTTCTGGATAAGATATATCATAATATCGTCTCGTGTACATATAGCTGTTGAAATAGTAGCTTTTCCTTCTTTAATAAGAGTCTGTGCATTGCCAAGCCATACATCAGTACCATGCGCAAGTCCTGCGATACGGACAAGGTCTGAGAAATACTGTGGCTTGGTATCCATAAGCATCTGCATAGCAAAGTCAGTACCAAATTCTGGTATTCCAAGTGCTCCTAACTTTGTGCCGCCTATATCCTCAGGCTTGATTCCTAGCGCAGAAGTGTTCTGGAACAGTGACATAACCTCTTTAGAATCAAGTGGAATCTCAAGAGGGTCAATTCCCGTTAAATCCTGTAACATTCGTATCATTGTAGGATCAAGATGTCCTAAGATATCAAGCTTTAACAGGTTGTGGTCAATACTATGGTAATCAAAATGTGTTGTTACTATAGATGTCGTCATATCATTTGCAGGGTGCTGTACCGGTGTAAATGAATGAATCTCTTCACCAATTGGAAGTACAACAATTCCACCAGGATGCTGTCCTGTAGTTCTTCTAATATCAATACAGCCTTCTGCTATTCGTTCTATCTCACATTTTCTCTTAACAATAGGAGGCTTGCCCTCAAGTGCATTCTTTGCTGACTTCTCTTCAAAATACTTCATAACGAAACCATACGCCGTCTTTTCTGCGACAGTACCGATAGTTCCAGCTTTGAAGGTCTGCCCTTTTCCAAAGATAACCTCTGTGTAGGCATGAGCCTTACTCTGGTATTCATTGGAGAAGTTAAGATCAATATCAGGCTCTTTGTTTCCCTTGAAACCAAGGAAAGTCTCGAACGGAATATCAAATCCCATCTTATTAAGCTTCGCTCCGCATTTTGGGCATATCTTATCAGGCATATCGCAGCCTGCGCCTCCGGCAAATGCTTTGACTTCATCTGAATAGAAATCATTATAGTAGCATTTTGGACACAGATAATGCGGGCTTAACGGATTAACCTCGGTGATACCCGCCATTGTTGCTGCTAATGAAGAACCAACCGAACCTCTTGAACCAACCAGATAACCGTCATCATTAGATTTCCATACAAGCTTCTGTGCAATTATGTACATAACGGAATATCCGTTAGAGATAATTGAGTTCAACTCTCGCTCTAATCGCTCAGTTACTATCTGTGGAAGCTCCGGACCATATATCTCATGAGCTCTATTTTCACAGATTGTACGAAGCATCTGGTCAGAGTTCTCAATGAACGGAGGACATTTATCCGGTCTTACAGGCTCAATCTCCTCACACATATCCATAATCTTATTAGTGTTGGTTACAACAACCTCGTATGCCTTGTCGCTTCCTAGATAATCACATTCATGAAGCATTTCTTCAGTAGTATGAAGATACAGCGGTGCCTGATTATCCGCATCATCAAAGCCTTTTCCTGCCATGATAATTCTACGGTACACTTCATCCTCTGGATTTAAGAAATGCACATCACAGGTTGCCACAACAGGCTTGCCGAATTTGTCACCAAGTTCTACTATTCTGCGATTCAGATTGCGCAAATCCTCCTCATTCTGGACATAACAATCCTCTTTCTCAATCATGAACCTGTTATTGCCAATTGGTTGTATCTCAAGATAGTCATAGAAATTAACTATTCGCGCTATCTCTGCTTCTGAACGACCATTTACAAGACTTCTGAAAAGCTCACCTGCCTCACACGCACTTCCTATAATAAGACCTTCCCTGTACTGGTTAACAAGACTCTTCGGTATCTTAGGGAATCTGTTAAAGTACTGCAAATGTGATGCAGAAACAAGTCTGTACAGATTAATCCTTCCCATCTCATTAGAAGCAAGAATTATACAGTGATACTGATGAAGCTTCTTGATGGCGTTCTCATCCATCTTACCTTCTTCATTAAGCTTATCAACATCCGGAATATCCCTGTCGTAAAGCATTTTAATCATCTTGACAAATATGTCTGCAGTCGCAGCAGCATCGTCAACCGCCCTGTGGTGGCTTTCAAGTACAACATTAAGATGCTTTGTAAGCGTATCCAGCTTATAATTATGAAGATTAGGCATAAGAAACTGTGCAAGAAGCACTGTGTCTATAATGGTAGTATCCACATTTATACCAATCTTCTCTGCCTTATTGATTATGAAGCTCGTATCGAATTCCGCATTATGTGCAACCATGACAGCTCCCTCGCAGAATTCAAGGAACTTAGGCAGAATCTCTTCTATCTTAGGTGCATTCATAACCATCTGGTCATTAATGTGAGTAAGCGTCTCAATTCTGAATGGGATAGGAATCTCAGGATTAACAAATGTAGAGAATCTGTCTACTATCTCACCATTGCACACCTTGACTGCACCTATCTCTATAATTCTGTCAACTTCCGCAGAAAATCCGGTTGTCTCAAGGTCGAACACAACATATGTATCGTTAAAGCTCTGTCCTCTCGGATTCGTTACAATCTGCTTGGTATCATCAACGAGATAAGCCTCGACTCCGTATATTATCTTAAAATCAAGCTTCTCACCCTTCTTAGCATAAGAGCCTTTGAGGTCGCTCATCGTATGGAATGCATCTGTAAATGCCTGAACAACACCGTGGTCAGTAATTGCAATTGCCTTATGTCCCCATCTGATTGCCTGTTTGATAATATCAGATACATAAGACACACCATCCATATCACTCATCTTGGTATGGCAGTGCAGCTCAACTCTCTTATGAAGTGCGAGGTCATTACGCACCTGTCTTGTATCAGAGCCTTTTCTTATGCCCCACACATTGGCAATTGATATTTCCTGGTCGTACTTGTCAAATGTAGCATTTCCCTTAATCTTTAAGAAATTTCCCTTCTTGATAACCCCTGAAAGCTCCGGTACCTGCTCATTTTTTGCAAATACCTTTACTGTAATTGTGTCTGTAAAATCTGTCACGTTGAACATAATAATAGTTCTTTCGTTACGGATTTCACGCATTTCCACATTACGGACCATACCAGAGATAATAACATCTCCGATTGCTGTATCTATCTGTTCAATCGGTGTTACATCACCGTCAAAATCTCTTCCATATAAAACATCTTCGTTAGCAGGCTTTCGGCTGTATGTCTTAAGCTCTTCCCTGCCCCTGTTATCGCTTGCAAAAAATGCTGCTCTTGCCGCCTTCTGCCTGGCTGCTGTCTCAGCTTTCTTTGCTGCCTTCTGTTCAGAGGTAAGCTTCTTATCATCCCTGCCGTCAGCATTATCTTCTGCTGCCGCCTTTATATTATTCTCAATTTCTTTGACACGAAGATTAATCTTGTATGCATTTTCTCTCTCGTACTGGCTTTCCTTCTTCTTAGCATACTGATACTCTACATCTATCTCAAACCCGAATCTGTTCAGGAATATTTTCTTGAAATAATCCGTCAGTGTATCCGCATACTGATGCGCAAGAAAACTGTCCTCAATCGTGAATACAAGCATATCCTCTTTCTCGAACTCCCACTGGGAATTCTTTAAAAGATTATATTCAAGTGTCCAGTATTTCTCCAGCTCCGCTAAGATACTATCATAATATATATCCATTACAGTCTGTGGCGTATACTGTGCTGATAAAACATATCTGTCGATAATCCGCACATCCATGTTAGAAATACGAAATATCTGCTTCTTTAATGCATCCTCAACCTTGAATATTATTGGTTTTTCTATTACCCTGTCACTCTTTATATAAACGCGTGCCAGAGAATTGGTCGATGTTTTCGAGACTTTAGTTACTTCAACATTCTCAAAATACACCGCCAGATCCTCTGGCAGCTTCAGCGTCTTAAACACTTCAAAAAATCTGTACATATGTATCACTCATTCCAATTATCAAGTTCATACCTTAGTGTATCAAGAAGTTCCTCTTCTGGAACCTTCTTAATAATCTCTCCATGTTTAATAAGTACTCCGCAGCCGTCACCGCCTGCAATTCCAAGATCAGCTTCCTTTGCTTCTCCCGGTCCGTTAACTACACAGCCCATTACAGCAAGCTTCAAGTCAAGGTCATACCCAGAAACCATTTTCTCAACTTTTCCTGCAAGGTCTATAAGATTAATTCTTGTTCTTCCGCATGTAGGGCATGAAACAACTTCTATTCCGCCTTTTCTTAAGCCCAGAGTCTTAAGTATCAGTTTTGCAGCCTCTATTTCCCTTACAGGATCATCTGTAAGAGAAACTCTTATTGTGTCGCCAATTCCCTGATTCAGTATAAGACCAAGTCCTATTGATGACTTAATGCTTCCTGAGAATATTGTTCCAGACTCAGTAATTCCAACATGAAGCGGATGATTAGTCTGTTTTGCAATAAGCTCATGTGCTTTAACACACATCATCACATCAGAAGATTTGATGCTGACAACAAGATTATCATAACCTAAGTCTTCAATAATCTTAACCTTGTCAAGTGCGCTCTCAACGATTCCCTCTGCTGTTACTCCGCCATATTTCTCAATAAGGTCTTTCTCAAGTGAACCGCTGTTGACACCAACCCTGATTGGTATATTTCTTTCCTTTGCAACATCAACAACAGCCTTTATCTTGTCTGTTCCACCGATATTGCCCGGATTGATTCTAATCTTGTCAGCCCCATTCTCCATTGCCATAATAGCCATCTTGTAGTCAAAATGTATATCAGCAACAAGAGGTATCTCTATCTGCTTCTTTATCTCTTTGATTGCAAGTGCAGCTTCTTTAGTTGGAACTGTGCATCTGATTATTTCACAACCGGCTTTGGTAAGTGCCTTAATCTGCGCAACCGTAGCCTCAACATCTTCCGTATGTGTATTAGTCATTGACTGTATAAGAATAGGATTGCCACCGCCAATCATGCGGTTTCCTATCTTAACAACTTTAGTATTATCTCTGTACATAACCCCTGTGTCCTTTCTGTATTAGAACAATGCCATTATATCTTTAAGCAATACAACAATCATAAGTATAACAAGAAGTATCATACCTATGAAATTAACAATTCCTTCATGCTCTCTCTTAACCGGCTTGCCTCTTAATGCCTCTATTATAAGGAATACAAGTCTGCCTCCGTCAAGTGCCGGAATTGGCAATAGATTCATAACTCCTAAGTTGGCACTGATAAGTGCTGCAAGATTCATAAGATTAAGGAAAACATAAAATGCACCATCTGCCTTACTTTCTTCAACAATCTCACTCATTGTGCTGACAGTTCCAACTGGTCCTAACAATGAATTAAATCCAATTTTTCCTGTAAATAACATTCCAAGACTCTGAATTACAGTCTTGACACTGTATCCGACTTCCTCCACTGAATACTTAAGCGTACCAATAGGAGAAGTCTTTACTCTGTCTCCATATACAACAAAGCCTGTATCATAACTTTCAACTTCAACCATCTTAGGCTCAACTGTCACATCAACATTTTTTCCATCTCTTGCAACCGTGAATACAACCTTATTGCCGCCGCTTGATGTAATAGCTTCTGTCACATTGGAACTATTCTCCATTGCAGTGCCATCAACTGCTTTGATAACATCATTAGCTTTAAGTCCAGCCTTTTCAGCCGGAGAATCCTTAGTAACAGAACTTATGAGACAATTCTCATTCATCATAATTCCAACCTGATACTTCTGCTGCTTAATATGCTGCGGAGTAACAGTTGTTGTCATCTTTTCACCGTCTCTTGTAAATGTTATGTTAAGAGTCTTATCTGCATTATAAGCCCTGTAGAAATAAAAATCCCTGTAAAATGTTACCTTATGTCCATTAACCTTAGTTATGACATCACCTTCCTGAAGCCCTGCTTCTGTGGCTGGCGAATTATCTTTAACAACGTCAATGTCACATGGATCATAGCCAAGACTTCCGACAATAACTACTGCACACACGAAAGCAAGAAGGAAATTAAATACCGGACCTGCTGCTATAACAGCAATTCTTGCCCAGACTGATTTGCTTGCAAATGACTTTTCCATGTCATAGCCATTTTCAATAGCAAGCTTTCTTTTCTTAGCTTCCTTCTCTTCATCCGTAAGTTCTTCGTCATCATCTTCTTCTGACTGTATAACACTCATCTCAAGAAACTCATCACCAAGCATCGTACATGCACCGCCAAAAGGAAGCGCTTTAATACAATATTCCGTCTCACCTTTTCTGAAATGTATCAGCTTCGGTCCGAATCCGATTGAGAATTCAACTACAGTTATGCCATTAGCCTTAGCTATTATAAAATGTCCGAATTCATGGACAATAACAATTATACTAAGTACAAGAATCGCCAGAATAACATTAAGAACCAACTCCTACCACCTGCTTTCTATCATGTCTGTTACTATCTTCTGTGTAGAGAGAATCTGCTCTACTGTTGGATTATTGATATAATCAACTTCATTCATGGCGTATTCTATAATATCCGGAATATCCAGATATTTTATCTTTCTGTCTAAAAATCTAGCTACAGCTACTTCGTTAGCTGCATTAAGTGCAGTCGGGATGTTGCCTCCACGCGCTGCTGCCTCGTAAGCAAGCTTAAGTCCCTTGAAAGTCTCCATATCCGGCTTTCCAAATGTAATCTTAGCCAGTTCATAGAAATCAAGTCTTTCTGTGTTAAGCTCTCTTCTTTCAGGATAATAAAGAGCATACTGTATAGGAAGTCTCATATCAGGACTTCCAAGCTGTGCCATAACAGCTCCATCCTTGAATTCAACCATTGAATGGATTATGCTCTGTGGCTGGACTATAACCTGAACCTTCTCGGCAGGTACTCCAAAAAGCCACTGTGCCTCCATCACCTCAAGTCCTTTATTAACCATTGTAGAAGAATCTATTGTTATCTTGCGTCCCATAGCCCAGTTAGGATGCTTAAGTGCATCCTCTAACTGTACATTTTCAAGGTCAGCTCTTTTCTTTCCTCTGAATGGACCACCAGAAGCTGTAAGAAGAATCTTCTCTATCTCACCACGGTTCTCACCGTTAAGGCACTGGAATATTGCTGAATGTTCGCTGTCAACAGGATATATATTAACATTACATTCCTTAGCAAGACTCATAATAATATGACCAGCACACACAAGTGTCTCTTTATTAGCAAGTGCAATGTCCTTATGTGCCTTGATAGCTTCAACTGTAGGTGTAATTCCCATCATACCTACAACCGCTGTGACAACAATTTCTGCACTCTCAATTGTTGCAGCCTCAATAAGACCTTCGTCACCACTTACAATCTTAACATCCATATCACCGATAAGAGTCTTTAACTCTGAAACAAGTTCTTCTTTACCTATACATACAAGCTGTGGCTTGAATTCACGGACCTGTTCTGCAAGGTCAGCAACCCTTGTGCCCGCTGCAAGTGCAACTACGTTAATATCAGCATTTCTTCTAATAACATCTAATGTCTGTGTTCCAATTGAACCAGTTGAACCAAGTATCGAAACGTTCTTCATTATCAACCTCCAAAGACTTTGTTAATAACCTCTATTGACCAATAAACAACAGGTGCAGTGAATATAGCACTGTCGAATCTGTCCATAATTCCGCCATGTCCCGGTATTAACTTTCCATAGTCTTTCACATCATGATTTCTCTTAATAGCAGATGCAGCCAGGTCTCCGAATATAGACAGGAATGCACCTATGAAGCTGGCTATTGCAAATGTATATACAGGATGTACAAGTACATCTGACATCTTAGAGCTTATGGCAAATCCATATCCAAAGCCAAGAAGTGTAGCACCGACAACTCCTCCTATTGCACCCTCGTAAGTCTTCTTAGGTGAAAGCTTTGGAGTCATCTTATGCTTTCCAAGAAATACACCTGTGAAATATGCACATGTATCATTGCCCCATGAAGACACGAATATAAGCCATACGATATATATTCCGTCCTGCAGCATTCTTACCTGATAGATATAAGAAAGTGTTACAGCAACATATACTATACTGAAGAATACCCACATAACATCTTCTGTCTTATATTTTGGAAATGTAAATACATAAACTGACATCATAAGTAAGCATGAAGCTACAAGAAGCAATAAAATATATGCTGGATCATTAAGCAAAAGAATAAAATAATAAGTAATTGCCGCTATATATCCTACAACTGCCAGTCCTGTCTTCTCAAGCTTCTTAACTTTAATAAGCTCATACATTCCAACAAGTGAAATAAACAGACTGAACCCGAATGTAACCCAGCCTCCGAAATACAGGCATGTGAAAAGTATGACTATGAGCACAGCTCCGCTCATAATTCTTGTACGCATAATCTACTCCTCCTTAACTCCGCCGAATCTTCTTTCCGTCTTATTGTATTTCTCAAATGCTTTAATAAGTTCTTCCCTGTCAAAATCAGGCCAGAAAATATCTGTGAAATAAAATTCTGTATAAGCAAGCTGCCAGCACAGATAATTAGACAATCTCTGCTCACCGCTCGTTCTTATAAGTAAATCCGGATCTGGCAATTCCCATGTATCAAGATTGTTACTTATTGTATCTTCATCTATATCTTCAGGCTTAAGACTTCCTTCTGATACCCTGTTGGCAATCTTTCTTACCGCTCTTGTTATCTCATCTCTTCCACCATAATTAATGGCTATAGTAAAATTAAGCCCTGTATTATTCTTGGTTTTCTCTTCGAGATTATTGATACTGTCTATAATATCCTGGCTGAGTTCATCTTTTCTTCCAATAACCCTGCATCGCACATTATTCTTCATGGATTTCTTAACACAATCCTTAAGATAAGTTCTTAAGATTCCCATAAGAGTACTTACTTCTTCTGTTGAACGTTTCCAGTTCTCTGTTGAAAAAGCATATACAGTAAAATACTTTACACCAAGCTCATCTACGACATAAAGCATATCTTCAACAACTTTACTTCCCTGCACATGTCCCATTGTTCTTGGGAGATGTCTTTTCTTAGCCCATCTTCCATTACCATCAAGAATAACGGCAACATGCCCCGGAATCTTTAATCCGAGACTCTCGTTAAATGTATCCATATCTATGATTCCTCTCGCAATTCATTCAATTACAAAAAGGCTGTTGTAAAATATCCAACAGCCCTGACATTTTCTTAAACTGTAAGTATCTCTTTAGTCTTATCATCTATAGCGCTATCAATCATAGCAATATACTTATCAGTAATCTTCTGAATTTCATCCTCTGAATTCTTAGCTTCATCATCAGAGATATCTCCTGCCTTGTTCTCTTTCTTTATTGCATCGTTGGCATCTCTTCTGATATTACGGATAGCAACCTTGGCATTATCACCCTTCTTCTTGATATCCTTAGCAAGTTCTTTTCTTCTGTCTTCTGTTAATTCAGGGAACACAAGTCTGATTGTCTTACCATCATTGTTAGGTGTAAGTCCTAAATCTGAAACAAGAATTGCTTTCTCAATATCCTTGATAAGGCTTGCTTCCCAAGGCTGAATCTGAATCATTCTTGCTTCTGGTACAGAAACATTAGCAACCTGCTGGATTGGTGTAGGTGTTCCATAATAATCAACTCTTAATCTGTCAAGAATATGTGGGTTAGCTCTTCCTGCTCTTATTGTTACATATTCTTCCTTTAAGTTGTCAACTGACTTCTGCATTCTTCCTTCAATATCTTTAATATTTTCCATAAAATCCTCCATTAATATTATATTAATCAACAGTTACAACTGTTCCATTAAACTTTCCTGATAAAGCATTAACTATGCTGTTTTCTTCTTCGAGTCCGAATACCATAAGAGGCATCTTGTTCTCCATGCACATAACTGAAGCTGTCATATCGATAACTCCAAGCTTTTTCTCAACAACTTCGTTGATTGAGATTGTATCATACTTCTTAGCCTCTGGGTTAATCTTAGGATCGCTGTCATATATTCCATCGATTGCCTTGGCAAGAAGAATAGCATCTGCATCAAGCTCAATAGCTCTTAATACAATGCCTGTATCTGTTGAGAAATATGGATGACCTGTTCCTCCTGCAAAGAATACAACCATGCCTTTTTCGAAATACTTATTAGCTCTGTCCTTAGAGAAAAGCTTTGTCATGCTTCCGCATTCGAATGGTGTGAGAATATTAGTCTTAAGTCCCTGTGAACGGAATATCTCTGAAACATATATGCAGTTCATAATTGTTGCAAGCATACCTATCTGGTCAGCCTTAGTTCTGTCGATATTATCATTAGAACGGCCTCTCCAGTAGTTACCACCACCAATAACTACACCAACATCTGTTCCTTTATCAACTATTGTCTTAACCTGATTAGCAATATTCTCTATAAGCTCATCATTGTAGCCGCCCTCTTTCTTAGCAAGAGCCTCGCCACTAAGTTTAAGTATTACTCTTTTAATGTTATCCATACGTGCCTCCAGTTATTAATTGATATCCTATAATGTCATATATTGATGATTATAGCATATAACTGTCAAATATAGAAGTCTTAAATCTCTGTTATATTCCAAAAAATCCTCCAGAGTCCAATATCAAACTCCGGAGGATTATTAATACTCACCGTATATTATAATTGATTATAATTATATATTACTTTAACTGAGCTGCAACTTCTGCTGCAAAATCTTCGTTCTTCTTCTCAAGACCTTCACCTGTCTCAAAACGAACGTATCCCTTAACTGTGAAAGCACCGTTAGCCTTAGCAACTTCTGCAAGATACTTAGCAACTGACTGCTTTCCATCTTCAGCCTTAACATAAACCTGATCCATAAGGCAAATTTCCTTAAGCTGCTTAGATACACGGCCTTCTACTAATCCGTTGAAAATCTTATCTGCTACGATATTAGCCTCATCAGCTAATGCAAGCTCTGCTAACTGTGCAGCTGCTTCCTTTGAAAGGAAGTTGAATAAGTACTGCATGTTGCTCTTATGCTCTTCGTATGTTGCAATATCAGCATCGCTCCATACCTTATCGTTAATAGCCTTATCAATTAACTTGTTTAAGATTGGCTTTGGAAGAGAAGCTGGATCATTTAATGCACTCTTCTCTGTAATCTCTCTTAACTTAGCAAGTTCATCTGCTGACATATCGTTTCTGCTAAGGTACTGTGGGTTCATAGCTGCAATCTGCATTGCTACGTTAGTAAGTGCTTCCTTGATTGCATCATTAGAAGCGCCATCTGCTGCAACAAGAACACCAATTCTTCCGCCACCGTGAATATATGAAGCTACACAGTCACCTGTAATCTTCTGGAATCTTCTGATAGAAAGCTTCTCACCGATTGTAAGAGTCTTCTCTTCAAGTTCTGACTGCATATCAAGGATAGCGCATACATCTTCGCCATCTCCAGCCTTATCAACTGAAGCCTTAAGTGCCTTGTCAGCAACAGCCTGTACAAATTCCTGGAATGTAGCGTTCTTAGCTACGAAATCTGTCTCTGAGTTAACTTCTACTACAACTGCTGTATTGCCTTCAGATGCAACTCTTGTAATACCTTCTGCTGCAATTCTTCCTGCCTTCTTCTCAACCTTAGCTGCTCCGCTCTTTCTAAGAACATCAACAGCTGCTTCCATATCACCATTTGTCTCTGTAAGAGCCTTCTTACACTCCATCATACCTGCGCCAGTAGACTCTCTAAGTTCTTTAACCATTGCTGCTGTAACTGCTGCCATTATCATATCCTCCAATAAATAATAATTTTAAAAATGCTTCAACCTGAACTTGCAGGCTGAAGCATACATAAACTTAAGTCGTTGCTTAAATATTAAGCTTCCTCAGCTACTTCTTCCTCTACAGCTGGAGCTGCTTCTTCACCCTGATTAGCTTCGATAACTGCATCAGCCATCTTAGATACGATTAACTTAACAGCTCTGATAGCATCATCATTACCAGGGATTACATAATCTAATTCATCTGGATCACAGTTAGTATCTGCAATACCGATTAACTTGATACCAAGTGCATGTGCTTCCTGAACACAGATTCTTTCCTTCTTAGGATCAACGATGAAGATTGCATCTGGGAGCTTCTTCATTTCCTTGATACCGCCAAGGTTCTTCTGAAGCTTCTCAAGTTCCTTCTTAAGGTTGATAACTTCCTTCTTAGGAAGAACATCAAATGTTCCATCTTCCTGCATTGTCTCGATTTCCTTAAGCTTTGCAATTCTGCTCTGGATTGTCTTGAAGTTAGTAAGCATACCGCCTAACCATCTCTCATTAACATAGAACATTCCGCAACGCTCTGCCTCAGTAGCGATAGCATCCTGAGCCTGCTTCTTAGTACCTACGAAAAGGATTGTACCACCTTCAGCAGCAATATCAGAGATTGCCTTGTAAGCCTCGTCAACCTTACCTACAGACTTCTGTAAGTCAATGATATGGATACCATTTCTCTCTGTGTAGATGTACTCAGCCATCTTAGGGTTCCATCTTCTTGTCTGATGTCCGAAATGAACACCTGCCTCAAGTAACTGTTTCATTGAAATTACGCTCATTTTAATACCTCCATTGGTTAATTAATCTTTTGCAAGCTTCATCTTTTGCGGCCACCGGCGCGTATACCGGCACCAGCCGTAAAATCCACCTGCATGTTTTTTCACACAAAGCGTATTATATCAAAGCATTAATTATATTGCAAGTACTTTTTATTCAATATTATTACAATATTTAATGCATTAATATCAGTTGTCTATCTTTCTTAATTCATCAAACACAGCTTCATTAAGTACTTTAATCTTAGTTCCTTTCATTCCTGAAGACCTGGTCGATATAACACCTGCACTATCGAACTTCTTTAATGCATTGACTATAACAGAACGTGTAATTCCTGTATTATCTGCTATACGGCTTGCAACAAGAAGCCCTTCTGTTCCATCCAGCTCTGCAAACACAGCTTTGATTGCCTGAAGTTCTGATGCTGACAATGTCTTTATCGCCGACTTGACGATTTTCTTATTACGCTCATCTTCTGCATTCTCGTTGCTTACAGAACTCATCATCTCAAGACCAACTACTGTTGCACCATACTCGCAGAGAATAATGTCATCAATATCATAATCAGCTATACATTTGTACATGAATAATGTACCAAGACGTTCTCCTGCGATATCTACAGGTGCTATCAGAGCCTTGAACTTACGTTCATTGCCACTTGAGAATCCAAGTGTTAGCAGATTGACGTTCTCTTTAGTAGATAATACACCAAGAAGTCTTTCATTAAGCATTTTATCCACAAATCCGCCTACATCAGCAGTTATTAATTCTCCTATCTTATCTATGCCACTATATACAGCTGCTCCAAGAATCTTACCCTTCTGGCTTATTACCATAATATTAGACTCAAGAATCCCACTTAACACCTCACAGATATCATTAAACTCAACTCTGTCTGAATGATTATTGTGGAGCAGCTTGTTGATTTTTCTCGTTTTATCGAGAAGCTGAACACTCATTGTAAATCTCCCATTCTTCTAAAACAACAATTCCATGTATTTCATGTACTATTGTTCTTTATCATTCTTAGCTTCTACATAACCGCATGTTTCATCAGCACACACAAGCTTATTACCCTTCTCTATCATATAACCGCCGCACTTAGGACACTTTTTATCTGATGGTCTCTGCCATGAAACGAAATCACATTCAGGATATCCCTCACATCCGTAGAACATTCTTCCCTTCTTAGTCTTCTTAAGTATAACATCCTTACCACACTTAGGACATGCAACACCTATCTTCTCAAGATAAGGCTTAGTATTATGACACTCTGGAAAACCAGGGCATCCTAAAAACTTGCCATGTGGACCATATTTGATAACCATGTTTCTTCCACATTTGTCACAGATAACATCAGTTACTTCATCTTCAATCTTAACATGCTCAAGCTCCTTCTCAGCCTCATCAATAGCTATCTTAAGGTCTGGATAGAAGTTTCTTATTATCTCTTTCCACTCAACAGTTCCTTCGGCAACACCATCAAGCAATGATTCCATATTAGCTGTGAACTTAACGTCTACAATAGTAGGGAAAGCTGTCAGCATTATATTATTAACTGCATTACCAAGCTCTGATATATAGAGATTCTTATTCTCTTTGATAACATAATGTCTTGCAATAATTGTAGATATTGTAGGTGCATAAGTACTTGGTCGTCCAATCCCCTGCTCCTCTAATGCCTTTACTAAAGAAGCTTCTGTAAAATGTGCCGGTGGCTGTGTAAAATGCTGTATTCCATTAACATCATCAAGCGTAAGCACTGAATTCTCATCCAAGCCCTTAGCAAGAGTATTAGTTGCTTCAGCATCATCTTCATTCTTATATACTGACATAAAACCATCAAACATAACCTTAGAAGCTGCTACAGTGAATATATATTCTCCTGCTGCAATTCTTACAGATGTTGTCTCATATACAGCCGGTGCCATCTGGCTCGCAACAAATCTCTTCCAGATAAGCTGGTATAATCTGAACTGGTCTCTCTGTAAAGATTCCTTTACAACTGCCGGTGAAAGTGTCAGGTCAGTTGGTCTTATTGCTTCGTGCGCATCCTGAATCTTCTTATCATCCTTCTTAGCGATAACTTGCTGTGGAAGATACTTCTCCCCATAATTCTCGCCGATGTATTCTTTAGATGATACTTTTGCCTCATCTGCAACCCTTGTAGAATCAGTTCTTAAATATGTGATAAGACCTATAGTGCCTCTGCCTTTAATATCAACACCTTCATAGAGCTGCTGTGCAATATTCATAGTTCTCTTAGTTGACATATTAAGAGTCTTGGCAGCTTCCTGCTGAAGTGTACTTGTTGTAAATGGCAATGGTGACTTCTTAACCTTCTCGCTCTTCTTAATACTCTCTATTCCGAAATCACTCTTCTTAACCTTATCAAGAATCTTCTGCATCTGTTCCTGATTGCTGATGTCTATCTTTCCATTCTTATCACCATAGAACTTAGCAACAAGCGGTTTCTTCTCACCCTTAATATTAAGAGTTGCCTCCATAGACCAGTATTCTTCTGGAATAAATGCATCTATTTCATTCTCTCTGTCACATATCATTCTCAAAGCAACAGACTGGACACGTCCGGCACTAAGACCTCTCTTAATCTTAGCCCACAAAAGCGGACTTATTCCATAACCAACAACTCGGTCAAGTACTCTTCTTGCCTGCTGTGCATCAACAAGATTCATATCAATCTTTCTTGCTTCTTTAAGAGAAGCCTTAACAGCATTCTTAGTAATCTCGTTAAATGTTATTCTGTATATATCTTTATCTTCTAACTTAAGTGCCGCTGCAAGATGCCATGAAATAGCTTCTCCTTCGCGGTCGGGATCGGTTGCGAGATATACTTTATCTGCTTTCTTTGCTTCCTTTCTTAAAGCTGCAAGTATATCACCTTTTCCCCTGATAGTAATATACTTAGGTTCATAATCATGTTCAATATCTACACCCATCTGGCTTTTAGGAAGATCTCTTACATGTCCCTGTGATGCCATTACCTTGTAGTTCGCCCCAAGGAATTTACTGATAGTCTTAACCTTGGCAGGTGACTCCACTATAACCAAATACTTATGCATTAATAGCCCTCCAAATCAAATATGCTTCCTTATATAATAATTCTTAGAAACTTCTTCTATAAGTCCATCCAACTCCAATTCAAGCAGAATCCCCTCCGCCTCTACAAGACTTATTCCAGAATTATTAATAATTGTCTCCAGACTGACTGGAAACAAATTGATTTGACTATACACCATATTTTTAGGGCTTGCAAGCCCTGATTTTTTAAAACCATCATCAAATATACTGTTAGTATTCAAATTATTTCTTTTATCATCAGTAATCTGGAGGCTATTATAATAAAGTTCAATCGACTTTGTGGCCATAATATCCATTGGGGAAGTAATAACCTGAGCCCCTTCTTTTATAAGTTTAAGACAACCTTCTGACAATGCATCACCAATTCGTCCGGGGACAACATATACATCCCTGTTCTGTTCCAAAGCCTGATCCGCCGTTATAAGTGAACCGCTTTTCTGTCTTGCTTCAACAACAACCAGTGCATCAGCCATAGCACTTATTATCCTGTTTCTCATAGGAAATAATCCTGCCCTTGGTGCGGTACCCGGTGGATACTCCGAAATGATTCCTCCGCAATCATTCAGATGTGTATATAATTCAATATTAGTCCTCGGATAACATATATCAACTCCACAGCCAAGAACGGCAAGACTATAGCCTCCATTCTTAATTGCACCTTTCTGTGCAGCTGCATCTATTCCAAGTGCCATCCCGCTTATAACCTGCAGTCCCATTCCTGCAAAGCTCTCTCCAAAATGCTGTGCAACCATCCTTCCATATTCTGTGCAGTTACGCGCTCCAACAATAGCAACTGACGGCTTATCTGTGTCCGGCAGCCTTCCTTTATAATACAGAATATATGGATAATCATATATATTAAGCAGCTTATCCGGATAATTAATGTGTCCCGGATATGTGAATCTTATCCCCTGTCTTTCAATATCAGAATATTGCCTGTATATATAATCGTCTTTCCGTGATTCTTTAATTGTTGCAATATCAGTCTGCCTTATATCTTTTACACTCTCCAATAATCTGTCAGAAGCCTTATATATCTCCTCTGGTGTGTCAAACACAGCAAAAAGTTTCTTAAGCTTTGCATTAGATATCCCAACAATATTATTCACCCAATACCAATAATAATCTTCTCTCAATACTTCTCTCCCATTTAATGAATTGCAACCTCCGGTATTCCCCGGTAATAAAACGCTTCACTGATATTAGCTGAGCTAATCTTGTCATTCCCCTCAATATCAGCAATGGTCCTTGCCGTCTTTAATATCTTATGATATCCTCTGGCAGTTATATGTTTTCTTGCAAATATACGTTCTATTAACTTTTCTTCCTCTTTCCCCAATCTGCAGAATTCTTCAATCTCCTTTCCACCCATCTGTGAATTATACATGATATTCCTGCCATTAAACCTCTTAATCTGAACAGCTCTTGCTCTGTCGACAGCCTGCTTCATGTATGAAGAATCAAGAGCATCGCAATCACCATGCTTCTTATCCCCTAACTGCTCATAACTAATCCCCTCTGTCTTAATACACATATCGAATCTGTCCCACAGTGGCATGCTTATTTTCCCCATAAATCTTTTAACTTCCTGTTCAGAACAGTTACACCTGTTTCTGTCCGGGTAATAACCACATTTGCAGGGATTCATAGCTCCTACAAGCATAAAATCTGCTGGATATGTATAAGACCTTCCCATTCTTACAATAGTAATGTTCCTGTCTTCTAACGGCTGTCTTAACCCTTCTAGTATATCCGGCTTGAATTCAGTCATCTCATCAAGAAACAGCACCCCTTTCCCGGCAAGCGTTATCTCTCCCGGTCTTGGGTACATTCCACCGCCAAAGAATGCACTTCTTGTCACATTATGATATGGAGCCCGAAAAGGTCTTTCTTTCATTAATCCACCACAATCTCCAAGCTGCCCTGCAACACTGTATATATTAGTAAGTTCCAGTTTCTCTTCAAATGTCATATCCGGCATAATTGTTGGTATCCGCTTTGCCATCATAGTTTTACCGCTCCCCGGAGGTCCCATATACATAATATTATGCATGCCGGCAACAGCTATCATAGTAGCCCTCTTGGCAGCGTGCTGTCCCCTGATATCAGCATAATCAAGTGCCGCACATCTGTTAAACATACTTTTATCTGATGTAGCATTTTCTTCATTATCTATAATACCATCGTTAATATATCTGACTGCATTTCTTAAGCTGTCAGCAGCTATTACATGCATTGAATCAACAATCTTTCCCTCATTAACATTAATATCCGGTATAAGTATCTTCTCAATGCCTTCTTCTTTCGCTGCACATACACAGGGCAATACACCTCTCACACCGTTAATGCTTCCATCCAGACTCAATTCGCCAAGAACTACTGTCTTATCAAGATTAACCTCATCAACCAGTCCATTAGCCGCAAGAATCGCCAAAGCAATAGGCAGGTCAAACCCTGTTCCACTTTTTCTTATATCAGCCGGAGAAATATTAACAACAATCCTCTGCGGCGGCAGTTCATAACCCGAATTACGGATAGCAACCTTTACTCTCTCCCTTGCCTCCTTCACTTCATTGCTTAAGAAACCACTCATCTCAAAGCTTGGAAGTCCATTCCCCACATCAACTTCCACATGCACAATCTCAGCCTTTAGCCCATGTAAAACACCACTCAATACGCTACTGTACAATAAATATCACTTCCTCTTCTTGTTAATTTAGTTATATTTTAATTCTGTCGCTATGTTCCACTCTCGTATACAATAGCAATTATAAATATATATACATTGTAAAAAATATCCAATCGAACCGTTCTTATATATCTTTGATTCGATTGGATTGTCTCATCTGTTACATTGTCTTCATCTTAGATAACGCTTCGTTGTATTCTTCTTCTGTAAACTTTGTAAGTAAATCCTTCCTGTCTGGCTTTTTCGTAAAACTTTTTCCACGCATCACACATATCAACCGACTCCCCTTCCTTAATCTCGCTTAGTTCTATCATATCCTTATTCTCTGTTATCTTTCCAATCATCCATAACAGATCTTTATCCACTCTTGTGCCATCATACTTGGAATATATGTAATCTATATTATTCCTGTATATATTGCTTTCCACTGCACTTTTCGCGGTGCGTTATTTCGTGTTGATATATTAACATTATAAAACATTAATGTCAATATATATTTACATAATAAATTATAAATATATTTTAATATTAAAAAACTTCCCGACCAATCCGTATAATCACGAATCAATCGGGAAGTCTTTAGGGGGGGTAGATAGCATTTTATCTAAATCAATAACTTAAGTTAATCAAGATCAAACAGATTCTTAATATCAAATGCAAGAACAGAAATACCCTTACCATCTTTGCTATCAAGAGCTGTTATTCCTATCTTTAATGTTCCCATACCAAGTCTGCTTCTTAATTGTGTTTCATCTACTCCGGCTATACCTTTTATCAAATCAAATAAGTCATCTACAATATATTCTTTACCGACTATCACCGAAGTTCCAGAATCTCCAAGAGATATTCCATTCGTTCCTGATGAATGTATATGACCTAATATTATATCTCCTTTTGATTTATCATAATCGCCATCTGTTCTGCTTCCATCTGGATCTGTATAAATATACATAACTGCATCCTTAATATAATCTTCATTAGATATTAAATCAGCATCAAGAATCCTAAAGCTGAATGATAACTTATGATTGGCAAACTTATCATAATTAAACTTTACATAGCTTTTATATGTAGCTACAGAATCATCGAGTACAGCATCTGTATACTCTACAACTGGCAGATTATTTCCTGAAAGCAAAGCCTTAGTAAATGTGTTAACAAAAAGCTTCATCTCATTAGGATTAGCATTAGATATATCATTAGCACCTGCTGCTGTAAACGTAACATTACCATATGAATATATATAGTAATTATTCATAGCATCTCTGTCTGTTGATGCAAAATACTGATTTCTTCTTACTCTACCAGCTTCCTGGAATGTATCTTTATTATTAGATTCAGCAAATGTATACCATACAACTGGCTGAGCATTCATACTTCCATCTGAATTATAGAGTGAATCCATACTTATATCAAAATCCAATGCATAATACTGTGCATGAGTCTCTGCAATTCTTATTCCATCACTATTATTTACAAGTCCCGTTTCTTTCTCAATTGTATATGGGAAATTAGTAATTTGTCCAGAATTAAGTTTTGTTACTGTGTCACTCTGATTATCTGTTGTTGTTAATTTAATAAATCCATTTCCTATACTACTTGATTTCTTATAATAAACTTCATCAAGAAATCCACTAAGGATAATATCATTCTTTGCAGTCATTTTATATGGAATAAATTCCATTTTAGACTTGCCATATCTTACGGTTTTAAATGCAAATGGATCAGAAAATGCTTTTTTCATACCGACTGAACTTAATAATCCTGTTGTCTTATAACTTAGATCTGAATAATCCTTTACAGAAATACCTTTATTTTTATCGTCAACATAATTCTTACTATTATCATCAGATAAAGGTGACATTGTATCAAGAGAAAACATTACCGCATTACCAGCTTCAATGTAATCATTAATTGCATCTATTACATTCTGATTTAATGTAGAATCACTTCCATAATTGCTGCCAAATCCCATAACAATCATAGAATACTTTTCTAATTCTTTATTAACAGCCTCTACCTTCTGGGCATCAGTACTTCCTACTGCCAAAGCATTTAAATCATTCTGTTTTATCTCAGTAACATTTATTTTCAGCTTTGTAATATCATATTTAGCATTAAAACAATCCTGGAAATCAGAACCATTTAAATCAAGGCTTCCTGTTCCCCCATCACTATTTAAGATATGTAATACCTGAACTGTTGCTTCTGAACCTGATATAACAATATTACCTGTCTTTGCAGATTTAACCTTTTTAGCAATCTTATTCTTTGCATCAGATACATAATTCCCATCAGAATCAACACTATTAGCATCTATCTTTATAACTTCAACTTTCCATGCAAAATATCCTTTGGATGCAGCAGGCATTTTTATAGTTGTAGAATATGGTGTACTTCCATTACTTGAATAATATTGACCCAGATAATTTCCCATATCATCTTTTACATTAGATGCTCTGTACAATTCCTTCGATGAACTTGTTGAATCTTCTGCAAATATACTATCCTGATTCTTATCAATATATATCTTAATAGCATAATCTCCAGCTGGTAAAACTCCACTGAAAGTAATTGTTATATTACCATCGCCATCAACATTTCCACTACGCTTAAGATCATCCAGTGAATAAGATGTATTAGCAGTTCCATCATAGTTACTAATGTCTGCTGTTATAGTAGAAGCCGGCCTTCTTGCATACTTTAACTGGAGAGGTAAACTCTGAGTCCTATCATCAAGATTAGTATATGTTATATTACCATTAGTTCCCTTATGGTTAATGATAATATCTTTAAGGAACGATTCCATGCGTGTACTATACATTCTTGTATTGGTGTCCACGTAACTGGTGCTTCCAAAATATATATTTCTGTCAAACACTATCGGCATTCCACGTAATGCATAATCAAATAATTCATTATACATCTTTTCAGTAATATCATTACCATTTAATTCTAATGCTGTTTCACCATTTTCTTTTACAGCATTTGAATAACCCTGTTCCTGAATTTCACTGTTTTCTTTACTATATACATTCTTAAGAATACCCATATTCATTCTGTCTTTGCCGTAAGCTCCAACAATAATAAGATCATATTCTGTAGCTAAATCAACATTCTTACCGATAAGGGCATTCATTGAACAATGCTCTATATTAATTTTTATTCCATTATTTACTTTGAATGAACCATCTGCATTTCTCTCATCAGATATACCAAACCATCTTCTGATAATTGCTAAATCATCATTGTTACCAGCATCATAGCGATAAAATCCAGCTGGTTCAATTTCCAATACATTAATTGTATTAATACCACTATTATCAAAATCACCAAGAATATATCTGATAGCTTCACTTGTTTTCAAATCTTTATCTAATCCAAGTTTATTTTTAGCATCATCATAATATGTTCCATTATAATTATTACCATCGCCGGCATAGTCATCCTGTGTATCCATTGTTTCATTAAGCTTCTGTACAACTGAATTACCAAAATTCTGTTCTACCGAAAATCTTCTAAGAGAATTGTTATTAACACCCACATTATAAACAGGATAATATGATTTATTATTAGAATTCAATGCATAATGAACACTTTCACTCGGATAAAATCCATTAATAAACATATTATTAGCAAATGGAAATGCAACTGTTCCACTTGACTTATTGGTACGATCTTTATACAAAGTCATTTTTATTTCATTATTTGTTACATCTGCCTCAACCGTGCCATAATCTCCACTATACACACCTCCCAATTGATTATATGAATAATCAAATGCAAAATCTTTTATGAAATAATCTCCGTCTATACCATCCATTAAAAGTGTTATCTTACCTATATTAGTAGTACTATACTGATTCTTTTCTGTTGAAGAACATACAATAGCTTTACCTGCTGAAACATTCTGAATATACAGATATAATGCTACATCAGCCTTTAAATCTTTATCCTTTGAATTAAAAGTTGTCTCAGATGCACTAGAACTTGCAGTTCCATCTTTTACCATAATATTCTGAATATAAGAATTAGGATACTTAGAAAAATATACCAGTGATGCATCATCAATATCATCTTTGGTAACTTCTGTTGCCTTAACATATCTAACTTCTACAAGTCCTTCCATCTTGCTACTGTTAAATATTGAATATGAAAATACATCTCTAACTCCTGTTAGTTCATTACCATCTTTATCAAAAAACACAAGCTTAAGATTATTTAAATCATATCTTATCTGAAATGCAATATCCTCAAATCCACCATTAAAAGAATCAATATATGTTTTAGTTCTAGTATTATAAAACTTACCCTTAATGTCATTTCCCAATACTGTATTAATCGCTGACAAATAATTTGCTACATGTGATGAAAGATAACTTTCAAATGCTTTAATCTGATTATCTTCTTCAGAACCAGAAACAACATTATCCCATCTATTAACTTTATTCATATTAATCTTATTGTTAGCAGGCTGCTTATCAACAATGCCATCACCATTACTACTCTTCCATTTAACGACGCCCTGATCATCTGCAACAAGACAACCTAAAGCATCATATCTTTCATCTGGAACGATTTCAAGAATAACCATCTTATTATGTTCATTATATGTTCTGTTACCAATTGTTACAGAATCTGCAGCTGCTTCTGTTGTTCTTGTAAATATAATAACTAAAACAACTAAACATAAAAGCACAACTGAACTAAATACAGGTAATATTCTTCTCTTGAAATTTGATTTAATCATTGCTTTCATTTATCTTACCTCCATTTTACGATTCTGCCCCTGGCTGTGAACTTGACCCCTCTTCGGAATCATCTGTAACATCTTTTTTAATAATGTATTTAGATGGAATACTTGATAATTTAAGTGAACCAGCTGCTAATGTTATAGCATCAGTTCCTGTTCCAAATGTAACATTATTACCAATAGAATTTCTTGATGTGAATTTTCTTGTAACACTTCTCGTATGATTTAATCTCTTAAGCTCTAAAGTAACAACAACCTGTGGATTCTTAGGAAGAGATTTAATTGTATCACCATCTTTTTCAAATACATAATCAGATGTATCTATTCGTATATCGAAATCTGTAACATTATCACACAATTCACTCATAACCACATGTTCCGACTCATCCGAATTAGTATAATAAACTATTTTTTCTGCCTTATTATAATAATACCCCCACATATTAGCATCATCTGATTTTTTCAGATAACATCTGATATTGCCATCATCTGTCTTGATAAGCTTTATTAAATCTGCTTCCAATACATTCTTTGAAATCTGATTAAGACTCACATCAACATCACTCTGAATCTGTGCCAGGGCTGTCTGTTTACCATAACCATTAACCGACTGTACTACCAATAATACTAAAGCTGTCATAACAATGCCCGATATTGCAAGTGCAATCATTAATTCAACTAATGAAAATCCCTTATTGTTCTTTTTCATGACTCTACACTCCCTCAAAAACAATTAGTTCTGCGTTGTCACACGACCTGTTTTATACCACAATTTTGATTCGTAAGTATTATTCTTTGAAACTGACGCGACTATTTTTCCAAACTGTGGTGCATCAAGATTATCTGTTATAAATTTTTCTGTATCATTGATTGTAACGCTTTTACATGAACCATCATTTCTATTAAACTGAATTTTCAAAGAATTATTTTTTAAATCATACCCTGTCGATGAATCACCATTATAATAATTCAGGCTTATTCTTGAAGCACTGAACTTTGATGTATCTTTTATATTATCTTCACCATTAGCTACATGGTGGGTTTCCAACTTATATGTATTATCCTGACAGCTGATTACCATATACCATTCACCTGATTTTGACATCGTTGTTGTTCTTAACTCAGATATCTTAGAATACATTGTTTTATTTGCTTTCTTTGCATTACCTTCAGCCAGCACGTTCAATCCAACCGCTGTTATAGTCGATACAATTACGATAATTGCCATAACAACAAGTAATTCCAATAATGAAAAACCATGATTATTTAATTGTCCTATTGAATCTCTTCTTTTCTTTCCACTCATAACTTTACTCCAATTAATAATCTTAGTTTATATCAGGTAGCTGAAGCTTTTGATGACTCCTCAATATATCTCTCCGGATCATCATATTTTCTCCACTGACTTACTCTGACCATATCTCTATAAGTCATGTCTCCTACTTTTATTGATGAATCATCATCTGAGCCAACCTTAGGATTCCAATATCTGAATATATCCTTAAAAAGTTCTCCATTATCTGCTCTTAAAGCTATATTGCCTGCATCATCTGCTTTTGAATTATCCTCAACGAATTTCCATAATGAACCGTTACCAAATGATGCATCAAATGTTGTATTAGATAATGTACATCCATCAGTTATTTCAATATCCTTATCTGACAATATAATTCCATCAAAATCACATTCCACCCTTACATTACCATTAGTTACAATAATACCTTTTGTAGTTGCAAGAGTAACTTCATATCCAGAAATCTCTGTTTTACTTCCGCTCTTAATAACAAGTGGATTATTAGTATTATTTCTAAATGCAATAACAACCTTACTATCCACTGTCTTGCAGAATGCAGATGATGCTGTCAACTTATCAAAGCCCTTTTTATTAATAACATTACCGTAAATATCGCCTTCAATATATTTGTTCAAATCAATAAGAGCATACTTATCATCTTTATTACTCAGATATGTCTGTGCCTGGGATGTAGATGTATATTTAGTTCCGCTTTCAAGAGGTGCTAATATCTTATTAAATACATTATATCTGCATTCTCTGTCAGTAAATTCACCCTTAAAATCATAATTTCCATTAGCTGAGAACCAGTTGCTTCCAGTACTGCTATATGGGTTAACTCTCACAATCTCTCCATCAGAATTCTCTATTCCAATTGCAGAATCACTTACTCTTGCGTATGAATCAACTGATGTTCTGATTTTAGTCCATAGCTTCTTAGCTTCAATCAGATATGTTGTTCTTGCATTAGCTGGAAGTGACTTATAATAATCCAGTCCCATAACGTAGCTTTCAAATTCACCTTCTGTTCCATATATGAGATTAGCATATGTGTTTCTTGCTGCTCTGCTCTTAAACTTGAAATAATAATACGTTCTTGACTGATCTTCATTAAATCCAAGACTTTCATTAGCTTTTATCTTTAAATCTCTTGTCTCTATAAAGTCATCTGCACCTGTAGATGTCTTATTTAACAAGTCATATCCAAAGAAATTGCTCTGATTAATTTCAATATTAAGACGGACATTAGGATCTCCTTCTTTTCTTGTAGATGGATTCTTTCCACTTACTATAAGATCAGCAGGTATCATATATATTTCCTGATTAGTATTAACTGATACTGATTCACCTGTTGCTACAGATACTTCATTCTCAAACTTGATATATGCTCTACCAGCAACTACAAGCTTACTAAGGCCTGATGAGAATATAATCTTTGAATGTTCTCCATTAACAATAAGTGCACTACTTCTATATGGTGATTCCTTAGCAGAATCAGGATCTTCATATCCATAGCCTGAAAATGAACTTCCGGAATTAAATTCTACATTAGAATAATTACCTTCAATTGTAATATCATCTTCGAGATTAATATCAGAACCACTTTCAGCTGTTATATATCCATTATTGCCTACAACTATTTCTTTTGCCCATAACTCAGCACCACTACCCAATGTAAAGTTAGATGCACCCGCCTTTATGCTGCCTTTCTTAGTATCAGCAAGAGCAACTGCTGTAGTTTTATCTCTGAATATGCTGAATGTACCTCCACATATCATATATTTATTAGAGCCTACAGTAAGATTGGCTCCATTAGTAACATTGAGTCCGTGTCCTGCTCCTGCATATGCATGTCCATTAATAGTTGCACTTCCAGAATTAAGAGATATTCCTCTGTTACCTATAAGTGAATAATCAGCAAAGAATAATGTACCGACAAGATTCTCGTCTCTGAAATCAATATATATATCTGGAAGACCAAGTGAGCCGTCAAATGTTATATATGAATAGTCTCCATTCTCATTAAGATATTTAACAACACAATCTTTGAACTCAACTGCATAGACTGGAAGTCCCGTAGCTGCTGTAGAACCAGATGTCTCCGAACCAGCTCCTGTTGTTGTATCATTAGTTACTGACATATTAATAACACTTATTGATTCAACTTCCAATGCAGTACCAACATTCTTAAGTGTCACATAATCCTCAATATAACTGTTAAGTTCTCTGACAAATAAGCTGCTTACAGATGTTCCATTAACATTATTGTCTTTAGTCTTGTCCCACTTGCCAATTACAGATGTTGTCAGAATACTTGGCATATTAGTTGTTTCCGCTTCTGTTTTAAGCTTTAATTCAAGAAGCAGGTACTTCATATAATTAACTCGTAAATCTTCATTAGCTTTCTTATTATTAATATTCACTACTTTGGTATCAGATTCTTCACTGCTTCCAGACTCAACCTGATTATAACTGAATATTCTGGTAAGCTGCTCCTCATAAGCTCTGTTAAAACAACTAACTGAAATCTTACCCAATGCAGCCTGTATCTCATCTACCGCCTCTTCTGATGTATAGAATGACTTTGTCGCCTGACTGGCAGCCAGCTTCATTCTAAGATTAATCATAGTAGTAGTCGTAATCAGTGTTGCAAGAATCAACACAAATGATGTCATCAAAAGTACAATTATGATTGTAGAACCTGCATTATTCTTTTTCCTTCGAAAAGATACTTTTTTCATACGCCATCCCCATTCTTTCACTGATTAATTAGTTTTCCTTAGTTGTTGTAACCGTCGCTATAGCACTGTCAGCAGAAGGTTGTTTATCGGTATGATTATATTCATCTTTCCACTGCCATACACGAACTGTCATTCTGTATAAGACATTCTTATTATTAACATCGTTCTTCAATGCCCAGTTCTTAATATTAGAATATACCTGGATTTTGTCTGTTAATGGAGATGATGCCACAGCACCATTAATGCATTTTGATACAGTTACCTTGTCTTTATCAACATGCATACTCTCAAATACACTGCTTGTCTTAACAACCTTTTCCTGTTCCAATACATATACATTCAAATCACTATATTCCACTATCTCTCCGGTAATCTCTGATGGAACATCATATGTTATATTAATCTTATCAGATACCAGCTTAGAAGTAATAGATTCCTGATTATAATGTTCTGTTGTACTTTCACCCTCAAAAGGAGTATAGAACATATAGAAGCTCTTCAGATTATCCTCAATTTTACTTGAGATATAATTGACATCAACTTCCTTAGTCACTTCTTCGCCATCTTCAATAACAGTCCTTTTTTCCTTTTTGACAAGTGCATCAAATGTATAATCTGACATAGTTGTTGTCTTAACATAATCCGGGTAAATAGTACCTGTATCATATCTATATGTAACTTTAACGTCGATAGTCTGTCTGAATCTTAATTTTCCATTGTTTTTTCCAAGATATGTAAGTTTCACAACAGCATCAGTTTTTTTAGTTATCTTGTCTCTTGCAGCATCAGTTTTATAAGACTTAAACCACGATAATGCCTGACTATCACCATTATCATCTCGGAAAACAAAATTATTACCCGAAGATATATCAGCGTATACTGAAAGTCCTGCAGAATTAATATTATTCTTTTTATTATCTGTTGTGCTGTCCGAATCAGTATATGGACCTGGATCAAATGTTGCTTTTATATAGTATTTCTCGCCATTAACACCTGTATAATAGCTTACACCTCTCTCATCTGATACTACATACGTATTATTATCAGTTGTAGGTGCATAATAATACTGCCCCTGTCTGTTAACAAGATTTTCCAAAGACATAGTCTTTGCTTCCTCTATTATATTATTAATTGCAGTATTAGCATTTTCTGTTCTTCGTGCTCTGGCATTAATACGTGCAGCATTAGAAAATGTACTTAGAACCGGCAGAGATATGATAGCAAGTATAACAATTGCCACAAGGACTTCTACCAGTGAGAAACCTCGATTATTCAATTTTCGTTTCTTATATGACATTATCATATCCCTCTCCCTAAATATAATCTTTAATTAGCAGCATTCTCTGAGAAAATATTATCTGTTCCTGTCTTTACATCAAATGTTGGTTCAGTAAATTTGCGGTCACTGCCTTCAACAGCATATAAAGATATAGAAACTGTTCCTGTAACAATACCTGTAGCATCATTATAAGATGATGTCAGCGCATCAATTGTAGTCTTATTAGAATATGTATTAATATAATCTATAAAATGCTTCCACTGACTATAGTCTGATTCGTAAGCAATGTTAATTGTTGACTTATATCCTGACATATTAGAAGAATATGCCGAACCACCATTGACATTGCTTGATGCAATCTGTCCGAATCTATATATAGAAGTTGTTGGTGAAAGAGCAAGACTCTTTACCCACACTCCAGTTACGCCTTCTGTCTTAATAAAGAAATTAATAGTATTAGGCTGTGTACTTCCTGAATCAAATCTTGAAAGTGCTGACCTGTTCTCTGTCTGAAGCTTAGTAGTATCAGCTATATATTTATCTTTATTATTATTCTTTTCTTTCAAATCTCGCTGAGTAACTTCAAGCTTTGATTTCCTTGACGACAAATCATCTGCCTGTGAAGACAGATTCTGATATCCAAAGAAATATGCAAGCACTACAATCAATGCAGCTGCAACTATAAGTAATAATTTTTTATCTCTTTCTGAAATCTTTAACATTCCTTTTAACTTGTCCATCTGTCCCACCTCCTACTTTGTTTTATTACTAGTACTATTATTATCTGCAGATGTTGTTCCAATAAATGTACATGTCAAAGAGAATGTAGCTTCAACAGAACCTGCATTATCTTTACTCTCTGAAATGGTAGGCACATCTACATTAATAACGGATGGACTTTTCTGCAACTGCTGTATGAACTTGGCTACAGAAGCCTTACTTCCAGCCTTACCAGAAATAGAAACTGCACCAGACGTAATATTAAAGCTGCTTATAACAACATCAGATGGCATGTTTTTCTCAAGATAATCCACAAAATCCTGTAATGAATCATCACTGTCAGCGGTAAGTGCTGCAAATGTTTTAATATCATTATTCTCATCTTTAGCTGCATAATACTCATTGACAATATCATTAATTGAACTAAGCTTGTCTATACTCTTATTAAGCTTAGAAATCTCAGCATTAAGCACAACCACTCTTCCAAGAGGAACAAGCACAAGTGCTGCCGCTACAACAACCGCACCAGCAAGCGCGATAACAAGAGTCTTAGTATTCTCTTTCTTTACACCTGAATCAATCATCCTCTTAGGAACGAAATCAACCGGATCAATAACTGCACCTAAGTTAGTTACATAACTTGTAAGAGTAGCCTCTTCAACATACGCTTTCTTGTCCAGTGCAATATTCTTAAGTCTCTCAACCTTCTCAATTGGCATATTCAGCTCATTAGAAAGAAGCGTTGCAAAGCCCTTGATTGTTGTTGAATGTCCAATAAGGTAAGCCTTCTGGATTGATACTCTGTTACGTGATACATAGTAGTCAATAACTCGGTTGATATTGCTTGCCATATATCTTAATGACTCTGTAACCTCATCTCCATCAAATCTTGAATGAAGAAGTGTTTCATTCTGAAGCTTTGCAGTAGCAGCATCGTATTTTAATTCATATCTTTCCATAACTGCGTTAACAAGCATTGATTTACCATATGGAACCATTCTCTGGAGCTGTAATACATTTTCTTTGAAGATATTAATTACTGTACTGTCGTTCTCTACCTGAATAACAAGACTGACTTCCGGTCCAATCTGCTGTTTCATTATCTGATATGTACTGTTACCTACATAATCGATAAATGCAATCTTGAAGCCTAAAGTCTTAGCAAGATTATAGTATGATTCAGCAACTTCTGAAGGGACTGCCGCTACCATGAGCTTTAACTTGTCCTGTCCTGAATCTTCTATTTTTTCAAGAATTGTATGCTGGATAATATACTCATCCATATTAACCGGGAAATATTCTGTTGCATTAGCCTGTACAATCTTACCGACTTTATCTCCCTTTACATTAGGAATAAGAACTTCCTTAGTAGCAAGTCTAGGAGAACTTATTGAGAATGCAACATCTTTAGATGCAAATCTGTGCTCATCCATTACTGCTTTAATAGCACTTGCAAGATTAGGTATATTTTCAAGAATGCCATCCTCATAGCATCCTTCAGGAGTAGGTATTGTTACTGTCTTATGAACTATAACATTCTTACCTGTTTTAGTGATTTCACATATCTTAATATACTCGTTATTAATAACGATACTTACCAATTTACCTTTGGCTTTAACTGCAGCCATAAAATCCTCCTATCCAGCTCCCCACATAATAAGCTATTCATTCTAGTTAATAAATATATATAAATTTGCTGTTCTTCCTCTCATGCTTAGAACGCCATAAGTGAAAGATACCAGTTAATTATATTCGTACCAAAAAGCATGGCTATTGTAAGCCCTGCACACAGATATGGTCCGAAAGCTAATACATGCTCTGCTTTCGTGACCTTCATACGGATGGAATGAATGACTGCACCCAAGATGCAGCCAATCAGAAATGCCAGGATAATGCACTTCCATCCTAAGAACAATCCTGCAAACGCCATCAGCTTGATGTCTCCACCACCGAAAGCGTCAATACCTTTAATTGCCCGTCCGATATACAGACATATGAGCATAAATCCACTTATAATACAAAACCCTATTAGATAGTCTAATAGGTTTTTGTAATCAAGTATGATTCTTATTACCGCCAAGACACCAATTGCAATATTAAGTGAAAATGGTATCTCGAACGTTCTCCAGTCAATGACTGAGATAACAAGAAATATTGAAAACGCAAAGCACATAAGTATGCTTAACGGATTAAATCCATTCACAATAAAGATTATCACATAGGCAATCCCATTGGTCGCTTCAATGATTGGATATTGTTTCGATATCTTTGTCTTACAGTGTCTGCATTTTCCACCAAGTATTATGTAGCTTACCAGTGGTATTAGGTCATACCACTGGATTTTCTCGCCACATGTCATACAATGCGAATGTTCTGTAGCTATATTCTCTTTTAATGGTAATCTGTAAATCAGTACGTTCAAAAAACTTCCGAATACGGTACCGTATAGAAAGATAATGAAGTACAGTGGTAATTCGTATTGCATGATGTTTGTTCCTTATAAATATTATTTAACTTCTAAATTAACTTTTGATCTTGCAGCTTCAACTACACCACCATCAGCACCTTTTACAGATACAGTTACTCTTCCATCTGCTGCAATATCAATTGTAACTGTTCCGCTCTGTCCAGATTTTGATTTCATAGCAGCTGTTAAAACTCCATCATTGCTAAGCTCTGTTGATACAGCTGTAACAAAATCTGCATCCACACCAGTTGCACCTGATAATGTGCCACTACCTAATGTTAATGTAGCTCCACCTGTTGGAAGCTTACCATTAACAGTTTCTGTAGATAATGCTGTTGTAACTGAACCTCTTAATGAATCAAGTGTCTGTAAATCTGTTGACTCTCTTGACTTCTCAACATTTCTGATAAGCGTTGGAGCTAATACACCAACAAGAACTGCCATAATGGCGATAACTACGATAAGCTCTACTAAAGAGAAACCTTTGTTACCTAATTTTTTCTGTGTCTTTTTCATGTTTCATATCTCCCTTTTGAAATATATTTATATAAATCTGATATCATAAGCGACCTGACTATCAGATTGTATATACTTAATTATGCATTGCCCAGTGTATTATAGAGCTGAATCATTGGCTGGTAGATTGCAAGTATAAGCATTACTACTACTAACGCCATAAGTACTATAATAATTGGTTCCATAAGAGAAGTAAGAGTCTGTGTCTGAACCTCTACTTCTTCCTCATAATATACCGCTGAGTTAGTTAACATCTCCTCAACATTACCTGTCTCCTCACCGATACCCACCATATGTACGACCATAGGTGGAAACAATCCAGTGGACTTTAACTGGTTAGATAACGGCAAACCAAGTGACACACCATTCTTAACCTTTTCAAGTCCATCATAGAACAATACATTCTTCATGGTTGATGCCGATATCTCAAGTGCATCAATCATAGGCATACCTGCCTGCAACAATGTACTCATCGTTCTTGCAAATGAAGCACATGCCGACTTAGTCTGTAATAATCCGAATACTGGAATCTTTAACTTTAACTTATCAAGGTTATGTCTTCCCGCATCAGTTCTCTTATATAACTGAAGTCCTACCACGATTCCTACGATAACTAATATGTATATGAACCAGTAATGCTTAAGGCTGTTACTCATTGCAAGAATTGCCTTAGTTGTAACTGGCAGCTCGCTGTCAAGGTCTTCAAACATTGTCATAAAGCTTGGTATAACGAATGTAAGCATTACAATAATTACACCAATCATTACGCACAGAAGAACTATAGGATACATCATTGCTTTCTTAACGACGCCCTTTAACTTGGCATCCTTCTCGAACTGAATAGCCATTCTTGTAAGAGAATTTTCCAAGCTACCTGATGCCTCACCTGCTTTAACCATATCCACGAGAATACTTGGAAACTCTTCATTCTGTTTCATAGAATCCGAAAGAGTCTCGCCTTTCTCTACGCTGTCCTGTGTTCTCTTAATTGCTTCCTGTAACTTCTTATTCTCTGTCTGTTCTGAAAGCATCTCCAAAGCATTGATAACACTGACACCCGCTTTAAGAATACTTGCAAACTGTCTACAGAATACACTCATATCTCTGGCTGGTATCTTCTTTTTACCTAAAAAAGATACATTCACATCCTTATCAAGCGCCCCCTGTTTTCCAATTGACACAGGTGTGAATCCCTGTTCCTTTATCTTTCTGGCTGCTTCATCCCTGCTCTCGGCTTCCACAGCTCCTTTAACATCTTTTCCCGAAGCGTCTACCGCTTTGTATGAAAATGTTTCCATATCACACTCCCCATTCCAAGTAGAATCAAATTTGTGCGTTTAGTATAACACACCGTCCAATTTATGACAATAATTTTATCAAAATTAACAAACAATTAATTAGTCATTAAATTACTATTGCCACATAATTATCCACTTCACATATATACCACAAAGTAGTACTTATTGACTACATACTAAAAGTAGGGGATTTATTCATCTTTTGTCTTTGCAGCTTGATATGGCGTTTGGTCGTTTTCACGGGTGGATAGCTTTTGGAAGACCAAAGTTAGAAGTTGCCGTGATTGATAAGTCATTTTTACCAGGCATCTGTTATTAGACACATTTATACAAAAAAGCAACGCCAGTATGTTACTACCGGCATTGCTTTTATCTTACATATTCAATTTTGCTTTGATTTCTTCTATATTGTAGTCTGGTGCTGACGCCACTACTGCATCATAGATTGGTTTGATGTCAGCTTCTTCCTCCTCAAGTTCTGAGGCTATTGTTGGGAGAAACTTGGATTTTCTCACTTTCTTCATAATCTGGTTGATTTTGGTTAATATTTCGCCTTCTTCAATTCCTTTCTCAATTCCTTTTTCAATCCCTTCCTTAATTCCTTCAGCTAAACCTTCCTCTCGCGCTTCATCAGCCAAGGTCTTTCTCACTTTTTCCTCTTCATAGTCATATATACTCACTTCTACAATCTCCTCTCTGTGCTCTTTAAAGAAATCGACAAGTATATTTTCTTCTATGCATTCGTCTATCGCCTGTATTACTGCTTCTCTGACATTTATTTTTTCGTCGTCTGTCTTTTTTCTTACTTTTTCAACGAATGTCATGTAATCGCGAAGGCTCTTGCATTTTTTAAGGATTTCTGCATCTCCATTGATGTCTATAACTTTTACTTGAAGGTCAATCTGCGGATTATCCACATGTTTTTCGAACATTTCAGCAAGTGTGAGCTTGTCTCTGTCCCACTTTTCTTTGCCATTGTAGGCTGATATCCACGCGCATTTTATACACTTGTACTAATAATTGTGTCTCTATGTATAGTATATTAGCATTAACGGATATCTAATACAAGCCTGCTTTATTTAATTGTGTCTTGTTGGGTCGTCTGAATGAATATTCAGTCCTGATAGGCAATGGACGCCGGATAATTGTGTATCCGTGTGCATTGCTTAAGATAAAAGATTTTCATCTGCAATTCTTTTAATATATTAATATCACTTTTATTGGGGTATGTTAATTGTTTTGTAATTATTGTTTTGAAATTGTGTTGGTGGGGTGTTATTTATCATCACGGGGGTATCTTGGGAATCCAGCATGATGTGCAAACTACTTGGGGATTGGACGTTTTCGTGGGGTGTGTGCACGGCGGAAGTCCAATTTTGTGGTTTTTCATTACGATTTTGGACTTCCTGCATGCCTCCCACCACTCTAACGTCCAATCTGGCAGACTGACTCGTCCCTTTTGGACTTCCACATGCTTTTCCACCGTTCTAACGTCCAATCTGACAGACTGCGGCTTCCTTTTTGGACTTCCACGTGCTTTTCCACTGCTCTAACGTCCAATCCGACAGACTGCGGCTTCCTTTTTGGACTTCCTGCATGCCTCCCGCCACTCTAACGTCCAATCTGACAGACTGCGGCTTCCTTTTTGGACTTCCACGTGCTTTTCCACTGCTCTAACGTCCAATCCGACAGACTGCGGCTTCCTTTTTGGACTTCCACATGCTTTCCCACTGCTCTAACGTCCAATCCGACAGACTGTGGATTCCTTTTTGGACTTCCACATGCTTTCCCACTGCTCTAACGTCCAATCCGACAGACTGTGGCTTCCTTTTTGGACTTTCACATGCTTTCCCGCCGCTCTAATGTCCAATCTGACAGACTGTGGCTTCCCTTATGGACTTCCTGCATGCCTCCCGCCGCTCTAATGTCCAATCTGACAGACTGTAGCTTCCCTTTTGGACTTCCTGTATGCCTCCCGCCGCTCTAACGTCCAATCTGACAGCCTGTGGCTTCCTTTTTGGACTTCCACATGCTTTCCCACCGCTCTAACGTCCAATCTGACAGACTGACTCGTCTCTTTTGGACTTTCATATGCTCTCCCACTGCTTCAACGTCCAATTTCACGCGATGTAATCCTGGAATTGGACTTCCGCACATCTTCCCGCCGCCATAACGTCCAATCTGACAGGCTTCAATGTTCAACATCCAAATCCCCCGCAATCAAGGCCTTGCCCTGACAGCAAAAAAGCAATGCCGGTATATCACTACCAACATTGCTTTACTTACTTTATATTCAGAAGAATCAATTAGTTTTAGAAGAACTGATTAACTCTCTTAGCAACATAGTTAACATCCTGTGCATAACCAATTGCATTCTCTGCATTGATAAGGCCTTTGTTGTAAAGGTCAAGCAGCGCGTCATCCATTGAAAGCATACCTTCTTTTCTTGCTGTCTGGAGGACACTTGATATCTGGTATGTCTTAGCCTCACGAATAAGGTTCTTGATTGGAATTGTTCCGTGCATTACTTCAAATGCAGCTACTCGACCATGCTTGTCGGCTGTAGGGATAAGCTGCTGTGATATAACAGCTTCAAGTACTACGGCAAGCTGGATTCTTATCTGCTGCTGCTGATGCGGAGGGAATACATCGATGATACGGTCAATTGTTGCAGCCGCACCGATTGTATGCAGTGTCGAGAATACAAGATGACCTGTCTCTGCTGCCGTTATGGCTGTTGAGATAGTCTCTAAGTCTCGCATCTCTCCTACGAGAATAACATCCGGATCTTCTCGGAGTGCTGCTCTTAATGCATCTGCATATGAATGTGTATCAAGTCCGATTTCTCTCTGGTTAATCATAGCCTTTCTGTGAGTATGAAGGTACTCAATAGGATCTTCCAGTGTTATTACATGTGCATTACGATTGTCATTAATTCTGTCAATCAGAGAAGCAAGTGTTGTAGATTTACCGGAACCTGTAGGTCCTGTTACAAGAACAAGTCCTCTCTTCTTGGCATATAATTCTATAACTGACTTAGGAACTCCAAGACTTTCCGGCTTAGGAATAACTGTTCCTACAACTCGCATTGCACACGCAACTGAACCTCTCTGCCTGAATACGTTAACTCTGTATCTTCCTATATTAGGGGACGAGAAAGAGAAATCGAGTTCACCCCTGTCCTTAAACAGTTCCTTCTGTCTTTCATCCATTATGGACAGAATCAGTTCTTCACAGTCAGCCGGTGTCATCTTAGGATAATCAAGATCAACAAGCTCTCCATTAATTCTGATTCTTGGTGGAAGTCCAACTGTCACATGGACATCACTCGCTTTCTTTTCTTTCGCTATAGTTAGTAATTCTTCAATTGTAAATAACATTTTTGCCCCCATTGTATTGTTACATTGTATTGTTTATTAATTAATCTGTTCAAGTTCAATGTGTTCTACATCTGAACCTGACGCTTTAGCTGCATTAGGATTAGGCTGCGAGTCATCTTCCTCTGCCTCATATGTAGCCCTTACCATCTCAGCTATTGTTGTTACCCCCTGTTTAACTGCATTGATAGCAGCCATCTTAAGGGTATTCATTCCTTCTTTTATAGCCTGGTTCTTAATCTCTTCTGCCCCGGCATGTTTTGAGATAAGTCTCTTAATTGGTGGAGTTATCTTCATAATCTCATATATACCGAGTCGTCCATAGTATCCTGTTCCATTACACAGCTTACAGCCACATGGCTCATATATTGTATATGGTTCATCAGGATTAAGTCCAAGCATATGCTTCTCTGATGCAGTTGCTTCCTTAGGCATCTTGCAGTCGCACAGCTTTCTTACAAGTCGCTGGGCGATAATACCAACAAGTGAATCAGCAATCAGGTATGACTCAATACCCATATCCTCAAGACGAGCAACAGAACTTGCTGTGCTGTTAGTATGCAGTGTACTGACAACAAGGTGACCTGTGATAGAAGCTCGTACCGCAATCTCGGCTGTCTCACCATCTCGGATCTCACCGATCATGATAATATCCGGATCCTGTCGTAAGATTGATCTTAAGGCAGTTGCGAATGTAAGGTTGGCTTTGTTATTAACCTGAACCTGATTGATACCATCAATGTTAGCCTCGACTGGGTCTTCAACAGTTATGATATTAACATCTTCTGTATTAAGTTCACTTAAAGCTGTATAAAGTGTTGTAGACTTACCAGAACCTGTAGGTCCTGTTACAAGGATGATTCCATGTGGATTCTTTAAGATATCATCAAATACCTTAAGGTCCGCTGGTGTAAGTCCAAGCTTTGATTTATCAATGTTGAAGCCTTCCTTGGAAGCGATTCGCATAACGCACTTCTCGCCATATACTGTAGGAAGGTTAGATACTCGGATATCGTACTCTCTTCCATCAACATTAATGGTAATACGTCCATCCTGTGGCTTTCTCTTCTCAGAGATATCCATTCCCGACATAATCTTGATACGGGTTGTAATAGCACCAAGAAGCGTATTATCATAATCAATAATTTCGCGGAGATTACCATCAATTCTGTACCTTACACGGATACTCTTCTCCATTGGCTCAATATGTATATCGGAAGCTCTCTGTCGTACAGCCTGCTCAATAACACTGTTAATGAGCTGAACGATAGGAGCATTTTCTATCTCTTCTCGTCTTGCCTTATCTTCCTTAGTCTCTTCCCTTACAGTCTCGCCCTGCTCTTTCTTATACAGGTCAACAATACTCTGTGCCTGTTTCTGTCCGAACGCCTTATCAAAAAATGCATTGATATCTGTAGCATTAGCAAGAACCGGAACAACCTGCTTTCCAGTTACAATGTTGATATCATCCATAGCAAGAATGTTAGTAGGATCTGCCATCGCAACTCTTATAGCACCTGGATTATCCGGTGCATCACCTAACGGAACAAGAGTATATTTTCTCATAATACTCTCATCAAGCATAGAAAGAACATCGTCACTTACCTCTGTCTCTCTCATATCAACATAATCAATTCCAAGACTGTCACAAAGTGCCTCATTAATATCTCTCTGGTTAGCATATCCCAATGCTATAACCATCTCACCGAGCATCTTACCCTGCTCTCTCTGTCTTGAAAGTGCAGTCTGTAACTGGTTCTCATCTATAATTCCCTTCTTAACAAGAACATCACCCAATCTAACTTTCTTTCTGTAATTCACCTTCAACCTCTTTCCGCAGGCTAATCCCCCCTGCTATTAGCGCATTAATAAATAGATTATATCACAACAGAATACATTATACAAATAGCTATTTAACCTCTTTTATAGTATAATTTTCATTCTTGCTGCCGATACACTCATTGTACAGAGCATCATAATCAGTGCTGCATATGTATCTCTTACTTTCATTATCGTGGTTCATGTCAAATGTGCCATCAACATTCTGATATGTATTGCTGTATGAAAATGCGAAGTAGACAGTTTTGCTGTCTTCCGAATCTGATATTGTTGCCTGGGCAATTATGTATACGTAGTTATTGTTATCACCGGCAGTTCCCTTTCTTGAAAGGAAATATGTTGAGACAATCTTCGCAGCACTGGCTGTTTCCTCATTAATGTGGTACAGATATGAAGTATCCTTTGTTGCCTTATACAGCATATGAAATGTTGTATCTGCTGTTTCAGCCGTAATTGTATCAAGCACTTCTTTGCCCACCTGCTCTATAACGCTCCTGTCTATCTTAGACGCATCGTCGATATATCCCGGCAGCTTGTCTGCACTATATGAAGCCTCCATATTCTGTGCAAGGAATCCATGTCTCGCAATCTCTTCATATGATACATTACATGTTATCTTAACTGATTCGCCATAACTTATATTATTCTTCTTGTCTGCAGTAAACGTAAGACCTGCGAGGTACTCATCATCCCAATTGTTGGTTATGACAACGTTAGCCTCCGGACTTACCCCTGTAAACATAACATCCAGCCTGTCAAACAGTTCAACAGATGTTCCCTTAGATATTCCCGATGCCTTTATCTTTTTATTACCACTGCTTATACTTATCCCGACAGCATCCTCATATTTTTTGTCAGCATCAAGTCTTACCTTATATGTATCACCGTTAGAAACATCTGCTGCCTCTGAAGATATGTCTATCGATGCAATAAGCATTTTAACATTGTATGACTTGTCTGAGTCATTGCTTTTTCCCATAAGTTCTTTGTATAGCTTGTCTTTGTTAAGCGTGAATTCCGGGCTTGCATAGCCGTTAGCACCATTATAGTTTATTGTGACATAATCCCACACATCAAACCTTTGTGAACGGATAAAAAGTGCTACAACCATTGCTGCTATTACTCCGATTGCTGCGATAAGAAGTCCAACCCTGCGTTTCTTAATTGTACGCCCCATGAACCTGAACTCTTTTTTAATCTCTTTCTCAATAACTTCACCCTTATGTGAAAATTCTTTTAATTCCATATTACACTCCTACTGGTCTTGTTGCCTCTCTTAACATAACCTTTTCTTCTCCATCAAAATATGGTTCAAGCGTCTTATATACTCTTTCCTGATAGCTGTTCAGCCGCTCAATATCTACAGAATCAAGATACTTAACATCAACAAGTTCTAAGTCTATTGGAACAACAGTGAGCATGTCAAACTTTAAAAATGTGCCATATTCATTGTCGAAGTCTTTCTGGCATACTATTTCATTTTCAATTCTTATTCCGAACTCGCCCTCAATGTATACACCTGGCTCATCAGAGGTAACCATACCTTCTTCTATAACTGCAAGATCATTCTTTCCCGGATTGTGCTTCCATCGAAATCCATTAGGACTCTCATGCACATTTAAAAGGTATCCTATGCCATGACCTGTTCCGCAGCGGTAGTCCATTCCGACATTCCACAGTGGTGCTCTGGCAAGTATATCAAGGCTGTAGCCGTTGCAACCCTTTAAAAACTTTGCATTTGCAAGACTTAACATTCCTTTAAGCGTCAGTGTGTAGTACATCTTCATCTTGTCGGTAACAGGTCCGAGTGCTATTGTTCTTGTTATATCAGTTGTTCCACGCATATACTGTCCGCCAGAATCCACAAGCAGCATGCCTTCCGGCTTTAAGACAGCCGCATTGGTTTCATCTGCATGATAATGCATCATTGCAGCATTTTCATTATATGCACTGATTGTGTCAAAGCTTAGTTCTATGTAATCTTTTATATTGCTTCTTAAATTATCAAGATATGCCGCTGCAGCTGCTTCTGTTATATTACCTGAAGCTACATTTTTCTTAAGCCAGAATATAAATTTTGTTACAGCAACGCCATCGTCAACATGTACGCTGTACAGATTCCTTATCTCTGTCTCATTCTTTATTGCCTTAAAAAGCATTGCAGGATTGTCAGACAGTACTGCTTTCACATCTATTCCAGACTGTATAAGCTCATATATACGCATATTCACACGTTTCTTATCAATAAGTACTTTTCCATTCATTCTGGTAATGTCTCCATATATGCTGTCATATGGCAGCACCTTCACACATGCTTCCCCGAATTTTGCCAGCGTCTTATCATCAAACCTGTCCTTATCTGTATATATGTATGCTTCATCCTTAGTTATCACTGAATACGCCATAATTACAGGGTTACACTCAACATCGCGTCCCCTTATGTTAAATGTCCAGCATATGTCGTCAAGAGTTGCCATAATATGTACATCAGCATTTTTATTATCCATGTACTTTCTTATGCGTGTAAGCTTGCTTTCTATGCTTTCTCCTGAGTACTCTTCATCAAGATAAAATGCTTTGCTGTGTGGAAACGCTGCCCTGTCCTCATATATATTCTCAATTGCATCAAAATCATACAAACAGCCAGCTCCTGCTTTTTTACATATATCAGACAGCTCAATTCCTTCTTCTGCCGGCATGGTTCTTCCATCAAATCCCATACGCATTCCATCTTTAACTATACTCTCACAGTACTGAATCACATTCATAACGCCCGGCGCACCAACTCTCATAAGTGAAAAGCCTGTCCCTTCTATCTGCTTTTCAGCCTGCACGAAATATCTTCCGTCAGTGAAAAGCCTTGCATCATTCTGTGTTATTACAGCAGTTCCTGCTGAGCCTGTGAATCCTGTAATAAATTCTCTTTCTTTAAAGTAATCACCGGCATACTCTGATATATGATAGTCACCTGTAACAACCACATATATATCAACGCATTCTGTCTTCATAATGTCTCTTACCTTAGATAATCTTTCAGCTATTACTTTAGCATCTGTAATCTCCATGACCTGTCCTCCTGACTATATTGTAATATAAATGTTGTCTCCTGTTACATTAATTTTCGCTCTATAAGCACTTCTCTCAATTTGCCAAGTGCCTTTTTCTCTATCCTGCTCACATAACTCCTGCTTATACCAAGTCTGTCAGCAAGCTCATTCTGTGTACATTCTTTTGCACCAAAAAGCCCATACCTGTATTTTAATATCTCTATCTCTCTTGGTGCAAGCACCTTTTTTATATTACCATATATACACTTAATCTGCTCATAAAACATATAATCTTCCACAGCATCCGGCTGTTTCTTCTCCGAATTCTCTCCGATAATATCCTTAAGGCTTATCTCATTTCCCTCTTTGTCCTTTCCTATAGGCTCGTTCAGCGACACTTCCCGTTCTTTCTTTTTATCCTGACGGAAAAGCATAAGAATCTCGTTGTCTATACATTTGGCAGCATATGTGGCAAATCTTACGTTTCTTTCTATGTCAAATGAATCAACAGCCTTTATAAGACCTATTGTTCCCACTGAAATCAGATCTTCATTAATGTAATCACGTTCCGTAGAGGTATATTTTTTCACTATATGAGCAACCAGACGCATGTTCTTTTCTATAAGAACATTGCGTGCCGCACTATTGCCATTGTGTAATTCTATCAGCAGTTCTTTCTCTTCCTGTGCCGATAACGGTTTTTCAAATGTTTTCAAAAAGGCACCCCTACACATTTTTATATATAATATGTGTAAAGGTGCCTTTAATTGCCTATCCAACTGTCTCTTTAATTTAACTGTTAACTTCTGTCTCTTCTTCCTGGCGTCTTAAGATATCATACTTATCAAGCTGGATTCCTAAGTCAATATAGAGGTTCTGCTTAGGATGTGGACAGCTCTCCATGTCCTTTCCATTCTCGTCAACAATACGCTTGACTGTAACTTCTATATTCTGTCCGTCCGGCTTCATAACCTCAATTGTCTCGCCAACTGAGAACTTGTTACGCTGCTCAATATGGTAAAGTCCCTGCTCGTTAGCATCTCCTACGATACCAAGATATGTGTATTCCCTGATATATGTGTTGCTGTCATATATCTGTGTATTCTCGTCCGGCTTTCCAAAGAAGAAGCCTGTTGTGTACTGTCTGTAAGTACATTTGCTTATCTCGCTCTTATAGAATGGGATTCTGGCCTTATACTTCTCAGGGTCTTCTATGAAATCATCAATAGCAAGTCTATAAGTTCTTGCAACAGTTGCAACATACAGAGCTGTCTTCATACGGCCTTCTATCTTAAATGAATCGATGCCTGAGCTTACCATCTCTGGAATATGCTCAATCATGCATAAATCCTTAGAGTTAAATATATATGTTCCTCTCTCATTCTCGTATACAGGCATGTACTGTCCCGGTCTGTTCTCCTCAACAACAGCATATTTCCAGCGGCATGGATGTGTACATGCTCCCCTGTTAGCATCTCTTCCTGCAAGGAAGCTTGATAACAGGCATCTGCCCGAATAAGATATACACATTGCACCATGCATGAATGTCTCAATCTCCATCTCTTCAGGGATATGTGCTCTTATCTCCTTAATCTCCTCAAGCGATAATTCTCTTGCTGAAACCACTCGCTTTGCACCCTGGTTCCACCAGAAATTATATGTCATATAGTTAGTATTGTTAGCCTGTGTACTGATATGGATATCTGTATCAGGAAGCACTTCCTTTGCTATTGTGAACATTCCTGGATCAGATATAATAAGCGCGTCAGGTCCTACTTCCTTAAGTTCCTCAAAGTAAGCTCTTGCACCCTCAAGGTCATAGTTATGTGCCAGAATATTAGCTGTAACGTATACCTTGACATTTCTTTCATGGGCAAACTTAACGCCCTCTTTCATATCTTCTATTGAAAAATTCTTAGCCTTAGCTCTTAATCCAAATGCTTCACCACCGATATATACGGCATCTGCACCGAATATTACTGCTATCTTTAAAACTTCAAGACTGCTTGCTGGTATGAGAAGTTCTGTCTCCCTGCCATTATACATATGTCCTGCCATATTATCCTCATTTCTGCGCTGCTTTTGCGCTGCATTTTACTGTTTTACACTGAGTGTAATTCCATCGCCGATAGGAACAATTGATGTCACAAAATCCTTTGTATGAGTAAGCTCATACACATACTCCCGTATTCTTGTATGAATTGTTCTGTTCCTTCTTGTAACTGCATAACGGGATTCGACTATCTCACCCTCCTGCAGAATATTATCCGATATAAGAAGTCCACCTTTTCTAAGGACTCTCTTAATATCAGGAAGATAATTAATATACTGTCCTTTAGCTGCGTCCATGAATATGAAATCATATGGACCATCAAGAGTCTTTAGCACTTCAAGGGCATCACCTTCTATGAGGGTAATTACATCCTCTTTGCCAGCTCTCTTAAAATTGTTCTTCGCAACCGGTATCCTTTTATCATAATTCTCTATTGTAGTAATTGTGCAATTACGCGGCATATTCTCACTCATAAGAATAGATGAGTAACCTACTGCTGTTCCAACTTCCAGAATTCTTTCAGGCTGTACAAGCTGTAACAGCACCTTCAGCAAATTACCCATCTCTTTTCTAATGATTGGGACTTCATCCGCAATCGCTTCTTTTTCAATTGTATTACATATATCAGAATTACCACAATCAAGAGAATTAATATAAGCAACTACTCTTTCATTGACTATCATATATTCCCCTTACAATTATGTTATTTATTCTTCCTCACTGTCTGACTGTGCCAGAACTTGCATAATCTCGGTAGGTGTCATTCCCGTGTTAAGCTCATAGGTTCCACCAACAAACTTTCCCTTATAATCTGAGAACTGAATCTGGAAAAACGCTATTGTCTTATCACTCACAAGTCCCTTATCATAAAGAAGTTCTGCAAGTTTCTTAGGCTGTATATCTGTTGTTATAGTAACTTCCACTGTACGGGCATTATCTTCTGAATCAACTGACTGCTCGTTAAATACTTTCTCACCAAATGAATATGCCCTGCTTCCAGCGATAAATACAAGATATATTCCTAGTACAATTATTAATACATTCAGTGATACTGATATCAGCATTCTGATTGATTTATTGCTCATAAAACCTGCATCTCCTCTTCCTTAATAAGCTACACTATATATGATTCACCCTAAAAAATCAAGGTCTACGTCTATCACCTCTGCTATATCCTTGAATATATCACTCATATATCTGCAAAATGTGATTTCTGTCATAAGATATCTGTTAACTATATCCTGATTCCTCATATCCGCATATTCTTTATTAAGATTTTCCATCGCCTCAAATAAATTCTGTCCATCAGGCGAGTTCTGCAGCATGAAATTTTTCATTCTGAATTCATCAATCTGTCTCTTAAGATCTGGTATTCTGTCAATCTCATTCTGCAGTCTTCTATATTCCCTGTATTCTTCACTATTAAGAATCTCATGAATGATTTCCTTCTTAAGTTCATCAATCCTACGCATAGATTAAACCTGAGCTTCCATAATAATTGGAAGTATCACTGGATTTCTCTTAATCTTCTTCCAGAGATACTCACTTAAATCGTCCTTAATAATATTCTTAATCTTACTCCAGTCAGTAATGTTCTTATCAAGGCATCTGTCTACTGAATCAGACACAATTGCTCTTGCTTCATCAAGAAGCTCTTCAGCCTCTCTTACATACACAAAACCTCTTGTAACAATATCCGGACCTGCTATAAGCTGTCCAGTATATTTCTCAAGTGTAAGAACAACAATAATAATACCATTCTCTGCAAGGTTCTGTCTGTCTCTTAATACAATATTTCCTACATCACCTACGCCAAGTCCATCAACAAAAATAGCTCCTGTCTGCACATGGTCAACAACCTGTGCATGCTCATCATTAAGTTCAAGTACATCTCCAGACTTCGCAATAATAACATGATCCTTGTCGTATCCAAGTGACATAACAACATCTCTCTGCGCAACAAGGTGTCTGTATTCGCCATGGACAGGAATAGAATACTTAGGCTTAACAAGAGAATATATAAGCTTAATCTCTTCCTGACATGCATGTCCTGATACATGTGTATCCTGGAATATAACCTTAGCTCCTTTCATACCAAGCTCATTAATAACCTTGGCTACTGACTTCTCATTACCAGGTATAGGAGTTGATGAAAATACTACGCAGTCGCCCGGCTGGATAGAAACCTTTCTGTGAAGGTTAGCTGCCATTCTTGAAAGAGCTGCCATAGACTCACCCTGACTACCGGTTGTAATAAGTACAATCTGCTCTGGTGTATAATTCTTCATCTCATCTGTCTCAATAAGAGTTCCGTCCGGAATCTTAAGGTAATCCAGATCCTCTGCAACCTCAATAATATTAACCATGCTTCGGCCTTCAACGCAGACCTTTCTTCCATACTTAACCGCTGAATTGATAATCTGCTGCACTCTGTCTACATTAGATGCGAATGTTGCGATAATAATTCTGCTGTTCTTATTATCATTAAATATCTTTTCAAATGTAGCACCAACTGTTCTCTCTGACATAGTAAAACCAGGTCTTAAAGCATTAGTACTGTCACACATAAGTGCAAGTACACCCTTCTTTCCAAGCTCGCCTAATCTCTGAAGATCAATTGGATCTCCATATACCGGAGTATAATCGACCTTAAAATCTCCTGTATGAACAATAATGCCAGCTGGAGAATATATAGCAAGTGCTGCTGCATCTGCAATACTATGGTTGGTTCTTATGAATTCAACCCTGAAATCTCCAAGAGTAACAGACTGTCCATATCTGACAACCTTTCTCTTAACTGCCTTTAACATATTATGTTCCTTAAGCTTTGACTCAATAAGTCCCATAGTAAGCTTTGTTGCATATATTGGAACATTAATATCTTTCAGCACATAAGGAATAGCTCCGATATGATCCTCATGTCCATGAGTTATAACGAATCCTTTAACCTTGTCAAGATTCTCCTTAAGATAAGTAACATCCGGTATAACCAGATCAATACCAAGCATATCTTCCTCTGGGAAAGATAAACCACAATCCACAACAACAATACTGTCATCATATTCAATGGCAGTAATGTTCATTCCTATCTGCTCAAGACCTCCCAAAGGTATAATCTTGACAGACGCATTCTCTGCTTTTTTCATAAACACCTCATAATAAAAATAAAATATAAAATATGAATAAGGCTCACACCTTATTTAAGTTCAACATCATCATCCATTAACTCAGAAAACACCTTGCCCACCGCTTCAAGCTCACTGTCTTCTTCAACAAACTCATAAACAGCCTCTTCACTTGCCGCATCAGATGTATCCTTAAGAATATAAGCTTCTGCTTCTTCATTCTCATCATCTGATTCTGATACGAGCAGATAATTAATTCCATTAATTCTAGTTTCTTCAATTACATAAAATTGTGTCTTCTTACCGTTATCGTCAATAAATTCAAGCCTTTCCATGAAAAACAAATCCTCCAAAATTCTACTTCTTCTGCTTAGCTTCCATATATCCACGCAAAATAAAAACAGCGGCAATCTGATCAATAACCGTCTTGCGGTTCTCTCGCTTTACCCCGCATTCTTCAAGGACTTCATCTGCTTCAACTGTAGTAAGTCTCTCATCCCACAGTGTAACAGGTAATCCTGTACGTCTCTCCAGTGCTGCTGCAAATTCTTCACAAGCTTTCGCTCTTTCCCCAATAGTATCGTCCATGTTCTTAGGATAACCAACCACGATTTCAGTTACATCATACTCAGATATAATCTGCTCTATCCTGGCATAAGTTCTTCGTAACTTGTTATTATCTTTTCTTGTTATCGTCTCGAAAGGCTGTGCAGTTATCCCAAGTGGATCACTTAAGGCAACTCCCACAGTCTTCGTTCCGACATCTAAGCCTATAATTCTCATACTATAAGCCTTTACCTTCTATAAAGTATCTTACAACTTCTTCTACAAGTTCATCTCTCTCTGCCTTCATAATAAGACTTCTTGCATTATTGTGACTTGTAATATATGTTGGATCACCAGACATAATATATCCAACTATCTGGTTAACCGGATTGTACCCCTTCTCTTTAAGAGCAAGATATACCTGCTCAAGTATGCCTTCTACTGAAATTGTCTTCTCTGGTTGAGTCTTAAAAAATTGAGTGTTGTTATCTATCATATCTACCACGCCCTTTCGTATATTGACTATAATATAATAAATAAGCCAATTATACAAGTATTTAACATAAAAAATATTGTAAAAAAATTGTAAAAAGGCCGCCCGGACGGCGTGTATTTGCCCGGACAGCCTTTGCTTAAGATATATATATTAATTAAGGTTTCCGCCATCCGAATTTGGCATCGTACCCATTGTAATATTGAGATTACCATTCCTTACTCTTAACTCATCTATGAACTGCTTCTGCTCGCTCTCGTAATTCGTAAGGACATACTGCTTAAATTCAGTACCATACTTAGAAAACGATACCGGGTAAACATTAAGTCCTGATATTATCTTAGTAAACCACAGCGGAACAGCGCCGCTTATCTTAACTTCCATTAAATACTGACCATCCGGCAAAAGCTTCTTTCCATAGCTTCCATGCTCGAGTCTTACATCTTCCCTTCTGGTCGTAATATTTTTATCAAATGTAGTTTTGTGAACCTGAAGTGTCTGGTAATTAACAGAACCCCCACATTACTACGAATGATTATCCACATTTCAACTTAAAAACCTACACAAACATTACTTTATTGCAGAATAGTAGGTTTCCAAAAGCATCCGATAACATCCCTATATCTTCTAAAACTTACTAACAGCTTCTAAATGTATAATTTAGTAGGTCTTCAATGCTTGTTAGGTGTACCTAATCACCTGTTTTTCTTTCTCATAACGTCAAAAAAGCCCACTAAATCACGCCTAATAAATGATTTAGTGGGTCTTTCACAATTTCTCATGTTACAAGTTCTAAAAATAAACCTACTAAATCCCGTTTCTCATTATATCTAGTAGGTTTTGGTATATTTTCAAGCAGCTATTGCAGTTAAATATGCTTTTATCCCCGCCAGCATATGCCACATTCAGGCATAATCCCCCAACATATATGCAACAACCAGCATATACAGCAGCCTAACGTCTATACAGCAGCCCAGCATATATACACCCCCTGTCCAGTCAAAAAAGGATGCCACTTTCGCGGCATCCTTCAAAAAAACTACTTCATATGTACATCAATCTGATTGAACGGAATCTCAATTCCATTCTCATCAAATATATTCTTATATCTTTCAAGCAGGTTAAATCTTACATTCCAGTAGTCTGCTGTATTAACCCAGGCTCTTGTTTCAAGTGTTACACAGCTTTCATCAAGACTCTTGACAACAACCAGAATATCCTTGTCCTTAAGTATTCCCTTCTCGCTGTTAATAACCTGTTCAAGAAGCTTCTTGGCTTTAGGAATATCTGATGAATAGCCAATTCCTATCTGGATATCAATTCTTCTTGTATTCTCTGCGCCTACGTTAACAATGCTTGAATTAGAAAGTGAACCGTTCGGAAGCATTACTACTTTATTATCAATAGTAACAAGCCTTGTGTAAAGAATCTCTATAGACTTTACAGTTCCCTCATTAGTTCCGACTATAATATAATCACCAACCTTAAAAGGCTTGAATATAAGAATAAGAATTCCTCCTGCAAAGTTCGAAAGGCTTCCCTGCAGTGACATACCAATCGCAAGTGCTGCAGAACCAAAAAGCGTAAGCAGTGATGTCGTCTGGAATCCCAGTTTGTCCACAACTATCATGATAAGTATTGCATACATTACAAACTTAAGCACTGATACCACAAAATTAACAACGCCTTTGTCAAGCGTACTTCTGTCCAGCATCTTCTTTACAAGCTTATCAAGCACCCTGATTATCTTCTTGCCAATAAACCATATTAAGACAGCAATAACAATTTTACCGATAAGTGAAACTGACCAGTTTCCTAAATCATTGAGAAGCTGCTTAACATGGGCAATAGAAAAGAATCTGGTTATCTCATCCGTTTCCTGCTGGATTGTTGTGGCTGCATCTGCCACAAGTCCTATGAATCCCATAGCTGATCCCCCTTTGTATTATTTCATCTTCTTTTTAAGCTGTTCTAACTTCTTCTTAGTCTCTATATCAATCTCTTCACTTGCACGGGCTGCTTCTTCAGCCTTTCTTACAGCTTCTTCCTTAGCCTGAAGTGCTTCCATGCAGGCTTTCTCTGCCTGTTTTCTTGCTTCAACCGCCCGCTTTGCTTCCTCTGCTGCAGCAAGTTCAAGCATTTCAGCCTCTGCTGCTTTTTTCATTGCTTCCTTCTTTGCAATTGCAGCCCTCTTTAATACAGCAATCTCCTCGAGTTCAAGCTGTGTATACGGCTCACTGTTATATATAACGAATGAAAGTCCGGGAAGTGTAATATCAATATATTCCATATCATCACCATCATTATCTGACTTGATAATCTGTCCATTAACCTTTTCGTCTCCACCGAATTTCTTCCACTCACTGTTAAATACTTCCTTATATTTTCCACGCACATCAACGTGAAGTCTGTAGTTTTCCCTCTTAACAGGAGTAAAATTCACAGCAATCACCAGCTTATTACCCTTGCTGTCAGTTCTTTGCATTGCAATAACAGTCTCTTCAGGATTAGAATTCTCGAGCCACATAAATCCATCAGGGTCATTGTCAAGCTCATATAGAGCCGCATTTTTCGCATAGAAATTATTAAGCTCTGCCATAAACTTTTCAAGTCCTATATCCTGTCCTGCTGCAAACATCTTGCTTCCGGGATGTGCATACATGAATCCAAGTGCGGCCTTGATATCTGACAAATGTGCCTTCTCATCACAGCCTGACACCATGTCCACAAACGCTTTCTGCCTGAAATCATCATGATTGAGCGAGAGCATGAAATCTTCTCCGTAATTATAGAGCATTCCATATGTCAGCTTATCATACTCACCTTTTCTAAACAGCGGGTCAGTTCCCATGAACTCAAGAAAATCCTTAGTCCAGCAGTTATTCTGCTTATAAGTAAACATAAGAGGGTCATCATTATCTGCCGCAGTAACTCCAAACCAGCCGCTTGATTCTTCTGCTATTGTAAAACAGCCGTCGCCACGTTTAGCAATACATTTGTTCATAGTCTTAAGAAATTCGATTGCGTCAAGATTCTCATTGCCGCCATACATGTTAGGTGTCCATGTGCCTGGCTGCTTACCGTAATCGAGGTAAAGCATTGAAGCAACACCGTCAATTCTGATGCCGTCAATATGGTAATCATTAAGCCACATTAATACGCTTGATAAAAGAAAACTTCTTACAGCGCCTTTCTTGTAGTCAAATGTGACAACATCCCACTCAGGATGCTTCTCTAGTGATGGCTTAAGATATCCGTAAGCATCTGCCCCGTCAAAATCATACAGTCCCTTAACATCTGTACCAAAGTAAGCGCCATTCCAGTCCATTATTACACCAATTCCAGCGTTATGGAAGTCATCAACCAGCTTTTTAAATGCATCACTTCCGCCTGTTCGGTGTGTCACCGCAAAATATCCCAATGTCGAATATCCATTCATCTCCTCATTAAGATACTCTGCAACCGGAAGAAAACATACATGTGTATATCCTTCCTGCTTTACAAAATCCACAAGCTCATCTGCACTTTTTTCTTTCAGCCAGTCAGTAAGTGATACCTCATATACTGTTACAGGCTTCTTCTTTCCTGCTTCTTTCTTCCGCTTTATCATCCATATCCCATCGTTCCATGCATATGAATCAGGCATGTTCTCATCAATTACCACTGATGCAGTAATTGGAACTGATGATATCTGTCTTGATACAGAGTCTAACTTTCTTGTAGTCCCCTTACCCTGTCTCTTAATTTCATACATATATCCGCATCCGGCTGCCAGTCCCGGAATAAACAGTTCAAATACTCCTGTATCCTCAATTTTTTCCATTAAGTGGACTCTGCCGTCGTATTTGTTAAACTCTCCGACAACACTTACGCTGAGTGCCTTAGGTGCCCATACAGTAAAAAGCACTCCCTTCACGCCATTGACAGTTCTTTCATGAGCGCCGAATATATGTGCTGCATTTTTCTCTTCTCCTGCAAGAAATGCTTTGTAATCTTCCGGTTTCGTAACATTTGCAAATGCATATGGGTCCGTATATTCTGTGACCTCTCCATTAACCTTTTCCACTGAATAAGTGTATGAAAGCTTTTTCTTAGATGAAACAAGTGCTGCAAAGAATCCAGATTCATCAACCTTTTCCATATTAACAGCAGTTTTTCTGCCATCTATATGCAGCTTAACTGTCACTGCATCAGGACGCATTATCTGTATAAGCAGTCCCTTACCGGTAACATGCGCACCAAGCAGCTCCTTTGGCTTGTCACATTCTGCATATACAATTCCCTCTATCTCCGGCCAGTTCATCAGGCCGTATAAGTTTTTATTCATACATTACCCCCATCCACTGTTTAAAGCATTCCGTCCATGATGACACCTGTGGTTCATAATGTCCCATATTCTTAGTCGCAGTCTCTCGTGTGCCAAGTCCAAGACCATGAGTACCTTTAGCATATACATGATAATCAAACGGAATCTCCTGTTTTCTTAATGCCTCTACCATAAGTAGTGAATTCTCAAGCGGAACTGTCTTATCTTCACATGTATGCCATATGAATGCAGGTGGTGTGTCCTTATCCACTCTCTTTTCTATAGACACTTCATCTATAAACTCATCATATTTTTCCCCAAGACTTCTCTCAAATGATGCCCTGTGTGCATCAATTCCTGATGTAATTACAGGATAACCTAACAGCATGCCATCAGGCTTAACATACTCATGGCTGCAGTGAAGTACATTTTCCAGAAGATAATCAAGTCTTTTTGAATTCCATCCGGTTCCGAGAAGTCCGGCAACATGACCTCCTGCTGAAAATCCTGCGATAATGATTTTGTCAGGATCAACATCCCATTCTGCTGCATTATCTCTTACATACTTCATTGTATAGGCTGCCTCAAAAAGCTGTGCAGGATACGTAACAGGTGCAAGACTGTATCTTAATACAACAGCATTATACCCCATATCAAGCATCTTAATAGCTATAGCTTCTCCTTCTCTTGGAGAATGATGATTATATCCGCCACCCGGACAGATAACTATAAGAGGTCTCTTAAACGGATCCTGATCATTAGGAAATACATCTTTGATGTAAGTAGTAATTGTTGCATTTCCCTGTTGTTCTATTCCAAACTCCTGATATGGTAAATCTATATTAATAGTATTATGTAACATAATGTTCTCCTTCCAGCTGAATAATTCTGTATATTATGTCTGTAGTGTAGTGGTGGTGATGTGCGTATATTTTCGTGTGTGGTCTCATGATTCCTACGCTTAGTGGGAGTAAATGCCGTTATCTGCAAAGTTTTTTACTGTGAACGAAAGCAAACGCGCTTCGCTTGAACGAGCTTTCATTCACAGCGCTTATGCATCTAATGGCATTAACTCCCACACAGCTCGTCATAAATCGACCACACACGAAAATATACACACATCACATCTACACTTCTACAAAAAGCAGATTAATATCTACTTAGAATCTATGTATGAATAATCCGCTTCTTAGTTTAGGCTCAAACCATGTTGACTTTGGCGGCATAAGAAGTCCTACGTCTGCTACTGCGAACAACTCACTTATAGATGTTGCATACATCGAGAATGCCAAAACACAATCTTCTGAGCATCTTCTCTCAAGCTCGCCTAAGCCGCGGATTCCGCCCACGAAGTCTATTCTCTTATCTGTCTTAGGGTCGTGGATTCCTAAGAGTGGCTCTAAGACGTTGTTCTGGAGTACTGCTACATCTAAGCCGTCTACCGGGTCGCTGCTTAAGATTTCTTCTTTGGCTGTGAGTATGTACCATTTCCTGCCAAGATACATTCCAAATTCACCTTTCTTAGAAGGTGCAACCTGTGTGCTGCTCTCGCTTACAGTGAATTTATCTTTAATCTTTGCCATGAACTCTTCTTCACTTAAACCATTCAGGTCCTTTACTACTCTGTTGTATGGCATTATCATAAGTTCTTCGTCTGGGAATAATACTGACAGGAAATAATTGAACTCTTCATTGCCTGTATATCCCGGATTAGCTTCTCTTCTGCGTAAGCCTACCTTTACAGCGGAAGCTGCCCTGTGGTGTCCGTCCGCAATATATATATGGTTAATTCCTGCAAATGCGTTCTCTATTGCCTCTACAGATTCTTTACTGCTTATTTTCCAGACCTGATGTCTTATTCCATCAACCGCTGTAAAACTGTATACAGGCTTTTCCTGCTTAGCTTTGGCAACCTCTGCACTTATTACTGCATTAGCTCTGTATGCCAGGAATATAGGACCAGTCTGGGCACTGCATGTATCAACATGGTTAATTCTGTCTAATTCCTTATCAGCTCTTGTGTTCTCATGCTTCTTAATAACATTGTTAAGATAATCATCAATAGAAGCACATGCTACAATTCCTGTCTGTGTCCTTCCATCCATTGTAAGCTCATACACATAATATGCCTTGTCCTTATCTGTTATAAATGTTCCATCATCTATAGCTTCCATAAGCATATCATGGGCTTTCTTATATACCTGCTCACTATACATATCAACTGATTCATCAAACTGGGTCTCTGCCCTGTCAATCTTAAGAAATGATAATGGTTCTCTTTCCACCTCTGCTCTTGCTTCCTTTGAATCATACACATCATAAGGAAGAGCTGCTACTCTATCTGCCACTTTCTCAGCCGGTCTGACACATTCAAATGGTCTTATTACTGCCATACTAACCTCCATCCGCACTATTTAACTTAAGTACTATACTTTCATATATTAGATACATTTTAACATTCAGACAACCTTAATACAAGAAAGACCAGCCAAATGTTACAACAAATGACTGGTCTTTGATATTATTATCATTACATATGATTACTTAATAACTCTTACCTTGATAACACCTTCAATTGCTGAAAGCTCTTCAACTACTGCCTCTGGCGCAGATGCTTCAATATCTAAGAGAGAATATGCATAATCACCTCTTGACTGGTTAGCCATAGATGATATATTGATGCCTGCAGCACCAAGAACTGTTGTTATCTTACTGATAACCGCTGGAACATTCTTGTGGCATACAGTAATTCTTCCTTTAGTTGCACATACTCCGCAATCACAGTTAGGGTAATTAACTGAATTGACAATATTACCGTTCTCGATAAAGTTTCTAAGCTCATTAACTGCCATAATAGCACAGTTATCTTCAGCTTCTGCTGTTGAAGCTCCAAGATGAGGAAGAACAATTGCTCCTTCCATCTTAGCTGTTGTTGGGTTAGGGAAATCTGAAACATAAGTCTTAACTCTTCCAGACTTAAGTGCCTCGCCGATAGCAGCTTCATCAACAAGTACATCTCTTGCACAGTTGATAATTACTGTTCCATCCTGCATAAGGTCAAATGCTTCCTTATTAATCATTCCCTTAGTGCTGTCAAGTGCAGGAACATGAACTGTAATATAGTTACATTCCTTATAGATATCCTTAACATCAGATATGTACTTAACTTCACTTGAAAGATTCCATGCAGCCTTAACTGAAACATATGGGTCATATCCGTATACTTCCATTCCAAGTGCTATAGCTGCATTGGCAACTAACTGTCCAATTGCTCCAAGACCGATGACACCAAGCTTCTTGCCCTTGATTTCCTGTCCTGCAAATGCTTTCTTAGCCTTCTCAGTTGCCTTGGCAATATCAGGGTCTTCTGCATTATCTGCAACCCACTTGTTACCACCGATTAAATCTCTTGATGCTAAAAGCATAGCTGCAATAACCTGTTCCTTAACTGCGTTAGCATTAGCTCCTGGTGTGTTGAATACAACAATACCTTCCTCTGCACATTTGTCAAGAGGAATATTATTAACGCCAGCCCCTGCTCTTGCAATTGCAAGAAGATTATCACTAAGCTCCATATCATGCATCTTGGCACTTCTTACAAGTACAGCCTGTGCATCTTCAAATGAGCTTTCTGTATTATACTCATCAGAAAAAAGCTTTAATCCGCAGGCTGCTATATTATTAAGACAATTAACATTAATCATTATGCATTCTCCTTCTCGAACTTCTTCATGAATTCAACAAGCTTCTCTACACCTTCGATTGGCATAGCATTGTAGATAGATGCTCTCATACCGCCAACTGTTCTGTGTCCCTTAAGGTTAACAAATCCTGCAGCTGCAGCTTCCTTAATGAACTTAGCTTCCATAGCATCCTTAGCTTCTTTATCTTCAATGTTGCATACAAAAGGTACATTCATAAGTGAACGGTCTTCCTTAACAACTGTTCCCATGAATAACTTGCTCTCATCAAGGAAATCATAAAGAATCTTAGCCTTCTTCTCATTGTGTTCCTTCATTGCTGAAAGTCCACCCATTTTCTTAATCCACTTGAACACCTTGCCACAGATATAGATATTGTAGCATGGTGGTGTATTATAAAGAGAATCTGCATCTGCCTGTGTCTTCCACTTAAGCATTGTAGGAGTTCCTGGAAGAACGTCATCTGTTATAAGGTCTTCTCTGATAATAGCAATTACAACGCCTGCTGGTCCGATGTTCTTCTGGACACCGCCGTATACAACGCCGTACTTAGTTACATCCATAGGTTCTGATAAGAAGCATGATGAAACATCTGATACAAGAATATGACCCTTAGTGTTAGGTAATGTCTTATACTTTGTTCCGTAAATTGTGTTGTTCTCACAGATATATACATAGTCAAGATCCTCTGGAATATCAAGATCTGAGCAGTCTGGAATATATGAAAATGTCTTGTCTGCTGATGAAGCAAGCTCAACAGCCTCTCCATATATCTTAGCTTCTGCAAATGCTTTCTTAGCCCACTGTCCTGTAAGGATATAACCTGCTTTCTTATTCTTCATAAGGTTCATAGGCACTTCAGCGAAGAACTGCGATGCACCACCCTGTAAAAATAACACCTTATAGTTATCTGGGATGTTAAGAAGGTCTCTTAAATCCTTCTCTGCCTCTTTGATGATGTTGTCATAAACCTTGGATCTGTGGCTCATTTCCATTACCGACTGACCGCTTCCCTGGTAATCTAACATTTCATCTGCTGCTTCTTTGAGTACTTCCTCTGGTAAAACAGCTGGACCAGCGCTAAAGTTATAAACTCTACTCACCTTTTCTTCCTCCTAAAATATAAAATATTAAGAACTATTTTAGTCCTTTATCACATTAAAGTCAATATATGAATTATTTCTTGTTATTAAGGTCTTCTCTGTCGAATGCCTCTGAGATTGCAGCCCCCGGTGAAACCATAGGGAATACCTTGTCTTCTCTGTCAATATGACAGTCAATAACACATGGAATATTGAGTTCGATTGCTTCTTTAAATGCTTTCTCAAACTCCTCTATTGTATCAACACTGTAAGCCTTGGCTCCCATTCCTTCTGAAACCTTAACAAAATCCACCTGATCATCAAGAACTGTAGCTGAATATCTCTTGCCATAGAAAAGATCCTGCCACTGTCTAACCATACCAAGTACATGGTTATTAAATATAACTTCAATAATAGGAATGTTATATCTGGTTGCTGTTGCAACTTCATTCATATTCATACGGAAGCAGCCATCACCTGCAATATTAACAACTGTCTTATCCTTACGTCCAACCTTGGCACCTATACATGCACCAAGACCATAACCCATAGTTCCAAGTCCGCCTGATGTAAGAAGTGTTCTTGGCTCTTTGAACTTATAATGCTGTGCAGCCCACATCTGATGCTGTCCAACATCTGTTGTAATAATTGCATCGCCATTTGTAATCTCGTATATCTTCTCCATGATAAGAGGTCCGTTAAGAATATCTCTGTTATATCTCATAGGATAATCAAGCTTGTAAGACTTGATGTGTTCCATCCAGTCTGAGTGGTCCTGATTATCTAACTTATCATTGATTCTCTTAAGAATCTCTTTAGCATCTCCGAGTACATGTGCGTCTGTCCTGACATTTTTGTTAATCTCAGCTGCATCAACATCAAACTGCAGAATCTTTGCATTCTTAGCGAATTTCTTAGCATTTCCTGTTACACGGTCTGAGAATCTTGCACCAACCACGATAAGAAGATCACACTCTGAAACTCCGTAGTTAGATGTCTTAGTACCATGCATACCAAGCATTCCTGTATATCTTTCATTAGATCCGTCAAATGCGCCCTTACCCATAAGTGAGTCACATACCGGTGCATCAACCTTCTCAACAAACTTCTTAAGTTCATCAGATGCCTCTGATATAACTGCTCCACCACCAACGAATACATATGGCTTCTTAGCTTTCTTAATAAGTGCCACAGCCTTGTCAATATCTTCTTCCTTAATACTTGATGTAATTCTGTCTACAGGCTTTGGAACTCTTGGTGAGTACTCACACTCTGCTGCTGTTACATCCTTAGTAACATCAACTAATACAGGACCCGGTCTTCCTTCCTTGGCAATTCTGAAAGCATTTCTTAATGTCTTGGCAAGATCCTTTACATTCTTAACAATATAGCTGTGCTTTGTAATTGGCATTGTAACACCTGCTATATCAATCTCCTGAAAACTGTCTCTTCCAAGAAGAGGAACTGTTACATTACATGTAATTGCAACCATAGGAACTGAATCCATATATGCAGTTGCAATACCTGTTACAAGGTTAGTCGCTCCAGGACCTGATGTTGCAAAACATACACCAACCTTACCTGTTGCTCTTGCATATCCATCAGCAGCATGCGATGCACCCTGCTCATGTGATGTAAGAATATGAGTTATCTCATCTGAATGCTTATAAAGAGCATCATATACATTAAGAATAGCTCCACCAGGGTATCCAAATATTGTATCAACGCCCTGTTCTTTCAAGCATTCAACAATTATCTCTGAACCATTTAACTTCATTTATCTTCTCCTGATTTCTCTTTAATGTCTTTTTATAATTATATTAAATATTACTCTTCTGCTGAACTTTTAAGAATAGCTCCTCTGTTTCCTGATGTAACGAGTGAAGCATATCTCTTTAAGTATCCTGTTGTTACCTTAGGTTCTCTTGGCTGCCACTTAGCCTTTCTTGCAGCAAGCTCTTCATCTGAAACCTTAAGTTCAAGTTTAAGTCCCGGAATATCAATGCTGATGATATCACCTTCTTCAACTAAAGCAATAGGTCCGCCAACAGCAGCCTCTGGTGATACATGACCAATAGAAGCTCCACGGCTTGCACCTGAGAATCGTCCATCTGTAATAAGAGCAACTGATGAGCCAAGTCCCATACCTGCAATAGCTGATGTAGGATTAAGCATTTCTCTCATACCAGGGCCGCCCTTAGGTCCTTCGTAACGGATAACAACAACATCACCTTCAACAATCTTACCACCCTTAATAGCAGCAATTGCATCTTCTTCTGAATCAAATACTCTTGCCGGACCTTCATGTACAAGCATCTCTGGAACAACTGCTGAACGCTTAACTACTGAACCGTCTGGTGCAAGATTTCCTGAAAGAACTGCAAGACCACCTGTCTTACTGTATGCATTATCAACTGTTCTTATGACTTCAGGATTACGGTTGTATGCTGTTGCTATACACTCTCCGATTGTTTTTCCTGAAACTGTCATACAATCTGTATTAAGAAGTCCGATATCTGCAAGCTCTTTCATAACTGCATATACACCGCCGGCTTCGTTAAGGTCTTCCATGTATGTTGGACCTGCTGGTGCAAGATGACATAGATTAGGAGTCTTTTCACTTATTGGGTTAGCAAATTTGATATCGAAATCAAATCCTATCTCATGTGCAATAGCCGGAAGGTGAAGCATTGAATTAGTAGAACAACCAAGTGCCATATCTACTGTAAGGGCATTCATAATAGAATCCTTAGTGATGATATCTCTTGCTGTGATTCCCTTATTAACCATATCCATAACAGCCATGCCTGCGTGCTTTGCAAGCTTGATTCTCTCTGAATATACGGCTGGAATTGTACCATTGCCGCGAAGTCCCATACCAAGTGCCTCTGTAAGGCAGTTCATTGAATTAGCTGTGTACATGCCTGAACATGAACCGCATGTTGGGCATACCTTTTCCTCAAACTCAAGTACATCTTCCTCTGTCATTGTTCCTGCTGCATATGAACCAACAGCCTCAAACATTGAAGAAAGGCTTCTCTTCTTACCCTTAACATGACCTGCAAGCATTGGTCCGCCTGATACGAATACAGTTGGAAGATTAAGTCTTGCTGCTGCCATTAAAAGTCCTGGAACATTCTTATCACAGTTAGGAACCATTACAAGTCCGTCAAACTGATGTGCAATTGCCATACACTCTGTTGAATCTGCAATTAAATCTCTTGTTACTAAAGAATATTTCATTCCAACATGTCCCATTGCAATACCATCACACACTGCAATAGCCGGGAATACTACAGGCACACCGCCTGCCTCAGCAACTCCTAATTTAACTGCATTTACAATCTTATCAATATTCATATGACCTGGTACTATCTCATTATAAGAGCTTACAATACCAATCATAGGTTTCTTCATCTCTTCTGCTGTGAAGCCAAGTGCATTAAAAAGGCTTCGTGCAGGTGCCTGCTGCATACCACTTCTGGCGTTATCACTTATCATAGCTTATCTCCTTAATATATGTATTATTTAAATGTATTAAACTCTCTCTGCGATTAAGTCACCCATCTTGTCAGTTCCTACAAGTGTGCATCCTTCTGACATAATATCAGTTGTTCTGTAACCTTCCTTTAAAACGGCTGCGACCGCTGCTTCAATAGCATCTGCTTCCTTGTCAAGATCAAGTGAGTATCTTAACATCATGGCTGCGCTGAGAATTGTAGCAATTGGATTAGCAACATTCTTTCCTGCAATATCAGGTGCTGAACCATGGCTTGGCTCATAAAGACCTAACTTAGTCTTATTAAGGCTTGCACTTGATAACATTCCGATTGAACCTGTTATCATACTTGCCTCATCTGATAATATGTCTCCAAACATGTTCTCAGTAAGAATAACATCAAACTGTCCGGGATTCATAACAAGCTGCATAGCACAGTTATCTACAAGCATATCTGAAACTTCAACTTCCGGATAATCCTTTGCAACCTCATGTACAATCTTTCTCCAGAGTCTTGAAGAATCAAGAACATTTGCCTTATCAACGCTTGTTACTTTCTTTCTTCTCTTCATCGCAATCTCAAATCCCTTAATTGCAATTCTTCTGATCTCTTCTTCATTGTATGTAAGTGTATCAACAGCTGTCTCCAATCCGTCAATTTCCTTAGTATATCTATCACCAAAGTAAAGGCCGCCTGTAAGCTCTCTCATAATAACCATATCAAATCCATCACCGATTATTTCTTCCTTTAATGGACACGCTGCCTTAAGCTCGTCATAAAGATATGCAGGACGTAAATTAGCAAAAAGTCCTAATTCCTTACGAATCTTTAAAAGTCCAGCTTCTGGTCTTAAATTGGGGGCAACATCATACCACTTGGAATTACCCACATTGCCACCAACTGCTCCAAGAAGTACTGCATCAGATGCTTTAGCTGTTGCTACTGCTTCATCTGTAAGTGGAACGCCATACTCATCAATTGAGCATCCACCCATAAGAATCCTGGTATAATCGAACTTGTGACCATATTTGTCAGCCACACTGTCAAGCACTTTCACAGCTTCTCTGACGATTTCCGGTCCTATTCCATCACCTGGAATTAAAGTTATTCTGCTTTCCATAAACCTTTACCCCTTTTTCATATGATAATTCAATTTAATATGATATAACATTTGCACAACATTTTCAATAAAAAAAGGATTCCTGACCAGACAAATGTGTCTAATCAGGAATCCTGCTTAAATTAATTACATTAAATTATTCTGCTGATGTGCTGTCTGATGGCTTCTCAACCTGAGCAATAGCCTTCTTCTGCATTGAGATACGGCAGTTCTTGTTGTTACCAAATTCTACGATTACATCATCATCTGATATATCGATAAGAACACCATAGAAACCGCTTGTTGTAAGAACATAATCACCGATTTCCATAGAATCCATAAGTTCCTGCTGACGCTTCTGTTCCTTCTTCTGTGGCTTGATTGCCATGAAATACATCATTGCACCAATAATTACGACATAAAAAACTATGATAGCAATATTCATTGATACTCCTCCTTAAAAATGTCTCTTTCAAACTTAACATATAATACATAATTGAGAGCTGCTTGTCTACCTCAAAATGTATTTTTAACAAAATATTTATAAACATACAGCATTACTGCTTATCATATGTCTTCATCTGGTATAATGCCTCTTCCTTGAAGCCTGCATATCTTCCTTCTTCAATCGCAGCCCTTATGTCTGTCATGAGATGGTTGTAATAGTAAAGATTATGAAGAACACAAAGACGCATTCCAAGCATTTCCTTAGCCTTAAGAAGATGTCTTACATATGCTCTTGAGTAATTCTGACAGCATGGACATCCACAGCCTTCTTCAATTGGTGCTGTATCTGTCTCATACTTTGCATTAAAAAGATTAATCTTTCCAAACTTAGTATACACATGTCCATGGCGACCGTTTCTTGAAGGATATACACAGTCGAAGAAATCAATTCCTCTGTCCACTGCCTCTAATATATTGGCAGGTGTTCCCACTCCCATAAGATATGTCGGCTTGTCCTTTGGAAGATATGGCACTACATTATCAAGTACATCATACATTTCCTCATGTGTTTCACCAACAGCAAGCCCGCCTACTGCATAACCATCAAGATCTAACTCTGATATTCTCTTGGCGTGGTCAATTCTTATATCATTAAATACGCCACCCTGATCTATACCAAAAAGCATCTGATCAGGATTAACCGTATCAGGAAGTGAGTTCAATCTTGCCATCTCTTTCTTGCAACGCTCTAACCAGCGGTATGTTCTGTCAACAGAATTCTGGATATACTTTCTGTCAGCCTTTGCCGGCGCACATTCGTCAAATGCCATTGCAATTGTTGAGCCAAGATTAGACTGTATCTGCATACTTTCCTCTGGTCCCATGAATATCTTATGACCGTCAATATGTGACTGGAAAGTAACGCCTTCTTCTTTAATCTTACGGAGTCCTGCAAGTGAAAATACCTGAAATCCACCTGAATCTGTAAGAATCGGTTTATCCCAGTTCATGAACTTATGAAGTCCTCCAAGCTGCTTAATAATCTTATCTCCCGGTCTTACATGAAGATGGTAAGTGTTAGATAATTCTATCTGCGTTCCTATCTGCTGTAAATCAGTTGTCGCAACTGCGCCTTTAATGGCCGCAACTGTTCCGACATTCATAAATACAGGTGTCTGCACAGTTCCATGTACTGTTGTGAACTCTGCTCTTTTTGCCCTGCCATCCGTCTTTAAAATTTTATACATATCTGCTCCTTTTATTTTCTGTAAAACTCTTTAACTCTGTCCATTCTAGCCGTCATATTGTCAAATATCAGATCAACAAGTGTAAGTGCTGTCATAGCTTCAACCACAACAACTGCTCTTGGAACTATCATAGGGTCATGTCTTCCTTTGATTGAAACCTCGATATCCTCGCCCTGCTTATTAACAGTTTCCTGCAAAGCACTAATTGAAGGTGTCGGTTTTACCGCTGCCCTGAACACAAGCTCATCACCATCACTTATTCCACCAAGCACTCCGCCGCTGTGATTAGTCAGCTTGCCAACCCTGCCATCCTTCATTACGAATTCATCATTATTATACTTTCCTGTAACTTTGGCCGCTTCAAATCCGTCTCCAATCTCAAAGCCTTTGACAGCCCCGATTGACATTATTGCCTTGGCAAGATTAGCATCCAGCTTTTCAAATGTGGGATTGCCAATTCCAGTCATCATTCCTGTAACCCTGCATTCAATGACACCACCGATTGAATCTCCAACTGACATCTTGCTCTCTGCAAAAGCCTTAACCTTCTCTGCAGCTTCCTTATCAGGCATGTTAAATGCGTTATTATCTCTTTCAGCTATATCAAACTTATCATAATCAATGCCAATTCCACCGATTTCTTTAGCATATGCTGTAATATTAATTCCAAGCTCTTTAAGAATCTTCATAGCGATTGCACCGGCTGCAACTCTTCCGATAGTTTCTCTTCCAGAACTTCTTCCTCCGCCTCTGTAATCCCTGAATCCGAATTTCTCGTCAAATGTATAATCAGCATGTCCCGGTCTGTAATAATTAGCTATCTCTGAATAGTCAGCAGACCTCTGTGTCTTATTATATACTGCAAGTGATATTGGAGTCCCGGTAGTCTTGCCTTCAAATACACCTGAAAGAATATGTACCTCATCATCTTCCTTTCTTGGTGTAGTAAACTTTGACTGACCTGGTTTTCTTCTGTCTAGCTGCTCCTGAATATCTTCCTCACAAAGAGGCAGACCTGCAGGACACCCGTCAATTACAACTCCAAGTCCCTCTCCATGCGACTCTCCCCATGTTGATACCTTAAATATATTTCCAAACACTGAACCTGCCATAATATATTCTCCTCATCTTTTCAATAGGATTTATTTTAACATATAAAAATATATATCATCAAGCAAAACCCCAATTTATTAATTTTTTCTTATTTTTATTTTTTTCTTAATAGTCAAATGTATTTTATATGGTAAAATAAATGTATCAATATATTGAATGGAGTTTATTATGGGAACTGTTATAGGAATTGATTTAGGAACAACTAACAGCTGTGTGGCTGTTATTGAAGGTGATACGCCTACTGTCATCACCAGCAAAGAAGGCTACCGCACAACTCCTTCTGTTGTAGCCTTTACGAAATCAAAGGAACTGATTGTTGGTGATGCAGCAAAGAGACAGGCTGCCGTCAACTCTGACAGAACTATATTCTCTATCAAGAGACACATGGGTACGGACTATCGCAAGAAGATTGACGGAAAGTATTATACCCCCCAGGAAATCTCTGCATTTATACTTATGAAGTTAAAGGAGGATGCCGAGGATTTCTTAGGACAGCCTGTGACAGACGCTGTTGTAACTGTGCCTGCCTATTTTACTGACGCACAAAGACAGGCTACTAAAGATGCCGGTAAGATTGCCGGGCTTAACATATTAAGAATTATCAACGAGCCTACTTCTGCCGCTCTCGCGTACGGACTTGACAATGGTACAGCACAGAAGGTTCTTGTGTATGATTTAGGTGGTGGAACTTTTGATGTGTCTGTTATCGATATCGGTGATAATGTCATTGAAGTTCTTGCAACTTCAGGTGACAATCACTTAGGTGGTGATGATTTCGATGAAAGAATAGTTAATTATCTTGTCGAGCAGTTTAAGATAAGTGACGGTATCAATCTTTCAAAGGATGCCTCTGCAATGCAGCGTTTAAGGGAAGAAGCTGAGAAAGCAAAGAAGGAGCTGTCTTCTTCTGTGACAACTAATATTAATCTTCCTTTTATCGCTATGTCTAAGGACGGACCGCACCACATTGATATCACTTTATCAAGACAGACATTTAATGAGCTTACAGCTGACCTTGTAGACAGAACAATCACCCCTGTTGAGAATGCACTGCATGATGCAGGTCTTTCCAAGACAGACATTAATATGGTTTTATTGGTTGGTGGTTCTACAAGAATCCCTGCTGTTGCTGATAAGGTAAGACAGCTTATGGGAAAAGAGCCATCAAGAAATCTTAATCCTGATGAATGTGTAGCCCTTGGTGCTGCCGTTCAAGGTGGCAAGCTTGGAAACCAGCTTCAGGCCGGTTCTGCTGCTTCTGAAATCATACTTATGGATGTAACTCCAATGTCTCTTTCTATTGAGACTATGGGTGGAATTGCAAGCAGGCTTATTGAAAGAAACACTACCATTCCTACAAGACACAGCCAGATATTTACTACTGCCGGCAATTTCCAGACATCCGTTGATATCAAGGTTTTTCAGGGTGAACGAAAGTTTACAAGAGACAATAAACTGCTTGGTAACTTCCGTCTTAACGGTATTAAGCGTGCGATGGCAGGAGTCCCACAGATTGAAGTAACATTTGACATTGATGTTAATGGTATTGTCAATGTATCTGCAAAGGATTTAGGTACCGGAAGGGAACAGAGCATTACTATTACTTCAAGCTCTAACATGACCGAAGAAGAGATTGCAAAAGCCCGCTGGGAAGCCGAAGTCTACAGCAAGCAGGATGAAGCATACCAGAGTTTTATTGATATAAGGGAAGATGCTGTACGGACTCTTAACGAGGCTAACAACGCACTTGCCGCCAATAAAAAGGTCTGGGAGAAGGATAAGAAAAAGAATGTTAAGGCTCAGATTGGACATCTTGGCAAGCTTATATCTAAAGCTCCTATTGACAAGCTTAATGAGGAGAAAGCAGCTTCCATGCATGAGGCTTCGGAAGCACTTAAAGAGGCTGTCAGGTAGTGAAGTGCCAGATATGACACTTTCATTTAATGGTGCTTTAGGCTGCTCGGTAGATTGGACTTTTTTCTGCTGTGTGGCCTTGTTGAAGTCCAAAATAGGCGTGCCAATTCGTTTATTTGGACTTCAACATGTCTCTCCACTACTTTAAAATCCAATCCGTCGCGCTATGACGCACTTTTTGGACTTCATCCTCTCGCTTTTCCCTTCACATTAACTATACAGATTCCTATGCACACTAATACTAACGCTATTAATGCATTTATTCCAAGCTCTCTGCTTCCTTCTCCAAGCCACCATGCTGAAAGAAGGACTCCGAATACAGGATTGGTGAAGCCGAAGATTGCCACTTTGGATACCGGGTTATGCTTTAACAGTATTCCCCATATTGAGTAGGCTACGGCTGATATGCATGCGAGATAGAATAACATTAGTATTGCTGATACTGACACGTGTGTAATTCTACCGCCCATCACAAGTCCTAATATAATCATTACTATTCCACCGAATATGAACTGATAACCGCTCAACATTACCGGATTGTCTTTCTTTGAATAGTTCTTCATAAGGCATGATGAAAATGCATATGACAACGCACATAAGAACAGACTTCCGTCACCCATAATGCTTAAGTTCATGTCGATTTTCTGTCCATTCATGCTGACTACGATAACACCTGCAAAACCAATCACACAGCCGATAATTTTCTTCAGATTCAGCTTTTCCTGTCTGAATATAATTGTTGATACAAGTATTACGAAAAATGTGTTAGAACCGTTAATTATTGACGCCTTTACTCCGCTGTTGTGTGCAAGTCCGATATAGAAGAATATGTACTGCAGAATTGTCTGAAACATTGCCAGTTTTACAATGTTTGGTACACTTGATTTCGTTGGAAGCAGCATTTTTCTGTTAAGAATACTTCCAATTAAGATTGTGAGTACTCCTGCCAGCACAAATCTTGTTCCTGCAAATAATACCTGTGTCCATGTTTCACTTGACGGTATCTTAAACAGCGCATATCCTAATTTGATACATGGTGATGCGCTTCCCCAAAGGAATGTACACACAAGTGCAAGAGCGCACACCACCAATGTTTTCTGTAAAAAATCTTTTTTCTCGTTTGTTTTTTCCATGATTAATCTCCTGTTTTTCTAATATTATTGCTAATTATAATGTCATTCATAATCTGACAGGTTTTCTCCCTGACACCTGCCATATCCATATAATCCGAAAATCTTTTTGCAACATCTTCTATATACGATATTATTGCATCACATTTTCTCTTGCTTACTCCCATGTTTATTCCACATTTTATCAAATCATCATAACTTATATCTGAACTTTTTCCATTTATAAGCATCTGATGTGCTTTCAACCACATATTGCTGCTGTCATATGCAAATGTGACATCATATGCTGGTGACAATCTCCAGACACCATTCTTATCCATCAGAAAAGAAACATTTTTTACATGATCATCCTGATTAATCAGAATAACATTAAAAACCATTCTTCTATAAAATTGTTCCACATCTGAATATGGTATACCTAGTCTATTCATATAATATGCTGCCTGTTCATAACTGCATAATCCCGGAATATTGTAATCTATATGTGAAATTGCTCCTAATGTCTGCATATGAATTTTTTTATTATTGTTCCTATCGAAACGTTTAGTTATAAAATGTGCATATCCGGCATCTTCAAGCAGACGGCATTCATTCATAATTACCCCCGCTGCTTTTGCCATAAGATAATATCCGTATTCGATTCTTGTATATTCTACTGAATCTTCCAGATTATGATCCCCATTTTTAGATACTCCATCAAACTTCATAAGCCAGTATTCAAATCCATCACCAGCATTAATCTGTCCACTTTTTATTTCTCCCGTATCTTCATTCCATGCAATCAGCGCCTTTGCTCTTGCACCACCTGCAGATGTTCCCAATAGCACAAGCTGGCTATATCCAGCATTATCTTTCAGATTAATCAGCTTATCTTTTCTATCAGATAATACATCAGATGCAAACTCTACCATTTTCGATATATTAACATCCTCTATTGTACTGTCAAACGGACTTGTTGCTGGTATATATTCTAATGCACCCATACCTCTTTTTCCTGTATAGCACAGTCTGTCTATAACATTAAATTCACTAATTGATTTCCCCTGCTCAGCCAGCCATCTGTCTATAATTTTATTACCAAATTTATCTGGAAGCGAATCCGCTACCAATCCAGGTGCTCCATGAAATGCTGTCCTTGCAAGTTCCGGAAATTCATACACTCTTTCTGATAATGGCATATGTATAGGTGATACCTCAATATTACTCTTTAAAAAATCTTTATCATATTCAAATGCAACAACCCCATTTGCTTCATTCATATGAATTATTCCAATTCTTGTGCCCCAAAGCATTACCTCCGCTGTATTTATCATTCATCTTCCCCCCATTTAAATCCAGTATCTGCTTTTCTTTTTGCAGATGCTCTCTGCCTTGTTTTAACATTTTTCAAATAAGATGATGGCCGGTTGTTCATATCTGGTATCACATTCACGAAATTATTCATAAGCTCCATCGCATTCATTAATTTCATAAAATTAACAAGACTTATATCTTCTCCACTTTCAAACCGAGTAATACTTCTTAATGAAACGCCTGATTTATCCGAAAGTTCTTTCTGTGTTAATGGATAACTTATCCTATATGCCTTAAACCTGATAACAACTTCCTCATAATCACTAATCATAATTAAACATCTCCAAATCCATAAATCTTATATATCTTATTCAAATGTTTTTTGTATTGTATCACATTTGCAATTAATTAGCAATATATGGCGTGTTAAACCATATTTTAATGCTTAATACGCCATATATTGCTAGTTATTTTTTATTTTGTGCGGCAGTCGTACCCGAAGAATTTTTCTTTTAAACATCTGGCTGTTAAAAGGTATCACCGGATAAATGTAGCTTTTTCCTGATATTGTCCTGTTAAAACATACAAGCACTATCGCAAATATGGCTCCTGCCAGAAGTCCGATTCTTCCAAAGAACTGCACCAGAATCAGATTGACTATTCTTATGAATTTTAATGCATATCCCATCTCAAAACTTGCCTGTGAGTAAGTTCCAACCGTTACAACTGCCATATAAAGAAGCGATTCTGAATTAAACCACCCGGACTCCACAGCGTATTCTCCCACAACAATACCGGCAAGAATACTCAAAGGTGTCGACAGCATTCCTGGCGTATTGACCGCCGCCAGCTTAAGCCCGTCAACTGCAAGTTCAAGAATAAAAAGCTGCAATATAACCGGAACCGTTATATCCTCACTTATCGTTATGAATTTCAACCATTCAGGCACCCACTGTGGATTGCTTTCAAGCAAAAGCCACACAGGTGTAAGAAAAACAGTCAGCAATGTAAAGAAAAACCTCGACAGTCTTATATAAGTTCCTATCATTGGCGAAAAATTAAAATCATCTGCTTCTTCTATTATATCAAATACATTTGTTGGAATTATCATTACTGCAGGTGATGTATCTACCATAATAACTATATTTCCATCAAAAAGTGCTGCTGCAGCGGTATCGGGTCTTTCGGAATATTTATACTTAGGAAACGGATTAATCCATTTTCCCTTAAACATACATTCCGCAAGGCTCTCTATATTCATAGTGAGCGCCTCAACCTCTATGCTGCTTATCAGATTCTCAATTCTTTCAAGCAGCTTCTTATCAACCTTATCATCAATATAGCACACAGCAACATCTGTCCTGGAGCGTTCCCCTACAGTATACATTTCCATTGAAAAGCGGCTATCCCTTATTCTTCTTCTTAAAAGTGCCGCATTGCACACAAGTGTCTCAACAAATCCGTCTCTTGAGCCACGCAGAACCTTGTCTTTGTAAGGCTCTGTAACTGAACGCATCGGATAAGTGCGGCAGTCAATAAGTATACATTCATCAAAGCCATCTATTATCATGACTGTCTGTCCTGAAAGAAATGCCTTCTCCACTTCGTCGTAATGTCCGTTTTTTTCAATCTCTGTATACGGCATTCCGACTTCTAAGAATGTATCTATATCCTTTATGTCCGATTCTTTCAATGAATAAAAAAACTGCACCAGTTTTTCAATTGTTTCTTCCTGTACGAATCCATCTATAAAGTAAAAATGTGTTCTCTTACCACCTATTAATACATCTCTTTGCAGAATGTCAAAATTTCTGTCCACTCTTAACTTTTCATTCATCATGCGGACATTCATGTCTATGTTAGTTGTAAAATCAGTCATGCTTACTCCTTTCACCTGCACATTTTCAACCGCACTTTAAAACACCTTTCGATATCCCATATTGCCGCTAAATCACTTCAAAGCACGAAAAGGGCAGGACTTACGCCCTGCCCTTATAGAATGTCCACATTTGACACATTTATTCTGCTATTAGTTCTCAAAAAGTGATGTTGAGTAATATCTGTCGCCGCTGTCCGGAAGCAGTGCAACGATTGTCTTGCCTTCGTTCTCTGGTTTCTTAGCCCACTCGATTGCTGCATAAAGTGCTGCACCTGCCGATATTCCAACCAGAATTCCCTCTGTGTGTGATATCAATCTGGCATACTCGAATGCGTCATCATTATCAACTGGAACTACGCTGTCATATATCTTAGTGTTAAGAATTTCTGGAACAAAGCCTGCTCCAATTCCCTGAATCTTATGTGGTCCCGGCTTGCCCTGTGAAAGTACCGGTGAAGTTGCAGGCTCAACTGCAATTATCTCAATCTTGTTATTCTTAGACTTAAGATATTCACCAACACCTGTAATTGTTCCACCTGTACCAACACCTGCAACAAATGCATCAACTTTTCCATCTGTATCATTCCATATCTCAGGACCAGTTGTTCTTCTGTGTGCATCCGGGTTAGCAGGATTAACAAACTGTCCAGCAATCATGCTTCCTTCAATCTCATTCTTTAATTCTTCTGCCTTGGCAATAGCACCTGTCATTCCCTTATAGCCAGGAGTAAGTACAATCTCTGCACCATATGCCTTAATTATATTCCTTCTTTCAACACTCATAGTCTCTGGAAGAACTATTATTGTTCTGTAACCCTTTGCTGTTGCAATAGCAGCAAGTCCGATTCCTGTATTGCCAGATGTAGGCTCAATAATTGTTGCGCCTGGCTTAAGAATACCTTTCTCCTCAGCATCTTCAATCATTGCCTTGGCAACTCTGTCCTTAACGCTTCCTGTTGCATTAAAATATTCAAGCTTAACAAGTACTCTTGCTTTAAGTCCAAACTTCTCTTCAATATGTCCGACTTCTACAAGTGGTGTGTTACCTATTAAGTCTGCTGCTGATTTATATATCTTTCCCATACAATCCTCTTTTCTTGTGGTATTATTCCACATTTTCTAATATCAATTCATGAAAACATTTCATGAATCTGGTGTTATGTTTATGTAATACATAAACATACCATGTTTGTATGTTATTATAGAACAATGATTTTGATTTGTACAGTACTTTTTTATTTTTCTTTTTTAAATCATGTGTATTCCGCTCTCCGCTCTAACGTCCAATTCCCGCTTCCGGCTTCCCCGCTGACTTCTTAATCGCTTCCACCAGCCCGCTATAACTATGCTCACAAGCTTCAATTATCCGCCCCTCCGGCACACCCGCCTCAACAAGCTTTCTGCTGCAGGCAGGGCCAATGCTATACACTGGGACTTCACATGACTCGCCAAGCTTGTCAATCAGCCATTTTATTCTCTCACCGCTACTGCCACTTGTAACAGCTATTCCTGAGACATCACTGTAATCTTTCATTCCGTACTCTGCATATGTATCAACATATTCATTCCTATATACTGGAATCTTAATTAAGTTTTCATACTCCTTCATAGCTTCCTCAAGTGAACCGCTTGTGACTTCGGCACACAGATATACAATCTTGCCGGCTGCAATATTCATCAGACTCCTTCCGAGTTCCAAGCCTGTAGATTTATATGATACAAAGTCTGCCTCAAAACCGCATGCCGTTCTTAGAGCTTCTTTAGTTTTATTGCCGACTACCGCGATCTTAATACCGTCAGGAAGCCCGCTCCTCACATCAAAAGCTTCAACACTGTCTCCATTCAACGCACCATCACAATCCGGCTCGCCTTCACAAGCCATCTCCCCCATATTATAAGCAAACCCAGCCACAGCATTTTTACTTGTAAACACAAGCCACTGTGCATCTTTTATCTTTTCCAAAAGATTCTCCACATGAATATAATCAATCTTGCCAGTCACTATTTTTTCGCAGGAAAGCCCCTCCTTTGCAAGTAATTCTGCAAGGGAAGGGCTTTTATCGTACATCTGTCCGTTTTCAATATATGTATATATGTATTTACCCACAATCTACTCCAATCCAAGCATACGGGCTGCTTCGTGGCCAACCGCCTCACTGTCAGTTCCTGTAACTTCAATTCTAAGAATCCTGCTGCAATCATCATTACCAAATAACACAACCATTCGAAGGTCACCGTTATCCTTTGTCACACAGTGTGCGCCAACCAGGGCATGGCAACCGCCACCTGTTAATCTTAAAAATGTTCTTTCAGCCACAGCTTCTCTATCAGAATTATCATCTGACAAAGCATTTATCTTATCAAGAAGTTCTGTATTCACCTCTGCAGCCTCAATTGCAAGAACTCCCTGTGCTGGTGCCGGAATAACGACCTCTGGGTCAAGGTACTCTGTTATCTCCGATGACCTGCCAAGTCTGTTAAGTCCTGCTGCCGCAAGCACAATTCCATCAAGTCCGTATGAATCGTCCATAAGTTTGTTAATTCTTGTATCAACATTTCCTCTGATAGCAGTAAACTGGATATCAGGACGCAGCATTGCAAGCTGGCATGCACGCCTGAGGCTCCCAGTGCCTATAATCGCACCGGAAGGAAGTTCTGAAAAACTTCCTGCAGTCTTTAATATAAGTACATCTCTGCAATCCTCTCGTTTCCACGCCTTTGCAAATGTAAGTCCAGTCGCACGTTCAGCCGGCATATCCTTCATGCTGTGAACCGCCATATCAATGCTGCCTGAAAGAAGCGCTTCCTCAATCTCCTTTACAAAAAGCCCCTTAGTTCCAATCGCAGCAAGTGGCTTATCTGTAACCTTGTCGCCTGTTGTCTTAATTATAACAAGTTCAAATGTATCCTCAGGATACGCCTCTTCCATTCTTCTCTTAACATATTCCGACTGGACAAGTGCCAGCTTCGAACCTCTCGTTCCTATTCTGTAATGCATAATCCTCCCTACAAGCCAAACAGTCTCTCAACCATATCTTTATACTGCTGCTGTTCATTTTCTTCCACATTTTTCAATTCTTCAATCGGTTCTTTTAACAATCTGTGTAATGACGACTTAAGAATCTTCTTTAAGATTACCCTGTCATGGTCTGAAAGGTCAATCTTGCGGTTAAGATAATCATAGCTGTCCTGTACTATCTCATCACATTTTTTGCCAAGCGACTGGATAGTTGTATCCATTCTGCTTGATGTGAGCCATTTCTTTGTTTCCTCTATATACTCATCAATCACGCACTGGCTTTCCTTTAGCAAATGTGCTCTCTCGTTCTGATTAGACTTCACAATCCCACCTATCCTGTCAAGGTCAATAAGAGTAACTCCAAAAATGTCACCTGCCGATTTTTCTATATCTCTTGGTGCAGCAAGATCAAGAAGTGTCATCTTTTTACCCCCTGATAATTCAGCACATTTAATCACCAGATGAGGTGATGAAGTCGCTGAGACAACTATATCACTGCTTTTAAGTGCTTCTGTTTTCTTATCATATGCAATAACCTGAATATCTGGAAATTCCTTAAGCAACGCCTTCGCATGCTGATAAGTTCTTGAACACACTGTTACATCAGCGCCATATTCTGCCAGATATCTTATGGCAAGAGCCGCTGTTTTGCCGCTTCCTATAACAAGCGCGTGCTTTCCTGATATGCCGCATACTCTGTCTAACTCCTGAATACCGACATAGCATACAGATACCGGTTTTTCACTTACCTTGTACTCTGTCTTAATCCGCTTTGCACAGCTTACCGCTTCTCTTACTATATAATTAAGCTCTTTCCCGCTGTGTCCAAGCGTTCTTGAAAGGTCTGCCGCATCCTTTAACTGGCCTAGTATCTGATCCTCTCCAAGCACCATGCTTTCAAGTCCGGCGGCTATGCAAAACAGATATACCAGTGCTTCTTCACCACATTTGACACCGGCTAATTTAGTATCTGTAAGTCCAAAATAATCATTGAATAAATCGGACATTACTTGTACAAATGTTTCATCCTCATACAGATAAAACACTTCGCATCTGTTGCATGTTGAAAGGCACATGCACTGGTTCACACCTGCTTCCTCTGCCTGCTGCATAAAGTCTGCTATCCCGCTGTCTGTGAATGTAATCTTATCCCTTACTGAAAGGTCTGTATTCTTATAATTAATTCCTACATATCCTAACTGCATCTGTATTCCCACTTACTATCCGAATTATTTCCTGAAGAATTCTTCCATAACCTCTATTGTACGGTTGATATCCTCATTAGTGTGTGCGTCTGATACGAACATTGCTTCAAACTGTGATGGTGCAATGTATATTCCGTTATCAAGCATATGTCCAAAGTATTCTGCATACTTCTTAGTGTCTGACTTTACTGCACTGTCATAATCTTCAACTGCATCTGATGTAAAGAATATGCTCATAAGTGAGCCAATCTGATTAACCGATACCCTTCCGGCTCCACATTTTCTTACACTGTCAGCAATACGCTTTGTCTTAGTCTCAAGTCTGTCGTATATATCCTTATTATCTCTTAAGATTCTCAAAGTCTCTAAGCCTGCTGCTGTTGCAATTGGATTGCCTGACAATGTTCCTGCCTGATATACAGGACCGTCAGGACTTACCATTCGCATAATATCAGCACGTCCGCCATATGCGCCGACTGGCATACCCCCACCTACAATCTTTCCAAGAGTTGTAAGGTCTGGCTTTATGTTAAAGTACTCCTGCGCTCCGCCAATTGAAAGTCTGAAGCCTGTTATTACCTCATCAAATATAAGAAGGCTTCCATTCTCCTTAGTTATGTCTCTTAAGAATTCAAGAAATCCATGTCTTGGAAGCACAACTCCCATGTTAGCTGCAACAGGTTCAACTATTACCGCAGCTATTTCATCTTTATTGTTATCAAAAAGCTCCTTCACAGAATCGCAATCATTGTACTCTGCTACAAGTGTATTCTTAGTGTAATCTGCAGGAACTCCTGCACTGTCCGGAACTGATGTTGTAAGTGCTGCTGAACCGGCTTTTACTAAAAGTCCGTCAGAATGTCCATGATAACAGCCTCTGAACTTAATTATCTTGTCTCTTCCGGTGTAGCCTCTTGCCACACGGATTGCACTCATAACAGCTTCTGTTCCTGAGCTTACAAGACGGCTCACCTCCATTGTAGGAATAAGCTCATATATAAGCTCTGCCATCTCAACTTCTCTCTTGGTTGGCGCACCATATGTAAGGCCTGCTTCCGCAGCTTCCTTAACCTTTGCAATTACTCTGTCATGTGCATGGCCTAATATTCCCGGTCCCCATGAACATATGTAGTCAATCATTTCATTCCCATCTACATCAGTAATTCTGTCTCCCTTGGCAGAAGCTATGAATCTTGGCACTCTGTCAACTGCCTTGTATGCCCTGACAGGACTGTTTACACCACCCGGCATATGTTTTACTGCTCTATCATATAAATCATTTGACATCTCTTCATTCATAAAACCAGCTCCTCCTGCTTAATTTAATACTGCTAAAAATGTTACTCTTCCTTTAACCATTTTGCCACATCTATAGCATGATATGTTATTATCATCTTAGCTCCGGCTCTCTTAAAGCCTGTCATATTCTCCATTACAATCTTCTTCTCATCAATCCAGCCATTCATTGCTGCTGCCTTAACCATCGCATACTCACCGCTTACATTGTAAGCGACAATTGGAATATTGAAGTTAAGCGCTATCTCTTTCATAACGTCCATATATCCGAGTGCCGGCTTTGCAATAATCATGTCTGCACCTTCTAATATGTCTTCTTCAACTTCCCTTAACGCTTCTTTTCCATTAGCCGGGTCCATCTGATATGTCTTTCTGTCACCAAATCCCGGTGCTGAATGTGCGGCATCCCTGAACGGTCCGTAATATCCTGATGCAAATTTGGCACTGTATGAACATATAGGAATATTAACCAGTCCTGCCTCATCAAGTGCATTTCTGATTGCCTCAACTCTCTTATCCATCATGTCACTCGGTGCAATTATATCTGCCCCCGCTTTTGCATAAGCAACTGACGCCTTTGCAAGAAGCGGCAGTGTCTCATCATTTAATATAACGCCATCTTTTACAAGTCCGCAGTGTCCATGTGATGTGTACTCACACAGGCACACATCAGCCATGATAACAAGCTCTGGATAAGCATCCTTAATAAGGCAGATTGCCCTGCACACAACACCTTTCTCGTCATATGCCTCACTTCCGACCTCATCTTTATGTACAGGTATTCCAAAAAGCAGAATCCCCTTAATTCCAACCTCTACAGCACGTCCGATTTCTTCAAGAACATGGTCAAGCGAATACTGACATATTCCCGGCATTGATGGTACTTCCTGTATTACATCGTTCTCCTCCGTAACAAATACAGGGTATATAAGTTCGTCCACCCTTACATGATTCTCTCTTACCATATCTCTTAATGTCGCATTCATTCTTAATCTTCTTGTTCTGTCCATGATTATCATCTTCCTTCCAACGTTTCCTATATAATAGCATTGCATATAAACATTGTAAACTGGTATGTTATGTCCTACTATGTATCTTAACCATTCTTGCATACTCACCATCAAGCTTCATAAGCTCCTCGTGAGTTCCTCTCTCCTTGATGCCCTCGTCAGTAAGCATCAGGATTTCCTCCGCATTTTCAATAGTTGTAAGTCTGTGCGCTATTACAAATGTGGTTCTGTTCTTAGCCAGCTTCTCAAGTGATTCCTGTACAATCTGCTCACTCTCATTATCAAGTGCTGATGTCGCCTCATCAAATATGAGAATTGGCGGATTCTTTAAGAATACTCTTGCAATTGACAGTCTCTGCTTCTGACCGCCTGACAATTTGACTCCGCGCTGTCCGATATCTGTGTCATATCCGTTCTCAAAGCTCATGATAAAATCATGCGCATTTGCAAGCTTTGCCGCCTGAATTACTTCTTCATCCGTAGCATCAGGCTTTCCATATCTTATATTCTCTTTAATTGTACCCATAAACAGATACACATCCTGCTGTACAACTCCGATATGGTCACGCAGGCTTTTAAGTGTAACATCTTTGATATCTGTTCCATCAATCTTAATCGAACCGCCCGTCACCTCATAAAATCTTGGAATAAGCGAGCAGAGTGTTGTCTTTCCTACTCCCGAAGGACCTGCAAGTGCAACATATTCTCCCGGTCTTACTGACAGATTAACCCCGGAAAGCACCTCGTCCACGCCGTCCTTATATCTGAAGGACACATTTTCAAATGTTATTGCACCCTTCACATCAGTAAGTTCCTTTGCGTCAGGCTTATCAGCTATTTCCGGCTCTACTGAAAGAATCTCTAAAAATCTTTCGTAACCCGAATAGCCATTCTGGAACTGCTCTGTGAAATCAATAAGCACCTTAACTGGCTCCGTAAAAATATTTATATACAGTAAAAATGTAACGAAATCCGTGATATTTACCCAGCCCTTTGCAATTCCAATACCGCCTGCTGCGATTACGATTACATTTATCATTGTTGTAAATGCAGTAAGTCCCGCATTGTACATTCCCATATAATGATAGCTGTCTCTCTTAGATTCAAGGAACAAGTCATTTCCCTTCTTAAACTTCTCACATTCGATATCCTCATTTGCAAATGACTTAACAACCCTTATTCCAGACAGATTATCTTCTATCTGAGCATTTATCTCACCTATTCTTACCCTGTTTCTCTTAAATGCCCTCTTCATGCGCTTGTTAAGCACATACGCAAACACAAGCATAAAAGGAATCAGTACAAATGCAGCAATCGTAAGTCTTAAGTCAATCGAACTTAATATGCATAATGCACCAATTATCTTAATCAGTGAAATAGTTATATTCTCAGGTCCATGATGCAAAAGCTCTGTAATATCGAATAAATCAGATGTTATTCTTGACAATAACTGTCCAACCTTCTGGTCATCATAGAATGAATATGACAGCTTCTGATAATGATTGAATATCTCTGCCCTCATGTCATACTCAATCTTTGCGCCCATTACATGTCCATAATTAGATATATAGTAGTTGCAGCCCCACTGTATCAGTACAAGCACAAACAGCACTCCAACAATAATCATAATTCTTGAAAGTGCTTCATTGGCACTCATATATGCGACCTTTGATGTAATGAACCTTACAACAAGTGGTATCACAAGTGCCACCGCCGCTGACATCATTGCCAGTATCATATCAAGTATAAATGTGCCTAAATACGGCTTGTAGTATTTAGCCAGCTTCTTAAGATTCTCTTTCATAATCTTCTCCTGTTTTCTATATTTAATCTTCTTCAATTCCTGCCCGATATTATAACACAAAGTAAGACAATGAAAAAGTATGTAAAATGTCCGGCATGCGATTTAAAATGAATCGCATGCCGGACATTTTTAACCTTCTATATTCTATTATAAATTGTACGTTCTTCTATATCGCAACTTCTAAATCACATTTTCAATACCTCTATCCGGCTACTCGCTCACAAGTTCTGCTTTCTGTGCCTTAGCTCCTCTGCCTGCTCCGTTAATTGCAAGATATAAAAGTCCTATTCCAATAAATATAAGCAGCAGAACCACAATCATATATACAACACCTATTCCTAGCGACTCTGAACCCATCTGGCTTAAATCCCATCCAAACCAGCCTGTTGGCACATTATAATTAAGAAAGTTGTATGGTGCCGTCATTGTGTCATACCACCTAACCCCAAGTGCTGCAAGTATGTATACAAAACCCACATAGCAAAGCGGTGGTATAACCGCGTATATTGCATATATCTTTCTTGCTTTAAATCCTTTATCAAATATAAGAAAATCTGCTATTGCAAATACTGGTCCAATCAGATGTACGCCAAGGCTTCCTGCGTGATTATGAAGATAAGCACCAATAAGACCATCATCTGACGTAGGTCCAAGAATAATCATATACACCAGACATGTCAGTGTAATTGAAAGCGTCATAAGAAACTTGAGCATATATAATCTATTATTCTTATAATCTTTTCCCGTAACAAGCAACATCACATCCAACACAATAAATACTACTAGCACAATATCAAGTGCCACATTAGAAAGTGTTGTAAAAAATGTGAATGACATAATGCTGTCAATTGTAAATATCAGCCCATACACTGAGGCAATAAGCGATACCACCTTAAAAATAATACTTGTAATCAATCTTTTCCTGTCTAATATCTTGTTATCCAATTTGAACCTCCAATTATTTGATTCTCGAATTATAATATATATTAGTTTGATTATCAAGTTATTTATACAAAATATCTATGTATTCAATCAGCTTTTTATACGAATCTTCGTCTGTCTTATATTCTGCTCCATTCCATTCTACCCTGCCTGCAAGCACAATATTATTGGCTATTCCTTCTTTATAATAAGTTATTCTATAACTCCAGCCCTTAGTATGTGGAAACTTTTTTGCGGTAAGATTCATGTTTTTAACCAGTTCAATAATCTGTGTCCTCTGTTCCTCATCTGGTGTTATCTCTTTACCATTACCTCCGCACATTATTGTCATCTTGTCATATCCACTAAGGTCAATATTGACCACCTGTTTAGAAGTACTGATTATTACATATGCACCAATTCCCGCAAATGCTAAAAATAAAACAATTCCTGCTATTATTTTAATATTTTTTCTTTTCATACGCCCCTCCTTTTAGACTTTTTCCATGTCACTCTCCGCTTTCCTTTTCTATTTATATATACGAAACACTTTCCAGAATAGTTTGCACATTTACATACATATTTTATATATCAATACTTAATTCCACTCACAAAAAGAAAAAACTCCCGCAGGAACAAGCCCTGCGGGAGCAATCATACACTTTATTAAGCTGTATATTAATTACTTGTAAAGTTCAACTAACTTCTGAAGGTGCTCATATCTTTCCTTAGCAACTTCCTCAGACTTAGCAAAGAGTCTCTCAGCTCTTTCTGGGAATGGCTTAACAAGTCTTGTATAACGAGCCTCGTTATTAAGGAATTCCTGATATGATCCATCACCTTCCTTAGATGTAAGTGTGAATGGATTCTTTCCTTCAGCCTTAAGTGCTGGGTTGAATGAGAAGAGGTTCCAGTAACCAGCCTTAACAGCCTTCTTCATCTCAT